>Ga0181516_10000535_pt1 | contig 34159 bp, 25 predicted proteins | sample PEATcosm2014_Bin_25_FD_121104 | JGI IMG/M metagenome (GOLD analysis project Ga0181516, IMG submission 121104) | Peatland microbial communities from MTU Mesocosm Facility, Houghton, MI, USA - PEATcosm2014_Bin01_10_metaG | ecosystem: Environmental > Terrestrial > Soil > Wetlands > Peat | place... | reverse complement strand
TGGAAACAGTGAAGCCGAGTTCTGCGGGTGATAAATGATAGAGGGCCGTGAGAGCGTGGGTCGTGCCGGCGATGACTGCAGTATCAAAACCAAACAGTAGCCCTCCGAGCGATCCCACGAAGATACTCTGTATCAAAAACTTGTTCAGCAATCTTTCAGGCACAAGGCAACTCCGTGGTTAGTGGCTTGTGGCTAGTGACTCGCCACTTGAAGCAGTGGTTTGTGGTCAGTGCCGAGTGGCTAGGTTTCGAGCAACGAGACTTCCTTCAGTTCGGCGCGACGTCCCTTGGTTGACTTGACGAGGAGCGTCTTGAGTTGCCATGGGGCCAGATCGACAGAATGATCGAGGCCGAGTGCGGAGCTTTTCAGAGACGCTTGCACTGCTTTGCCGGCGCGCTCCTGGATGCGGATGATGGTGCCTTCCTGGCTGCCTTCGGGGCGCTTCACCGCCAGCACCCAGACGCTCGAGGGCATGATCTCGAGGAAGGATTGCTCCCAGGGTTCGGTGCCATGGTGTGCGGAGTCCTGCACGTATTCCGCGGGGGTTTGCAGTTCTTCGGCGCGGCGGTCGAGGGCGAGTTCCGTGTAAGGGCCCTTGCCCGCCATCAGCCAGAACCGGCGCTCCTGCCTGCCCTGATCCTGCCAGGCAAGATTATTGTTGTGGGGAACCGTCGCCGGGTTGTGGCGCGCGAAGGGAGCAGAGCGAATCAGCACGGTGCGAAAGAGCCCGTTGAGACAATCGTAGCTGTAGGTCTGGTTGTTGAGGAGAGCTAGAGTGTAGTCGCTGCCTCCGATTTGGCCTTGCACCGCTCCCCAGTCCTGGTAAGGCTCCTCCTCGCCGTTGGTCTTGCGTTCGAGAATCTGGCCGGGAACCTTGAGGAAGACTTTTGGTGATTCAAGCGCGGTGGGAACTTCGAGCTTGAGCATCTGCTCTTTCTGATTCCAGTCGATGACGAAGCGCAACTCAAGAAAATCGAGTCCAGCAAACTGGGCGATATCGAGCACGATCTCGGAGTCCATCCAACGCGCCCGCTGCCGGGTGACGCGCGTGACGGGGCCATTCTCGATCACTGTCGAGGAGATCAGAGTGGGCCGTCCCATCTCCTGGCGAAACTCTTTGATGTCATGGGCCCAGGTGTCGCCCGTGTCGGCGATGGCGACGAGACCTACGGGCGAGGCGAGGAGTTCGGTGCCGTCCTCTGCTTTGATCGAGGAGATGCCGAGCCCGGAGTTCGAGACGGTGAAGTTGGTTTTGAACTCATCGCCCTTGGGTTCGTCTCCATGGGCCAGCTCGAAGACTTTGTAGCCAAGCGGTGGCAGGTCGACCCACGCGGAAAGGCTCAACGGGCCGTCGGTCATGCTCTGCGGCTTGCGCCATTGGATGGGGAACTTGGCTCCGTCTTTCGCTTTGAGATGGGTGACGGCTGCATTCCCAGTCGGGTTGTCGTCGGTGCCGTATTCGATCAGAGCTTTGCGTTTCCAAGGGAGCGGGTTGAAGGCAAAGACCGCGCCTTCTTCGATGCCGGTGAGATCGACACGTTTGGCGAGGGTTTCGACGGCTTCGACCTTGTTGCTCTGGGCGACTTCGCAGGCGTAGCCGACGCTATCGCGCACATCCTGGTAATCGGAGTAGAGCGAGGTCCCGGCCATCATGTCGTGGAACTGGCAGAAGAGAACCTTCCACCAGCTTTCGGCGTACTGGTCGGCCGGGTAGGCGTGGTTGGCAGTCACATTCGCCACGAGGGAAAGAGTCTCGGCTTCGCCAAGCCAGCGCTCGGCGCGGCGGTTGAGCGCCTTCCCTTCTCCGTGGGACGAGTAGCAGCCGCGCGCGTGATGCTGCAGTTCGTTCTTGATGACCGGAAGCGAACTGAAGGCCGGAGAACTCTCAACAGCAGAAAAGAAGTTCTTAAAGGTACTGAAGCGCAGCTCGGGAAGAGAGGGGTCCTTGCGCAGTGCGAGGACTCCTCGGATCTGCTCCTTGGTGACCGCTCCGCCGTGGTCTCCGACACCGAGAACGAAGGCGGCGTGTTCGAAGCCGGGAGCAAAGTTCATGGTTGCGGCTTCTCTCAGTCGGTCCGCGCCGTTGTCATATCCCCTCAGTTTCAGAGTCAAAACGCGGGAGCCGTCCGCGCCTTCCCACCAAAAGAGCTGCGGAAGGTCGACCCCGTCGCCGCGGCTGGGGCGCATGAAGGAGTAGTAGCCGAAGCCCGCGCCCTTGAGCAACGTCGGCAAGCCAGCGGCATGGCCGAAGGAGTCGGGGTTGAAGCCGATCGTGACGTCCGCCCCGAGAGTCCGTTTGCAATATTCCTTCCCATACAACGAGCCGCGGACAAAACTTTCGGACGAGGGAATGTTGCAGTCGGGCTCGACGGGCCAGCCGCCGATGACTTCCCAGCGGCCTTCCTTCACGCGTTGTTGCACCTCTGCGAACATGGCAGGATCGGTACGTTCCACCCACTTGTAATGCGCCGAGGACGAGTGGCTGTAACAGAAGTCCGGCGTCTCGATCATGCGGTTGAGCGCCGAGCGAAAAGTGTTCAGCGCTTCGTCGGAGCCGTCGCGCCAGGGCCAAAGCCAGGCAGCGTCGATGTGGGAATACCCCATGATGTGGATGACTCTTTTAGGAGTGGCGAGTGGCAAGTGGCTAGTGGCTAGTGCCGATGGAGCGATTGCCAAGGCACCGGCGGTTGCGGCTCCTTGAACGAGAAACCTTCGCCTGGATAATTCGTTGGTCATTGTGTGTCTTCCTTTGAATGGTTCCGGTCAAGAGCTTGGCTCGGGACCGTGGCAATTGGCTAGTGGCGCAGAACGGTGGCAAGTGGCTAGTGGCAAGTGGCTAGTGTCCTTTGAGGACAGTGACCGGTGTTGAGTGACTAAAAAGTGCGAGAGGTCCTTACGCGTCATCACTCGACTCCCGCAGGATTTCGCGTGACGAATGCAGCATCGATTAAGGACAGTGGCAAGTGGCAAGTGGATAGTGGATTCCGTTCTTGGATCAGAGTCATCACTCGTGTCCTCGACGATTCCCATTAATGAATGCAGCGTCGACCAAAAAGCACCACATGTGAAGAATCATCAGATGCATCTCTTGAATGCAGGCGGTGGAATCGCTTGGGACCTTGAGAATGTGGCCTGCCTGGTCCCCCTCGAGGCCTGCGGCGCCTGTGAGTGCGATCGAGATGGCACCCTTCTTTGCTGCCATCATCAAGCCGCGTCGAACATTTTCCGATTTGCCACTTGTCGTGAAGCCGATGGCGATGTCGCCCGGTTGCGCAAGGGCCTCGACCTGTCTCCAAAACAAAGAGTCGTAGCCGAAGTCGTTCGCGATGCAGGTGACGACGCCCGAATCCGCTCCCAGAGCAATAGCCGGCAACGGGCGGCGAGGGGCTTTACTGAAGCGTCCGACCAATTCGCCGGCCAAATGCGAGGCTTGTGTGGCGCTGCCGCCGTTTCCGAACGCGATGAGTTTTCTTCCTAAGGACAGAGAGTGAGTGATGAGAGATGCGGTGGCCAGAATTTGCGAGCGCAATTGCTCGAAGCTTGCCGAGACAACAGCGTTGTGTTCATGGAAATGCTGATCGATCAAATGATCATCACTATGGGAGGTCATTTCATGGTTCCTTCCAGAGCTGCTCGCACAGATGGCTGGGTGATGGCTGCCATGAGTGAAGCCACGTCGCCGATTCGGCTACCTAATATCGAGGGAAGGATTTCGCAAGCTATGCGTGCTTGCGGGAGGGCTTCTAGTGCAACCACCTCGCGCGCGGGAGCGGCAAGGACAGTGGCTTGTGGCGAGTGGCTAGTGGCTAGTGTCCTTTTCACCTCGTTACTCCTTGCAGCGCCGCTCGCACGGAAGGTTGAGTTAAAGCCCCCATGAGCGCGGCAACGTCTCCAATCGTGCTTCCGAGGACCGAGGGCACGATCTCACAGGCTTCTCGGGCTTGAGGCAGAGCTTCTTCGGCTACAACTTGGCGAGCGGGAGCCAATATTCTTTCCTGGAGGACACAGGCCAACGACCCCAAAACAATCACCTGAGGATTGAATGCATCGATCAGCAGAGCAAGACCTCGTCCCAGATATTCGCCAGCAACGGTTGCCACCTGCATCGCCTCAGGATCGAAACCAACCATTAGATCCACCAGCTCACGGATGGGAGTTTCACGATTCCACCGCTTCGGGAACATCTGTGTGGCGAGATGAACCAAGCCGGAGCCCGAAGCGAAAGATTCCCATGAGCCTCGCTTGCCATAGGCAAGAGGCCCGTCTTCGGCGAGGCGCCAATGCCCGATTTCCCCAGCGGTGTCGCTGGCGCCATGGAGGATTTGCCCGTTGACGATCATGCCCGCGCCAATGCCGGTGCCAAAGGTCAGGAAGATCAGGTGCTGCAGTCCAGGCTTCTGCGCTCCGACCCCGAAGTGCAATTCCGCAAGCGCGCCAGCGTTGCCGTCGTGCTCTATATATATAGACAGGTCGGGGAATGCGCCCTGGAGCACCTCCTTCAGATTCACATGGTGCCAGCCGGGCAGATGCGGCGGGTCGAGCAAAATCCCTTCCTCGATTTTCAACGGACCGCCGACAGAGACGCTGAGAGCCACAACCGTCCTGCCCGCAAGGCTCGCGGTGTTGAACAATTGTTTGAGACTATCGACGATTTCGGGGAAGGTCCATGCAAAGGGCTCCGAGGCGCGGGTCGCCAGCTCAACGCGCTGCAAGATCGTGCCATCGAGCGCACCCTCGACGCAGGCGGTCTTGGTGCCGCCCACGTCGAGGCCAGCGACGGTGCGCGCATGCGTTGCGGTCGAAGCGTTCATGTCAACTTGCTCGAATGAAATCATGGAAATTCTGGCTCATGAGTGCGTAACGGATTTCAGGCGCTTCTTTGGTCTACAGCACATAGCGGTGACATCTACCAAGGAAGTCATTCGGAGGTCCGTTCGGTATACGGGCGGCGGAGGCAATCTGTACCACTCGGGACAGTGGTTAGTGGTTAGTGGCAAGTGACGAGAAACGAATCGGCAAAGGCTATGGTTTATCTTGCAATGCTTCTCCAATGGCCTTCTCTGCCAGGGGCTGCATGATCGCATAGCCGGCTTTGTTGGGATGAACTCCGTCCTCACTCAAAGCAGTCTTCATCCCATGGTGCTCATCCGCTAAGCCAGAGTAGTAATCAAGATAAACAACTCCTCGGCCTGACGCGTACCCCTTCATCCAGTTGTTCAGCGCCGCGATCTTCTCGATCGGCTGGATCTCCTTGCGCCACGGATAGGCGGCCACTGGAAGAATCGACGAGAGAATCACGCGGATGTGATTCGCCTTGGCGATCTCCACCATCGAAGCCAGATTGCCCTCGATAGCTTCGAGTGTTGTTGGCCCTTGGTTCTCAGCAACATCGTTCGTGCCAGCTAAAATCACGACGACTCGTGGATGCAGATCGACCACGTCCTGGCGGAAGCGGAGCAACATCTGCGGGGTGGTCTGCCCTCCGATCCCGCTATTGATGTAGTGCTTCCCAGTAAATGCGCTTTCTAAATTCCAGGCGGCAGTAATGGAATCTCCAAAGAAAATGACGCGTTCTGATTGCAAAGGCCCCGTCATGAGTCCGGCATTCGCCAATTGATACTCCTTAAGGCCTGCCCAATCGGGAGATTGTTGTGCCAGAACAGGGCAACACCAGGTCAAGAGAAATACAAGCACACGGGTGACCTGCAAAGCTTTTCTCACCCTAGATTTCTCCGCATACATCTGAACCTCGGAGCGCTCCGCGCTTTGACGGTGGTTCTGAATCCAGCAATTGGCATTTGGCTTGATAGTGTGTAATTCTCCCCAGTTCTATCGCACAAAACAAATGAGGACCGCAATTCTCCCATTGCTGATTGCTGACACATAATCACGAGTCACTACTGAATGGCCTGAGCGTTCTTGACGTAGGTGTCCAACCAACCCAACACGCGCTTCCACATGTCGAGGACATTCGCAGGAGAACCCAGTACATGCTGCTCGCCGAGATAGTTCACGTATTCCACCCGCTTCCCTTGGCGCCTCAGAGCAGTGAACATTTCCTCGCTTTGAGTTAGTCCGTCTAGGTCGCCGGTAATGATTAACAATGGCGTATTTATCCTGTCGGCAACGAATACGGGACTATTGCGAACGTACCGCTGTGGATCAACCCACGGCGGCACCGCCATCCGGCCTTGTGCCGACTCCGCATACGAAGGTCCGATCGTGGCCGCGTAATTAGGATCCGTATAACGGTAGCGAACGTCGAACTCTCCATAAAAATCTGTCAAATCGGAGATCCCCATCATTCCAACTGCGGCCCGATAACGATGTGTCTCAGTTATTAACCCGAAAACGCTATAGCCACCATAGCTGTGGCCCATCACCGCAAGGCGATCCGGATCCACGATTCCTAAAGCGACCGCTTGATCGATCGCTGGATCAACCCCATCGTTCAAATGCAACATCGGATCACTTTGCTCGCCCTCGGGTGAAAGAGGCATACTCGGAACCAAAACCGCGTACCCACGTCCGGCCAGAATAAGATTACTGTCGTCCCGATCTACTACAGTGTCCTGGTCTGATTGGACATCGCCACCATACACCCGCACAACTGTCGGATATCGTTTTCCTTCCATATACCCGTACGGCAGAAGCAGTTTTGCGTATAGCGTTTCGCCGCTAGCACTCTTGTATTCAAAATTCCTCGACTGGGGCGCTTCGATCTTAGCCAGTTGTGGATTGAGAGCAGGAAATACAGTCGCCTCTACCCCTTTCGAATCTGTTGTGTAGAGTCGCCCAAGTTCGCTGGTATGCATCTCGACGGTTTTGGAGGGCGGCTCGCTCTGAATCTTCTTCAGGAGGGTCTCTTCCGCAGGGTCGAGAGGGCGCACATTGTCGCCCGTTACCACCCACGATGTAAGTCGCCGTTCCGCGATCCTTTTCCTGGGAATATAGACCCTTGCAACACATCGACCGTCTGGAAGCCAAGAGATATTCGAAACGGAAATCTGCAGACCATCCGCGTCCACGAGTTTTTGGTCGATCACAGCAATCGTCCGCAGACTCGTCGAAGCTGCCTCAATGCTAGAGAGTGAGATTCGCGTGTCATCCCCGGGCAGCTGCGCTACAACCGCGAAAGCCCGTCCGTCTCCCTGCCAATTAATCGTGACACCGTAGCCACGTTCGAGCGGGGCCGGCTCGACGCCCTGCACCCAACGGATTCCCCGCTTGGGTTCTCTTATTGATGCGATGCCGAGCTTTGTGCCCTCAATTTGGACAGTGCCGTCTCGAGCAATTGCATCTGTTGCGGTCAGTGGAAGGGAGGGAACGACTGCGGCCCATTCTCGGTTGGGCGAAAGTACGATATAACGCCGTGCTATGCGCCCTTGCCATGCCGGAATCACTCCTGCGACACGGGATGCCCCCGTCTTCAAATCAATGACTACCAATTCAGCATTCCATGTGTTTGTCGTCTCCGTCCCGTCTGGGGGACTTGATGCGACAACGGCTGTCGCTTCCACCCCGCGCGCAGCCGCGGCTATTCCTCCGCTTGCGATTTTGGCACCTCTAGAGTTTTCATCCACAAAATGTGAATGAACTCCCGCCGGTAGCAAAACCGCAAGAATATGCGTATCGTCAACCCAGAATAAGTTGGTCTGAGCGGCTCGGCTCGAGGTTTGACTGAAAGCGACATTGAGATCGACGCCTAGCCCCGTCAGACGCCTGACCTTTCCAGTCGAGCGATCCCAAACCTTTAAGTAGGCGTTTCCTTTCCCCTCATTCGAGAGAAGCGCAAGCTTTTGACTGTCCGGAGACCATACCGGATCCCATTGACTGAGCTGCACAGAACCTTCTGGGGTGAGCTTCTGTCGTTTTTTTCCGTCCGTAGAGGCGACCCACAATTCGGCTCGCTGATTGATGTTCCCTAACACTTCCCCGGAGTCTCGCCAGGCTCCCGACGCCCATCCGTGAACCTCGATCGCAACTAAGTGGCCGTCTGGTGAGATTGCTTGCGTTCCGTACGTACGAATGTGAAATAAGTCGGTGGGCATCATTGCACGACCTATTCCTTCCCCTCCTTGCGGCGAAGTCCCATGGCAGCTCGGTCCGGCAATAACTACTCCACCAACGAGCAAACACACGCAGAAGCATTTGAATTTCATCCGAAGTCATCTCCTTGATGGTCAAATCAGCGTGAGGAGACGCCCGTTCCCGTGTTTCACCTCAGGAACGGGCGACAATTCCGCCAGAGTGGTTGTAAACAGTTGATGGTGCGGCGCAAGGCAAGTCGGAAACCGAAGTACTGGCGCATGCCGTTGACCTACGACCCAACTTCGCTGACTTCCAACCCAGGGTCAAAACACAAGTTTGAGGGCTAATTGCAAGGAACGCGGACCGCCCGTCTGATACAAGGGATTCAATCCACCGAGCGCGTTATTGAGGGTGCTGGAGCTGTGGCCAAAGTAATTCGGTCCATCGTCCCAGTCCCGATATATTCCAGCGAAGCTCGGATGATTCGCAATATTAAAAGCCTCCGCCCGAAATTGAAGCCGCAGCCTCTCCCGGATCGGAAAATCCCTTCGCAAAGCGAGGTTGAAGCCGACCGCGTCGAACCCTCGAGCGACATTTCTTGGTGTGTCACCATATTCTCCGGGCATAGGAGCGGAAAACGCGGCGTAATTAATGACTCGGCCACCTGGATACTGCGACCCATATAGATAAAGCGGTTCCCCTGGAATGAGGTCCGGACGCAGATTCAGATTTAGCCCTGTAATTGGATCGATGGTTGCATTGGAAATAACGTCCACTGGCAAGCCACTTCTCGCGGAAGCCCTTAGGTCCACACCCCAGTGTTCCAATGCTGCAGCGGCAAACGAGTTCGAATAACTTCCTGGAACGTCGTAAGTTAGAGCAGCCTGGAAATTATGCCGGATATCGAAATCAGAACTGGCACGTTGAAGCGCATCCGCTGTTAGGCCTCCACCGCCCAGATTCGAAGAAGCATCATCAATCGAGTGAGAGAACGTATAGGACACAAGGGCTTGTAACCCGGCTGACAACCTCCTTTGATATTTCACTTGGAGGGAGTTGTAGTCTGAGTTCGGAGCGTTCGTCGTATAATAGAGACAACCAGAGCAGGCACTAAAGTTGGCATTCCCAAAATTCTCCGGGGAATACTCATACTGCGTCAGCAATTTGCGACCGCCTGAAGCGATGTATCCCAGCGTCACGCTTTGGTGATTTCCCAACGCCTGCTCGATTGAGAAATTCCACTGCATGGTGTAGGGCAGTTTCAGGTTTGGATCAAAGCCATATACTCCACCGAGGTAGGGAGGTGCCGCACTAGGAGGGGGTACTTTGAGCTGAGCAGAAGTAAGTGGAACCGATACACCGAAATATTCCACAGTCGACCTGAACCCGACCCCGCTAACGTATCCTTGCGACGCCAGAGCATTTCCCGTGTCGTAGAAGACTCCGAACCCTGTTCGTAATTGCGTCTCCCGGCCAGGGGCTCTCCGGACCTGATAGGCGATCCCGACACGCGGAGCAAATGCCCGCCAATCTGTCCTGTATAGAGGGGTGTTTTCCGGCGCTAGCTTAGTTGTCGCCAAGTTTGCTATTTGGTCGACCGTGTAGGCCAATGGCCCATTCAGATCGCCCGGAGGGGGATTGATATCCCAACGCAGGCCCAACGACAGTGCGAGTCGCGAAGTTATCTTCCATTCATCTTGCGCGAACGTTGAAACATTATGGAAGACGGGTTCCGGGGCAAACGATGTATTCAAGAAAACATCAACTTCCGATACATCACCAGTAATGAGGTCATTATTGCTGTACGGATATACTGCTTGACCCAAAACATTAGCACCCTTGGCAAGAGTCGATAACCGGCGCCAGTCAACGCCGAATTTAAACTGGTGCACTCCTCGGGACCAACTGTAGGTGTCGACGACATTATATTGCTGCTGCGAGTTTCGAGACTGCCCCATCTCCCAGTTTGGAAACTCTCCGTAGAAGAGCGCAAACGAGAGCGACGTATTTTCTATTGTCGCGGGCGATCCGCTTGGCGTCGAAAGAGCACTAAAATCAAATGGAACCGCACCTCCTAGGTTCGTGATCACTTCGCTTTGTATCGAATTGCTCTGGGTGAGATTAAAGTGAAACTCGTTTGCCTGTGTTGAGGTCGCTAGATACGTCGATCCCACCGTTAGAGTTTGAACGTTGATCGACTCACTATTCTTGGCAGGATTGTAAGTCCACTGACTTGATGGCGTGCTCGCAAACCTGCCAAAGAGGCTCAACTTCTCGTTGAAATTATGGTCAACACGTATGCTGGAACTATCCAGCGACGAGGGCGAGGAGTATGCCAAATTATAGATTGCGACACCGTCATTCAGACCATCCTCGCCACCGTTAGGTATTGGGAACGCATCCAGGTAGGGCTTCATCGACGCTGCCGCCACCTGCCTAAGCGCGATATCGGGAACGAAGATGGAACTGATCGGACGCGGGATCGTGAGGCGCAGCCCTTCATAGGAAAAGAAAAAGAAGGTCTTGTCTTTCCCGTTGTACAAGTGAGGAATGATGACTGGACCACCAAGCGTGCCCCCAAAATCGTTCTGCCGCTCTGGCAACCTCGGAACTTGTGGACTTGCATGATTGTTGAACCAGTTGTTGGCGTCCAGTACTTCGTTCCGGAAATAGTCGTATGCCGAGCCATTCCACGTATTCGTCCCGGATCGAGTCGTAAACGAGAATTGTCCTCCGGGGGTACGTCCGTACTCTGCAGAGTACGTTGAAGTGTTAGCGCGGAACTCTTGCAATGCGTCTATCGAAACCATACTCTGCGTCGTTCCGAGTATGGTCTCCCCCGGAGTGTTCCCTGACACACCTGCGCCCATGAAGGCGCCGGGGCCCGCTGAGGGCGTCGTTCCGGTATTCACAGTTACACCATCGACCGCGAAGTAATTGGCCTCCGTCCGCTGACCGTTCACCGCAAACTCGCCAGACCCCCCAACGCCGCCTCCCACGAGCACGACGCCCGGGGCCAGCGTTTCCAAATCCTGGAAGCTCCGCCCATTGAGAGGGATGTTCGCCACGAATTGGTTGTCGATAACGGTACTGACCGATCCGTCTGTAGTGTTGATGTTATTCTGATTCGCCGACACGGTAATCGATTCTGAAGAGGACCCCACCGCCATATGGAAATTGATCTGTACCGCGTCCTGCACGTGCAGGGTGAGGCCTGCCTCGATGATGCCCTTGAAGCCGGGCTTGTCGACCTCGATCCGATAGGTGCCGGGGTTGAGGCCGGGTAGGACATACTGGCCCTCTTTATTGGTGGTCGTCGATTGCTTTCCGCCGGTCTGGGTGTTGATGGCTGTGACGGTGGCGCCGGGGATGAGGGCTTTGGCGGGGTCGTCGACCAAGCCCGTCAGCGAGGCTGACGTGCTTTGTGCAGTGGCGAGTGGCAAGTGGCTAGTGGCTAAGAGGAGCAACGACAAGAGCGCGAGCAGGAATCTTCTGGTCATCGAGATCTCCGGGAACAGTGAAGAGTGACTAGTGGCGCGTGATGAGAGAGGTCTCTTCTCTCGGTACTCGGCACTGCTCGCTATTCACCGTTGTATTCACTGGCTTGTCACGCTTTCGGCTCGAAAGGAAAATCTGTACCAAATACGTTCACGAAAAATTTATGAGCGACGCGAACTGGCACGTTCTTTGCGAGGAAAGGCTCATGCAGGTATACAGAGCGGGAGGGGAGTTCGTACCAGGTTGCGACTGTGGATTGTAGTGAAGGAGGAGTGGTGAAGGGCAGGTTGGCGAGGTATTGCTATGCGGTATGAGGTTCTGATATATAGTACATAACCTAATTAGCAAGTACCCGCGATGGGCTGTCAGCACCCGCCATTCATCAGCACTGCATTTTTCCTGCGGCGTAAAATAATCCTCACAGACTAACGTGAGATTCTCTGACTTCGTGCTCGAAGAGTTAGCGACTATGGTGGTCGGCGACGTGAGGTACTTCCCTCGCCGCAGCAGCTATTTCATTACAAGATTTTTCGAGAGTTGCGGATTGCCATTCAAGCATGACGGATCTACGCGCAGGATCTGGGTGACGGAGCGCTTGGCTGAGCTCAATAGGGGCGTGTCGAAGGCACCTGACTTCCCCTCCGATGAGCTCTGCAAAGTCATTTCCCGGCTCTTTGAACCAGATGATTTTGCCCGTGCCAACCGAGGAATAGAAGGTGACAATTCCGAGGCTCCTGCTGATGTGAATAAGGCGCTGGAAAAGTTCAATGATCTTGTGAAGCGTTACGGCATCGTTGCCTACCTCGACAAGACGGGGCGCTGCTTTCTTAAGAGCACCGGAAGTGGAGTAAGCTCAGAGGAGTTCTCGCAGTACACGCGGCCTTTGTCTCAAGAAGAGATTGCACAACGGAAAAAGCTCGCGACTTTTCTCGACAACGCGAGTGAGGATGATGTCATTGAGAAAGTTCTTGTGCCTTTATTCCAGCGGCTTGGTTTCCGCCGTGTGAGCGCGACCGGACACAAGGACAAACTGCTGGAAAATGGGAAAGATCTGTGGATGAAATACCAGCTTCCAACCGGTCATTGGCTGTACTTTTGCGCCCAGGTGAAGAAGGATAAGATCGACTCGAACAATGCGAGCGGCGCGAAGAACGTTGCGAATGTGCTTGCCCAGACGCGCATGGCAATAGACCATCCCATATTCGATCCTGAAGCTAACCGGAAATTTCTACTCGACCACATTTTCATCATCTCAGCCGGCGAGATTACCAAGCCAGCAAGAACCTGGCTGGTTGGCGAACTCGACACGAGCCAGCGCCGCCACATCATTTTCATGGACAGAGAGGAGCTTCTCGATCAATCCGCACGCATTCTGCTCGATCTCCAAATCGACGAACCGTCTGCGGAGATATCCGACGACGACATTCCCTTCTAGACACAGTCGGAACGCGATATTCTTAACACAATTGGGTTGAATCACCGCTTGTGGGGACTTCCTCAGTCATTCAACGCGATTCTGGCTCCGATCCTATGCATTTCCGCCTTGGCAATATCTTCATCTCGCACACATCGGCTGACAAACCCTTCGTTCGTCGTCTGGCTTCGCGTCTGAAGAAGGCTCAATTCAGTGTCTGGCTTGACGAACACGACCTCCTCGTAGGGGATCCGCTACCGGAAACCATCAGCAAGGCTTTGGAAGCGGCAAGGGTCATTCTCGTCGTAGTCTCCAAGGCGTCGATCTCGTCCAAGTGGCTACGCTACGAGCTCAATATCGCGACCGAGAAAATGATCAAAGGCGAGTGTCGCGTGATTCCAGTTGTCATCGACGAGGCCCCGTTGCCTCCGGAAGTGCGCGGCCTCCTCTATGCTGACTGTCGCAGAGGACTGGCGGCGGGGATTGGATCGATTCTCACAGCCCTCAAGCACGAGGCTCGACGCGCCGAAATGGAAGGCAGCTTCACGTCGCGCGTCGACAAACTCGTCGAAGAAATCTTCGAGGGTCATGGGTTCGTCAGCACGACTGAATATCGAGGGCGAGACTGGGAAGTCGTTGCTATGCCCATTGCTGATCTAGAAGGCGAAGAGCGCGAGGCCTTCTATGACGCTATCCCGGATTACAGACGAAGCTGGGGGGAACCTCAGCCTCTCGATGAAAACTGGTTGACTGAATTTGAGAGAGGCGTTGAAGACACACAGTGCGACTTCGCACTGATCGTTTCCGAGCGTCCCGTCGAGTTCAAGGTAGATCTCCGCTCCTCATCGTTCCCCAATGTTGCTGTGCGTCGATTTAGATGGGAAAAGCCGGAGATAACGTATCGTCAAATCGTGATCGTCGATTTCTCAGAGACACAGGAGGAAGAGTCTCAAAAAGGAGCCCTGCGTGAGGCGAAGGCTCTGTTGATCGGGTGCGGCGAATACAAGAACGCCGAGACTACTCGGTTACGGGAGAAATTGGCGAAGAAATGACAGCGTGCGCTCCTCCGATTTCCTGGGAGCGCGTCCCGAGGTCCACGTGAAAAAGAAGCCCACTCCGCAACCTATCGAGATCGGTGACCCCGCGGGTACGCCCTTTGTCCGTTTTGACAGCGGGATCATTTACCCTCCGAATGGCATTTATGAGGCGGCTCAATCCGTCTTAGGCAGATGTTCGAAACCCTATGTGGCGAGTAAGGGCTGTGAACTCAGCCCGGCCCGCGCGGAACCGCTTTCCCCCAATGTCCCGGTCCCACATTCCTCGATGCATTGACTGGCTTGAGCGGCATCTCCTGCTAAGTCCCTTCGACCTCGTTTGATTCGGTGACAGGGAAAAACCCGCAACGAGGCAACGATGGATCACCCGTGAAATGGTGGAAAACGATCAGCGGTTGTATGTCTTCAGCCGGTTCTTCGTTTTCAAATATGATGACCTGCTGCTCTCCGGCGCGAGTTACCAGATCTCTGTAGAATTTATCCTTCAACCGAAGGCGGACTTCGGGCGTCAAATCGGCATCCGACTGTGCGCGATCTTTGTCTTTGAAAGTGATGAGGGGAGAATCAAGAACCGCGAGCCCGGGATGCGGTAAACCAACAGATGCGCAGTAGCGCATGAGAGCGATGGTGAACGCAGCGTGCGTGAGCGCACGGGATCCTTTGCCCTGTTCGCGGCGGCGTCTGATCCCGATGAAGAAATCCTCCGCTTGCGTATCAAACGATACCGGTCCACTCACAGGAAACTGCCATGCTTCGAGTATCTTTGAGAATTCGCCTGTAAATGCGGTGATTGCGGCAGCTGGGAGGTCCGCCACGGCCCGCTTACCAGGTTTTATCTCGCTAAGCTGATTTGTGGCGGTCTCATACCGACTCTCCAGTGCGGCACTTCGATTGTATGTTTCGATCTTCTTCCTGACGTCGAAGCGCAAGTCGCTGAGTCTGCTGAATTCGCTCTCCGATTCCTTGACCGATAGCCGCAATACATCGTCAATTTGACGGTTCGTCTCATTCCATACTTCGCGCCTCGCCGTCATGTCCCTGCGCAACCCTGCCGCTTCGCGAGAAAGATCTTCCAACGTCGAAATGAGTTCCTTGCGAAGCAGTTCAATCTTGGCCTTCTCAACTTCGCATGATTGCCGAATCGCGTTAACGTCGAGACTCAGAACACGCGTTTCCTCATGAACGTGTGAATTCTGGGGTGCACCGCACAGCGGACAGACCTCCGAGGTCAGTGGCGGGAAGAGGGATCCTGCCTCCCATAGAGCATCCAACCGAGATAGGTCCGATTGGTAATGCTTGTCCAAGAGTTGAAAACGCGCGATCTGAGTTCTCAGTTCATCTGATCTGGCACGATCGATCGCTTGAGCATCAAGCAGAGCCCTCTTCTCCTGAAGCTGTTGATCGAGTGCCGAGCGATTCGCATTCCATAAGTCTTTTGCGGCTGACAGAGCCGTATCGAGCCGCTCAAGTTGCTCAGACAATTCTGCTGCAGGCGCCGGATTCTCTCCTAGATCGTCGCGATATTCCACCATCAATTTCTCCAGCAGCGCCTGTTGCCCTTGCAGCTCAGCTTTCGCGACGGCCAGCTTCTTTTGTCGGACCAAGGCGGCGTCATCGTGGCCGGTTAGCAACAGCTTGAACGTATTTGACTCGGCGGTTTTCTGGATGTTGTCTCCGCTATGGATTGGTGAAAGCCGCTTGATGATTTCCTCTTCGTTGACGGCAACAAATCGAGCGAGATTTCGGAACGAGAGGTTCTGAAGCTCATTCTCGACATTCTTCCTGATCCTCCTGCCATCCAGTCCGGACAACCTCATGAGAAAAGCGCTAATGTTGTCTGGAGCACTCGAGTTCAGTCGATCGCCTAAAGGCTTGGGTGAGGCCCCCAGGTCACCCTCGCGGAGCTCAAATTCACCCCCCTCGAGGTTTCTGCTCAAAAAAAAGCGCCCTTCCCCGGACTCAATTTCGAGCTCAATTGAGCTGTATGCGCGTGCTTCCGGTATGAGGTCCAGGCTTGCCGCGCCAAACATGTAGTCGATCGTCTGAAACAGAAACGACTTACCGGTGTCCGAGGCTCCTGAGACCACGTTCAAGCCCGGCCCGAATGTGATATCGGCCGGTGCCAGGCCCGGGCCCGCCACCCGCAAGGCACGCAGCTGGAATCCAATCATTGTTCCGCACCCATCGCATCAGGAAAGTGGAACTCCGTTGTCCATTCCGCAAATCGGGTCCTTACGAATGCCCGCAAGTCATCATTGCTCATGTCACCAAAAGTGGTGGCGATCCAATCGGCCCGTTCACGAAGTGCCTGCACATAGGGCGAGCCGAGCTGGTCCAGAAACGGCTGTGCTGAGTCGCCCGCGCAATATTCAATGCCATTCTCGGTCGCCAAGCGCTCAATCAGATTGCGGCTGAGTAAGAGAAATAAGCCGTTCTGCACGATCGCGTGACGAACCAATAATTCGCCATTCCTTTGTGGAACTCCCGGATGGAGGCTGTCTGGACCGCCGGCATCTGCGGAATGAACGAGCAGATAGTCGTATGCCATCAGCCGTTGGAGGTCAGCGCGAACAGGATAGGTGGCTGTCAGCACTGTGAGCGCTCGCAACCCAGTTTCAAGAGCACTGTTGAAGGGGCTAGTCGCCACCGTCCCCTCCTTTCTCCTGCACCCATATCAATCTCTCGGCATTGGCAAGCTGGTGGCACATGCCGTGTAGATCCCGTACCTCGGTTTTTCCAATGAGTGGAGAGCTGGTTATTGAGAGCTCGGCGGAGTGGTCCGTGGTGGCCACTAACCTCGTGAAGCCGCAGGGGTGAGTGGATTCGCACGTGTCCACGACACCGGCATAGACTTGATCCTGCAGTTCTTCAAACTCCCTACCGGGGAGCTTGTCCCGGGAAAAATTGCGCAGCGCCTCCGCCGAATAGAAAGATTCGCGGGATCGATGATAATGCCTCAAGAGATTCTCCGGAAGTTGCTCTGTTTGAGTCAATAATTCCTTCCGGTTGTCGCTGTACGCTTCGAACAGTTGTTCCACGTATCTGGTCTCATCTGCAGTGGGCTTCTCGGGAGGAGGAGCCACAGCAGGCCGAGGCGGAAGGCCGAGTCCAAAGCGGGCTATGAAGTGGGGCGTTTTCACATGTTGGTTGATGACGTCGAGTACCGGCAAGTATCCGAAAATTGAAAAATCAATTCCTTCAATGTGAGAGAGCAGCGCACCGCTCAGGGGAACCGGCGTCTCTGTAATGAAGTTCTCGCAATATGTGGCCCACGCCTTGAGAAGTTCCTGCTTCAAGACAAGAGGCCTGCGGAGAAGCGAAGCCAGCTTGGTTCCCACATCCCTTGGCGCGACGAACCTGTACTTTCGGGGAAGCGAGTATTCACCAACCATCGTGTAGTAGCTTAGTTTTCCCAGTTCGACCCATACATCGGTGGGAGTGAGGGGCTTGTCATAATGTTTGCATTGATAGTTGTCCCAAATTGCTCCGCCCTCTTCGACAATTCCAATGACGTCGCAGCCCTTATCGCCCGAGCCGCTCGCATGCTCGACCTTGGCGTATCCCGGGAGACTGTTCGCCCACTCATTGATGAAATCCTCCCACTGATCAGCAGAAAAAAGCGCCACTCGTTCGATGGGAGGAATCGGCTGCCCAGTAGCGACTACAAATGGATCGAGTTTCGCAAGTGTTGGATGTAGCTCGATCGGGGCTGAGCCTGGGACTTTTGCCATGTGGTTTGTTGTGGACTTCCGTGATAAGCGATCTTACGAGTCCGAGGTCCCTGACAGCAAGCCATTTAGTTTGTGCCCATTTCGACAATTCTTTAATCCGGGAGGACAGTGGAGGAGTCGGTCCGGTAACAAGGGCCGGCCCAGTGCTTGAAGAGTCGCTCATCTTGATGAGCACACAGTCACAGAGACATTCCTCGACGGCGAATTAGTACCGGAACATCGGCAAAGAGCGTGCCAACGGTATCTGTGCCGCATTTTCCTGTGCGGCGCCGATACCGCTGGCGTCAAGGGCGCCGCTCGTTGGCGTTCATCTCGACCCTTGACGCCGACAATCGCCTTTCATAATAGACAAGGGAACGAAGCGCAGGTTCGGTTCTGCGCTTTGTTCCATATTTGGAGAAAGTGGGAATCCTGTTTCTAATCCAGGAGCGCAGAGCTCTTCCAGAGATCGATGCGGCGGAGTCCGTTGAACGACACGGTAGCTGGCGAAGGGCGTTGCCGGAACCGATCGTGGAAGTTGGTCGCAAAGAGTGGCCGAGCGACTTTCGGGTTAGTCTAGATACCTGTCTTTCACGTACCGCTCAACCCCTGCTTTGGTCGAGTCGGGATCGAGGCGGGCACAAGTATTCCGAAACTCGTCACCGAGGATGTTTCAAGGAAACGGATGTGACTGATTGGACTGAGCGCTGATGCTGGTCTTTGCGTAATTCGATCGCAAACAGAAACGCGGCCTTCTTATGCGCGCCACTGACCCAGTTGATCTTGAACTGTGACTGCTTCGCGGGAACCGATCTCTTGAAACAGAAGGCGTGCAGCCTCTGCTTGCGCTATGGCTCCTTCGCGATCCTTTATCGCGTAGGAGGTAAGGGCGAGGCTGAAAAGCAGTTCGGCCTCTTGGCTCCGGTCGCCTTCCCCTTGTGCAATTTCCAAGGCCTCATGGAGGAACTCCAATGCCTTCGGATAATCCTCCAATGAATAGTAACCCCTTCCGATGCCGCCCATAGCAAGACACTCGCCATGTCTGTCTCCGTATTCTCGCATGATCTCCAACGTCTCGACTAGATTGGGGATCGCTCGCGCATAGTCGCCCATGTCCAGGAGGAGCTGACCCAGATTTCCCGAGTCTTGGCCCTGGACCAGGCGATTTTGCGTGGATTTGCCGAGCGCTCTGGCAGCTTCAAGATAACCTAGTGCGGTATCGAAGTCTTCCATTCTCCGGTACCAGTGGCCCAACGCAGCCAGAGCCGAAGATTGTCCAGATTGGTCGTCGAGGCGTCGTGCGAGATCAAGTCTTATTTTGTGAAAGGTGATGGCCCTGCGATAGTTGCCTAACTCTCCGAAGGCGTTGCCAAGATTCGCTAGAGTGGCGGCTTCCACTGCCGGATCATCGAGCTTACGCACGATATTTAGAGAGCGCCGATAGTACTGAATTGCGCGGGATAAATCGGAAAGATCGGAATACGCCGTACCCAAATTTCCAAGAGCGCTCGCCTCGTGGGCTGTGCGGCCCAAGCGCTGTGATACTGCCAATTCCATCTCGAACCATGCGATTCGTTCCTTGGCCCCAAGCCGGTATTGCAGACAACTTAATCCGTTATCAGGGTAATCGATGCACAATTCAGCTGCGTCACTGCTATTAAACACATTTGCAGCCGCCCATGCGTGTCCCGTTTGGATATTGCTCCATTCCATATCGAGTAGCAGAAAAGCCCGGTGGGAAGAGTCGCCCTCGTCAAAATAGAGGCCCTCAGCTGCAAGGATTACCGCGCAATAATGCTGAGAATGCTTCAACTGTGCGGCAAGCAATTCGTCGCGGCTCATCTGCCGAGAGGCAAATGCGTTTACTAGGTTGTGCAGACTGTAACGCTCGCTGGTTTCATCGAAGTTGAGGAGGCTCGATGCGAGGAGGTCTCCGAGACAGTCGATCGAGTTGTGCTGATCCAACTCCCAGACAGCCATCGCTCCGGTGATATAGAAGGAATTGGGGAATACTGCTAGGAGGCGAAACCGCTCTCGAAGTTTTTCGGGAAGGAGGTCATAGCTGGTTTGTATTGCCGTTTCGATCCCGGTGAGCTTCAATCGATCTTCCACGTCCTTGAGTCGAAGTAAAAGGTGGCCCAGGGTTAGGTTCGGTCGGACTCGCAACGCACTACCGACGGCTCGCAGACTGAGTGGCAGATAACCGCAGATTCGAGCCAACTCGTGGACTTCATCTTCCGCTTCGTTGCGAAGACGTGGTGCAATCCGCAAAAGCAGATCAACGGCATCGGTGGAACGTAACTCGTCCAGATTTTTCTCATATGAGCCAGGAAGGGCGAAATGCATTCGGGAAGTAAATAGCAAGAGACAGCCGGTTGGTGGGATTAACTCTGCGACTTGGCTCTCGTCAACTGCATTGTCCAGAAACAGCAATGCTCGTTTGCCGTGGAGGACGGAGCGATAGAGAGAGTTCAATTCCATCTCGTCATCAGGGAGTCGAGCAGAAGAGTGATAGGCCCTGACGATGTGCTTCATGGCGTCGCTGACGGTCAGAGGGTGCATCCCGAAACCCCTTAGATCGATGTAAAACTGTGCATCGGGGTATCGGCTCTTGATGTTCTCAGCGAGTTTTAAGGCAAGGGCCGTTTTGCCGACTCCTCCCATCCCGGACAGGCCGATAAGTGAAGCGCCGTCGTCTTCGCAATTTTCCTTGAGTTCCGCGAACTCGAGATCTCGTCCGGTGAAGTCGCCTGGCGGAATCGGCAGCTGGTGCAGGGACAACAGATTTTCAGGGAGAGCCTCGATTCGAACGTTTGTAATCTTGTCGCCGCCTACTATGTCACCGGTTGCGCTAACATCGCCCGCGACGTTGATGCCTCGGCCTAGCGGCGCAGATTTCTTTTTTTGTCCCATTGGCCACGCCAGTGAATGACTATTCCCCTCGAAGCTTTCCCAGAACGTATTTCGTCGCCGGTCCGGCGATTCCGCCGAGAATAGGACTGCCAAATGCGCTCAAGATAGCGCCAACGGCTCCAGGCACCAGCGCGACTAAACCCTCCACTAATTTTGCGACGATTCCGTCATTCGCCTTGTCGCCTTTGGCGGTTTCGTTTTTTAATTCTTCGAGTTTTTGAGTTGCCTCTTGATGACCGGACACCGCTTGGGCCAACGGTCCGAACGCTTGATCGATTTGAGCACGCGAGATGTTGTCTACACTAATTTTGTCGCGGCCAACGATATCACCGCCGGCACTGACGTTGCCTCCGATATTCACGCCCCCGCTCTGCCCATATTTCTCTTCGTCGATCATGTTTGACCGCCCCTTTCCAGGATGAGTTGACAAACCGCCTAACATCCTCATCGTAGCTTGTACCGTTGGGGCTTCGCGGTTCCCATCGAGGCGGCCTCAAGTGTCAGGATTGTAACCCAACAGTATAGATTTCGATACCTTTGGGTGGACGTTTGTTTGTCATCAAGTAGCGCCAGCGCCGATTCTGAAAATCTCCATTTGTAGAATTTCAATCTTCAAACGGTGTCACGCGCCATGGCCAGTGGGCGTCCTTAGTTTTTCGTAAGCCTAAGTACTAGAGACAACGCATGTTGGCCATAACTAATTATCCGGAAACAATGCGCCCGATTTGGGGTCAGGCCCTATGAATTTGCGTCACCGCATGAGGCTGTCATCCTGTGCGTTGTGGCGCTCGTGGTGGCGTCACTCTTGGTTATTGCAACGGACGGATGAACAGTTCCCAGAACAGTTCAGCAGCTCCCTGTGCGGTCAACCTCTGCTTATCCCGGCTACCTCCGGACTGCATACCGAGACTTTGGAAATAGAGGGACTGGTCATCATTCTTCACCGACACCGCCTCATTCATGCCTCCGTGCTGGGGATTGTCGTCCATCGAGTACGCGATGCTATCCCTTCCCATGAGTCCGTCGCCGATCGAAGCGGAGCCCTTGCAGATCTTCCGACCGTTCTGGTAGACGGTCGCAGTGAAGCGATTCGCATCGACACGGCGGAAGGTTTGATCGAGTCCGGGGTTCCTGGCGACCAGTTCCTGTATCGAGTTCTCGAAGAAATTGGCGATGAACTCGAAGCCCTCATGCTGGAAACGGTCACGATCCAGGTCGGTGAATTCCTTTCTGACCCGGAGATTGCTGGAGCGGGAACCGGCAAGACTCTCTTCAACGGACTCTACCCATGGTCTCGTCCCGGCTTTTACGACAGGCGTCGGTCGACTCGGTTTTTGCCCGAGTTCCTTAAGAGCTCCTTTGATAGCTTGCACGACATTTAGAAATGCCTCATCTCGGTCGGCCCACTTTGTAACCGGCTTCCCATCGGCGGGAGTCGCCAGCAGTTTCCCAAAAGGCAGGCCGTGCCAGTCACAGGGTCGCAGGATGACGGGGATGACCCGCGCCGCACCGCTCGCGTGCCGTTCCATCGCTCGCTCCATCTCTTTTTCGTAACAATAGTCCGAATTGATGAAGTCGGGACTGACGAGGAGGAGAATGATGTCCGCAGCAATTAAGTTTCCGTCGATGGCAGACCCCAGCTCCGTACCGGCGGTAATCCGGCGGTCATGCCACGTCGAAATGACACCCTGACGCTTCAAGCCGGACAGGTGTACTTCTAATTCGTTTCGGAGATCTTCATCTTTATGAGAGTACGAGAAGAACACGCTTGCCATGAGCTGCCCCTCAGATCCTATTCTCCGTCATTTGCGGGGCGTTCGCTACCAATGATCCTGCTGCGCCAATTGCCCGCGTTCATCGAAAGGGGATCTGCCGCACAGAATTTGGCAGAGAACCAGTCATCCGCGCCGCATTTTTGCTGTGCGGCGCCGAAACTGATGGCGTCAAGGGCGCCGCTCGTTGGCGTTCGTCTCGACCCTTGACGCCGACAATCTCCGCATCACAATGGACAAGGGAACGAAGCGCAGTTCATTCTTGTGCTTCGTTCCATATTTGAAAAAGAGTGAAAGCCTGTTCCTACTATCTTCTTGCCGGTTCCGAATACCTACTCAGCCGGCTATCTATGGACGCATGATCGACGGCGAGAGTGGCGCGTATATGGACTGGTTTCTGCTTTGCGGACCACTTACCCCAGCCAAACTCGTTGTCGGCAGTGTTGGTACGATGATGAGTACCCATTCTCAGTGAGATATGACAATGTGTTGCGTACCACAAGGACGATCAAGACTTCATCTCGGGCCAGTGAAGATACCAGGAACACTCGCCGAATTGAACGGAGCAACATGCGGCTGACCGATCTTCTGGCAATCTACGGAGCTAGCCTCTCAACGGCTACAGCTGTCTGGAACTACTTTCGCGCCCGACCACAAGTACGCGTGCTTCTCATTTTTGCACTGGACAAAGTTGATGGTGAATCACAAACCGGTATCGGCATCTCCGTTCAGAACATTTCGAATCAGCCAGTTCATATCGCCCACGTCTCTTTTCTGTATCCGTATAGGAGGTCGACGCTCCAGGACAAAGTAAAGCACCTTATCCGCTTCAAGCGCATACCTCGCAATGACGGGTGGTGTCACAGCAGTTTGTCGCTTCATGGCATTGAAGATGGATGCCCTGTGTCAATCGAACCTAGCAAGTCGCACTGGATTTTCGTTCGCCACGAGGTGCTCGACGGACTGCTCGAGGGCGCGCAGTCGCGCCGCGTAAAGGCCGTCGTTCAAGATGCGCTCTGGCGTAACACATACTCGAAAGCGCTCGAGTACCCTGCACAGCAGAAATAACCGGTACAACGGTTTCAGCAAGTCGAGCACTGCTTGCCACTTGCCAGGAGCCACTCGTCACTGCCTTTGTGAGGTAGCTGGCGCGGAAGATGACGCGGGACGGCAGTGGTCAATCACCGAGATGGTCTTCGCGCGCATTGCGCCTCGGTGGGTGCTAGGACCAGCTCATATTCGATCGAAAGAGGACGGGGGTACGATTATGATCGATGAAGAAATGAGGGACTACCAGTCGTGACAGTCGCTTCGGAATCGCCCATCGACGTCGTTGTTGACCGCGTGGCGGCCGCCGTCGCCAAGGCGTGGGACCAAGCGAGGTCCGAACAAACGCATCCGACGAGTGAAGAAGGTGCGGCCTTTCTGGCAATCGCTTACCGTTACCTCTCTGATCGCCACGCCGCCGTTTTCGCAATGGAGCGAACTGAGCACATGCGAGACGTGGAACGACGGTATGAAGCTCCCCCGCCCACTTCACGTAATTATGAGCCGCGCCCCGGCCTTGAGGCGTTGTTCATGATCTTCGTGGCCGTCCTCCTTATGGCTGGACTTTTTGCAGCGGCCTTCATTCTCAGTTGGCTTTTTCAAAACATCGGCACCCTTCTCGAAAGCCTGGTGCGGTCTTTGGCTTCCGGAGAGGCGCTGATGCTCGTTCTCTTTTGCCTCATTCCACTGGTAATTTCAATCCTCGGCCAACGCTTATTTCCGAGACAGCTAAGCTACGTCTTTGAGGGTGCCGGCCGTGTTCCTTGGGAAACCTTCCAAGCGCATTCAACCAAACAAATTGACTCGGAGCGCGGCCAAATACTGGCAATGATCGGACAATCGTCGGATGGAGGCACAATCGAGCCTACAATCGCTGACGACGACCTCTCCAAAGCGAGCGAAAGTCCCGTTCCAATTCAACCCGGTGTCGCAGAGTATGTTTTTTCTACGAATCGAGTGACCATAGACGATCTCGGCAACGACTTCCGGGAGACCAAGCGTCAACATACGGTCGTCTTTTGGGTAACCTTCATGGCGTTCCTTGGTTGCCTGCTCTGCAGCGTGGCGGCGGCCTTGGTATTCAAGCAAGATCTCAAGGGAATTGGTGGGCTTGGGATACTCTCCGGCGTAATGGGCACGTTTAGTTACAGAATGCTTGGCAAGGCGAGACTCGCTCGGATATCGCTCACCATGTTCAACTCTTACGTGATCGAACTGCACCAGCGAATGGAGGAATCGAAGGGCACCGACGATATTCGCGAAGCGAGGAAGCTTCGGGCTGCGGCCTGGACCAATTTCCGGTCCGGCATGAATCGGTTGTACGCTCTTGAGCAGCGCACTGGCGCTCGCAGGTCCTGACACTTCGATTGTTTGCTGATCAACATTGGCTATCAGGCGTCGGAAGTGTTTGTCAGCCATTGCCACTCGTCCCCGTCCTTACGAGTTGGCGGAAATCGCCGAGCGCAGCGGCGAAGATGTCAGGAAAATTCGTCATCACTACTATCGGGGCCTGGAACGGCTGAGGCAACTGGCGCGCGAGCCGGCGCGGACGATGGTGGCCATGATGGCGACCGCAAGGGCGAGAAGGGATAAGCAACATCCGTTAGATGTGAATTGGTCTGTGGCAATTCTTGCGCCGGTTAAGGAACGCGCTTGGTCCAATGCGATATTCCCTCGTGCTAGAGCATGGGGTTATATCTTTTCAATGAGTCGTGACAAACCGCCAGGACGGCTATTGGGCCGAAGTCCTGAAAGCCCTGTAGTGGCTCTGCATCCACCTCGTCGGTGATTTATCGTCGGCTCTTATCCGTAGCAACTCGGTCAGTTGGGCATCATGGATGATGAGAATCACCTTCTTCTCTGTTCCGGAATCGTTCCACACCGCGAAGGTCTTCTTCATCAGCTCCGGTGTCGGCGGCTTCCGAGTGACGATGAAGCCTAGCCTCCCAAGCCGGCTGCCAAGATATGTCGCTGTCTGCGCTATAGCCGCCATACTCAGATCATCCGTATTTTTGATCTCGAACATCAGCACAAGAGCATCATGATTCGTACGTGCGTAAGACCAGAATGTCTGGTCTGAATCGTTCGTAAATATGATGTCCCGTCGTTCGGTCCCGTCGATGGTTCTGACCTCCGGTTTGCCGTCAATCAACTCCGGCGCAAAGAGAAAGTTGAGAATCTCCAGGACGAGATACTGATAAGCAGTCGCGTCTTCTCTCCCGGCCGGAGTCGTTGAGAGGCGATCTATCAGAGCTGCGGCACGCGCCTTGGCTTGCTCGTCGATGTATTCCATAGACGGTTGGGCATCACCTGCATATTGCTCCCGATTCTTTACATAGCGATCGACGATCGTGACATCCTGTCGCGTAACATTCGCAACGTCCAGTTTTGCCGACCGTAAAATTGGCTTCGCACTCGTTCTGCTCGTTGTCACGGTCTTCCTGCGGGCCTCCATGTAAGCTCGGAAATCCCGCTGCAGAAAATCATCGTAGTTTATCCACGGAAGCGCACGCACGATTCGTCGAGGAACAAATAAGACAGGAGCGTCGTCCTCCGGGTTCACCGGGAGGTCAACGTAGGAATCGACCCATGATTGCGTCACCTCGTCGTAGATATGTGGGAGCGGTACCCCCTTTCGCAATGGCACACCCCATATTTCAGCCTGCCTCTGCGTGTACTCGATTAAGTGGCCCTTCAAAATGTTGGCGCTTATGTCGCTGATTCTGTCCGGACCGATACCGGCCGCGAGAAGCTGCATTTCCTCGACGTGCAAAACACCGCGCTCCTGCAGGCCGGGCGATGCTCTGAGCGTTTCGACAATAAGATCCCTCAGATACCCGCCGAGACCGGAACCGCGTTTCCCCGATTTCGTGTAACCGAGACCGATTGCCGCGACTTCGGGAAAATTGAATATCTCGTCCGCGAGATCGAGCTTGCCCGAAGACACTGCCCGGACACCCGCATTGAAATGGTCGATGATGATCTGGTGCAGGCGCCGGAACTCCTCATCACGACTCTTGAACATCAGGAATGGGTCGATGCCCAGAGGAAGGTCAATGCCCACTCTCGGAATCACGAAATCGACATCGTATTGTGATACGCCTTCCAGCAGCGGATCTGTAGGCTTTCGGGTCACGACTCTTCTCCACTCCCGAGGGCAAGCTGTCTGTGCTTTTCATCTTTGACAATGGGAGGTCCAACGCTCCTGAAGCGCTCGAAATTGAAATTTGAGTCGTTAAATCCCAGACTGACCATCCATTTCGGGCAAGGCGGTTGCCCCATTCTTCTTTGCAATGCGTCCTTTGAGAATGACTCTTCACCTTCACCCATCAACTGCATCGCGGCGAGGATGGTGTTCAGCTCATACAAAATGCTCGCGTGGACCGCAGCCTCTTCTTTCTTCTTAGCTCGGTAGCGATCGAGGCTTTGAATGACGGCGCGCAGAGAGACTACAACATCCGGGTACACAGGATTATTTCCGGCGGCCACAAATTCGTGGGTCCGTTTGAGGTAGGGGTCAGCTCCCACGATGCGTTTTGCATCCGCGATGATCGAATTTGTCTCCTCTAGCACTCGGTCGGTGACTTCGAGGAGGGATTTCCCCTTGGCAAGTTTATCGATTTCCTCGTAAAAACCGTGCGCATGATCTCGCAGATCGCGCGCGGCCGCGTCCTCTGCGGCAACTTCCGGCATCAACTGAGAAAGCACCATGAGGCTTCTTTCCGCCTCCTCATTATGATGGCTCAAAGCCTCCCATTCCTCTTCCTCTTCAGAGAGCTTTTTCTTTCCTGCACGGCCCACAACTCTGGTTTTATTCGCCAAGTCTGTAACTCCGATCTCGCATCATCATTGCAATCCAAGGACTTGCAAGTAGGATACCGCCGAAGGCAGCAGATTCGTGTCTCGAGGTAATCGCTGAAAGGTGGATCATTCGATTGCTTGCATGCGGTTATCTGGACGGCCAGAAAGTCGCTCGGTTCGAACAGTCTCGACTGAAAGCTACTTGACTTGGAAGTGAATATACGAATTCAGTAAGAAGATGGCGGGGCCGGCGACTATGGCCACGATATGCGGGAAGAAAACCAATGCCAGCTTCATGTTCCCGCCCACTGCCTTGAGATATCCGGTCTTCTGAAAAGCATCAAACCACGCGGTATAAATCTGGAGGGGATGAATTGAGTCGAAATTCTCAGATCTAAATGTCTCCTCCAACAACTCGATCCGATCTGCATAACAGTACTGGAATGTCTTCCAAATTGCTTCTAATATCCAAAAGATGGCGCTGATTCCGGCCGCAACAAGCCACAGATACTTTGTGTATTCAAAGCCCGCGCCAAGGGACGCAAGCCCGAGCGTGGCGCTCCAGCCTTTTATTGTGATTATCCTGCTATCGAAGTCCTCATATTGCTTTTGAATGAGCAGGTACTCATCTCTCAGCAGGCTCACTTTCGTCTCTGCGGATATTCGATTGTCTGCCATCTTGGAATGATAGGCTATGATGCTGGTTCCGTAGGGTCGATTGTCGATTACGAGTTAACTTCGCGACTGATACCTCCATCAGCCCAAGACGTCTGTTCAATGAAACGGAGGGCTGGACTTTTCTACCGGGCGGGAGAACACTGGACAGGAGGTTACAGATGATCGTTAATAAACCCGCGCCTCTTTTGGCGTACACAAAGGCTGGCATCGCGCGCCTAGACGGCGACTATGGCGGGCGGGTATGGCTCAGTGGACACGACAGCTGTCCCTATTGTTGGTCTGCGCTCTTGGACTTAGGGAGCTTCCACGCGCCGGCCCCCAATCTTGTCAAGGCTGACGATCCGGACTATGGCCCGGCGTACTGCTTGGTGTACGGAAGCCGCATCGCAGAGCCTGACGAACGTGAGCCTGAGCGCATGGGGGATGGGCGCGTCTACTATAAGCCGCTCAAGGTTACGCGTGGCGCCTGTCTTGTCCGCGTCGCTATCTGTGAGATCTGTGGCTGGTGGATGGCAGTCGAGGATGCCGATCAGTGTAACGACGGCAATGCCAACGGGGTCTGCGGGATACTCGAATCGTTTGATCCAGGGTCCGCATCGGTCCCACTTCAAGTCCTTGCGGAGGAGTTACCTCGGCAACTTGAGCGTATCCACGATGTCCACCCGCGACGGATGCAGGAACTCATCGGCTCCGTTTTGTCTGGCGTCTATGCATGCGAAGTACATCAGGTCGGTTTTAGTCGCGATGGTGGAGTTGACTTGTTGCTACTGACCGCTGACAAACCTATCGCGGTCCAAGTAAAGCGCCGGCAGTCCGCTACGCGCGCTGAGGCCGTGAGTGGGATACGGGAGTTTATCGGCGCTACACTTCTTGGCCGCCATCGCGACGTAATGTACGTAACAACCGCACCTCGATTCTCTCCCGATGCAAAAGCAGCTGCCAATTCGGCCGTTGAACTACAACTGGTGCGTTCATTCAACCTGATTGCGCGTTCGGAGCTCTCAGCTCTGCTACGCACAGTTGCAAGACACGATAGCTGGACAGGGGCGATTGCGGAAGCGCGAAATCACGGTAACGGAGCCCCCCATGTTCCTGATCCGTTCGGATTGCCTGGTGCTGACGCAGATCGAAGGTAGATTGGGAGTGGTGGACCTGTAACGCATTGGAGCGGGCGTACGATTCAAGAGTCCACCTAACCAACGACAGCACTACGGATAATGACGTCCGGCGGATGTTCGAAACCTACGCAGCGAGTTGCTTGCCGTTCAGCTCCGGATTCGAGCAAAACCTCAGCACACCTGAAAGCAATCGAGAAGGCAAGAAGTGGGATTTCCCGAAAACGAAGTTGTCGCGGATAACCAGCAGCGTGAAATTGAAGAGTTGAGCAGAACGCCTGGGGGAAAGCTCGTCACGAGCGCTAAGAATCTCATCTCTCTCGTGCCTGGTGCGGGGCCAATAGCGAATGCGATCGGACTCTCAAAATTCATGATGGACTTGGGACTCTCAACTGTTGAAGAGAACATCGCCTTTCTCGGAAAGGCGACCGCGACCGCGCTGGACAGAATTGAACGCAAGCTCGAGACTCAAGGCGTGCGTGTGGAGGAAATCGCAGAGAGATATAACGGACTAGAGTTTACCGCCTGCATTGAAGCTGTCGTTCTACAAACACAACGAACTCGCCAGAAAGCAAGATTGATCAGACTTGCTTCGATCTTGGCAAATTCCGTCGAGGCTGACGATCTCAATCCCAATACGATCGATGACCTTGCGAGAGCTGCCGTTGAACTCACGGACTGGGATATTCAGCTTCTGAACGATGTTCGAGAGTGCGAGGCTGGCTACAGCGGCGCTTCAGGGTACCTCTTCATGTGGTGGCAAGAGTATTGGGGTGCGTTCGCTGCCAAGTACCCAAACCGCACACATCGCGCGGCCGCAGGCTCTTTGGGGAGACTTCAGTCGTTTGGGTTCATTTACGGAGCGGAGGGAACGTCGCTCGCGGCAAGCCCAGTTTCTGTCCTGTATCGATTGAGCGAAGATGGCGAGCGATTCTTAAAGCGGGTTGAATCGCTTCAAGATCGCCGCCAAGAATGAATAGGTTCTTGGAAGCCGACAGAGGTTTACAACCAAGATAAGTTTGTTGGTGCCGAGGGGAGGGATGCGCGATGATAACGGCGGAGAGGAATCACCAAACAACTTGGTTCAAACTGCCGATGGCCTTTCTGTTAGGCGTGTTGTTGGAACTGTTGATTGAGTTTGCTAAGCCGATCTCAAGATTGAACCCATGGTGGGAGGTTTGGTTTTACCTTAGGGAGCTTGGCGATTGGAGAAAGGCGGGGGGCGCCTTGCTCGCAGCAGCAGAGCTGTACATTTTTCTAGGCTTCCTGGTCTTCGCGATCATCCAGGTTCGCCGTGGCGCGGAATACTTTGAAAGCGAGATCCCGTCACGACCACGACAGATTTCATTCATCTTGGGTTTATTTGTGGCCGGTGTTCTCATTTCACCGCACATTCCCTTGGAACCGGATGCCCCATGTTCGGCCCAGAAGACCGCGAGACAAGCTCAGCTTGCACACTTTCGTTGAGGGTATCTTCAGTGAGACCACATGAGAGCTATCCGGGGCAGCGGCAGCATCGAATGATTTTTAGTGATCGCGAGCAGAATTTCGATGTGATTGGAATGCTGTCTATACCTTCATGAAGTTCGTCGAACGTTAAGTGCCGACTCACCTCCGGGGCACTAGCCACTCGCTCTGCCTCAAAAAGGAGATCCCGAGGTCCGTGAACGGCCGAAGAAAGAATAAAGGACCATTTCGTAACGGTGTAGACAAAGACTGATCCGCGCCGCATTTTTTCCCGTGCGGCGATCAACTGTTGGATCATCGGACGCAACGATTGCCATGGAGCCAAGAAATGGCATCGCGCTTCTCGAAGTGTCTCTCATACGAGCGGAACGTTACAGAACGAGATGACCAGGAAGAGCATAATCCAAAGATGACAGAATTCATCTGCCCCATGCATCCGGACATCCGCAAGAGCGAAGCGGGCAGCTGCCCGAAGTGTGGAATGGCTCTGGAGCCGGAAACTGTCAGCGCGCCCGTCACCCACTCCCGCTACACGTGTCTCATGCACCCCGAGATCGTACGAGACCAGCCTGGGAATTGCCCCATCTGCGGTATGACCCTCGAACCAATGACCGTCACCGTCGAGGAATCGAATCCTGAGCTTGCCAGGATGACGCGAAGGCTCTGGGTCGGCATCGGCTTCACGATCCCGCTTCTGGCCATCATGATCTCGGACCTGGTACCGAGCCATCCGATTCAGCATCTTCTCGCAGGCCGGAGTCTTGGATGGGTGGAGTTTGTTTTTGCAACCCCCGTGGTCCTATGGGGAGGCTGGCCGTTTCTTGAGCGTGGATGGACTTCGATTGTAAGTCGCCACCTGAATATGTTCACGCTGATCTCGATTGGCGCAGGCTCGGCTTACCTCTACAGCGTGGCAGCAGTATTTCTGCCCCAGCTCTTTCCCGCTTCGTTTCGGGATATGTCGGGGCAGCTTGGCCTCTACTTCGAGGCAGCCACAGTCATTACTGTGCTTGTTCTCCTCGGTCAGGTCCTCGAACTCAAGGCCCGAAGCCAGACCAGCGGCGCGATCAAAGCGCTCCTCGGCCTCGCGCCGAAGACAGCGCGCCGCATCTCAGCAGACGGCGCGGAGCAGGACGTGGACTTGAAGGCTATCCAGGTCGGCGACAGACTCCGTGTTCGTCCAGGCGAGAAGATTCCAACGGACGGAGTGGTCATCGAGGGCAGCAGTTCCGTCGACGAATCGATGGTCAGTGGTGAACCCATTCCGGTAGAAAAGACGGTCGATGCCACGGTCACTGGAGGAACCATTAACGGGACGGGCAGCTTCGTGATGAAGACTGAGCGTGTCGGGGCCGACACTTTGCTTGCACAGATCGTGAAGATGGTGAGCGAGGCCCAGCGTACCCGCGCTCCCATCCAGAGACTGGCAGACGTCGTGGCTTCCTACTTTGTGCCCGCAGTGCTCTTATCCGCAGTCATCACCTTTGTTGTATGGACAATCTATGGCCCACAGCCGCACTACGCTCACGCCTTAGTCAATGCGGTGGCCGTGCTGATTATTGCGTGTCCATGCGCCCTCGGGCTTGCAACGCCGATGGCGATTATGGTTGGGACAGGAAGGGGAGCCGGAGAAGGCGTCCTCATCAGCAACGCCGAGGCCCTCGAAATCCTGGAGAAGGTTGATACCCTCGTTGTCGACAAGACCGGCACGTTGACTCTGGGCAAGCCGAAACTGACGGAGCTGATTCCGGCCGAAGGCATGAAAGACACTGAGTTGCTGCAAGCGGCAGCCAGTCTCGAAAAGGCGAGCGAGCATCCTCTCGCCGCGGCGATCCTTGCGGCGGCCAAGGAAAAGAACATTGAGCTGGTCGCAATCGAAGGCTTTCAATCGGTGACGGGCAAGGGCGTTCAAGGCACTCTGGGTGGTAAGCAGGTTGCCATCGGGAACGCCGCGCTCATGACCGATCTCGGCGCTTCTCCTGACTCACTGCGGACTCAAGCAGAAGCCCTCCAGAAAGAGGGCCGGACGGTCATGTACATCGCACTGGAAGAAAAGTTCGCCGGCCTAATCGCCGTCGCTGACCCAATCAAAGAGTCGACAGCAGAAGCCATCGAACAGTTGAAGCGCGAGGGCATCAAGGTCGTCATGGTCACAGGCGACAATCATGCGACCGCGGAGGCGGTCGCACGAAAGCTTGGTATCGAGTTCGAGGCCGATGTACTGCCTGACAAAAAGGCAGCAGTCGTCAAGAAGCTGCAGGATGCCGGCGTAACCGTCGCGATGGCCGGCGACGGAGTCAACGATGCTCCGGCCCTGGCACAGGCTCATGTCGGGATTGCGATGGGGACAGGGACGGACGTTGCGATGAAGACGGGTGGGATCACCCTGGTAAAAGGTGACCTCCTGGGCATCGTGAAGGCGCGCCGATTGAGTCACCTCACAATGAATAACATTCGCGAGAATCTCTTCTTCGCCTTCTTCTACAATGCCCTCGGCGTCCCGTTGGCGGCAGGAGTTCTTTATCCTGCGTTTGGCCTGCTTCTCAACCCGATGATCGCCGCCGCGGCCATGAGTTTCAGCTCGGTTTCGGTGATAGCCAACGCGCTTCGGTTGCGCAGTGCGAAGCTATGAGTCGCCGCTGACAACTGTCCGGCGCGCCTGGCGAGTGCGGCCAATCGCTGTCGTGTTGCTCTCGAATGGTGGCCGCGCAATCTCAGGAGGAAAACATCGTTTCCCGTTTCGAGGTAGAGATATAAAGATAGGGGCAGCGTGATGAAGATAGCGGTTGTCGGAGCGACGGGTGCGACGGGACAGAGAGTGGTAAGACATGCACTTCGACAAGGACACTTCGTTGCGGCCGTCGCTCGCCATCCGGAGCGGCTGGCCTCCGCCGATCGTCTGTCCTTGGTCCGAGGAGATGTCCTGTCCCCAGGGGGTCTGACGGGGGCTCTTGACGGCGTGGAGGTCGTTATCAGCTGCATCGGACCAGAAAAGAACCTTTCGCCGGGAACGCTCATGTCCGTCGGTGTCGCCAACATTCTCACCGAATGCAAACGTGCGAACGTCCGACGATTCATATTGCAAAGTGGTATCGGCTTGAGCGATGGACGCGAGCTCTCCTGGCCCAATCGCCTTGTAGTCCGCGTATCGGGACGGATATTCACTGCTGCTGTTCTTGACAAGGCGGTCGCCGAGCGGATGACCCAGAAAACAGACATGGAGTGGATTATCGTTCGCCCGGCTGTGTTGGCAGATAAACCAGCGAAGGGACGCTATACGGCGGGTCCGTCAGCAGGAGTTGCGGTACTCGTTCCGCTTTCCTTTGACGATTGCGCCGACTGCCTGCTTCGTGCAGCGACAGATAAACCAAGCTGGATCGGGAAAATAGTGAACGTGGGTTCCTGACACCGGAATGAGTCTCATGATTTCTGAGAGAACGCCTTTCCCTCCAAGGCGCAATTACTTACCGAGGATTGTTGTGATTCGGAAGTTTGAACGGGTGCTTCATGCGCCAACTCACAGGGGGACTTCACATGTGGCCTGTGTGAGTCTTGATCGCTGACGGTAAGCTTTAGGTCCCAGATCAGATGATCGCTTGAACGCATGGCTAAAAGAACTCTCGGAACTGAATCCAAGGGAATCGGCAATGTCTGAAAC
>Ga0181516_10000533_pt1 | contig 34188 bp, 29 predicted proteins | sample PEATcosm2014_Bin_25_FD_121104 | JGI IMG/M metagenome (GOLD analysis project Ga0181516, IMG submission 121104) | Peatland microbial communities from MTU Mesocosm Facility, Houghton, MI, USA - PEATcosm2014_Bin01_10_metaG | ecosystem: Environmental > Terrestrial > Soil > Wetlands > Peat | place... | reverse complement strand
GTCGCCGACGCGATGCTGGGCGAAGAAGCTCTCCCAGACGTCGGGCTGCAACTGCTTGATGCCAAGCGAGAGGCGGCGGTTCTGCGGCTCAACGCCGAGAACGACTGCCTTGACCTTCTCACCCTTCTTGACGATCTCGGAAGGATGCTTGACGCGCTTGGTCCAGCTCAGGTTGGATACATGAACCAGGCCGTCGATGCCGTCTTCGATTTCAATGAAGGCGCCAAAGTCGGTCAGGTTGCGCACCCGGCCCTCGACCACGGTGCCTGCCGGATACCGCTCCGTCAGATGCTCCCATGGATTCTCGAGCAGCTGCTTCATGCCCAGCGAAATGCGGCGGTCGGCCGGGTTCACGCTCAGAACCACGGTGTCGACCTCATCGCCCGGCTTGACCAGCTTCGATGGGTGCTTGAGGCGCTTTGACCAGGTCATCTCAGAGAGGTGAACCAGGCCTTCGATGCCTTGCTCTAGTTCAACAAACGCGCCGTAATCGGTAACCGAAAGCACGCGGCCATGCACGTGCGCGCCCACCGGGTAGCGCTCCGTTGCATCGAGCCACGGGTCGGGTGTCAACTGCTTGAATCCGAGCGAAACGCGCTGCTTCTCTTTGTCAAACTTCAGCACCTTCACTTGAATCTCGTCGCCCACGTTCACCAGGTCGCGCGGATGCGTCAGCCGTCCCCAGCTCATATCGGTGATGTGCAGCAGGCCATCGATGCCGCCGAGATCGACAAACGCGCCGTAGTCGGTCAGGTTCTTGACCGTACCGGTCAGAATCGCGCCTTCGCCCAGGTGCTCGAGAGTCTCAGAGCGCTTGGCGTTCTGTTCTTCTTCGAGAATCTCTTTCCGGCTGACCACCACATTGCCGCGCTTCTTGTTCAGCTTGATCACGCGGACTTCAATCTGCTGGCCAAGATAGCCGTCCAGATTGCGAACCGGACGTATCTCCAACTGCGAGCCGGGCAGGAACGCCTTCATGCCGATATCGACGGTGAGGCCGCCCTTTACGCGGCTAACCACCGTGCCCATCACCGGCGTCTTTTCGATGCTGGCCTTCTCGATCGTGTCCCACGCGCGCATGCGCTGCGCCTTCTCGTAGCTGACGAGATAGCCGCCTTCCGGCTCTTCGCGCTCAATCACTACATCGAGCACATCGCCGGGCTGAAACTTCACTGCGCCTGTGTGATCGACCACTTGCTCGAGAGGAATCATTCCCTCGGACTTGAGGCCCACATCCACGACTAGGAACTTCTCGGTCTGCTTGAGAACTGTGCCGGTGACAACTTTGTCGCCGTAGGCCTCAACTGCAGCCGCTTCTGCGGCCTGCTCGCGCTCAAATGCTTCAAGAGCGGCAGAAAAATCTTCCATGGATTCGGGCCCGTGCTCGGCGTGCTTTTCAGCAACAGGGTGCGCTTCGGCGGCCGGGGCTGCAGCGGGTGCCGGGGTCTCTGCCACCGGTTCGGCTACTGCAGGCTTGGTTAGGGCATCGGCGTCCAGCGCGGGGCTATCAACTACTTCGGCGGTCTCGGGGTTGGACGTGGATTCTTGCAACGGCTGCTCAAGCTCCGTCGCAGGGTCAAGGGTTGGAATTTCCAATTCGGTGTTCAGGGTTGTGCTCTCGGTTTCTGGATTGAGGACGTTTGCCATCACTGCTGCTCCGGGATTTCATTGCTCCCCGCGACGAACTAGTGTCTCGCTAGGGCTAGCGCCTCATCTGCAAATACAGGAACCGGTGGGCGCCGATGGCCAGTTCCTCTTACCGCGAATGTGAACCTAATGCTCCTTTGGCGACAGCCGTCCCAGCCAGACAAGCTGGCATGGGCAGCGACTCGTCTCCTTGGGATCACCAGGCGCACTGCGCTGGCGGGAGGGCGGCCGCAGCTCAATGCTCAAATCCACGCAGAGAGCTACGCTTTCAAGTTTAGCAACCTCCGCTTTCCAGCGTCAATGCAATGGCTTGGCGCAGGGGCGCACGACGCTCGACTATGACCGAAAATTCATCAATTTGAGCCGCGTCACACGAGTTCCCCGGCCGTATGTAAAGAGCAGATTGCCCGTCGGTGAATTTGCCGCTTGCCAAGGCACAAAAGCGAACCCGGAGCCGCACACTATACTGATTGCCGACGGCATAGCGGCAATCTCCAATCGCATTTTGACCACACTGACCACACCTCTATGGACCAGCTCTGGACCCCCTGGCGATTCGCGTACGTTACCAAAGCCGATGGAGCGCCACGCCCCGGCGTCCCCGGCGCTCTGGCCCACTGGCCCGGCGATTCGGGCTGCGTCTTCTGCAACCTGATTGCGGCCGTCGACCACGCCATCCAAAACGGCATGGCTCCCGATGAGGCGGAGTCCGCTGCCGGCCTCGTCCTGCGCGCGAAGTATTGTTACGTCTGCCTCAACGCCTATCCCTACACCTCGGGACACGTGATGGTGGTGCCGTTTGCCCATCTTGACCGGCTCGCCAAACTGCCCGCCGAGGCCGCCCACGAATTGATGGATATCGCCCAGCGGACCGAGCGCGTGCTCGAACAGCTCTACCGCCCCCACGGGCTCAACTTCGGCATGAATTTAGGCCAGGCCGGCGGCGCCGGAGTGGCCGGGCATCTGCATCTGCACGCCCTGCCGCGCTGGGCCGGCGACACCAACTTCATGACCACCGTGGCGGAGACGCGCGTCCTCCCCGAAGACCTCAGCGTGACGTGGAAGCGCATGCGCGATGCGTTTGCGGAGCTGAGTTAGCCAGGCGGCTCGGAAATCTCTTCCGCCTCCGCCGCCAGCGCCAGCCCCGGCTCCTCCACATCCGCCTGATCGAGCAGCGTTCTTGGCAGCGCTTTGCTGGTGCGGATGCCGAGCTTCTTCAGCATCTCCACCTGCCGCACCAGATTGCCCGGCCCCTCGGCGAGCTTTTTCATCGCGCTCGCGTAAGACTGATCCGCGGTGCGCAGGCCTTTGCCCACGGCCTCAAGATCGCTGACGAATCCGACAAATTTCTCATAGAGCGCCGTGCCTCGATTCATCACGTCCTGCACGCTGCGCGCCTGCAGCTCCTGCTGCCAGAGCACATTCACAATGCGAATCACGTAGAGCAGCGTGGTCGGTCCCACCAGCAAAATGCCCTGCTGATACGCATCGGCCCACAGCGCCGCATCGTTTTGCAGCGCCATCAGAAACGCCGGCTCGACCGGCACGAACAGCACCACAAAATCCGGCGCTTCAACTCCAGGAAGACGATGGTATCCCGCCTTTGCCAGTCCCGCCATGTGCGCGCGCACGCTTGCCAGATGCAGTTTGAGCGCGGCTTTGCGGTCATCGTCGCACGTCGCGTTCACGCAATCGGTATAAGCGACCAGCGAAACCTTGGAATCGATGACGAGGCTGCGACCGCCGGGCAAAAAGACAATCACGTCGGTGCGCACCGTCCGCGATCGTTCGCCGTTCTCGCCCTCGACGCCGGCAAAGTTCTGCTGAAACGAGTACTGCTCGCCTTCGCGCAGACCCGCCTTGTCGAGCAGGTCGCGCAAGATGAATTCGCCCCAGTCGCCCTGCGTTTTTGCCGAGCCGCGCAGCGCAGTCGTGAGGTTGTGCGCCTCTTCAGTCAGCGCCTGGTTGAGCGTGCCCAATGTCCCGATCAATGTCTTCAACTCCGTCACGCCCGTCGTCGATTCGGTCTGCACCTTCTCAACCCGTTCGCGAAACTCCTTGATCTGCTCGCGCAGAGGCGTCAGCAGCGTGCCAATCTCTTTCTGGCTGCCTTCTGAAAACGCCTTCGATTTCTTTTCGAGAATCTCTCCGGCAAGCGCTTCGAACTGATTCGCCAACGCCGTCTTGGCCGTCTCCAGAAGCGCAATCTTCTCCGCCATATTCTGGCGTTCGTTATTCAGCTCGGCCTCAAGCTGGCTGATGCGAGCGGTTGTACGGTTCTGCGCCTCGCCCTTCGATTGCAACTCCTCGCGCAGTTTGTCTTGCTCCGCCGCCAGCCGCCCAATCGTCTTTTCCCGTTCGCCAGCCAGCGTCTCAAATCCCGCGCGCCGATCCGATTCCGCCTGCGCCTTGGCAAGCTCGCCGCGTGCCGCGGCCAGGGCCTCTGCGGCCTCGCGAGTGCGCTGCTCCAACAGCGCTTTTTCCGACTTCGCCGAGTTGCCGCGCATCCAAATCCCCGCCACGATGCCCACCAGAACGGCAATTCCGGCAATCAATGCCTGCTGCATTTGTCCCATTTCCTCTTCGCCTAATGTACGCCTTTTGCCTGTGCAATTCCGATGCCGATTTCTAACCCGTCCGGCGGTCCTTCCGCGTCGCGGCATCTCACCCGGATGCGATTCAGCCAATTGATCTTATTTCGCACAGCACGCCGCTTTACACACCCCCACCCGCCCGGTAGACTTGAGGTTTCGGGGCCATGCGCGTCTTTTCTCGCGCTGTGGTTGTATGTTTGTGCCCTTTCCCGGTAGTGTAGGCTGGCGGAGCGCATCTCGGGCTCGCAACCGACCCCGGAACAAATTCGCAGTATTCGATCTAACGAGGAGAATCAGGCATGGCCGTTGAAGAAAAGGTAAAGCAGATCATCGTCGAGCAGCTGCAGGTGGACGAAGCCGAGGTCACCCCCGGCGCAAGCTTCCAGGAAGACCTGGGCGCGGATTCGCTCGACGTGGTCGAGCTCGTGATGCAGTTCGAAGAAGCCTTCGATCTCGAGATTCCCGACGAAGATGCCGAGAAGATCAAGACCGTCAAGGACGCTATCGAGTACATCGAGAAGAACGAAAAGACCGCGAAAGGCAAGTAACTGGTGAATCGTCGAGTGGTCATCACCGGCCTTGGGCTGGTTTGCGGTGTAGGCAATACCGCTCCCGAGGTGTGGCGACAGTTACTGGCGGGGGCCAGCGGCATGGCCCCGATTCAGGGCTTCGACACCACCGGTTTCCCTGTGACCTTTGCCGCCGAGGTCAAAAACTTTGACCCGCTCAACTTCGTGGATAAAAAAGAATCGCGCAAAATGGGGCGATTCATTCATTTCGCCTTTGCCGCTACCCACGAAGCCATCACCCAATCGGGCCTGCAGATCACTCCGCAGAATGCCGACCGCGTCGGCGTCTTCATCGGCTCAGGCATCGGCGGATTCGAAATCATCGAGCGCGAGCACTCCAACCTTCTGGCCGGCGGCCCGCGCAAGATCTCGCCCTTCTTCATTCCGGCGGTCATCGTCAACATGGCCGCGGGGCAAATCAGCATCCGATACGGCGCGCAGGGACCGATCTCGGCCACCGCTACCGCCTGCGCCACTTCGGCCAACTCCATAGGCGACTCGGTGCGCATGATCCTGCACGGCGACGCAGACGCCATGATTGCCGGCGGATCGGAAGCTTCCGTTACCGCTCTCTCTGTCGGCGGATTTGCGGCCATGCGTGCGCTCTCCACGCGCAACGATGAGCCCACGCGGGCGAGCCGGCCATTCGACAAAGATCGCGATGGATTCGTGATCGGCGAGGGAGCGGGCATTCTCATTCTCGAGGAACTCGAGTTTGCCAAGGCGCGCGGTGCAAAAATTCTCGCCGAGGTCATCGGCTACGGCATGAGCGCCGATGCTTATCACATGACGGGCATCGCTCCCGAGGGCGCCGGCGCACAGCGCAGCATGCGTGCAGCGTTGAAAGACGCAGGCCTCCAACCCTCAGAAGTCGGTTATGTGAATGCCCACGCCACATCGACGCCCGCCGGCGATGGCAACGAGTCGCGTGCCATCGAACTGGTGTTTGGCGAGCACGCCTTGAGCGGCGAACTTAAGGTCAGTGGAACGAAGTCCATGACAGGGCACTTGCTGGGCGGCGCGGGAGGTCTCGAAGCCGGCATCACGGTGCTGGCTTTGCAAAACCAGATGCTGCCGCCGACCACCAATCTCGAGAACGTCGATCCCGAGTGCCGTCTGGATTACGTGCCCAACGTAGCCGTCGCCCACAGCTTCGATGTGGCGCTGTCCAATTCTTTTGGCTTCGGTGGCATCAACGCCACGTTGATCATGCGGCGCTGGACGGATTGAAACAGCTTTCAACTCGCAGACATAAACGGCGCCCATCCCCAAAGATGCGCGCCGTTGGTGTTGCCCGATAAACAGTTGGTCAGCCCCTGATCGCGGCCCAGCCAACGCTCAAAATCAACATGATCGCCCACCAGCCGAACGCAACCATGTAGCCCGATGAACGTTTGACACGAGCCACCGTTGCTAAGCCAATCCCGAGCAAGAGGAGGCACCATATTGTTGTAAAGTCCAGCCAAGTCGCAAACGTGTAGAGCGCTAAGTTTGTGTCTTGCGGAGACAAGAAGGCTCCGACACTGGTCGGAGCTGGTGTGTTCAAGTTGAATGATTCCGGCGCGATTCCGGAGAATATCACAACCACAGCAAGTACGCTCCTGACGATCCACGGAAGGAAAGCGTAGAAGGAAACTGCGAAAACACTTCCATATGTTGCTCTCCCTCCGAAAACAAAATTGATCGTTCCCAAAAGCACTGCTGCTGACAACGCACTAAAACCGAGACCGAACAGAATTGGGCTGGCCGCGAAAATACCTTCCGTGCCATAGCGCACACCCTTCATTTGCATTTCACGCTGATCTGCCGGTAGTTGCGACAGGCGTTCCTCTGCTTTCGGATTCATACGTATGATGTTTTCCGCAACAGTCGCCCAGCCAATCTTCGTAGTTATTGCAAAGAAGAAGATATACGTGAAAACCGCCATTATCAGGAACGGCAGCCACCAACTCCGATTGCCGCGCTTGATGTCTTCAAACGTCTTCGATGGCGCGACAAACGTGTTTGTGATGCGCTGCATCTGTGTGAGGCCGGGCGCCGGCTCGGCCACTGCTTGCACTCCAATATCGCTCATGATTTGCCTCGCGGAACTATGCCGGTTAAATGAAGGTTGACCTGACTCCGTGCTGCCGAAGATCCAGCAATTCGCGTGCCGCTGCGGCTCCTGCACGCTCCAGGGATTTTCTGTCCTCAACCAGCGCACGCAAAAAAGGATTCGCCCGCGATTGTACCTTGAATGCCGTTGCAGCGTAAGGATTTTCTAGCGATGGCCGGACAGTGCGCTGGCCCGCTTCGGTGTGACTTTGAGGTCTGAGTGCCGGTCTAGAGACCGCTCGTCGGGTCGCCGGCCGGTGCAGCAGGGCTGTCCGCGCCGTCCGCCGGGCCAGGCGCTGCGTGGTGCCGCGGCTTGTGCAGCGGTCCCGCGCCCACATAGCTCTTATAGACCGTGATGTGGAAGCAGGCCTGGCGAAACTCCTCTTCGACGTCGATCTTGCCCTGGTTTTGCAGGGCGTTGAGCCGGTCGCGCATCCAGAAGATTTCGTTCCGGCTCAGGCCGCTCTTGGCGATATCGATCGTGGCCCCGGTGAGATGGGGGCTCGCGATGTCGCCCTCGGCCGGCGCGGCGTTGCCGTTGACCCGCATCAACTGCCGCTGATATTCGACTGTGCGCACCGCGGAGCTGACCTCAAACGAATGATGAAACTGCGCCTGGTGGTCGCGCGCAAGATCGGCGAGAAAAGTTGCGGTCCATGGCCGGCAATAGCGGCGGTCCGCGGGGAGATTTGAATTGATCGTCAGCCCGCCCGACACCGGCACCGGCACCAGCAGCCCCTGCGCGATGCGTTCGTGCAGGTCGGCATCGTTTTCAATGCGCTCAAGATTGTCGGCATCGGTTTTTTCGTTCTGGCGCATCAGCGATTCAAGCGACCCCCGCAGCGGAGCCATGGCGACAATTCTGGTATTGCGCAGGGGAATCGATGCGACCGTCGGAGTAGACAACGCGATCTCCGGCCGCGGAGCGCGGGAAGCAGCGGCAATCGCCGCGTGGGCCGCATGCGGTGTCACAGGCGCCTCGGCGTCCGCAATCTTGTTGGCAGCGTCTTCTGCCGTAGGTGCGGCGCCCGCAGTCGATTCCGTGCTGGCGTCCGTATCCAAATCCTCGGCAACCGGGGCCCGAGGAGCTTCCGTCGATTCAGCCTCGTCCGCAGCGGAACTCGCCGCTCGCAGTGTCTGCGGCGTGCGGACTAAACGCGCCGGCGAGGCACTGCCGTTCCTCATCCATGCGTAATGGCGGATCGGCATGCGCGCGTTCACCAGTGTGCCTCCGCGGCGGATCGGCCTGCGGCGCGCAGAATAAGTGGACACGCTGCGGCGCGGACCTCGGCTCGCGGCACGATGAGCGTTGTGCGGGGGGATATTGCTTGCTTTGCGATGGGAGATCGATTGCGCTGCCGGCCTGCGATGCGCGCGAACCTGCTGCGCCAGCATGCAAGTGCCTGAGCCAGTGAAGAATAAGACGATAAAAATAGCAAATACTTTAATCCGCGCCATTGGGAGTGCGCGAAGAATCGAGAGCAACATAAGTGTAAGACGCTTGAGAAACAAATTCGAGTGCCTTGGAAGGTTCAGGATTGTCTGATAACGCGCACGCCGGTACCCACTGGCCACGTTGTCCACCGCAGACTTAGACGCGTGCCGCCTGCTGCGGGATGTCGATGCGAGGCGATACCGCGCCGGGGCGCCCTCAGCCGCCCGTCCGCAACTGCTTCATCTCATGATTTATCCTGCTCTTTACGCATGACCAACGAAGCCATTCCTGAATTGCCGGAGTTCAACGACTCTGCGCTCGACCGTGCCTTTGCCGCATTGGAGCAGCAGGCCGGCTCCGACGCTGCCTCGATCGATAGTCCCGAAGCCGTCGAGGCCTTTCGCCTCCGCTGGCTGGGCCGCAAACAGGGCCTGCTCAACGAAGTCTCGAGCCGCTGGCTCAAGGCCGCGCCGCCGCAGGCAAAAAAGGCCGTCGGCGAACGCTTCAAGTCTCTCAAGTCTCTCGTCGAGGGCCTGCTCGAGACCGCAGAGGGCGCCGGGCCTTCCGACGCCGCTCTCGCCGCCGAGGCCATCGACATCACCCTGCCCGGCACGCGCCGTCTCACCGGCGCTGAGCACCTGATTACTCGAACGACCAACGAGATCACCGCCGTCTTCGCCGCGCTTGGCTACTCCGTCGGCGTTGGCCCCGAGGTCGAAACCGACTTTTACAATTTCGAGTCGATGAATTTTCCTCCCGGCCATCCCGCGCGCGACACGCAAGACACGCTCGTCATCGCCAACCAGGAACGCCGCCCCCTCCGCGACCGCCTGTTGCTGCGCACACACACTTCGCCGGTGCAGATGCGCACCATGGAATTGCAGCCGCCCCCGGTGCGCATCGTGATTCCCGGCAAAGTTCACAGAAACGAAGCGGACGACGCGACCCACTCGTCGACCTTTCATCAGGTTGAGGGCCTCTGCGTCGACCGCAACATCACCTTCAGCGATCTCAAGGGCACGCTCGATCACGCCATGAAGGCGCTCTTCGGCTCCTCGGTCAAAACGCGCTTCTTCCCATCGTTTTTCCCGTTCACCGAGCCCAGCGCAGACGTACAGATCAGTTGCATCTTTTGCGGTGGCAAGGGCTGCCGCAAGTGCAAGCAGTCCGGCTGGATCGAACTGCTTGGCTGCGGCATGGTCGACCCCGCGGTCTTCAAATTCGCTCAGGAAAAGCAGCCCGCCTACGACCCGAAAAAAATCTCCGGCTTCGCTTTCGGCATGGGCGTCGAGCGCATCGCCATGATGAAGTACGGCATCAGCGAAATCGGCCAGTTCTACACCGGCGATATGCGCTTCCTGGGGCAGTTCGCATGAAGATTCTCACCCAATGGCTACGCAGTTACTTAGCGCCACTCCCCGTCGACGACGCCCGGCTCGCCGAAGACCTCACCCTGCGTGGCATCGCCGTCGAAGGCGTCTACTCGCTCGGCCCCGGCAATGGCTCGCTCTATGAGATGGACATCACCACCAACCGCGTCGACGCCATGAATCACTACGGCGTTGCGCGCGAGGCTGCTACCATCTACGGCGTTGCGCTCAAGCCGCTCGACTTTGCGCTGCCCGCCGCGAAGCCCACCGCAAAGCCCTTCGCGGTGCAGATTGAAGCCCAGGACGTCTGCGGCCGCTTCACTGCGCGCGTGCTCCGCGGCATCACCATCACTGACTCGCGCGACTGGTTTCCCGGTGCTGACGTCTCAACCTACTTCGCTCTGCTCGAGCAGAAGAAAATCTCCAACGCCGTCGACGCCACCAACTTCGCCTGGCTCGCGATGGGCCAGCCCACGCACGCCTTCGACCTCGACAAAATCGAAGGCGGCATTATCGTTCGCCGCGCGCGCAAAGGTGAAAAACTCAAGACCCTCGACGGCATCGAACGCACTCTCGATCCTGAAGATCTGATCATCGCCGATCATGCCAAGCCTCTCGGCCTCGCCGGTGTCATGGGCGGTTGGGACACGATGATCACCACCGCAACCACCAACGTCCTCTTCGAGGCTGCATGGTTCGAGCCGATGGCCGTGCGCCGCACCGCACGCCGCCACGGATTGCACACCGACGCCAGCCATCGCTTCGAGCGCGGCGCAGACTTTAATGCCTGCCCCGTCGCCTCGGCCATCGTCAGCAGCGTTCTCCTTGCCAGCGGCGGACACATCGAGGGCGACCTCGTCGACGTTCGCATCCCCGCATGGGAGTCACGCACCGCCCATCGCGCGCCCGTCTCGCTCGCGCTCAGCGAGGTGCATCGCATCCTCGGCGCCACCGTCGACAAAGACGGCATTACCGCCGCCAGCGTCGAAGCCGTCCTCAACGCGCTCGGTTGCAAGCTCGTGCCAACGGGCACTGCTTCGTGGAACGCCACGCTCCCCAGTTGGCGTCTCGACCTCGAGCGCGAAATCGATCTCGTTGAAGAAGTCGCGCGCGTCTACGGCTACAACCGTTTCGCCAACACCCTGCCCGCGTTTGGAGAGGGCGTGCAGGCGCTGCCCTGGGCCGAAAGCGAATCCGCCGTCCGCCGCACCCTGCTCGCTGCAGGCTTCCACGAGGCCATCTCCAGCACCTTTTGCTCCGCCGCCGACGCCGCGCTCACCGCTCCGCAGCCGGCTCTCGCCGTTCCCCTCGGCAACCCTCTCAGCGAAGAAGCCGGCGTTCTGCGTCCTTCGCTTCTTCCCGGCATGCTGGCCATGGTCGCCGGAAACCTGCATCGCGACGTCGCCGATGTGCGCCTCTTCGAACTCGGCACCGTCTTCAGCGGCACCACAGAAAAAGTCGACGAGCGCCTCGCTCTTGCTTTCGGCGCGGTGGGTGCGATTCCCGACCAAAGCTCGCTCCATCCAGCGCGCTCCGTCGATTTCCATGACGTCAAGGGCGTGGTTGAGCATATCCTCGCTCGCTTTGAAACGCGCACTGTCTACTTCGATCGCTTTCCGCCCGAGGCCGCTCTCACCCCGGCGTGGCTCCATCCTTATCGCGCCGCGCGCGTCGTTGCCGATGGCATCACCGTCGGCTGGTTCGGTCAGTTGCATCCCACGCAGGCCGCGGCCCGCAAGCTCAAGGACCCCGTTCTCATTGGCGAACTCTATCTCGATCGCCTCTACAAGCTTGCTCTGCACAAGCCCGCCGCGCGCGAAATCTCACGCTTCCAGCCCGTGCGCCGCGACTTTTCTCTCGTGCTCGCCGATAGCATCGCCTGGGAAAAAATCGATAACGCGCTTGCCGCGCTCGCCATCCCCGAGATGGTCGAGTGGCGCGCTCGCGAAGTCTTTCGCGACGCCAAACTCGGCGCGCATGAATATTCGCTGCTCCTCGGCGTCACATTTCAGGCCGCCGACCGCACCCTGCGCGAAGAAGAATTGCAATCCTTTCAGGCCCAGGTGGTCGCAGCCGTCGCCGCGGCCGGCGCGCGTTTGCGCTCCTGATTCTGCCGCGATTTCAACATGCCTCCGCTCCACCTCCCAACTCTGGCGGAGCTATACTGCATCGAAGCGCGCATAAGTTCGGAGGTCGAATTCATGATGCAGACATTCTTTGAATCGGAAGTGGCAGACGAGCCTGACACAGTGCGGCAGCAGTCGGAGCCCGCGGCCCTGGCCCTCAGCGCCGACGATTTCGCCGCCCTCGAAGAGCGCATCGTCCGCGCCGTCGATCTTGTGAAGCGCGAGCGCCTGGCCCGCGCGGCTGCCGAAGAGCGCGCCGCCAAAGCCGAAGCGCAACTCGGCGAGCAGGCTCCGGTCGTCACTGAGTTGAAGCAGGAGATCCGTTCGCTGCGCGCCGAGCGCGACCAGGTGCGTCAGCGGGTCGAGCGCCTGCTCAAGCAACTCGACGCCCTTGAATTGTGAGGTCCCCGATGGCCAACAAGCCGCCCGCCGCGCCGCCGCCCGGTTACACCACTGTCAGCATCTACGATCAGAACTATCACCTCATGGGCCAGGATCAGGAGCACATTCGCCGCCTGGCCGAGCTGGTAGACGCCAAGATGCGCGCCGTCTCCGCGCAGGGTCGCACCGTGGATTCGCTGCGCGTGGCCGTGCTGGCCGCGCTTAACCTCGCCGATGAGCTGTCGCAATCTGTGGGCGCCGATGCCCGCCAGGGCCACGCGCGCGCAACTTCATTGCGCGTGCTCCTCGACGAAGTGCTCGAAGACGATCGCAAAACCGGCTCATAGCCTTTGCGCAATCACTCTTTCGCGGAATTGCATTCTTCAATGCCATTTCAGCAAGTCGATCCCAAATCGAGAAGGCCCGAAAACGTACCACACTCCAACGTAACCGCACAAGACTTGCATTTATTCGCCGCTGCCCCTACAGTCAGCAATAGAAACCGGCCTGCAAAGCAGGTGGGTGGTCAACGCTGGTTGAACCAACATTCAATGAACAGGGGCTCTACTCGTCAAATCGGTTCTGTGTGCCGTGTCCGCCAGTCCGGAATGCCTAAAGAACCGCGGGGAGCTCCGCCGTCCTAGGACGGGTTCACCAGCGCATCGCTCACGGCCCAGTGGGTCGGATTCTACTTTCCTCGCACTCTCCCTTCTGCTCTGAGCGGGTATCCTTGCTCAAGTGCATCCCGTCCTCTTCCACATCGGTCCCGTGCTCATTCCGTCCTATGGCGCCATGGCCGCGCTCGGCGTGCTGCTGGCGCTTGCACTTCTGCTCAGAACCGCCCGCATCGCCCAGGTCAATCCCAATCAGCTTTGGAACCTCTGCATCGTCTCGCTCTTCGCCGCGTTGGCCGGTTCGCGCATTCTGCTCGTGCTTCTCAATTTCACTGTCGTTCGCAGTCATCCAGCGTGGCTTCTCTCGCTCGCCATGATTCATCACCCGCTGCTCGCCGCCATCGGCATGCTGATCGCGCTCGCCGTTGCCGTACCTTACGCGCGTTGGCAGCGCATGCCGCTGCGGTCGACCGCCGACGCGCTCGCCGCGCCACTCGCCCTCGGCGTTGCCCTTGAACAAACCGGCGCTCTGCTCGCCGGCTCCGGCTACGGCACTGAGACCGATGCGCGCTGGGCCATCGTCTACACCCATCCTCTCGCTGCACGCTGGAGCGGCGCTCCGCTCTTCGTCACCGTGCACCCCGTGCAGGCCTACGCGGCCCTCGCATTTCTCACCATCGCTATCGCGCTCTTTTTCTTTATGCCGCATCGAAGCCGTCAGGGCGACGTCGCCGGCGTATTCCTCATGGCCGCGGGCGTCGCTGTTTACTTCACTGAATTCTGGCGCGACCCCGAAGGCCGCGGTTCTCTTCTCAACGGCGCCCTCGACGGACCGCAACTCGCAGCGATCGCTCTTCTGCTCGCGGGCGTGCTCGTTCTGTTGCAGCGCGGCAACGCGGTCCAATCGTCCGACAACCTTCCCACCGAGGCCTTGCATGAATGAACCGCGCACCGTCGCCGTCCCTCTCGAAGCTGCCGGGCAGCGCCTCGATCACTTCATCGCCACTCAACTCGAGGGCGTGAGCCGCTCGAGGGTGCAGCTACTTCTCGATCAGGGCGACGTGCTCGTCAATGGCGTGCTCTGCAAGGCATCGCTCAAGCTCCGCGGCGGCGAACAAATCGTCATCAGCGGCGAGCCCCATCCCGCCCCCCTCAAAGCCACAGCCGAAGACATTCCCCTCGACGTTGTCTTTGAAGATGCCGACCTCGCCGTCATCAACAAACCCGCCGGCATGATGGTGCACGCCGGTTCCGGCCAGACTGAGGACGCGCGCCATCGCGGCACTCTGGTCAACGCCCTGCTCCATCGCTTCCGCGCGCTCTCCTCCACCGGCGGAGAGTTGCGCCCCGGCATCGTGCACCGCCTCGACAAAGACACCAGCGGCCTCATCGTCGTCGCCAAAAACGATGCCGCCCACGCCGCGCTGGCGGAGTTGTTCTCCGGCCGCAAAATCAGCAAGACCTACATCGCTCTGGTTCACGGCAACGTCGAAAAACCCAAGGGGACCATCAACGCCGCCGTCGGCCGCGATCCCCTGCGCCGCACCCGCATGACCACCAAGCCTACCGAAAACGCCCGCTCCGCCGTCTCTCACTACGAAGTGGTGCGCCGCATCGCTACCCGCTTTGGCAAATTCACGCTTGTCCGCGTACGCATTGAAACCGGACGCACACATCAAATCCGTGTGCACATGGCTTCCATCGGTCACCCGGTCGTCGGCGACTCACTTTATGGCGCTTCTGGTCAGCTCACCGATCAGGTCGCGTCGCAGGCTGCCCCAACCAGGGCGGCCCGCAGAAAAGCTGATCCCGAACGCCTCAAACTCGGCCGCAACTTCCTCCACGCCGCCAGCCTTGAATTCACCCACCCCAAAACAGGCAAGCTGCTGCAGCTGGAGTCGCCATTGCCGCGCGAACTTGAAGCCTACCTTGGCCGAATCGAGAGCGACACGCGAACATAACGCGTCAATAACGTAGATCACAAGTCCGTTGGTAGAATAAGGAAGCTATGAATCTAAAGTTATTTGGCCTGGCCCTTGCGGCGATTTTCTCTGTCGCTGCACTGCAAGCGCAGCAACCTGCGGCTCCCCAAGCCCCTCCAGCCGCACCCGCCGCCCAGCAACCCGCTCCGGGCGCGCCGCCTGCGGCCAGTCCCGATGCGCAGCAGGGCCAGCCCCCGGCCGATCAAACCATTCGCGTCTTCACCAATGAGGTCAACCTCATCTTCACCGTGACCGACAAGCACGGCCACTACATTCCCAATCTCAAGCTCAGCGACTTCGCGCTGCTCGACGATCAGAAGGCTCCTGCCAAGATCAACGACTTCCGCCAGCAGATCAATCTTCCGCTGCGCGTCGGCATCGTCATTGACGCCAGCACCTCCATCCGCTCGCGCTTTCAATTTGAGCAGCAGGCCGCTACCGAGTTCCTCATCTCGCAGCTCACCGCAAAAAGCGATCGCGCCTTCGTCATGGGATTCGATGTCACGCCCACCATTGAGACCGATTGGACCAACGATCTCGACAAGCTGCAGAGCGGCATCGATCGCCTTCGTCCCGGCGGCGGCACCGCGCTCTTCGATGCCGTCTACACCGCCTGTCGCGACAAGCTCCTCTCCGAGCGCGGCCAGGAACCGGTGCGCAAAGCCATGATCCTCATCTCCGACGGCGACGACAATCAGAGCCGCGTCCATCCCGACGAAGCCATCAAGGAGTGTCAGCGCGCCGACACCATCATCTATGCCATCAGCACCAACTGGACCCCCAGCCGCGGCAAGGGCGATCAGGTCCTCTCCCAGATGGCGAACGAAACCGGCGGCGAAACCTTCTACCCACCCTCCGTCGAAGAAATGTCAAACAGCTTTAAGAACATCGAAGAGGAACTGCGCTCACAGTACGCGCTCAGTTACGTGCCCGCCGATTTCAAGGCCAACGGAGCCTTTCGCCCCATCTACCTCTACTGCAACGACCGCCGTTACCAGGTCCGCGCCCGCAAAGGCTACTTCGCTCCGCGCGAATAGCAAAGCGTTCCGTTGCAACCAAACGGGCCGGCCACAGTGCCGGCTCTTTTCTCTCCGATCCCCAACAAATCGCGCGTTCCGATTCGGCACTCCTCGAGATCTGGCCTTCCCATTTTGCACCGCACTCTGATTCCTTCGCGTCCGCCCTGCGCGCTCCCCGCAAATTTGCGATGAAATAGATGCAAGCAACTCCGCTTGGTGGGAGCAACTCGGGTGATCCGGCAGGCCATCTCGTGCGACATCTGTGGAACCGACAAGCAGCAGACCAATCACTGGTTCATCGCGTTCGATCAGGGTGCCGAGCTGCGCATCAGCGGTTTCAACTCCAAAGACCGCTTTCGCTCCGGCGCCAAGCATCTCTGCGGACAGATCTGCCTGCACAAGCTGGTTGACGAGTTCATGGCCCGCACCATTGCCCGCCGCACGCCTGCCGCCGAGTCCGATCTTCAACAGTCCGCCAAAAAACCGCCCCAATCTTTAGCCGGACAAACTGCCGCTCCGCCGCAGCACATCTCCGCAGCCTCCCCCCAACGCACTGCTGCCGGAGTTCTGGACACCAGCCTCACCGGCTCCGCGGCCCACGCTCCCGTTCGAGTGGGCCCCGTTGCCTGCGACTTCAATGAATTCGAATCCTCGGCAGTGGTTCTGCCGCCTGCAAGCGAAGAGAAAAAGCGCGCCCTCCCGCCCCAGCCGCCGCCCGTCTCCAATCCACGCGTCCTGCACGCCGATGCCTGGAAGCGCGAACGCGAGCGCGAGCAGCGTGCCGCCAACTCGTCCCGGCGCTCCATCGCTTAAATCCGCCGCTCAGCCCTCCAGCAGCTTCAGCAGGCTCGCTTCATCGATCACCGGCACCTTGAGTTCGCGTGCCTTGTCGAGCTTCGATCCTGCCTCTTCGCCGGCCACCACGTAGCTGGTCTTCTTGCTCACCGACCCCGACACTTTTCCGCCCGCTGTCTCGATCCGCTCCTTGGCCTCATCGCGCGTCAGGTTGGGCAGCGTTCCCGTCAGCACAAATGTCAGGCCTTGCAGCGTCGTCGCCCGCTGCTTTTTCTCCGCCGTCATCGCCACGCCCGCGGCGCGCAGATGCTCCACCAATTCGCGGTTTTTCTCGCGGCCAAAAAAATCGAGAATCGCCTCAGAGATGCGCGGCCCCACTTCCTCCACGCGCTCCAGCTCTTCGGCGCTGGCCGCCATGATCGCCTCGATCGAACCAAACTCCTCAGCCAGCAGCTCCGCCGTTCGCTCGCCCACAAATCGAATGCCCAGCCCCATCAGCACCCGCGCCAGCCCCGCCTGTTTCGAGCGATTAATCTCTTCATGCAAAGTGGTCGCCGATTTTTCCGCGAACCGTTCTAGTCCGGCCAGCTGCTCCACCGTCAGTTTGTAGAGGTCGGCGACGCTGTGCACCATTCCGCGCTCCAGCAGTTGTTGCACCGCCGCATCGCCCAGCCCCTCGATGTTCATCACCCCGCGCGCGCCAAAGTGCAGCAGGCTCTCGCGCAGCTTCGCCGGACAATCGGCGTTCACACAGCGCCAATCCACCTCGCCCTCTTCGCGCACCACGTCACTGCCACATTCGGGACACTGCTTGGGAAACTCAAACTTCTTTGTTCCCCGCGGATGCTCCGCGTCTTCCACCACCTCAGCAACCTTGGGAATCACATCGCCGCCGCGTTCCACCTTGACCCAGTCTCCAATCAACAGCCCCATGCGTTCGATGAAGTCGGCGTTGTGCAGCGTGGCGCGGCTCACCGTCGTGCCCCCGATAAACACCGGCTTCAGCATCGCTGTCGGCGTCAGCTTGCCCGTGCGTCCCACTGTAATCATGATGTCCTGCATCTGCGTGATGCCCGATTTCGCGGTGAACTTATACGCGATCGCCCATCGCGGCGCGCGTCCCGTGTAGCCCAGCCTCAACTGCGCCGCATGCGAATCGACCTTCAGCACCACGCCGTCGATCTCATAGCCCAGCGTCGCTCGCTGCCCCTCGGCCCCGTCGATGAACTTCATCATCTCGTCCACCGTCTTAACGCGCCCGCGATGCGGGTTCACGCGAAACTCCAGCGCCGTCAGCGCGTCCAGCGTCGCGCTCTGCCCCGCCGCCAGGTACTCGCCCTCGATCAGCAGAAAATACGCGAAGCAGACCAGCCCCCGCTGCGCCACGATGCTCGGCTCCAATGTTCGTAGAGTCCCCGCCGCCGCATTTCTCGGATTCACCGCCGGCGCAAGTCCCTGCTTCTCGCGATCCTCATTCATGCGGTGAAACGCCTTCTCCGGCATCACCACTTCGCCGCGCACTTCAAATCCCGCCGGCACTCCCGCCTTCTTCAACTGCGCCGCCGAAATCGAAATCGGCACGCTGCGAATGGTGCGAATATTTGACGTCACATCCTCGCCTACCTGCCCATCGCCGCGCGTCACTCCGTCCACCAGCCGCGCGCCGCCGCCCTCCGCAGGCTCGTAGCGCAGCGCCACGCTCAACCCGTCCAGCTTCAGCTCAGCGGTATATTCGACCGGCAGATTTCCCGCCAGCTCGTGCACCCGCCTGTCCCAGTCCGCCAGTTCCTCGGCGCTGTAGGCGTTGTCGAGGCTCAGCATAGGCCGCGAGTGCCGCACCTTTTTGAATCCCTCGGCCGGCTTTCCTCCGACTCTCTGCGTCGGCGAATCGGACGTCAGCAGTTCCGGATGCTCAGCCTCGATGCGCTTCAGCTCGTTCATCAGCGCGTCATACTCGGCGTCCGAGATCTCCGGCGCGTCCATCACGTAATACAGGTGCTCGTGCCGCCGCAGTTCCGTGCGCAACTTCTCCGCTCGCCGCCGCGCCTTTTCCAATTTTGCGTTCCCGTCCATGGGCAGGATTATAGGATGCCGCTCCGCATTTCTTTTCTCTCTCCACCCCGGCCTGTCGCCAGCCCAGCTAGCTCCGCTAACACCGCTAACACCGCTAACTCCGCTGCTTCCCCGTGCACGCAGTACTATGTCTTCAGCGAGCATATGGAGCCCATCACCCACTTCCTCACCGGCGCCTGCATCGGCCGCGCCGGCCTCAATCGCAAAACAGCCTACGCCACCCTGGCCGCCGTGCTTGCCGCCGAAGCCGCCGACATCGACATCGTCTGGGGATTCGCAGGCCCCGTCGAAGAGCTCAAGCACCATCGCGGCATCACCCACACTTTTATCGCCCTCCCTGTCGTCGCGGCAGTTGTCACCGGCGCCATCTGGCTCTTTCATCGCTGGCGCGAGGCGCGCCGTCTTCGTCGCACCGGCCCGCTTCTCCAAAACACAAAAGCGCCCCCGGCGCCAGTGAGCTGGCTCTGGGTTTATATCTCCGCGTTCATCGCGGCTTCGAGCCACATCCTGCTCGACTGGACCAACAACTACGGTGTGCGTCCCTTCTTCCCCTTCAATCCGCGCTGGTATGCGGGCAGCTTCGTTTTCATTGCTGAACCAATCCTGTGGGCCCTGCTCATCTCCGCTCTGCTTTTTCCGTGGCTTTCAAGTCTGATCGACAGTGAAATCGGGGCTCGCCGCGCGCGGTTCCGCGGCCGCGGCTGGGCCGTCTTCGCGCTCAGCGGCATGGTTGTGCTTTGGTGCTGGCGCTGGGCCGAGCACGCGCAGGCACTCGCCATGCTGCAGACCACGCCGATCACCACTGCGCCAGTCTCGCGCGTCGCCGCAGAGCCCTACATGGTCAATCCGTTTCGCTGGCACGCCATTGTTGAAACGCCAAACTACTACCAGACCGCCGAGGTCAACACCCACACCGGCCTGGTCGACACCGACCCCCAGCGCGACGTCCTCTATAAGCCCACTGACACGCCCGCCGTCGAAGCCGCCAAGCGCACTCCGCTCGGCAAGGTTTACCTCGACTGGGGTTCATGGGCCGTGGTGCAGGACATCGGCCAGTCTCCGGTCCCCGGCATCGACCCTCCCCAGTTGCCTCCAGGGCGCACTTGGACCACGGTCCAGTTCTCCGACCTCCGCTTCACCAACCTCTTTCGCGGCACTGGCCGCAACGGCTCCGCGCCTCTCAGCGGCTGGGTCTACATCATCGACGGCCACGAAGAAGCCGGCCAGGCCATGGGTGGCCGCGCCCAGAAATAATCGAACCCCTCAAATCTCATGCGCTGTTAGCGCACCGATGGTCCCATAGCCAAAAATTTGCATTCCTGACCCTGCCGTTCACTCGTTATATTGCCAACAACGGCATTCCCCATGCGAGGTCTCCTGGTGCTGCGACGCGTCTGCTCTTCGTTCCTGTTTCTGGCATGCCTTGCGTCGCTTGTCTCGGGGCAGGCACAGCCGAATCCTACGCAGCCTTCCTCCTCATCCGCGCCCCGCAGCATGGAAGCCCACCTCGGCGACAGCGTCGTTGCGCTCTATGGCCCATGGAAGTTCCACATCGGCGACTCGCCCATCGATTCCGCCACAGGCCAGCCGCTCTGGGCCGAGCCCGGCTTCGACGATTCCAAGTGGGAAGACGTCGATCTCACGCCAAAGTCTGGCGCGCTCAATCCCATCAACGGATTGTCTGAATTCGTGCCCGGGTGGACCAGCCGCGGCCATCCCGGTTACTGGGGCTACGCGTGGTACCGCATTCGCGTGCGTGTCGTGACCCGCCCGGACGCAAAGCTTGATCTCGAGGGTCCTTCCGAAGTCGACGACGCCTACCAGCTCTTCGACAACGGATCTCTTTTAGGGAGCTTCGGCGATTTTTCCTCGTCTAAACCGGCCGTCTATTATTCCCGCCCGGTCATGTTTCCTCTCGCGCCGCTTGCCGGCTCCGGCTCCGGCGCCTCCACCCGCGTCTTCGCCTTCCGCATCTGGATGCAGCCGCAAACACTCTTCGAGGCCGACCAGGTCGGCGGCTTTGAGAGCGCTCCATCGCTGGGCCAGGCCGATTCCATCGCCGCTCGTTACCAGGTGCGATGGGATGAGCTGATTCGCGCCTATCTCTGGGAACCCATCGAGGGCACCATCTTCGGCCTGCTCGGCCTGATCGCGTTGAGCCTCGCCTTTTTTGACCGCTCCGACCGCGTCTATCTCTGGATCGCCGCCCTGCTGCTGATGGTCTCCGCTGACAATGCTTCGGGCACCATGGCCGTCTGGACCCAGTGGGTCAACTCGACCTACGACAACGTCTCCCACAACATCATTTTGTTTTCGCTCTACTACGCCGGATGGGTCATGGTCTGGCGCGTCTGGTTCCGTCAACGCCGTCCCGTCTGGGTGCCGTGGGCTCTGCCTCCGCTCATCGTCCTGCTCATGCTTTCCAGTTCCTTGAGCGAAAACCTGTTCTTCATCGTTGTTCCCTCATCGGTCATTGCTGCCGCCCATGTCGTCTCCCTCTGCATCCGCCTGATGCTGGCGGCATTCATGGCGGGCATCGTCTACAAGGGCATTCGCGAGCAGGGAATCGAAGGCTGGCTGGTGTTGCCGGCAGTGCTGTTGGCAGGCATTTCAGAATTCCGCAGAGAACTCGGACAGTTGCACATCCCTACCGTCTGGTTTCCCTTCGGCGTGCAGATCACCATCAGCGTCGCGGCAGATCTGCTGCTCGTCACCGTGCTCTTCGTTCTTCTCATTCGCCGCCTGCGCATCTCCATGAGGCGTCAGCGCCTCATGGCCCTCGACGTCAAACAGGCGCAGGAAGTGCAGCACGTCATCCTTCCCGAGGCCCGCACCGTTCTCCCCGGCCTGCTCGTCGAGAGCGAATACCGCCCCGCGCTCGAGGTCGGCGGTGACTTCTTCCAGATCATTCCCCATCCCACCGACGGCAGTCTGCTCATTGTTGCCGGCGACGTCACTGGCAAGGGACTCAAAGCCGGCATGCTCGTTGCTCTGCTGGTTGGCGCCATTCGCAGCACCATCGAAGCAACCACCGAACCGCTCCACATCCTTGAGGCACTCAACCGCAGGCTGCTCGGCCGCGGCGATGCCCAGGCCACCTGTCTCGCCCTGCGCATCGACGCCGACGGCAGCGCCACCCTCGCCAACGCCGGCCACATGCCCCCCTATCTCAACGGAGAAGCTCTGCCCATGGAGGGTGCGCTGCCCCTGGGCATGATTGACGCCGCCGACTTCTCCGTCATGCGCTTCCGGCTCAAGGAGCACGACCACCTCGTGCTGCTCTCCGATGGAGTCGCCGAGGCTACCGACGCCGAGGGCAACCTGTTTGGATTCGACCGTGTCCATGCCCTGCTCGGCAACGCCAGTTCCGCCGCCGACGTGGCCAGCGCCGCGCAAAAATTCGGCCAGGAAGACGACATCAGCGTCATCTCCATCACCCGCACCGCCGTGCTCGAGGCCGCTTCCGTTTGAGGGAGCAGATTACGAGTCGCTGGCTGCAGTCCCGTCCTGATGCCGGCCACAATTAGTAAGCAGCCTAAGAACCTTGTCCAGGATGATTCAGCAGAAGTTCGGAGTGCGTTTCCCTTAAGCAGACTTCAATTTGTTCTTTCAAGGCGCTAAGGTCCCGGATAATTTGCCCGAGATCGTTGGGCGAGACGCCGCCGGCAAGATCGTAGCTCGTAGCATTCCTCTTTTGCGAATAAACCTTGATCTTGCGTACCCATTTCTCGCGCGCATTGCCATCTTGCGTCGTCAGGGTGTATTCCAGGCTCTCGATCACTCGCTGGTGGTGGCCTGAGCCCGAGGACACGCGAAATCCGCTGGCGCGAAGAGCAATGTTCGCGAGAGTCAGAATGCCGTTGTAGGCTGCTTGAAATCGCAGGTCGTCGGAAATCCCTTCAACCTTCAAGTCAGCCATCGAGCGGTCTACGATGCTGAATAGATCGGCGATCTCTCTCGCACTGCTTGGCTCAGCCTTGTACCAGCCGATTTGAGATAGCTTCTCTAAACTCATCTTCGTCGCCAATCAGAAACACCTTTTTGCTTTTCTGCAATGCTTGCAAAAAGTGATTACCCGAGTGAAACCTCTTCTTGAATTCCTTAAAAGAGTAAATGGTCGGGTTCACGGGCCGTCGCAGGCGCTTCTCCAACGGATTCACTGCATCGAGAACCTCGTCCAGCGAGACAGTTCCGATCACCATTAAGTCGATGTCGCTTGCAGCCTTCTCCTCGCCGCGGGCTACAGAACCGTAAACAAAGGCATAGTCAATCCGGGCAGATAGACGAGAGATGGCCATCTTGAGAAGCTGAAACACGCCCGCTGTTTTCGCAAGTAGAGCGCGAAGCTCCGGGAAAGCTGGATGCTCGCGATTCGCCCGGTAAAATACCTGTGCGCCTAGAACGGAACGTTCGATGAGTCCGGCGCCACTCAACAGGGCCAGCTCGCGCTGCACACTTCCCGCACTTGTCGCAATTTCGCGGGCGATTTGGCGAACGTAGAATCCTTCATCGGGAGCGCCGTAAAGGAGTGCCAGAATTCTTCCTCTGGTTTGGCCGAAGAGCAAATCTCCCATGGACCCGAGATGTGTACTCATATTGAGAACGATTGTACTCCAATCGAGTACGAGTTACCAACCAAGATTTAATTGCACGCAACACGTCTGATGCTCCGTATCCGGTTGCTATCCCCACCCGCTGAAAATTTTTGTTTACCTCGCCAACGCCCCGGCGGTTGACCCGTTGGCTCGCGCCCCTCACAATGGATATATTCCTGTTTGAACCCTGGAACGCAAGCTCACAGGGGATTCCCCGCACCGGAGGTGCCCATGCCCGCTTATCTCCTGTTGGTTGCTGCCATTCTGAGCCGCCTGATTCCTCACCCCGACTGGCTCAACTTCACCCTCCTCGGCGGAGCCCTGCTCTACTTCGGCGCGCGGCGCAACTGGCGCGAGATGATTGCTCCCGTGGCCGCCCTCATGGCCACCGACTACATCCTCACCGTCTACAGCTATCACTACGCTTTCCACTGGTCGGCGTACGTCACCACCTGGGCCTGGTATCTGATGGCCATGGCGCTCGGCCACATCCTGCTCCATGCCCGCACCACCTGGCTGCGCGTGGCCGCCGGAGTCATTCTCGGCCCGACCTCATTCTTTATCGTTTCGAACTACGCGGTCTGGCAGACTTTCTCCATGTATCCGCGCACCCTCGCCGGTCTCGGCGCCTGCTATATCGCCGCCCTCCCGTTCTATCGCAACGACCTGCTCTCAACGGCGATTGTCGCCACAGCGGCTTTCGGCTTGCCCGTACTGGTCCGCCGTATGCGTGGCGTCGAGCCTGCACCCGCTCTCGCCGGCAAATAGCGGCCTCAACAACATCGCGGGGGCATGGCTTCGGCCGTGCCTTCGCTGTGTTAGCTCATCTCCTCAGCCCATTCCTCCGACTTGCTGGGCAACGAGGCCCTCGCCCCGCGCGGCGCCGCCGCCCACCAGTGCGCGACCGCGCCAATCCCCAGGTTCACGCATCCCGCCGCTGTCATCCACACGTTCTCCCGCCAGAACCCCAGCAGAAAAAAGCACGCCGTAAAGTACAAGTGAAACCACCCCGGCACCAGCAGCGCCAGCGCCGGCATCCGCGCCGCCGGACCCTTCCGCTTTGCCCATCCGCGCCCCGCCGCCACCAGCAGCAGCGCTGTCAGCAGCAACAGCCGCCGCCCCGAGGTCAGTCCCGCAAATTTGATCAGCGCGGGGAACACCGCCATCTCCGTCCCCATCAGCACCGCGAGCGAACACAAAATCGCCGGCACACACACCAGCACCCACCAGCGCCATGCCCCTCGCTGCCGCGCCCAGCGCGCAAACAGCCGGCTAAACGCCGAGTAGCAGAACACCACCGTGATCCATCCCACAAAATTTCCATAGGGAATTCCGAACCACTGTGCCCGCAGCGGATTCAGCCCCGACCCGGTCCAGTCCCAGTGCCACATGTGCATGCGATAGGCCGTCACATCCATGCTTAGGTCGATGTTCAGCGCCATCAAGGTGTCCAGAGCCGCCGCACCCCACAGCGGCAGCCCCAGCCCATCGCTGAAAACCCGCGTCGCATAGAGAATGATGGCCCACCCGCAGCCGATGCACAGCGGCACATCCATCGGAGCCCGCCCCGCCATCAGCCAGAACCGCCCATAGACATAGCTGCTGCCCGTCACTTCGAAGTACTCGAGCAAGAGCCCAAACACGAGGCCACCGGCCAGATACGCCATTGCCCCCGCGCCTTTTTTCCACGCGCGCCGCGCGCACAGCAGCATCAGCGCATAAGTGACGAGCTCCTCGGTCGGAAAGCACCATGCCGGCGCCACTCCATACGGAATTTCAGGGTAGGGAAGCATCAGTCCAGGATCCTTTCGTCACGTTCCGCGCCGGCTCGACGCAATTCCCGGCTTGCCAACCGGCAAAGTCCGGGCTCCGATGCCGTCGCAGCAGAACAATTCAAAAATTATGGTCTGAGAATAAGTCAGCCTATCCCCTAAAGACAGGGGGGATTCTACACAGCCGCCTATGTGGTTCCACACGGTCCGAAGCGGCTATTTCGCCAGCGACGCCTCAGAATCCTCGATCTTGTCCAGGCTCGTCTGCAGGTTCCACTTCAGGATTTGGCAGTTCCTTCGCTTTGCGCCGACCCTTCCGCAGCCACCACCACCCAAACCCCACCGCCGCCAGCCCGCACACCACCAGGAACGCCGTCATCGCGTGGTGCGCCACCAACCCCACCGCACCCGGCCCCAGCTTCAGCACCAGAAGCGAGAGCAGCATCCAGCGCACAAACCGTCCGCACGCCACCGCCAGCATGTAGGGCAAAACCCTCATCTCAAACACGCCCGCGGCAAACACAAACACTTTCCACGGCGTCGGCGGCGGCAGCATCGAGGGAATCATGACCGCCAAAAACTCCTGCCGCTCAAACCGCGCCCGCAGCTGGTCAAACCGCGCCCGATTCACCCGCTTCATCAGGAACAGTTCGCCGCCCGCTCGCCCGATCCCATACGGCACCAGGCCGCCGATCGCCGACCCCACCGCCGCCAGCACGCAATACAGCCAGAAGTGCCCTTTGTCGTTCCACACATAAACGGCCAGGATCGCGTCCATCGGCACCGGTATCGAGCTCGAATCCAGCAGCGCAACCGCAAAAACTCCCCACGCCCCCAGCTTGAGCAGTGCGGGCAAGATCACCAGCTTCCATTGCGCTGCAAGTTTCAGAAAAAACTGCTTCAAACGGGTCTCTTTCCCCCTCTTAATCCGTCCATTCCAGAAGACTCATTGTACGTTCTAGGCTTCCTCCGCGAGCGATCTGCGCGATTCACCCGGATTCAAACACGCGATTCGCAGAGAATGAGAGAATAGACAGGAAGGAACCGAAGCAGAGCCGAGCGGGCGCGCCCCTCCGGTTCCGGCTGGATGAATGCCCACCATCGAACCACCAACCCAGTTGAACGAGCCCAACGAGCCATCGGGAGCCGGCCCCGACGCGTCGAATCCGGTCGCGTCTAGTCCGGACGTATCCAGTCCGGCCCCGCCGCCCGACCCTGAACCCTCCGCCCAGGGCCACTCCACCTCACGCTGGATCGACTACGACACCCACGAGCTGCTCGACATGATCAGCGAGCTCGAAGACGAGCGTCGCTGGGCCCGTCTTCGCGAAGGCATCCTCTGGGCCCTCCTCGCTCACATCCTGCTCATCTCGCTCCTCACCTGGATTCCCAAGTACGTGCTCAAGGTTCCTCCCGTCATCGATCCCTTCGAAGCCATCAACAAGCGCAAGGACCTCAGCTACCTCGATCTGCCCCCCGACGCCCTCAAGGCCCTGCAGCCCAAGGTCGTCATCAAGCCCGTGCCTGAGCGGCAGTCCCACGTCGACAAAAAGACGCTCGATGCCCTGAACAAGCCCGCGCCTCCGCCGCCTCCCGAGCCCAAACCTGAAGTCCAGAATCCCGTGCAGCCGCAGGCCGCGACCCCCGTTCCGCCCAGCCCCACTTCGCAGTCTCAAGTCGAGGCTCCCCGCCCGCCGGCCGTGCCCGCGCGCCCCAACTTCGCCATGGGCTCTCAGAATCCCGCCGATCAGTTGCGCCAGGCATTGCAGGGCGCAGCCAACAGCCAGGGCTCCAGCGCCAATGCGCCCTCCGGCGGCAACGGCTTGTCCAGGCACCCCGGCGCCGGCGCCGGCGGCCTCCAGATCCTCTCTGACACCCAGGGAGTCGATTTCAACTCCTGGATCCACCGCTGGTATTACGAGACGGAACACACCTGGGACCCACTCATCCCCGACGAAGTCAATCCGCCCATCCTCAAAACGGGCGCGGTCCAGATTCGCTTCAAAGTCCTGCCCAACGGCCGCATTATGGAGGGCAGCATGGTCCTCGAAGGCCGCTCCGGCGACACCGGCCTCGACCGCGCCGCCTGGGGCGCGCTCACCGGGTCAAACTACCCGCCGCTCCCCCGCGAGTTCCACGGCCCCTACCTCGAACTCCGCGCCCTCTTCCTCTACAACGAGCAGCCGCCCCGCTAATACCCGCCGCTTCGCCCCGTTCCTGTCCGGCATTGTTGCCGCCCTTACCCGCCGGCCCTCCACGGCTTGACCCAAGTCGCCTGCCGCGCGCGTATACTGCCTGCGAGCAGCCAATCACATCGCCTATGCCGCGCGCTTCCCCCTGCCGCGCACGATCGGAAAATGCCAATGAGAATCGCAATCGGGATGCGAATGCTGTGCGCGCGCACCGCGTCGCTCGCACTCTGCGCACTGCTGATGCAGCAAACCTCCGCGTCCGGCCAATGTCCTGAGGCTCCGATGCTGCCTCCACCAGCCCATCCGCTTACCTTGGCAAGACCATCGGTTCGAACCTGCTGCATCTTCAACTTCGCTAAAGCCCTCGACCCCGCGGCTCTCACCGGACATGTCTACGGCAACGGCGGCGACTACGCTGCGGCTGAGAGCAACACCAAAGAGCCTGTCGGCTACGTCTACACAGCGGCCGCCGGACTCGTCGACATCGGCCACGTGCGCGACAACGCCGACAATTTGTATTGGGTCTATGCTCATCTTGCCAACGGCGAGAGAAACTTCGGCGTCGGCAGCGACACCGTCGCGACTGGCCCTCCGCCCACTCCAAAAACGCAACTGGTCCTGCTCGCCGCGTCCATCGTCTATGTCACCTCGGTCGCTCATGAACTCTCCACCTGGGGCGACTCCCCCAAAATCGCTCCCATCGCCAACAACTTTCCCACCGTCTTCGGCAATCAAGAGGACTTCTCCGCCTTCTCCCCCGAAGATTTGTCCTCCAACATCGTCGGCATCGAGGTAGCCTCGCGCGCGCTTCTGGCCGGTGGCGACGCCTCTCCGCTGGCCTTTAACAAGCAGATGGATATCCAGCTCGAAAACATGATGCTCAAAGAGATCGGCGCCCAGCCCGCGGCCGTCACCACCGCCCTGCTCGCCCAGGTTCAGTTCACCCAGACCGATAAGGATTTGAAGGGCAAGTGGTGGATGCACGACTGGAAAGTCGAAGCCTCAAACTATGGCATTCGCTTACTGCGGCGAAACTTTGATGGCTCCGCGTGGAAGATCGCTGGCGCCCCCTCCGCCGACACGCCCCAGTGGCTCAATACCAAACGCTTCTCCGACCTTTACACGCAGTTCCTCTACGTGATGAACGAGAACTTTGAAGCCGACGCAACCCAGGTTCCCCAAACCACGGAGTACGCGCTGGGCTCCGCGATGACGCTGGGTTGGCAGCCGATTCCCGACGGAAGCATCAAGACCGCCGCAACCCTTGCCGACGCCGTCGGCGGGGGCGAGTGCCTGCTCGGCACAGATCGAAAAGCGATCTCTTCCGGCCAATACGGCACCATCACCGTCAACGTCGAGGGAGCCGGCACCGAAAACGTGATCGACACCATGCTGCAGGCCACCGGCGCAATCCGCGTCGCATTCGTCAGTGTCAACTCCTGCCTGCCCGGCATGAAGTGCACCCTGCCCGCCGGCGCCCAGGACGCAGGCCTGATGGACGGCCCTTAAAAGTCAGCTCCTCCCGCATCACTCCGCAGCCCCACATCCAACTCACCTGCCGCTGTGTCTGTGAAAACTGCCGCCGTACCAGTGAAAATAGATTGCGATGCTCAGTCGGCTGCCCATTCCGTCCATCTTCGCGCCTTTTCGTCTGCTTCTCGCCGCTCTGTCCATCTCGGCAGCCTCCGACGCGTGCGCGCAGGTGCTCACGATTCCGCAAATGCCCTACGGCGATTACCGCGCGCCAGAGATTCCCGACAAGATTCCCGACAAACCCAGCCTGCCGCTCGCGTTTTCAATTCCTGTTGCCCCTCTGGGCTTTACCGCACCCCGCGCCGTTTACCTTTTCCATCACGCCAGCCTCGTCAGCCTCGATTTTCTTGACGAAAACCGCCTCTTGTTCACCTTTCCCAGCCCGGGCCTCCTCGAGCGCCAGTCCCGCAACGACGCCTCCGTCACCGAACGCAAAATTCACGCCGTTGTGTTGACCCTCCCCGACGGCAAGGTCCAGTCTGAGGCGTCTTGGATTCTGCCCGACTGGGCGCGCTACCTCTGGATGCTCAACGACGGCCACTTCCTGCTGCGCAATCTTCGCGACGGCCTTGACCTCGGCGATGCCAGCCTCAAGACCGCGCCCTACCTGCATTTCCCCGGTCAGCTTCTCTGGCTCGAGATGGATCCCGCGCAGAAGCTCATCGTCACCAACTGGCTCGAATCCGCAACCCCGCCGCAGCCTCCCGCAACTCCGCCAGCCGCTGGCGCAGCGCCAAAATCCGATGCCACCCTGGTGGTTCGCACCCAGCAACGCGAATCCGGTCAACTCCTCAGCGTCACCCGCGTGCCCTTCACCTCCCAGTCCAAAGACTGGGCGATGAACTCCCAGGGCTATCTGGTCAAGTCCCACGACAGCGACGGCCGCTGGCTCCTCACCTTGCAATTCTTTGCCGGCGATAGCCGCCCCTTCGGCCACGTCGATTCAGGATGCCCGCCCGACTACAGCTTCATCTCCGACACTGAATTGCTCGTCATCGTATGCGATCCCCCCGGCGGCCAAAAGATCGAGGCTCTCTCCGCCAACGGCGATCTGCTGTGGCAGGGCAAGAATTCGCCCAATGCCTACTGGCCCCTTCTGATCATGGCCCCCAATGGCCTTCGCGCTGCGCAGGAGACGCTGCTTCTCAAGCGCCCCGCCGACAAATACAAGCGCAACCTCAGCGCCCGCGACTTCCTCGGCCAGGTCGTCCGTGTCTTCGACGCAGCCACAGGAAACATCGTCCTCGAAGCACCCATCGCTCCCATGCTCGACGGCGGCGGCAACGTTGCCATCTCCCCCTCCGGCCGGCGCGTCGCCATCCTCACCGGCGGCGTTATCGAGGTCTTCTCCCTCCCCGCGCCCGCGCAATTTCCCGCCGCACCCAGCCCCTCCGCGCACTGATCGCCGTGCTCGCCGTCACGCGAGCCCGGCGCCTTCAACACTTAACTTGCCTGAGCCAGCGCTACCGCGTCGGCGCCTGCCGGGAATCGAAGTTGCCCAGTCGAATCGTTGGCCGCGCGCCACACCGCCTCGGCCACGTCGGCCTCGGTCGTCACCGCTGTCGGCTGCGCAAATGCAGTGAAGACAGGTTCGGCGAACGGCACATACGCCGGTGGAATCAGCCCGGCCATGCGCGTCCCGCCGTTGCTTGCAAAGCGCGTTGTCGGCCCGTAGCCCGGCTCCACCAGCTTGGCCTGCACGTTAAAATACTGCAGCTCGAACGCAAGCGATCCGGTGAACCCTTCAATAGCCGCCTTGCTCGCGGTGTACGCGGCCGCCAACGGCATTCGCGCCAGCGTCACGCTTGAGGTCACGTTCACTACCACTCCCGACCCTCGCGCGCGAAACTGCGGCAGCACCGCCTGCGTCATCGCCATCACTCCAAACGTGTTGGTCTCGAACACCTCGCGGACTGTGTTCATCGGCGTGGCCTCGAAGGCGCCCACCACGCCAATCCCCGCATTGTTTACCAGCACGTCGATAGGGCCGCTCGCCTCAAGCACAGCCGCAATGCTCTCCGGCTTCGTTACATCGAGCGCCAGCACGCGCAGCCGCTCCGACCGAGGCAGCAGTTCTTCGCGCGGAGTTCGCATCGTTGCGATCACGTTCCAACCCTGCGCGTGAAAGTGGCGGGCCGTCGCCAGGCCGTAGCCCGATGAGCAGCCCGTAATGAGTACAGTTTTCATGGCTTAGTTTTCTCCTTGGTTTTTCTGGGTCGACGATCGCGGAGGTGAGCCTCTCGGAGGTCATCACCCTGCTCCAGCCGAGTACCGCCGCCTCGCCAGGACAAAGTGCAATCCGCAAGCCATTTCCAGCTGTTCAATCAAGGAGACTTACTTCGAAAAAAAGTGCCGAAGTTTCAGCAATGCCGACCCATCGGAAAGGCCACAGAAATCTGCGCACACACGGGCCCTTCACCAGTTTCCATTCGTCAACGCGCCTCGACCAATGTTTTGCAGGCGGCCGATTAAGGCGCAGTCCGCCATGCAGCGCGCCGTGTCCGTCGCCGCCGCTGCCCACGTGACTTCCTCTTCTCATATAAGTCTGTTGTCAGTCCGGCCTGAAAAAGATCTCCCGCACCTCGCCCGACGCCCGGCAGGCGACTGCTCCTTTGCGCGCCCACTTGACGGCCTCGTCCATATCGGCGCACTCCAAAATCGAGAATCCACCCACATGTTCCTTGGCCTCAACATACGGGCCGTCTGTGACGACGACTCCGCCATCGGGTTGCACTCGCAGCGACTTCGCGAGGCTCGCCGGCATCAGACCGCCGGCAATCTTCGGGGTGACGCCAGCCGCCTCCATCTCTTCGCCCAGAGCGGCCATATCGCTGAACACCGCCGGATCCTGAAGCGACGGGTCAAAGTTATCGGGGAGCTGAATCGTTAGCAGAAATTGCGGCATTGTCTTCTCCTCAGATGATCTTCCGGCAGGCCTTGGGTCTGCCTTCACATTAACGACGAATGGTTCGTCCCGAATTCTACAAGCCGCCGCGAAAATTCTGCTTCCGTGAATTCTTAATTACAGTCAGCGAGTAATACCGGAATGAAAAGGCCCTGCGGCGATTTGCGGACCTAATTTAGAAGAAATTGAAGTTCGTTTGTGAAATGAGGTTGCGGAGAAGAATCAGTTGAAAGTTAAGCCGTCACGCGTTGGGATTCCAAGAACAAATCGAGCGAATTATCAAGCAGCCCTTGAACGCTCTTAATTTCGTCGTCGAACTTCTCATCTCTCAGCACCTGTTCAACCATTTTCTTGATCTTTCCTTGAACCTGTTCGAATCGTTTCACGGTCACACCGCTTGATAAATTCAGTCTCCAAGCATGGATATTCCGGATGCGATCCTTGAATTGAAACAACTGCGCGGAATCTAATATCGCAAGGCCCTCAATATTATTCAGCACCTCCTCCATGTTTCTAGCAAATTCGCAGAGGCTCACATACCCTGCGAGAACCATCGCGGTTGCGGTTGGAGAGGCATCTGACGAATCCACCGCTTCGAATAGATCCATCGCTGTGCATTGTTCATTCCATTGAATCGTCCAATCGTCGGAGTCCTGAAATCCTATTCCATATAGAAACCGTCGAACCGCTGAATTTCGGCAAAGTCGCGAGTAGAGAATCATGAGCGACTGAAATGGGTCGACGAGGTCTGGCCTCTCGCCAACACCGGATGGCTGATCATATAGAGGTTGGCCCCCACGTATTCCAATCGAAACCAGATTTCGGGCAAACGTCGGAAGACCTAGATAAGAGGAGGACTCTAAGAACGGTGGAGGCGTGCTCCCGGTCTGTCGGGTCTCGCTGTACGATTTGAGCCAATCAAAGAAAGAAGAGTAGTAGTAGGAATAGACGTCTTCGCTTGCTTCGCGCGGGAAGGCCCCCAACTCGACCCCTAAATGCAACCATAGAAATCCCTCGATTACCAGCAACGCCGTCATCGAAACATCGTTATCATCCCTCGAATCCCGGCCCCCGACCGCGCGCTCCAATTCCGGGAGTATCGTGCCAACCACAAACTGTTGAAGTCTATGCATCGTGGTGCCTCAGTTTTCTGCAACAAAGGTTATAGGTCGGTCGTATTTCGAGGTCGGCTTGCATATCGAAACATGATCATGGCCGGTAACTTGGTCCTCCTGGTCTTCTGGCCACACTACCGGAACAACTACATCTTCCTCTGATCCAAATACCACCTTCGCCCAAAGAGCAGAATGCGCCTTGTGAATCTCTCGTGCCTCCAGCGTTCTATCGCGAACATCATTGAAGTAATTTGCGGACGTCATGTCGCGATAAGCCCTGGAGTTCGCCAGATAGGGCAACACGATCCAGTCCCCCGGCCCTGATTTCAATAGCATTCCTTTGAGACCAGCCGGCGACACACCGGATATTGCTGGCGCAAACAGCACCACTCTCGCTCTGGAAACGGGATTCGATTGTTTCTCTGCTAAGACGACCGCCTTGCGAATGACCAGGCCGCCTTCTGAATGTCCCACCAACACAAGTCGGGTGTAAGCGCGCCGCGGCGAATCCAATGATGCCAAACTCTTCGGAACGTTGGAACGACCCAAAATTGAGAGAATTCTCGCAGGTGGGCTCGGAAAAACCTCCGCCAAAAAGCCCATCAGATTGTCTGCACTCGTCCGAATGCCGTCCCGAACGCTTCTGTATGCGAAAAAGAACAAATCATGCTTGCGCCAAAACGTCTCTGTTGTGGAGTGCGAAATGGTCATATTTTGAAATGCATAGAATGTTTCGTGCGGATCGCCCTTAAAGCCATGTACAAATACGATTGCGCCATCAACTTCGTGATCGCTGGAAAACAAGGCGAAAGAATCATCGTATTTGCCCTCAAAACAAGTGAAGAAACGAGTGTGCTTCAAGAAGCCCCCAAATCTGGCCAGCCTATGCTCCTTCACCTAACTGGGAAGCCGGCCGATCTTTGCAGAATTCGATTCGGATACACCTAAGCTGCGATTATGAATGAGAGGATTATTCCATATCTCCGATCATTTCAAGGGCGAGAAATGACCGGAACACTCATTAACAGAGGATCAGTAACAGGAAGTAGTCTTCCCGGCAGCGATGCCCCGTTGCGACCTGAACGTGACTGCCGCGCGTTTCCAAAGCAGAGGCCCTTTTCGTGAAGCAGAGTTTCGCAGCAATAATCCTTGGTGGCACCGGACAAGTCGGGGGTGCGGCCGTCGCAGAACTGCTGGCGATTCCGCAATGCCGTGAAGTGGTCATGATCACCAGAAAGCCCATCGCGCCGCGATCGCGGGTGCGTAACGTCGTTCTCGATACCAGTGCCGCTGATTTTGCCGAGCGCACCGGTGCCGTTGCCGGCGAAGTTCTGAGCCAGGGTCCCGCCAGCGCGGTTAGTTGTGTGGGCGTCGGTT
>Ga0181516_10000532_pt1 | contig 34288 bp, 31 predicted proteins | sample PEATcosm2014_Bin_25_FD_121104 | JGI IMG/M metagenome (GOLD analysis project Ga0181516, IMG submission 121104) | Peatland microbial communities from MTU Mesocosm Facility, Houghton, MI, USA - PEATcosm2014_Bin01_10_metaG | ecosystem: Environmental > Terrestrial > Soil > Wetlands > Peat | place... | reverse complement strand
CTCGGCGCGAGCCAGGCCACGGCCATCGTCGTCGGCACCATCATCGGCAGCGGCATCTTCCTCGTGCCCAGCGAAATGATGCGCGACACCGGCTCATCGCTCCTCGTCTATCTCGCCTGGATCGTCGGCGGCCTGCTCTCTCTCTTCGGGGCCATGACTTATGCCGAGCTCGGCGCCATGCTTCCCTACGCCGGCGGCGAATACGTCTACCTCCGCGGCGCTTACGGTGACACGCCCGCTTTCCTCTATATGTGGACGTGGTTCGCCGTCGCCAAGCCCGCCTCGATCGCCGCCGTCACCAGTGGCCTCGCTCGCACACTCGGTTTCTTCCCTGCATTTCACTGGCTCACCGCGCCGGTCCCCGGCCTGCCTCTGCTGTGGTCGCAGATCTTCGCCATCGGCGTCACCTGGTTCATGACCGGGCTCAATTATCTCGGCATCAAAAAAGCTGGCGACTTCCAGCTCGTCTTTACGATTCTCAAAGCCGTTCTCATCCTCATCGTTGCCGCTCTCTGTTTCGCCTCGGCTTCTGGTTCTTTCGCCAATTTCTCCACCAGTCTGCCCCACGCCACCGGCGGCTTCAGCGGATTCATGCTCGCCCTCATCGCCACCCTCTGGGCCTACGACGGCTGGAACGACCTCACCATGGTTGCCGGCGAGGTCCGCCACCCCGAACGCAGCCTGCCCATCGCCCTCATCGGCGGATTGTTCATCGTCGGTGCGCTCTTCATGGCCACCAACGCCGCCATTCAATACATCCTGCCCGCCGCGCAGATCGCCGCCAGTGAGCGCCCCGCCGTCGCCGCACTCTCCATCGTCGCTGGACCGCGTGGCGCGGGCTTCGTCGCCGCTGCAATGGCCCTCTCCATCTTCGTCACTCTCAACGGAACCGTAATGTCGGGCGCAAGAATTCCCTTCGCTGCTGCGCGCGATCGGCTCTTCTTCCGCCAGTTTGCGCACATCAATCCGCGCTTTCAATCGCCTTCCACTTCGCTCATCGTGCAGGGCCTGCTATCGACAATCCTCCTGCTCTTCCTCAGCAAATTCCAGCAGCACTTTGAACTCGCCGTCTTTGCCGAGTGGCTCTTTTACATGCTCACCACCACCACCGTCTTTTTCTATCGCCGCCGCCGTCCCGATCTTCCCCGCCCCTACCGCGTCTGGGGCTATCCGGTCCTGCCGGCGATGTTCGTCCTTTGCGCCACCGCTGTGCTCATCTGGAGCTACGCCGGAAACCTCCAGGGCTCGCTCATCGGAACTGTCCTCATCCTCCTCGGCCTCCCCGTTTTGTGGATCGTGCGCAAACGCTACGGTCCGTCTGTTTCAGTCGATCAAAGCCACCCAGGTTAACTCCGCTCCGAACCACAATCCGCATCGCGCGGCACTTTGAAATCATCACAAACCCAATGCTCGATCCTCATCTCCTCGACAATCCGATCTGGAACTCCCTCATCACTGAGCACAGCCGCTTCGCCCTCGGTGACAATCTCGCACGCCGTTTTCCAGCCGACATCGGCCCACTCTCCGGCTTCGCTGAGCCCTCCGACGCAGCCTACGACACTCTTCGTACTCTCGCCGGCCCCGCCGGCATCGTGGTCCTCTTCCTCGAAGAGCCGCCCGCGCCGCACACCGGCTGGTCGTTGATCCGCGGAGGCCTGCTCACTCAAATGCTCTGCCCCGATGCGAGTCGCATCGATCCAGTTCTGCACTCGACTCACGCCGAACTGCGCCGCCTCACTGCCGCCGACGTTCCTCAGATGGTCGCGCTCGCCGAACTCACCGAGCCCGGCCCATTTCGCACCCGCACCCATGAGCTCGGCCTTTTCTTCGGCATCTTTGAGTCCGACCGGCTCGTCTCGATGGCCGGCCAACGCACGCGCGTTCCAGGATTCATCGAGGTCAGCGCCGTCTGCACCCATCCCGATGCTCGCGGCCGCGGCTACGCCCGCACCCTCATGTCCGCCGTCATGGACGACATCTTCGCGCAAGGCAGTCTGCCCTTTCTTCACGCATTCGCCGACAACCACGCGGCTATACGCGTCTATCAATCGCTCGGATTCTCACAGCGACGCACCTTCCACCTCGCTGTGCTAAAGAACGAGCAGTAGAATTCTGCTTACCCAGAAAGACTGCGCCCTTCGTCTACCATCAAGAGTGCTCATGCCCTCCAAGCCCAAGCTCGGTCAGAATTTTCTCAACGACACGCACGCCATCGAACGCATCGTTGCCGCGCTGGGCGATTGCTCCAACACCACGGTTGTTGAAATCGGTCCCGGCCGCGGCGCCCTCACGCGCCTCCTCGCCAATCGCGCCGCCCACGTGCTCGCCGTCGAACTCGATCCCGATCTGGCAACCGACCTGCGCGCGGAGTTCCCGCCCGACCGCGTCACCGTTATCAGCCACGACGTTCTTTCCTTCGACTTTGCCGCCGCCGCCACTCAGGTAGGCCACAAGCTTGCAGTCATCGGCAACCTGCCCTACTACATCACATCGCCGATTTTGCTGAAGCTGGCCGCGTGTCATTCCGCATTGGATCGCGCCATTCTCATGATGCAGCGCGAAGTGGCCGATCGCGTTGCCGCCGGCCCCGGTTCGCGCGACTACGGCCTTCTCTCCGTCTCCGTGCAGCTCTACGGTCCCGTAGAAAAGCTCTTCACACTTCCGCCCAGCGCCTTCTCACCGCCGCCCGATGTGCACTCCACCGTCATTCGCTGGCGATTCGCGCCGCGCTTCGCCTCGCTTGCTGTCGATTGCTCAACATTCATCCCATTTCTGCGCCAAGCCTTTGCGCAAAAGCGCAAGACTCTGGCCAACAGCCTGCGCGCCGCCGGCATTGCTCCCGAATCCATCGCACTCGCCCTCGAACGCACCGGCGTCGACCCACTCATCCGCGCCGAAGCCCTCTCCATCGAATCCCTCGCCGCAATCTGGAAAAGCCTTTCACGATAACCGCGGCGTTAACGGCTCCTCATCGACTCACAAATCAAAGGCCGCGAAGATTTCGCTCTCCGCGGCCTTCAATTCCGTTATGCTTCACGTCTCTTCGGCGCTCTAGTGGTGCGCACTTCCGCCGCCGCTGCTGCCGCCACCGCCCGCATGAGCGGCACCCCCGCCGCCTCCAGCGCTCGCGTGTGGCGCACCTCCGCCACCACCGCTGCTTCGTGGTGCGCTCCCGCCAGATGGGTGGCTCGCCGAACCCGAAGACCCGCGGCTTGGCGCCGAAGACCGTCCGCTGTAGTAAGTGGGTGGACGCGCCATAATTCCATACGGTCCGCCCGCAGGTGATGCGAATCCGGGGCGTGCACTCACCGTGGGATTGGAGCCCGCGTAGCCATACCTCGCGCCCGCACCTGTGTGAGTCGCGATCCCATTGCTGTAGACCGGACGCGATGCAATCGGTCGCAGCGGCTGCACCGTGTTGCCCGCGAACGTGACCGGCGCATTTCTAACCCTCACCGGCTGCTCCGTCCCGCCACTATGAATGCGATTGACCGGCACCACCGGGTACGGCTGGAATTTTCCGCCTGCCACTCGAATTGTCGATCCACCGCCGGCAGGAATCGGGCCCCCGCGCGGTCGCTTCGGCGGTACATAGCGGAACGGCGTGTTGCCGATGTTATAGCCCCATCCGCCGCCGCCCCACCAGCCATAGCCACCCGGCGCCCAGCCCCAGCCAAAGCCGCCATAGTAGCTCCACAACCCCGATGCGTAGGGCATAAAGCCCCACTGTTCGCACGACACCCAGATGTACCCGTAGCCCGGCGTCCACATCCAGCTGCCGCAGCCATAAGGATCCCAGGCCGAACTCTCCGCCTCGTACGGCGACCACACGTAACCCTGCCCCGGCACGTTATACCAGTTGCCGTTCGCGTCCAGGTCGCTCCATGCCGGATTGTTGCTGTTCGGAAGGTTGCTGGTCGCAGCCGTCCGATCGGCTTCCTCTGCCGTCAGAGCCTGATCGCGATCCGAATTCCACGCATCCCATGAATCCGGCTCGATCGACTCCGCCAATTGGTAATTTCCTGGATCAGATGCATCCAGCTTCGCGCTTTCGCCCCCATGCAAATCAAGCGAGAGCGAGCTTCCGCCGTCCAAATGCGCATTCCCCGAAAACACCGCCAATTCGCCCGGCGGGTCGTCCAGGCCAACACGCATCACCGTAAAGCCGCTGACGCCCACCGCGTTTTCGCCAAAGCGCACCCGCATGTGGCTGGACTGCGTGTCTCCCTGAAGCTCAAAGTAGCCCAGGCCGCTGTTGAGCACAATCTCGGTATCCATCAAGGCGCCCTGCTGACGCAGCTGGCTCAGCGTGAGCGAGCTATTGGGCGAGACGCGCGCCACACTGCCGTCTTCAAACTGCACTTCTGCCCGGCCGTCGTCCGCGGTCGTGATCTGCGTGCCTTCAAATAATGGCGTATTGGCCAGAGCCTGCGAGGCCAGTATCTGGCTTCCCTGTGCAAGTTGAACCTGCCCATCCACGCTGCTGAGCCGAACCGCCCGTGCTGCTGGCGCCGATTGATTCGGCGCAGCGGCATCCTGCGCGTGCGCTGCTGTTCCCAGCATTAAAAAGCCTGCAGCCAAGGCTGCAAGCCCCATTCCCCATCCACCTATACCTGCCCAGAAACCCCTCATCCCGCTCATGGCGCCCCACTTTCTTGGCTTCCGCCTGGCCCCACATTGCTCGCGCCTCAAGGGGCCAACATAGATTTGACACCCCGGACGCGCCTAAAGTCGCGTTCTAATCGGCCCTCAAGCCTATTTATTTTGAGGACTCTGCCAAAAGCATCCTGGCCTCTCTCCTCACTCGCTCCATAATCGTCGGATCGTCTTCGAGCTTCTGCAGAATACCCCGGATCGCGCACATTTGCTGCAATCGCCCGTCGTGCGATGCCTCCGTTAAGTACCCCATTTCGTGATCCAGTCCCAGCGGGTCATGCTGCAGCACCAGTTCCAGGCGCGCGCCCTCAATAATCGTGGAGGCCACCGCCACAAACGAGTCGCCCAGCGATTGAATCTCCTTGTCTCGCGAATAGTTGAACTCGCACGTTCCTCCCCCATCGGGGCCGCTATAGGAGATCTTCTTCCATCCTTGAAATGCGACCTTCAGGTGGCTCTCACACGACTCATTCGCAAGACCGTGATGGCTGCGTACCGTCTCAAAGACGCGCGCCGTGAAGCCGTCGCTCAGCCTTACATCCTTGTCCACGTTTTTCGGCTGGATTTCGTCGTTCCGGCTCGCCGCCGCGGCAGCAGCCCCAAAATCCGAGTGAAAATGCGCACTGCCGTCCGGATGCAAAACCAGTGTCCACGTCGACGGCGTGAGGCCAGGATTGGAGTAATCCACCCGCAACTCCCGATCGGGCTCTCCGTGCGCCGGCTGGGCAGCCTGAATACCCAATGACCCCACTGCCAATGCCAACCACAACACCCTCATCGCACCACTCCCTGGCGTAGCAACGTCTGCGCTGTGTGAATGTGGCAGATGGCCACTGCCAGTGCATCCGCCGCATCCGGCGGCTCCGGCAGTTCCTCCAATTCGAGCAGCCGGGCGACCATAAATTGCACCTGCTCCTTCTTGGCCAACCCGTAGCCCACAACACTTGATTTGATACGCAATGGGGCATACTCGGCAACCGGCAGTCCGCAGGTCGCGGCGGCCAACAGCGCCACCCCTCGCACCTGGCCCAGCTTCAGCGCCGATTTGGCATTGACTGAATAAAAAACCTCTTCAACTGCGACCACTTCCGGTTGCCAGCGCTCCATCTCCACCGTCAGTTCGTGAAAAACCTGCGCCAGTCTCTGCGGCAGCGGCTGCGACTTGTCCAGCCGAATGGCCCCCAGCGCGCAGCAAATCAGGCGCGGCTGCCGGCCCGTGTCACAGGTCTCCACCGCGCCGAATCCGGTGATCTCCGTGCCGCAGTCAATTCCGAATACCCGCATGGGCCTGAGTTTACCGCAGCAGGAGATCGGACGAGCAGCCGCCCGCCTGCAATCGAATCCCCCGCGTCAACCTTCAAGCAAAAATGAGCCTCAGTGGAATTGACCCCAGAACCAGCCACTCCATGCGCCGATGCCTACGCCCCTTCGAGAAACACTTTGGGCACATCGATGCCCAGTGCCGTGGCCAGATCATGCTGATGGTTCTGCTCCTGCGAAATAATCTGCCGCAGCTGTTCCGCCAGCGCATAGTGGCCGAGCGCCTCCGCCTGCTTCACCCGCCGGCGATAGTTCAAAATCGTTTCCGTCTCGTTATCCAGATCGAACCGGAGCATCTCTTCGGCTTTCTTCGAAACCTTCACCTGCTTGGGCGTCGCCGTCGGCATGCCGCCCAGATAGTCGATCTGATCGGCCAGGATCATCGCGTGCTGCAGCTCTTCCGCCGCATGCAGCTTGAGCTCGGCGGCAATGTTCATCCACTGCGCCCCCGACAAAACATTGCTGTAAACCGTGTAGGCAATGATGGCCTGATATTCGCGGGCCAGGTCCTCATTGAGCGCATCGATCAATTCCTTGAGCGCTTTGGAATTCGGTGCAGTACCTTTCGCTTCGGGCATAGTCCTCTTTCCCTTTCATCAGTTGGTTTTGTGGCTTCCACGTAACCCCTTTTTCCGGCTGCCGCGGAGCAGTTGCAGCTGCTGATTAGACAAGGGCTTCGATGCACCTGCGCAGAATGCTGTTGGCTGTCGAGCAACGCAACATCGTCCCGCTGCTCTCCCCCAAACGCAACAACGGCCCGGGATTCGCCCCAGGCCGCTGCCGGTGATCTGTTGGGATTGGACTAAGGCCATCGCGCTGCCGCGAGTGCCAGTGACCCCGCAGTTGAAGACCGCTGGGGTTTACTTGGGGCTTGGGGCGCGATGCCCTAGGCCTCAGTCACCTCACGTACCGTACTACTTGGTAATTCAATCTTCATAGGCTGGATCATCCTCCTTTCCCGTGTAGCCCTAACCTAACCCGAAGCGCTCATCACGTCAAGTGAACGACCCGCACCGCCCATCATTCAGCGCCGGCTCTTCTTCTTGCTCTCAAGCCGCGGCCAATACTGAAACTCGTCCTCGTAAAGTTCCCCGCTCAGATCGGAAACCCGCGCCGCCATCCGCGCCTGCGCGTCCGCGATCGCCTTGTTATAAATCGCCGGCCCGATCTCTTCGAGAATGAAATTCAACAACAGTCCCGCCGGCAGTTCCCCAATCGGCTCCGGCATCTCTTCTCTGAAATAGCGCTGGATCGACGCAATCGCATCCGCGCGCCGCTGCTTGGTCAGCCCAATGTCTTTCACGGCAAGTGCTCCTGATGATCAGCCTACATCGCATTCCGTCAACTTGCTCCCCTCGCCCCTGCCGTAGTACGAAGAAAGCGATGAAGCCCCACATCTTCCTGCGCTTCGCTTCGATCTTCACACTGATCCACGCCGTCCTGCACACCATCGGCGGCGTCTTTGGCAAACCCGCGCGTGGAGCGGCGGCCACGGCCTTCACAGCCATGCAGTCAAACCATTTCCCGGTTGCGGGTCACATGCGTTCCTACGCCGCGTTTTACGTCGGCTTCGGCATCGCCGTCTCCATCTTCCTCACCGTCGAGGCAGTGGTTTTCTGGATGCTGGCTTCGCTCGCCAAACGCGACGCCCCGGCGCTGCGGCCAATCTTGTGGGCTTTTCTCATTGCTTACGTCGCCCTGGCCATCAATTCCTTCGCATATTTTTTCGCTGGGCCCGTCGTCAACGAGCTGCTGATTGCCGGCTGCCTCGCAGGAGCTATCTACGCAGCAAGGCCGGCGGCGCATTAGCGCCCACCGGCCTCAGTTCTTCTCGCAGATCCAGTGTTTCCTACGCCAACGCAAGGTTCAGGTTGTCGATTGCTTCGTCGATCTCCTGCTTGTTCTTGAATCCCACCGTTACCGCATCCACGCCCGCATGCTGGAAGGCATACCGCATCGCCTTCTGCCTGTCGTCGTAATTCGTGAATTTGCCGTTGCCGCACAGCTTCATGCTGATCACGCCCATGCCCTCTTTGTGAACCTGCTTCACGTGCTCCACTACTTCGTCCACATGATCGGGATTGTCATCGTCCATGTAGGTCGGCCCATCCATGCGCGTCCCGTTGTGGTTCATGCGGATCATCGCCACTTCAAGCCAATCGTTGCCGGGCATCTGGCGCAGCGCGGGCAGCCCATGCACCGACGCCCCTCGCGAACGAATCGTCTTCCGGTGCTGTTCCTCGTTGATGCCATCCTGCCAGCGCGCCGTCTCGCTCACCCATTTGTCATCGTGCTGCCAGTGCAGCAGCATGATGTCAAAATACTCCGCCTGCGAAATCCGCCGCATCTCATCGAAGCGTTTGCGCGGATCGACGCCCGTGTCGGTCGTCACCTTGTTCATCAATTGGTAGCTCTCCCGCGGAAAGGGCTTCAACGCCTCGCCCAGCATCGCCGGCGTCGCATACGATTCGGCCGTTTCAAAAAACCGGATGCCGCGCTCGTAGGCATAGGCAATCAGTTTGCTGAACTCCTGCTGCCCGAGCGCCGCCTGCACCTCGCCGTTGTTGGTGCCGGTGCCAAAGGCCAGGCGCGTCACCTGAATATTCGATTTGCCCAGCGTCACCAGGCTCGTCGCCGTGGGGCGCTCGGCGCGCAAGGGCAGGGTTCCGACGCCGGCAATGGTCCCAGCCGCGATACCCGTCTTGATGAATTCTCGTCTTGAGTAAGGGCTCATAAGGACCTCCGCGGGAAGTAATCTTGGGGAACGCAGCACGCCTGAAATAGCGTCCTGTTGCCGAGATAATAACACGGGGGCGCTCTCAGACGCATCAACACCGGCAGCCTCTGTTCTCTGCCCACCGTCGTCTGTCTTCTGTCGTCTGTCTTCTGTCGTCTGTCTTCTGTCGTCTGTCTTCTGTCGTCTGTCTTCTGTCTTCTGTCGTCTGTCGTCTGTTCTCGTTACCAGCTATGCAGCCACTCTTCGTCGCGACCTATCCGCACCGGGGTATTAAAGAGCTCGCTCAATCGTGGCGCAGTCAGCAGTTCCGAGCGTGGCCCGTCTCCCACAATCCGTCCCCCGCGCATGAGAATGATGCGCTCAATCTCCGGCAAAATGTCTCCGAGATGATGCGTAACCAGCACCAGGCCCGTACCCTCCGCGGCCAGCCTCCGCAACGTCTCGCGCAGATCGCGCTGCGCTGCCAGATCCAGCGCATTCGACGGCTCGTCCAGCAGCAATTGCCTCGGCCTATGCACCAGCGCACGCGCAATTAAGATGCGACGCTTCTCTCCTGCCGACATTTCCCCCACCAGCTGCTCTGCCAGGTGCGAAGCCTCAATGCGCTCGAGCGCTTCCACTGCCCGCTCCCGCATCTCCGGCTTAACGTGCAGATTGGGCCACAGTGTCGAAGCGGAAAAAAATCCAGCGATCACTGCGTCCAGCCCGGTCGTCACTGCCGTTCGCTCGCCCGGCAAGTCCGCACCCACCACCCCAAAATGCTTGCGCAGCTCCGTCAGGTCCCAGCGCTCGCGTCCAAAGATCCGCACCCGCATCCCCGGCTGCACAATGGGATAAATCTGGCAGGTAATCGTCAGGATCAGCGTCGACTTGCCGCAGCCATTCGGCCCGAGAATCGCCACGTGCTCGCCCGCGCGCAATTTGAGATCAATGTCGTGAAGGACCACTCGATCTCCGCGCGCAACGTTGACGTTTTCAAGATCGAGAAACTGCTCGGGCTCGATCTTTTCAGCAGCGTCACCCTGGCTCGCAGTCATCCTTCCTCCACCTGTTAGATTAAATGGGACGAACCCCAAAAACCTCAGCGGCCTCCAGCGGCCTTTGAGTCTTATCCTTCATGAGCGATCATTCTTCATCCCTAATTCCTCGAGGCTTCCGATTTGGCGCCGCCAAAGCCGGCTTGAAACAGAGCGGCCGCACCGATTTCGCGCTGATCGTTGCCGACGCCCCTGCCTCCGCCGCCGCCGCCTTCACCGCCAATCGCGTAATCGCGGCCCCGCTGATCGTCGACAAGCAACATCTCCATGCCTCTGGCAGCCGCGTCCGTGTCGTCGCGATCAACGCCGGCAACGCCAATTGCGCCGTCGGCGAGCCGGGCATTGAAGCGGCGCGCCAAACCTGTGTCGCCGCTGCCGAAATCTTCGGGTGCAACGTGGAAGAAGTCTTCCCTTCCTCGACTGGCATCATCGGCGTTCCCCTGCCCGCGGAGAAGCTGATCAACGCGCTCCCCGGTCTCGCTGCGCAGATCGACGCCGACGCCGACCACTTCCATCAGGCCGCGCAAGCCATTCTCACCACCGACAAAGTTGAAAAGACCGCCTTCCTCGGCTTCACCATCGCAGATTCCAGCGGCGCCGTCCGCGAGGTCCGCATCGCCGCATTCTGCAAGGGCTCCGGCATGATCCACCCCCAGCTCGTGCCCCACGCCACCATGCTCGCCTTCATCCTCACCGACGCTGCCATCGAGCCCGCGATGCTCAACCGCTATCTCACCGAAGCCATCGAGGTCAGCTTCAACCGCATCTCCGTCGACGGCGACACCTCCACCAACGACACAGTGCTTCTCCTCGCCTCTGGCGCCGGCGGCGTCAATTTCGAAGGCCAATATCACCAGCCTTTCGCCGACGCGCTCAAGCATGTCTGCACCTCTCTCGCCCGCCAGATCGTTGCCGACGGTGAAGGCGTCTCCCACGTTGTCGAGCTCCACATCGACGGCGCTGCCAGTGACGCCGACGCTCTCCGCGTCGCCAAGGCAATCGCCCATTCGCCCCTGGTCAAAACTGCATGGGCAGGCTGCGATCCCAACTGGGGACGTCTCGTTGCCGCCATCGGCTACTCCGGCGCCCAGATCGATCCCCAGCGCATCGACATCTGGTTCGGCGAGCTGCGCATCTGCCGCGACGGCGGCCGGGCGCCTGAATTCGACGAGACCGCGGCGCACAACTACCTCCAACAGCCGCAATTCTCCATTCGCATCCTACTCAATCAGGGCGCTGGCTCCTGCGTCTTCTGGACCACCGACCTGACCCACGAATACATTCATATCAACGCGGATTATTCCACCTAGAGGTTAGTGAATCTTGATCTCGAATGAGAAGCTGCTCGAGTTGTATGCCGCGATGGTCAAGTGCCGCATCATCGGCGACACTCATCCATTTCTTGATGCGACGCTCGCCGGCGTCACCTCCGACCTGCTCCCAGGTGACACCCTGGTCCCCACGCATTCTGCGCTCATGCCGGCGCCGTTCGCTGCGATGTTCCCTCCCAATGGCAAGCTCCACTCCAACGCGGCCCCAAAGCAAAATGGCCACGTCCCGGCTGATCCGCTCACGGTCGCTTACGAAGCCGCTACGGCCAGCCGCGCCGCAAAAACCGCAGGCGTCGCCGTAGTAATTTGCACCCCCGCTGATACCTCCCAAAAAGCCTGGCAAAAGAAGATGAGCATCGCCAGCCGTCGCAATCTGCCCCTCCTTATCGTGTGCGCCCATGATTCGGCCCCAGCGATTCCGCCCCCGCGCGCTCAAAAAAACGGCAATCCGCAGGCACTCGCATTCGGCATTCCCGTCATTGCCGTCGACGCCCTCGATGTGGTTGCCGTCTACCGCGTCGCCAGCGAATCCATCGCTCGTGCCCGCCAGCGCCGAGGCCCAACCCTGATCGAAAGCGTCGCCAACAGTGCGCTCAATCAGGCCGCAACCAACGGCCGTTCTCCTCATCGCGATGCCATTCAAGTCATGGAAGCCTATCTCAGCGGCAAGGGGCTCTTCTCGCCCGAAGTCTCACGATCGATAGCCGACAAGATTCGCCGCGAACTCAACGCAGCTTCCAGATTTCAATCCAATTAATCCAAGAGGAAATCCCGGTCCGGCTCTCAGGTCAATGCCTGCGCGCCAGGCGCTCCCGTTCGTCCTGGAGCAATGACCGGGTGGTAAAGTGGGGGTATGAAGTCGAGCCAACGTGTGGCCAATCTCCCAGCCGTGCGACTTACGATTCTGCTGGCTGCGATTCCCCTGATGACCGCAGGTTTGCTCGCGACCCCAGAGGCCGCCGCACAGGCCGCCAGCGAACCGGGCCGGCCCGCGCCAGTCTGCCAGCCAGCCAGCTTGGGATCGCCCTATATCCCCCTCGATAGCTGGGTCTATCCCGCCGTGCTCCGGCTCTACGGGCTGGGTTTCGTCGACACCGTCTACTTGAATATGCGGCCCTGGACGCGTGCCAGTGTGAGCCACATGCTCGAGCAGGCCGGCGCGCGCATCGACGATGCCGACCCCGGTCCCGCTACCGACGAGGCGCAAAACATCTACGATGCGATCAACCGCGAGCTCAATCCTGAATCCATCGGTCCTTGCCGCACTTTCCAGGGCAAGTCGCGCATCGAGTCCGTCTACTCCGTGGCCCGCGCCATCACCGGCACGCCGCTCGACGACAGCTTTCATCTCGGCCAGACCATCATCAACGACTACGGCCGCCCCTACGAGAATGGCTTCAACAACTATTCCGGCGCCAGCGGCTATGTGTCGGCCGGTCGATTCGTCCTCTACGCGCGCGGAGAGTTTCAGGGCGCGCCCTCCGGCACTGGCTACTCCACCGGCCTCGCAGAGACGCTGTCCGCGATCGATCAAATGCCGTTTATCAACCCGGCCACTGATCTGCCCTACGGCCAGACCACCATCCCGCTCGGTCCGCTTTCGTCCATCGCGCGCGGCCGCTGGATGGAAGCCTATATTTCTGCGCACCTGCTCAACCATGAAATCTCCTTTGGCAAGCAGGATGACTGGCTCGGCCCCGCCGTCGGCGCTGGCATGGCCTGGTCCAACAACGCTGAAAATATCTACTCCTTCCGCATCAATCGCATCGAGCCTTTGCACGTTCCGCTCCTCTCCTACATCACGGGTCCTTTCCGTTACGAGTTCCTCATCGGCGCCCTTCATGGACATACTTATGTGCCCAATCCCTTGTATCCCGGCCCCAGCCAGCCAAACGTGATCAATCCAAGCGATCCGTGGGTTCATGAGGAGAAGGTGAGCTTCCGGCCCACGGAGAATCTCGAATTCGGCTTTCAGCGAAGCGTCATTTGGGGCGGAAAGGGCCACGCGCCGATCACCATTCATACTTTCCTTAAGAGCTTTTTCAGCCTCTCCTCTCCGTCAGCGGCAACCAAAGACGGGCCCGGTGATCCTGGAGCGCGTTTCGGTGCCTTCGACTTCTCTTATCGCCTGCCCTTCTTCCGCAAGTGGCTCACCCTCTACTCCGACGGCGAAGTCCATGACGACATCTCGCCCGCCGATGCGCCGCGCCGCGCTGCCTGGCGCCCGGGCATCTACCTCTCGCACGTTCCCGGCGTCCCCAAGCTCGATGTCCGTGTCGAGGCGGCCACCACCGATCCGCCCGTCTCGACCAGCAATGGCGGCCAGTTCATGTATCGCGAATACATCCAGAAGCAGGGATACACCAACAACGGTCAGCTCTTCGGCGACTGGATCGGGCGCGAGGGTAAAGGCGGCCAGGCATGGATCACTTATCACCTCAGCGGCAACGAATGGATTGAGGTTGGCGCGCGCAATCAAAAAGTAGCCAAGGATTTTGTTCCCGGCGGCACCACCCTCAACGACATCAACTTCAAAGCGGTCAAGCGCATTGGGCAGGACTTCGAAATCAACGGAAACTTTGCCCTGGAACACTGGAAGGCGCCCGCCTATCTCACCGGCACACCCATCTATCCCGCGCCTCAGCAAACCGTAACCACCACCACGATTCAGCTCACATGGTTCCCCCAGCGCAAGGTGAGCTTCTAGCCCGTCCGCGCCGTGCGGCATCTCCGCAGAAACGAGGGCCTGGCCGTGGAGCAGCCAAACTCTGAACCGCGCCGGCCCATCGATCCAAAACAATCAGAGCTTCTGCTCGATCTTCTGCGCTGCCTCGCCGCGACACTGGTTCTCATTTACCACGAGCGCATCTTGTTCTTCGCGCGATACTCAGATCTTCGCTCCCCTTCGCTCGGCATCAAAGCGCTCTATTTCGTTACCGGCTTGGGACCGCCGGCAGTGATCCTGTTCTTCGTTCTCAGCGGTTACCTGGTCGTTGGCAGTGTCGTGCGCGCCCGGCGTGCAGGCGTGTGGTCGATCGCCTCCTATCTCAACCAACGCATCACCCGCCTCCTTGTCCCTCTGCTGCCCGCGCTCCTGCTGTGCTGGCTTCTCGATGCAGTTGGCCTGCGTTTGAATCCTCACAGCTTCTACTACGTCGAGTTGTGGACCGACACCGGTTGGTCTCAGGTAGCCGCGCGGCATGGCCTCGCCACCTTCTTGCAGAATCTCCTTTTCCTCCAGGGAGTGACTGGGCCCATCTTCGGCAGCGACGGGCCACTGTGGAGCTTGGCCTACGAGTTCTGGTACTACATCTTTCTCGTCCCGGTCTTTGTCATCTCCATCTCGCGTCGCCCGCGCACCATTATCCTGAGCAGCATATTTTTACTGGCCGCCATGTTCTTCGTCGGCCCTCGCATCTGCGAGTATGGATTGATCTGGTTGCTCGGCGCAGCCACTGTGTTTGCCGTTCGCATTCCGTTGCGGCTATCAAAACATGCAGCTCTCGGACTTCTCGGCGGCAGCATCCTTCTCATGCTACTCACTCTGTCCGCAATCCGCTTCAAATCAATTCATTCTGACTTCGTTGGAGATTTTCTTCTCGGTGCAACCTGCGCCCTCTTCGTCTGGTCCGCTGCGCGCCAGAACGAGACCGTAAGTCCAACTTTGCTGACCGTGGCAGCAAAAAACTACGCCGGTTGGACCTACTCTCTCTACCTTCTGCATATGCCCGTTCTTGTCTTCATTGCTTCACTTTGCGTTCGGAGCAGCCGCTGGTTTCCCGACGCGCTTCACCTGGCGATGGCCGGCGGAATCCTTGTCGCTGTGCTGCTCTATGCCTACGCCATTTCGCTCTGCACCGAACGCCGCACCGGCGCAGTGCGCACGTGGATCGCGGCCAGGCTCAACCTGGGCCGCCGTTCTCCGAAAAATCCGCTCCCATCATCTGTCGCTTGAGCCAGTCGTCGCAGTCCCGGCGCGGATTCGGCGCTCCCAAATTACCTCACTCCCAATTCACCTCGCTCGCGGATGGGTGCGATCGTAGACCTGCGTCAGTTGTGCATTCGTGAGCTGCGTATAGCGCTGCGTCGTCGACAATCGCTCGTGCCCCAGCAACTCCTGAATCGCCCGCAGATCCGCGCCCTCCTCCAGCAAATGCGTTCCAAACGCATGCCGCAACGTGTGGGGATGCACATCCGACGACAGTCCCCGCTGAATCGCAATTCGCTTCACAATCCGTCCCACGCTCCGAGTGGTCAGCCGCGCCTGGCCTCCTGTCTTGGCCAGCCCGCGCAAGCGCATATTGAGAAAGAGCGCCGGCGTAGTCGCTTGATTCGCGCCCTCTCTGATTGCCTCAAGCCGACCGGCCCGCTCCGCGAGATAAACGCGAAGAGCCGCTGCCGCCGCATCCCCGAGCGGCACGTAGCGCTGCTTCTGGCCTTTCCCGCGCACCAGAATCGCCTCATTCGCCCAATGAATGTCTTCAAGATTGAGTCCGGTCAGCTCTGCGTTGCGCATTCCGCATCCATAAAGCAGTTCGACGATGGCCTTATCGCGCGCCGGCCAGCTCGCCGCGTCGTCACTCACCGCATCCACCACCCGATTCAACTGCTCAATCGACGGCACCCGCGGCAGATGCTTGGGCAGTCGTGGCGTCGACACCAGCGACGCCACATTCTGCTCCACATGGCCCGTGCGCGCCAGCCATTTGAACCAGCTCCGCACCGCCGCCAGCGCCCGCGCCGCGGAGGCCTTCGACAACCCACGATCGTAAAGCGTCCCCAGAAATGCCCGAATCTGTGTATGCTCGATTCGCGCAGCCTGGCGCGTAGCCGCATGGTGCTTCGCCATGTACGCGGTGAATCCATGCAGCTCCCGCTGATAAGCGCGCAGCGTGTGCGCCGATGCGCCCCGCTCGTTGGTCAGCACGCGAAGATATTCGTTCACCAGCTCATCGAGCGTCGAAGTGCTACGCTTCGCGCCGCTCATGCCGTTTCCTCGCCGTCATCGGCCGTCTTCTCTCGCCGCGTCTCCAGTTCGCTCTCTTCAATCTGTGGTCGCGCTTTACCCCGCGGATGATGCGCGCGATGCACTGCCTTGAGACGTCCGAGCGCCAGATGCGTATAAACCTGCGTCGTCGAAATATCCGCGTGCCCCAGCAGCACCTGCACGCTGCGCAGATCCGCGCCATGCTCCACCATGTGCGTGGCGCAACTATGCCGCAGCCGGTGCGGGCTGGCAGATTTATCTGCCGCTTTCACCAGGTGCCACACCCACTGTCGCGTCAGCGGCATGCCGCGCAGCGAAAGAAAGAGCCGTGACATATCCTGCCGTGCAACTGCCGACCCGCGTGCCGTGCTGATCCGCGCCAGATGCGGCCGGCCCTCGCGCAAATATTCTTCCAGCGCCTGCACGGCCGTCCGTCCCAGCGGAACGATCCTTTCCTTGTCGCCCTTCCCGCGCACCTGCACCCGCCCCGCATCGAGCGCCAGATCCCCCGTCGAGAGCGCCGTTACCTCTGACACCCGCAGTCCGCCCGCATACAGCAATTCAAGAATCGCCCGATCGCGCAGCGCCGTCCCCCGCGCCTTCGGATGCGAAGCTGCCATCGCCGCTCGCTCCAGCATCTCCGTCACTTCCGCCTCTGCGAGCGACTTGGGCAATACCTTCCACGCCTTGGGCGACTCAATGTTGACCGTTGGGTCGCGATGAATGCGTTTGTCGAGCAAAAGCCATTTGAAAAATCCGCGCAGGCAGCTCAGCTTGCGTGCCGCCGAACGCGAATCAACAGAGTGCGCACGCAAATGCTCAAGAAATCCCGCCACATCCTGCTGCGACGCGTTCATCAGCGTCGCGTTCCGCCCTTCGAGAAACTCGGCAAACATCTTGAGATCGCTGTCATAGGCCTCGCAGGTCAGCGGCCGCAGCCCCTTTTCCACCCGCAGATAGTCCTGGTAGTCCTTCAATAAACGCAGATTGCCCGACGAAGAATGAATGAGTGAAAGATTGCTTTTGGCGCCCACCTCTCGATTATCGGCGTGCTTCAGGTGCCCCGCCCCGCCGCCCGCCCCGACCGAACCACGTTCATCAAGGAATCAAGGTCGCCACCATCGACCGTGATGCAACGCCGCGACAATCGGCCCCCTCATGCCATTCGTTTCATGGCTTTTGCGTTCCGCCTTGCGCCCCCATCTGTTAACACCGATGAAATAATCTTCGACCCCGCTCAAAAAATTCAGTTGAACAAATGGGTTCGCCGCCGGCCCCCTGCGTGCAAACACAAGGCCAGTTGAACGAGAATAGAGTTGGACACCATTACAGGCAGAATTGAGGAAAGCTTGAGCTCGGCACAGATTCAAATCCCCAGATGGACAGCCGAAGAGTTCCAACGGCTGGTTCTTGATAGCAAACCGCGGGTTGCGGTCTTCGATTGCGACGGAACTATATGGGCCGGCGACTCCGGCAAAGGCTTCATGGATTGGTCCCTGGAGCAAGGCCTTGTCTCGCGCTCCACCAACGACTGGATCGACACACGTTACCGTGCCTATCTTGCCGGCAGCGTGAGTGAGCTTGAAATCTGCGGCGAGATGGTGCAGATTTACGCTGGCCTGCGCGAGCAGGAACTTCGCTCAGCCGCCGCCGTCTACGTTGCAGAATTCGTGAAGCCCGGCGTCTTCGCCGAGATTGCCTCGCTGCTGGCCGCCCTTCGCAACGCCGGTGTGGAACTGTGGGCTGTCAGCTCGACCAACAAGTGGGTCGTCGCTGAAGGCGTGCGCGACTTCGGCATTCCTGACCAGCGTGTTCTCGCCGCCGAGGCTGCCGTCGTAAATGGTGTCATCACCAACGATCTCGTCGATGTCCCAACCGACGCGGGCAAGGCGACTGCTCTCAGGCGCGCAGGATTAGCTCAGCCCGATGCCGTCTTCGGCAACTCCATCCACGATCTCGCCATGCTCCAGATCGCCAGGCACGCCTTCCCCGTGAATCCCTCGCCTGCCCTGCTTGAAGCAGCATCAAAAAATGGCTGGGGATATTTTCGCCCGCGCGAAGCCGACGAAGAAAATGCGGCCGTCGGCGGCGAGTGACTCCTCCCTACTCCAACTCCAAACTTCTTTGCGTTATCAACTGTTGACTTTGCCGCGGCCAATCTCCAACTCCCGCGCCTCCAGTCCTTTCGCTGCGATTACACTGGAGGCGTGGAAGACGCGCAGCCTCAATCCAATCCGCGCCCTGCCGCTCCCGCTTTGCGCTTTGTGGCTGCGGCTCTGATCGTGCGAGCGGGCGAAGTACTCATCTGCCAACGCCGGCCCGATCAGCCCATGGCATTGCAATGGGAGTTTCCCGGCGGAAAAATTGAGCCCGGCGAGAGCCCCGAGCAAGCCCTTGCCCGCGAACTCAATGAGGAGCTTGGCATCAACGCCACCATCGGCTCCCGCGTCACCCACATCCGCCACAACTATCGCCATGGCGGAGCCGTCGATCTCCAGTTCTTCGCCGTGCCTGAGTACACCGGCGAGCTCGAGAACCGCATCTTCCAGCAGTTCAAGTGGGTCAAACTTGAAGATTTGCCCACCTACGACTTCCTCGCCGCCGATCGCGGACTCATCGTCGATCTCGCCGCCGGCAAACTCCTGTAGAGAATCTGCTTTTCCCTTCAATGAACCAAATCAGCCGAAATCCCTCAGGCCTTCGCTGCACGCGCACTCCGTTCAGTGCCCCGGCATCATCCCCCACAGCATCACCAGCGTCATTCCGATCACGATGATGCTTGTGCTCCACGCAATCCCGTTCCATAGCCGCGAATTCTTGTGCTCCCCCATCAAATCCTCGCGGTTGATCAGCATCAACATCAAAATGATCACCACCGGCAGCAGAATGCCATTCAACACCTGCGACAAAATCGCGACGTTCATCAGTTGCGCATCCGGCAGCAGCAGCACCGTGATCGCGCCGCCCGCGATCAGCAGCGTATACAGCCAGTAGAAAAACGGCGCCTCCTTGAAATTCTTGTCCACGCCCGACTCGAGCCCCAGGCCTTCGCAGACCGTGTAGGCAGTCGAAAGCGGCAGAATCGACGCTGCAAACAGCGAAGCATTGAACAGTCCGAAGGCAAAAAGCACAAACGCGTAATCCCCGGCCAGCGGCCGCATCGCCTCGGCCGCATCCGCAGCCACCTGGATCGCGCCCATTCCATGCACAAAAAGCGTTGCCGCGCAGGCCACAATGATGAACCACGCCACCAGGTCCGTGAAGAAGCTGCCCACAATCACATCCAACCGCGAAGCCGCGTAATCCTTCACGCGAATTCCCTTCTCCACAATCGACGACTGCAGATAAAACTGCATCCAAGGCGCAATCGTCGTACCCACCACGCCGATCGCCATGTAGATATAGGCCTTGTCGCCCCACACTGACTTGTTAGGCAGTTGCACCGTGGCCAGCAGCGCCGTGTGCCAACTCGGCTGCGACAGCACGCCCGCAAAAATGTAGGCGATGTAGATGACCGAGGCCACCAGAAAGATTTTTTCCGTGCTCTTGTAGTTGCCCCGCACCACCATGTACCAGACCAGCGCCCCGCACAGCGGTACACTCACAAACTTGGTCACGTGAAAAAGGTGCAGCGACCCCGCGATCCCGATAAACTCCGTCACCACGTTGGTGTAGTTCACTACCACCAGCAGCACCATCAGCACAAAGGTGAGCCGCAGGCCAAACTCCTCGCGGATCAGGTCGCTGAGTCCTTTGCCTGTCACCACGCCCATGCGGGCGCACATCTCCTGCACCACAATCAGCGCGATCGTAATTGGAAGGATGGTCCACAGCAGCGCATACCCATACTGCGCGCCGGCCTGCGAATAAGTGAGAATCCCGCCCGAGTCATTGTCCACATTGGCGGTGATAAATCCGGGGCCCAGCACGGCCAAAAACAGAAGTATCCGTATTCGCCAACGCTTCCACATGCCCGTGGGTTCCGATCACTTTAAGGTGGGTTCATTTTTCTTGTCTTAGAGACCATAACAGGCGAGGCTCCGCTGCGGAAACCTTAGCGCGCCTCGAACGCAGAACGCGCGACATCGCTTGACACGTCCCGCCGCTCACAGCTACAACTCGCTTTCGCTTGCTTCATTCACTTCAGGAGATCGCTATGTCTTCCCACGATTCGCTGCCTTCATTTCCTTCTCGCCGCAAACTGCTCGGCGGCCTCGCTTCCATCGCCGGCGCTTCCACTCTCCTCGCCGCAAACGCCGCTGCCGAGCCACCGGTCATCTCCGATGTCTCCGTCCCTGAAGACCTCTTCGCTCTCGCCCGCCTCCGCAATTACAAAGCGCGCCGTTCCTCAAGCTGGGATCGAACCGGCGGCAATGGCGACGCTGTCTCCGTCGAGCCCGGCCAAGCCGCCACCATCCTCGAGGTCTCCGGTGCCGGCGTCATCACCCATCTCTGGTTCACCATCAACTCCCGCGATCCCATGCACCTCAAGAATCTCGTTGTCCGCGCCTGGTGGGATGCTGAATCCTCTCCGTCCATCGAAGTCCCCATCGGCGATTTCTTCGGCCTCGGTCTCGGCGAATACTACACGTATCAGTCTGCCCTCCTCGCCGTCGCCCCCATGAAAGCCCTCAACGCCTACTTCAAAATGCCCTTCGCCAACGGCGCTCGCCTGTCCGTCTCCAACCAGGGCTCCATCCGCACCGACAACCTCTACTTCGCCGTCGACTACGTCACCCTCTCCGCGCTCCCCTCCAACCTCGGCCGCTTCCATGCCCAGTACCGCCAGGCCGCCCCCTGTAAAGGATGGACCGGCAACTGGAAAAATGAATACACGCCCGAGATCAACGACAAAAAGAATCTCACCGGCGAAGGCAACTACGTTTTTCTCGAAGCCGCTGGCACAGGCCATTTCCTCGGCGTCACCCATTCCGTCCTGCAAAATCAGGACCAGTGGTTCGGCGAGGGCGACGACATGATCTTCATCGACGGCGACCCCATGCCCACCATCAACGGCACCGGCACTGAGGACTATTACAACGGCGCATGGGATTTCGGCGGCCAGCCATTCGCCAACATGCATCAGGGCGCGCCCTATATCGTCGATCCAGAACACATCGGCGGCCGCTATTGCCTCTATCGCTGGCACACCGAGAGCCCCATCGCCTTTCAGAAATCGATCCGCGTCACCATCGAACATGGCCACGCCAACCACCGTTCTGACAACTTCTACTCCACCGCCTACTGGTATCAGACCGAGCCGCATGCCCCATTCCCGGCTCTTCCCAATCCTGACGCCCGTGTCCCGCGCATCTTCGCCGTCGGCGGCCCCGGCGCGGAACCCCTCAGTTAATCAGACCGCCATTGCGCCAGACCACAACCCACTGCGGCCCCGTCGATTCCTGCCTCGACCCGGTGCCCCGATTTTTTGCTCGAACAAATACTGAAGTCCCCACTTGACAATTTTCCAGCCCCGTTCAATACTGAAGCTGCCACTTCACCATTGGCGGAATTGGAGACACCCATGACCACACAGACTGCCGAATCCATCATCCACAACACCTTCGTGATCGAACACAACTATCCCCAGCCTCCCGAGCGCGTTTTCGCCGCATTCGCTCAACCCGCGCGCAAGCGCCGCTGGTACGCCGAAGGCGAACATGAGATCCAGGAATTTGAAATGGAGTTTCGCGTCGATGGCGCCGAGCGCTTCAGCTATCGCTTCAAAGAGGGCCATCCCATCGCCGGCTCAGAGATCGCCAACGAGAGCCTTTATCAGGACATCGTTCCTGACAACCGCATCGTGATGACTTCCCGCATGTCCCTGAACGGAAAGCCCATCGTCGTCATGCTCGCAACCTTCGAGTTCCGTCCCGCCGGCTCAGGCACCGACTTGATTCTCACCCATCAGGGAACGTTCATTGAGTGGCCCATGGGCGTCCAGATGATCGAAGCCGGCTGGAAGTCTCTTCTCGCCCGCCTCCAGACCTTCCTCGCCCAGTGAGGGCTCCGCGATGAAAGACCAACGCACAAAAAATGCCGCTCGTATCAAGAAGGCCCCCAGCAAGAACAGAGCCGTCAGTATCGGCGGAGCCATCAGCATCAATAGAGCCCTCAGCATTGATACCGACCGCCTGTTTCACGCCCTCGGCGATCCCACCCGCCGCGCCATCCTCGACCGGCTCACCGCGGGTCCGGCGTCCGTCTCCGGACTCGCGGACCCGCTCGGCGTCACGCTTACCGCCATCGCCCAGCACCTGCAAATTCTTGAGGAGGTTCGTCTCGTGCACACTGAAAAGCTCGGCCGCGTCCGCACCTGCCGCATTGAACCCGCAGGTTTCCGCGCTCTTGAGAAATGGATTCGCGATCACCGCACCGCGTGGGAAAGAAAGCTCGATCGTCTCGGCCAGTTCCTCGCCTCAGAAGACCCGCTTTAGGCGATGCCGACCAGCTCCAATACTGGCTGCTCTGCCGGCTGCGCGGCCGTTTCCGGTTCCAGCTTGCTCATCAGCGTGCGCACCACATGCTCCGCCGAATAAGAAGTCTGCCCCGGCTCCATAAACTGCACGATGGAGTTCAGGTCGTCGCCCACCGTCACCAGTGCCGGCTCCGCCGCTGCATCCTTGCGCGTCTGCGCGTGGCCGATGTTGGCCAGCAGCGCATTGCACAGGCACTTGCGTCCTACTGTATCTTCAATCTTGCCGCCCTTGGCCACATAAGTCGCCACCGGCTCTGAAGCGCACCGATACCCGATCTTCCCATCCGGCGTGGCATACGGGTCTCTCAGATAGCCCAGATCGCAAACGCGCTTCCTTGCTTGATAGACGCCCGCGTCCGACGACGTCCCATGCAACTGCGCAACCTTAAAGGGAAATCCCGTCGGCGACGCCAGCGGATCCGTAAACACCTCGCCAGTCCCGGCCAGAGCCTGCGCAATCAGCGATTTCTTCAGATCGTGCCGCAAGCCCGACTCTTCGCTGAACGCGAACGCCGTTCCCACCTGCACTCCCGCAGCGCCCTGGTCGACGGCCTCGCGCACTTTGTCCGCGCTCCCATAGCCGCCTGCCATCCAGAATGGAACCCCCAGCGCGCGCAGTTCTTCTATGTTCACCTGGTCGCGCACTCCATAAATCGGCTCGCCCGACTCTGTCAGCTGCAACTTTCCTCGCGGAGGCGCATTATGTCCGCCTGCCGTTGGGCTTTCGATCACCAAGCCGTCAACCTTGCCGCTCGCCCGCCGCAACATCGTCGTCGCCAGCGTATTTGAAGACACAATGGCAAGAAATCTCGGCCGCTCAAGCACTGGCAAAGGACCCTCGGCATAATCTGCCGGGTCAAAGCGCATCATCGTGTCCATCTCAGGCGTCGCGCCCGTCACGGCCAACTTGTACTCGGCCGCCCGCTGCATTGCATACGCATCCAGCACCCCGGGAATATGCAGTGGAATGCCCGCGCCCATCAGCACGTAGCCCACGCCCGCCAGCATCGCGCCATAAATCGACGCCAGATGCGGCAACTGCACCTTCTCCAGAAAATTCACCCCAACCTTATTAACATGCCCCTCGCGCGCCAAAAAGACCTCAACAAAATTCGAAACCATGCAGAGTTCGATCAGCCTCCGGGGCTCGATCCGTTGATGCATGGGCGTCGTTGGATAGGCAGTGCCGCTCGGCTTCCCGCCCGGCACAAAATACTCCTGCCAGATCCTCTTCGCCATGTCGGGAAACGGAAACGCGTCCAGCCCCCTGCGCAGATAGCCGTCCTTGTCGCCGTCAGCGAGGCGACGCACAAACAGTGAATCGAGGGCCGTGCCGGAGACGACACCGAGTTGGCCGAGCCGGGCGACAGCGTTCGCCAGGCGCCAGTTGGACACGCCAACCCCCATGCCGCCCTGAATTATCCGCGGAAACTGGAGCATCTTTGAATTGTTTCACAAAATCCGATGTCGCAACCTTATTTATCTCGCCATGGCTAAAAGCCGGTAACGTCCGTACCGAATCGAAACGGCTTACAGCAGATTCCGACTCACCGCGCGCTGCCTGCTCCAAAGTAAAGAGCCGCCCCTACGTCCACGACGTCTCCTTGAATTCCTGCTCCACTCCCGGATAAAACGCCAGGTACAAGAAGATCCCGAGATTCAGAATCGAACTGACAATCAGTCCCTGCACCTGCAAATCGGTGAACTGCGTGTTCACCCCCGACGCTCGATCCGCCAGAAGATTCACCACGGTCTTCACCAGCGTGCCTCCAGCCATGAACATCGTCGCCCACCGCGCCAGCCAGAACCGCGTCAACCACTTCCACGCCGTCACCGAGTAGAGGATCCCCACCAGGAATGCGCCCATCATCAGGAATTCCCGCGCTCCCTGCGCGAACTCCTCAGGCGTCTCGAGATAACTGTGTGGCCGTTTGAAAAACACACTGGTATTCGCTACCAGGTACTTCACAAAATCCGAATCCGGAAACGTCCACACCACATAAGCCAGCGCAAGATAGCTGAGCGCTCTAATCACCAGAATCCAGCTGATCACGGATACCAGCAGCGGTGTCTTGTCTCGATAGGTCTTGGCAATCGCAAGGTCGCTGCGCCGCCCCAGCAGCTCCGGCGGCATCTCCATCGGCGGACGCACAATGCCCTTAATCTCTTTCTGCATAGCTTCCTCCATGCCCGGCCCAGCCCACGGACGTCCGGATCTGCTCCGGTGTCCAAAGTATGTCCAGGTCCGCCCAGATACGTCCGGGCCTGCCCAGGTCTGCCAGGGTTCGCTGCGTGAGGGAGTGCGCAGAGTTAGTTTCGTTGGTTGCACCAAAGATTAACAGAATTTCCTGTCAACCAATTGAATTTTTACTTTTCACCTACAGCTTCTCGCGTAAGAAGCTGATCACGTGGTCGGCCTGCACCACGCCCACCATATGGTTCTGCTGGTCCACCACCGGCACCTCGCGCAGATTATATTTATCAAACATTTCGGCCAGCTCATTCTGATGCATGTCGGCCGGGCATGACAAAACGCGCGGTTCCGCCAGCACCTGCAGCCGCGACTCCGGCTGCGCCATCACCACCCGCGCCAGCGGAATCGATCCGCGCAGCACTCCCTTTTCATCCACCAGATAGATCGCCGTCACCGTCTCCGGATCGCCGTCAAAAATGCGCAGCGCCTGCACCGCGTTCGCCACCGTCGCGTTCACGCCCACCGATACAAAATCCGTCGTCATCGCGCCGGCCGCCGACTTCTCGTCAAACTCCAGCAGCTCCGCCACTTCCTGACGCTCTTCCGGCTCCATCTCTTCGAGAATGGCGTCCGTTCGCTCCTCCGGCAGTTCCGCCAGCAAATCGGCTGCCGCCCCAGGGTCCATCTCTTCAACGATGTCCGCGATTTCCTCTTCGTCCAGCTTCTCCAGCAGCGACTTCTGCAGCTTCGGCTCCAGTTCCTCCAGCGCCTCTGCCGCCACTTCCTCGTCCAGCGAGGTGAACACCGCATCGCGCTCCGCCGGTGCCAGGTCCTCGAGAATATCGGCCAGTTCTCCCGGATGCATATCCGCCAGCCGCTCGTGCTCGATCCGCAGCTTCACCCGCCGCGCAGGATCGACCTCAATCACATCCACAAACGCCCAGGGAATCCCGCGGTCCCTGAATTTGCGCGAGAGCGCCTCCAGCGACGCCCGCGGCAGCAGCCCCTTGAAAACCCTCCGCACCGCGCCCCGCAGGCCTACCTCGACCTCGGCCACGCGCAGATTGTGCGCTCCGCCGTGCCCCATCCACTCCAGCTCCACGTCGTTTACGCGAACCACCTTGCGCCCGTTGATGTCGATGATCTGCCGGTCGATCAGGTCCTGCTGCAAGAAGAGAAAACTTCCCTCGTCCTTCAGCGGCTTCATCGATTCGGGCGTGCGCAGTTCCAGAGTGCCCGCCGGCGTTTCCATCACTTCCTGCGCCGGCACCAGCATCAGCCCTGCCCGCGTCTTCAGCACCAACCCGGCCACTTTGCCCGCATCGTGTCCCGTGGCCACCGCAATGTCCTTCAGCTTGCCGCGCAGTTGTCCCTGCGCATCCGTCACCGGAGTCCCAAGCAGCGCCGTCAAACTCACTCGCGTTGTCGCTTCGCCGTGCATGCAGTGAGTGTAGACCGTCCGGCGCACTCCTCGCCCCCTCCACCCCTCTTCATCACAAATGTGCGATAGGTTCCCCCTTGCGTGCTTGACACAATCCGCCTCACCCGCGAAACTGCCAGCAAGGATTCCTCATACGGTTCGATACAGTATTCTTTTGTCCCGTGGATTTGGAGACGAAGCGTTTGAATAAACCCGAGGACGGTCGGTTGAGGTTCGATCTAAGCTCGACCATGGATAGCGTCAGCGAAATCGAAGCCGCCGCCGAAAAGTTCGCCGGCCAGGCCGGCCTCGACGAGGATGAACAGTTCCGCCTCACCATGGCCGTTCGCGAAGCGGCCGTCAACGCCGTCCTCCACGGCAACGACTACGATCCGGCCAAAAAAATCTCCGCCAGCTTTGAAAACACCGGCAAGTCCCTCGTCATCGTCATCGCCGATCAGGGCAAGGGACTCGACCCCGACACCATCCCCGATCCCACCGCTCCTGAAAATCTCCTGCGCGGCACCGGCCGCGGCATCTTCCTTATCCGCTCCCTTATGGATGAGGTACACTTTCGTCAGTTGGACCCCGGCACGGAACTGACGATGATCAAATATCTGGTGCCCTCCGGCGAAAACTCCACATCAACTGCACAAGGCTCTTGAATCGTTCCATTGCCTGCTTGACCTGCATCAATATTGCCGGCCTTGAGCTCCAAAGACATTTCCACAACTCATCGTATGGAAGTGCTATAACCGTAATACCTGAAAAAGGAGGAACATCCGTGGCACTAACGATTGCTTCCCGTGAAGTGGATGGCGTGACCGTTGTAGACCTCAGTGGGCGCATTACCTTGGGCGAAGGCAGTGTCCAATTGCGCGAAGCCATTCGCGACCTGATCGCCAAAGGGCAGAAAAATATCCTGCTCAACCTCGGCGAGGTGAACTACATCGATAGCTCCGGCCTCGGCGAACTGGTCAGCGCCTACACCACATCCAAAAATCAGGGCGCCGCGCTCAAGCTGCTCAGCCTCACCAAAAAGGTCAAGGACGTCCTGCAGCTCACCAAGCTCTACACCGTCTTCGACATCTACGACGACGAAGCCAGCGCCATCGCATCCTTCAAATAAACCTCTCGGGGCTGCTACGGCCTCCGCATCTGCTCAAAAGGCCATCCCCCTCGGGATGGCCTTTCTGTCTCTGCCGTCTTCCTTCATCCACTCGGCCTTTTTATCTTTTCGTCTTCCTTCATCTCGACGTCTTTTCATCTCGGTCGTCTTCCTTCATCAAACACGAAAATGGGTACCCCACGTGTCGATTCTGAGACATAGGAAAGCGCAGAGTTGGCACTTAATAACCGAGTGCACCCATCCTTCCGCGCCCTCGCAGAAGGATGAAGAACCACAAGCTACCGGCTACAAGCTACAGGCTACCGGCTGCTGTATCAGAACTTCACATTCGGCACCTGTTGCGCCGCCGGGCTTGCCGTAAAGTACGCCGTGTTCTGCTTGAATCCCGCCATCCCCGCCCAGATACTGTTCGGGAACGAGAGAATGTAGGTGTTGTATGCCTGAATCGAATCGTTGTATCTCTTGCGCGCCACGCTGATCCGATTCTCTGTCCCCGCCAGTTCGTCCTGCAATCTCATGAACTGGTCGCTCGACCGCAGTTGCGGATAGTTCTCCGTCAGCGCCAGCAGCCGTCCAAACGCCGAATCCAGCGTTCCGTTGGCCGCAATCTTCGCCTCCGGTCCCTGCGCATTCAACAGGCCCGCCCGCGCGTTGGCGATGTCTCCAAACACCGTGCTCTCTTCTTTGGTGAACCCCTTCACCGTCTCCACCAGGTTCGGAATCAGATCCGCGCGCCGCTCCATCTGCACGTCAACTTCACTCCATGAAGCCTTCACGTCCTGGTCCAGAGCGATCATCTGGTTCTTCGCGCTCACATAGCTCATGCCGACCATCGCCGCCACTAACACCAGCACTCCAACCACACCCAGCACAACCCAGATTGCTTTCATACCCTCTCTCTTCCCCTCCGGCTTTCTCTATTGAAAGCCACCTCGTTCTCTGTTTTCTGATCTCTGATCTCTGATCTCTGACCCCTGATCTCTAGCTACCAGCTTCGCCCCGCTCCCCCGCCCCCAAACCCTCCACCGCCAAATCCCCCAAAACCACCACCGCCGCCGCCGCCACCACCAAATCCTCCACCGCCAAAGCCGCCGCCCATCCCGGAACCCATCCACGGCCCGCCGCGAAATCCTCCGCCAAACACGCCGAGAAACAGCAGGAAGCGCACCAGCGAAAACCCGCCAAACAGCAAAAAGATAATCAGAAACAGCAGAATCGACCCGCCGCCTACTGACTGATGCCTCACCGGCGCCGGAGCCTCCGTCGGCTGATCCGTCAGCGTCACCCCGGCGTCCTGCGCGATCACCTGCCCCACCTGGCCCGCCGCCATCACCACTGCGGAGCTGTAGTCGCCCGCCCGCAGATACGGCACCATCTCCCGCCCGATGTCGCCGACCTTCGCGTCGTTCAGGATTCCCTCGAGCCCATACCCCACGTCGATCCGGTACTTGTGATCGTCCACCGCCAGCAGGATCAGGACTCCGCGATCCGATCCCTTCGGCCCGATCTTCCACGCATCTTCCAGTTGATTGGCCCAGTCCGCGGCATCGTCGCCATCCAGGTTCTTCACCGTCACAATGGCAAACTGCGCGTTGGCTTTGGAGTGGTCAAGCTGCTGGCACAGGCTGTCCAGTTGCGCCACCGACTGCGCCGAAAGCACATGCGCAAAGTCGCTGACGTAATCGGTGGGCTTGGGCAAGCTCTTCACCTGCTCGCCCCGCGCCGCCGGCGTAAGCTCCGTCACGCCCCCCAAAACGAGCCCTGCCCCGGCCGCCGAAATCACGCAAACAAACAGGCTGGCCCCTACCCACCGGCCAGCCTTTCCCCATGCCTTGCGAATTGCGCTCATCGCATCCTATTGTACGTTCGCAGGCTCCGAAGGGTTCCAGCTCGAAACCTTCCAGCCTTCAACTACCGCAGCGCATTAGTGTTGTTCAATCATCCTATCGGCAAATATCTTTGCAAACGTATAGATGCTTTGCATCGGATTTGCACCAATCGATGTCGGAAAGACACTGCCGTCGACTACATAAAGATTCTCAGTTCCCCATACGTGAAAATCCCGCCCCACAACGCTGTTCTGCGGACTAGCTCCCATCTTGTCGGTTGCCTGCATATGCGCCGACGTCACAATCGAACGGTTCGGAATGAACTGCAGATTCTTCTCTACCTGATCGGCTTCCTTAATGTTCCTGAGAACAACCGGTTCGACGACGCCCGTCTGGCCGCTCCCGAGTATGTTTTCAGTCGTGGGCAGGTATACCTCGACAGCCCCAGCCAAAAGCATCACTCGAACCGCCTCGGCAACGCCTCCCCGAAATCGCTTCTCATCCGCCGCAGAAAGCTCGTAATGGATGCGCGGCTCGCCATTATCGTCCAGTACAAGTCGATTCTCCGGAGACGCCGCGTCGATCAGCATTACGCCAAAGCCGGCAAGATTTTCGTAGGAGCGGACCATCTGCAACGCGTGCATCGGCGGACCCGGCGACATCAACGCCGCATACGTCGGATCGGCAGACATCGACTCGAATGCATAGCCGCGATCGACGAGGTGGTCGTCAACATAGACCGACGCCTGCGTTCCTTCCAGCGCATCGATTGCGTGATCGAACTTCCCGATGATTGGCATTGACGGGTGAAGCACTGCGCCGCGCCCTATCTGATCGTTAGCAACGCCCGAGCGAAGGAGTATAGTCGGCGAACCCAGTGCGCCCGCAGCCAGAATCACTGTACGAGCGTGAAGGATGACCGATTCGCCCGGAGCCAGCCCGAAGCCGTTGGGATCGGCAATGACACCGTCTTCGTGAATAGGCGCCCGCGCCCGCACCTCTACACCCACGGCCCGCCGCTTTCCATCGCGATTCTCAAACAGCACTCGTCGCACTTCGGCGTCTGGAATCAGGCTCAGTGGATTCTTCGTATCCTCCAGCGCATCAATCAGCAGTTGGCTCTCCGATGACCGCTTATCGGTGACCGGATAGGGACTCCGCCCGGGCGCGTAGGTGTTCAGATCGTAGAGTTTGGGGTGAAGCCCCGCCTTGTGCGCGCCGTCCCACAGCACATGGTTGTTTGCGTTTATCTCCGATTCCGACAGCGTCCGCGTGCCAATGGCCGATTTCACCCACTCGTAAGCCGCAGCCAACTGCGGGCGAGTAAAATCACCCGGGCCAATGCGTCTGTCGCGACGCCAGCTTTCAATCTTCGCTTCAATTGCAGGCAAAGTAGGCGCGAAGCACAAATCGACGTTGACTTGCGAACCGCCCCCGACAGCCATGCCGTTGTGGATAAAGATTGCTCCGTCGTCGGAGGTACGTGAATCAAGCAGATCGTCGACGAGTCTCGTCTGCATGGAACCCGGAACAATAAATGCCCCGCGATCAATCAGAACCACGCGCTTGCCACCGCGCCTCAGCTCATGTGCTAAGACCGAACCCGCCGGCCCGCTTCCCACGATGAGGTAATCGATCACTCCATCGGTCGAATCAATTTCATTGCTCTTCCGGTTGAGGCGAAGACGGGTCGGGGGCAACTGGGGGCGGTGCTCATCAATCCAGCTATGCGGAGCGTATAGGTTCAGCCGCACTCCACTCAGAGGCTCTTCCAGAGCGTGATAGGTCTTGAAAACATAGAAGTTGCGTGTCGCCATGGCCAGGCGTCGCGGACCGTTTTCATCACAGGAGGCAAGCAGCCATAACACACGATCACGCTGCTCTCGTGTTAAAGACGCGAACGAGATCGGCCCCGCCAGGTGAAGGTAGGAATCTATTCCGCACGACTTCCCGAAGCCACGCAAGTCTGCGAAGGGTAAAAGCAGTTGTTGAAAATCAGGCGAGCCGCTGCCCGCTGCCCAAATGCCCTCCCTTACTTGCGCGAAAAGCGCAAGCTCCGGCTTGTTTTCCAGCTCGTCAATCGGAAGATAAGAGGAAAAGAGCGCCTCGTGGATGGCATGCAACGGCTCTTCGTTCGCCGTTAACTTCAACTGTCCGGAGTTCTGACCGTTGGCCGAATTCAACAGAACTAGAAAGGCCAGACAAAATGGCCAGTATTTTGCTTGAGTGAGTGCAAATTTCCGGCCCTGCAAGGCCCCTCGCGCCGAAACCGATGCGTTCATCGTATTCCATTGTACGTTCGCACCCCACCCAAAGTTCCTTAGCCACGCGTCCACCACTTCAACGCCGAGCGCCCCCTCGCCCGATCTCATTCCCCCTCTTTGCCTTCCCCAACCCCCTCAATCTTGCGTATAGTTTTTTTTTGAGCCTCTCCCCCTCGCGATGCGGATTCGATCGCGGCCCTCAAAAAACTTGTCTGGAGGAATCGGTGCGCAAGCTTCCTATACAGATGCCCGGCTCGAGGGGACCTTTTTCCCAACGCAGAAATCGCTCAGCCTCGTGCCTGCTCACAATCGCAATTTCGCTTGCCGCGGCCGCAACCTCGACTGCCCAGGCGCCGCCCATTCTCAACACGCCCTACCGCTGCGCCAACGAAATCACCTACACCGTGTCGGTCTGCAAGCCCTACAAGACCGATCAATGGTGCCAGTGGACTGAGCAGCAGAACGGGCAGACCGTCACCACGGCCAACAGCACATGGTCGTCGATGACCGGCAGGTTGCAGGGATGCACCGTCGCGCCGCCCGCGCCTGCGTCTCCGGCCAATGTTTCCAAGCCTTCCACCTCATCGGCTCCGCACACCTTCAATCCGCCCTACCTTAGAGAATTTCCGACAGTCGATCAAATCAAGGCGCAGATCAAAGGTTCCAGCGCGCAAGATACGGCCTACCGCCAGCTGACCGCGCTCCATGAGTTTGCTCAGATGATTACCGCCCTCGCCGGTCCACGCATGACCCAGAACCAGCTGACCTCCGATGAGGTCCGCATCGTCACCGGCTACTTCAACGCATATAACGACCTGGCCAAATCGACCACCAATCCGAAAGATGCGTACGCCGGCAATTCCCAATTCACTGCCAGCCTGTTCGCCACATTCAAAATGCCGACGATACAACAGGCCTGGGAGACTTCCGTCAAAATGAGCGCGCAACAACCGGGCGGCAGCGGACCGCAGCAGCTCCCTCCAACAACCGATCCAAGTCAACTGGCCATGCGCCGCTGCTTCGAGCTGGGCGGCTCTGACCTGCAGTGTGTCGGCGCCGGCATGAGTCGGGGATTCAAGCAGATGATCGGCTTCGACACCACTGCTCTCACCAGTTCTGGAAAAGCCGGCCTCGTGATCGTTGGAACTTTCAAGGCGTCCAGCGGATTGACCTTCGACTTTGGCGATGGCAGTGTCAACATCTCCAACTGCGGCAAGATGGTGCAGGGCAACCACGCTTACTCGGTCAATGTTTCCGGCGGCAAATATTCGATCGACATTGCCAACCAGCCACAGCCGCTTTTGCTCACGCTTCCTGCCGGAGCAAACGCCTCAGGCCCCGCCGCACAAGACATCACCGGGCAACAGGTCACCGGATACACCGTAACCACCAATCTCAAGACCGGGGCCGAAGTCGGGCGAACTCCCATCTATGGACCGATCACCGTGCACTGCAGCATCGGCGCGCTCACCCGCGGGCCCGACGTGCTCCTCGATCAGGGTCAGTCCTCCGGCACCGGCGTGTTGTCTTCGCTCGGAACGGTTCTCGGCATGATGACCGGCGACACTGACTCGAAGCAGCTTTCGATCTCACCCGGAGCACGAATGACCGGCGTCTTCTCCGGCTCCGGCGGCCTCAAGCTTCAATTCAACGATGGCAACGCAGTCATCGACTGTGCCCAGGCGCATGTATTGGCGCCTTACGACGTATCAATCCAAGCCGGCTCAGCCGTGGTCACCGTGAAAAATGGAACCAATCCCTTTCATCTCACCGTTCAGGGCGACGGCACGTTGCGAGGTTCAGGAACGACCACCGTCAACGGCAAGCTGATGACCGCTCTCAACGGATCCGATCCCGTTTTCGCTCCTACCAGCGCCATTTGCTCGTTGAACTCACTCGTCGCCGCAAAATGATTTCAGTCGCAATTTTTTCAGTCGCGTTCCCTCTGCCGCATATAGGCAGTCCCTCCGCACCTCTACCACCCCGTCAACTCAATGGCGTAGTCTTTGTCTTGCAAACTTCATGCGCCACGCACCCAACCCGGCGCATCCCATCTACGGCCTTCATAGACACCGCCCATCCGGCCCAGGAGATATTCATGTACAAAGCCAAAGCCTATTCCGCTGCCAGCGCCACCTCCCCGCTCGGTTCCACCACCATCCAGCGCCGCGATCCCACCGAAGCCGACGTCCAGATCGAAATTCTCTTCTGCGGCATCTGCCACTCCGATCTTCACCAGGTCCGCAATGAGTGGAGCGGCGTCATGCCCACCGTCTACCCCTGCGTCCCCGGCCACGAAATCGCTGGCCGCGTCACCAAGGTCGGCTCTGCCGTCAAAAAATTCAAAGCCGGCGATATCGCCTCCGTGGGCTGCATGGTCGACTCCGATCGCACCTGTCCCGAGTGCCAGGCCGGTCTCGAACAGTTCTGCCCCAATCCCACCTTCACCTACAACTTCCCTGACAAGCACACCGGCGGCGTCACCTACGGCGGCTACTCCGACAGCATTGTCGTCGACGAACGCTTCGTCCTCCGCGTGCCCTCCAACCTCTCGCTCGCCGGCGCCGCGCCCCTGCTCTGCGCAGGCATCACCACCTTCTCCCCCATGCATCATTGGGGAGTCACCAAGGGCAAGAAAGTTGGCATCGTCGGCCTCGGCGGTCTCGGCCACATGGGCGTCAAGTTTGCGCACGCTCTCGGAGCCCACACCGTCGTCTTCACTACCTCACCCAACAAAGTTGAAGACGCCCTCCGCCTCGGCGCCGACGAAGTCGTCATTTCCCGCGACGCCAACCAGATGGCCAAGCATGCCGGCAGCTTCGACTTCATCCTCGACGCTGTCTCTGCCGATCACGACATCAACGCTTACATCAACCTGCTCGGCCGCGACGGCAACATCACTCTCG
>Ga0181516_10000530_pt1 | contig 34361 bp, 29 predicted proteins | sample PEATcosm2014_Bin_25_FD_121104 | JGI IMG/M metagenome (GOLD analysis project Ga0181516, IMG submission 121104) | Peatland microbial communities from MTU Mesocosm Facility, Houghton, MI, USA - PEATcosm2014_Bin01_10_metaG | ecosystem: Environmental > Terrestrial > Soil > Wetlands > Peat | place... | reverse complement strand
TGGGCCGACAGGCTGGGCATACCCCGTCTCTGTTGACCTCAACTTCTTGAACCGCCGGATGCGGACCCGCATGTCCGGTGGTGTGGCAGGGGAGAGCGGGAGACCGCTCCCCCTATGCCGATCGAACTTCCTTCTGCGCCTAGAGCTTTTCGTAGAAATCGCACACGGAGCACGAAATGTAGACTCCGCCGGGGACGCCGCGCTCGCGGTCCTTCACGCGCTTGACGATGCGCGTCGGCTTGCTGCACTTCGGACAGTCGGTCGACTTCGTCGTGTCCATCATCTTCTTGCGGTCGCCTGTTTTTGCAATCTTGGCCATTAGTAGGGTGTTTCTCCTTCTGTGGTTGTCTCTGCACACACGCGCTCTCAAGCACGCGGCTTCAACGGCGCGGTCATAGGCTGGCCTCTGTTCGCAAAGGAATTGCCAGTTGATCTGTGCAATGGATTTGCCTGGAGTGAGCCGGACTCGCTCCCTCCAGTTTACATCAAGGCCGCAGCCATCGCCTCAGTTCTGCTGATCTGTGCTGTCTGGCGATGAAGAGGTCTGGCTCTGCTGCGGCTTTGCCGAACCTGACTGCGAGGCATCCGCGGGCGAAGCCTGCCCGGCTTGCTGCGGCTGCGTTGAATCCGATTGCTCATCCGGACTCGTGCCCGGCTGCTCGGCAGGCTTGGGCTTGGGCATCTGTACCGGCCTCATTACCCCGTTCGTTTGGCTGTCTGTGGGCAGCTTTTCGCCGGGATTGCGCAGGCTGGGCGGAGCTGCCGGAGCTTGCGTATCGGGATTGCGCTCCACGTCGCCCGCCTTGGCAACTCGCGGGCCCGAGTCGCCTGAATCGAGCGCCGTGCCGTCCGTGCGCATCAGCCCCTCAACCTCGTTTTTGGTGAAGATCACCGGCGTCTCGCCCGTCTTGGCAATCTCCAGGCGAATCACGACGTTGCCATTGATGCGAACAAAATCCACGTCCTGGGGCGGTTTGCCGTAGATCCACTCCTCGAAGGGCGTTTGCCCATCGATCTCCCGCGTTTTGGTCTCCGGCTGCCCTTTGGCAAACAGCACCATATCCGTGGTCATTCCCACCAGCACATGATGGTTGAGAATTGCGTCCTTCAGCTTGGTCGGCAGCGTATCCGTATAAGCCTGGATCGGCGTCTTCATATCGAACGAGATCAACGGCGCCAGCAGCGCCTTGACCTCGGCCCCGGTCAGCTCGGGAATGTGGTCCGCAAAGGTGAGAGAGAGCCGCGCGCCCACCGGTTCCTGGCCATCGTCCTGCACCACCGGGCTGTCCATATCCGGCCCCATGCCGATCTGCACGTGGCGCAAAAACCGGTGCTTCGGGTCCGGCCCGCCATTCAGATCGAAGATCATCCTCGATCGCTCGATTTTGATGTCGGTCAGCACCACCCGGTCGCCGGGCTTGGCCGACAACCCTTGACTGGTCACCATGTCCAGATAGGCTTCCCCCGCCGGCTCCAGCTTGCCGTTGGCCGCCAGCGTCAGTCCTTTATGACCGCGTGGGAACGGGCGCATGGCAAAACCTTGCTCCGATTGCAGCAGCCGGATCAGCTCCAGGCGCGTCTTTGCGTCCAGTTCAGACTTGGTCAGCGGAACCTGCGTCGGCGTTATCTGCTGAAAGCGCCTGTCCACCGTACTGATGCTGGCGCCCGTCGAATCGTTGGTCACCGTGCCGGTCTTCGAATTGATTGTGATGACCTGGGCCGTGGCAAAACCGGCGGCCAGCAACACCGCAACGGCGCAGCAGCTCGCCACCCGCGTGAGATGGTCCTTGCAGTTGGCGCTTGCGGCCACAGAGGGGACCGCGCCTGGTCCTGGCATCTTGGGTACGAATCGCCCCATCATGGGAACCTCCCATGCCTGCGAACTGCATTCAAGCAAAAGATAGCCCGGTTGCAGCGGAAAAAGCAAATCCGGGCGGTAACGGTTGCTCAATCAGACCCGAAAGCGGAATTGCTCGACTCAATCCGAAAACGATCCCAAGGAGCCTATTCGCACACCACAGTAAAGAACCAGGGGTAACAGACAGTTGGCCGGGCTACATACACCGGCGCCGGCCCCTGCTTTTTCGCTGCGGGGTTCTCTTGAAATGCTGTTCCCCAAGTAGCCACGAAGTGCCCTAGCTTGCCCGGTTCCCGGGTTCCTTGATCGCCTTCCCATACTCCATTGAGGATGCTGTTGCCCTGGCTTGAAATCTTTCCAGTGTAAACATACGAGTAGTTGGATCTGCTGATGTCTACTCGGTGCATAATCACAGAGTCTGGACTGAAGCTTTCCACTGTGAATGTACCGGTCCAACCCCCATTGCCAACACCATCGTAATGTCCGTTGTTCCATGTCAGTGTCATGCATGAATAATCGGGATCGCAAACTCGCATTAAGGATGGGGGGCTCTGGGAAGATTTTCCGATCGTCGCGTACCAATTGCCGGACATATTGTTCCAGTGCCCCGGCCAGGATGAGGTGAACTCCCCTCCCACGCGATTCCCGTTGCGGGTCCCTCGATAGACTGCCGTCAATCCCGCCGAGGGACCTGTCGAGTCCGCGCGACGTATAACTACCATGCTGGCGTCGAAATGCTCGACACTCAGGTTTGCCACTTCGCCCGATGGCCACTGGCCGTTGCCCTGCGTACCAAGGAATGTCCAGGTCGCGCAGTTGTTGGTTCCTTCGCACTCAGTCATTGTTACTGGAGCGCCAGAGTGCGGCTTTGACGTCCCTTGCGCCGCAGTAGATTCTGCCGCCATTCCGGGCTTCACGGCCGGCGTTTGCTGGACTGGATGCGTCCCAAGCTGAGCAACTCTTCTCTTCGCTATCGGAGCATACACTCCGTCCGGGTACTTATCCAGGTAGGCCTTGTAATCCTCGGCGTCCTTGCTGTCCTTGACGCTATCCCAGAGCGAGGTCTCCTCCCGGGTTTGCGACTGCAAAAGTGGGGTGATTGTCGTAAACGCAAGACATGCCAGGATAGGCAGGCTGCGAATGAATCGATATGAATGGCTCACGCTCAAGCTCCTACAATCCGAAATGTCTGTCCCGAATCAAACAGACAAACAGCAAAAAAGTCAAGGAGCACGTCGCGCGCTATTCAGGCTGATTTCATGATCGGTCTATCGTTTTTCGGGTTGGGAAGGTGCTGCTGGATCGGCAGGCAGAATCTGCACAAGCGTTCCGGCTGCCGGCTCGGCCGTTCCCATCGCGGCCTCATGCTGGCGCCGGGCAGCCGCATCCAGGTCCACCGGAATCCCTCCTGGCACGATCACCGGAGCGTTGTAGCGAAAGTCCAGATCCCGCGTAACGCGAAAGACCACCGGCAGCGCCGCAAGCAATACCAGAAACGCGACCCGGCTGCCATCCAGCCCGTATCCTCCGCCTGTCAGCCAGAACGGCCCCATCGGATCGCCCTGAACCACGGGCGAATGGCTGTTGACCCCGTTCACGGCGAGCCCGAATAGCAGCGCCCGGCTTGCCTTCCAGCCGAAGTTGAGCCCCCAGCTTAGCCACAGAGCCCGCGTGCGCAGATACGCCGTGGAGAGCAGCAGGCCAAGCGCGACAGAAACGGCGACGCTGGCGCGGCTCCACCCCGGCACTTGAGTCTGCACAATGGCGTAGAACGCGGCAAAGCCGAGTGCCGCCCCAACTGGTCCAACAGCGTGCTCGAAACGCTGAAATCCGTAGCCTCGAAAAGCAATCTCTTCTGCCAGCGTTAGCAGCGCAAAGAACGCCGCATCGGCGGCAAACCAGCCCCAGGCTGAAGGTTGCAGGTTGAGAACGATAGCGATGCCGCCAGCCACCACCATCGGCAGCACGCAAACCACGGCCAGCGACCAGCCCACTGCCAGACCCACTCCCGCTTCGCCCAGCCAGCCCTGCCGCCGCGGCAATCCCTGTGTGCTCACCGGGTGCAACTGGCGGTCCAGCCAAAACCCCATCCCCGCATACCCAACCAGCAGCAGGAAGACCAGCATTCCTTGTTCGAGTAAAGGCCGCCAGGGTTCCGCTGCCAGGCCGATTGCCCCTCGATGAGCGAGCGAACGCGCAAGAAAGAAATAGAGAACCGCGGCTAAGAATTGTGCGTAGGCGCGTAACCTGCCCGCGCCGGCTTGGGGTGTGCTCATTGGCATTCCCCAACATCGCCTCGGCGGCTGCCCAGAGCGCCCGATGCAACGGGCAAACTCACCCGAGCGCCTAACCTGCCAGTCCATTTCGCTAAGCGATGCGCCACCAGAGCTAACCTTCCGTATAGAACTGCGCGATGTTGCGGAACTTCTGTTGCCGTGCGGCCACCAGGATCTCCGTCGGCTCCGCCTTCAATTCGGCAAGATGCTTCTTCAAGGCGCTGCCCAGCAGCCCGGCTCCCGCCTCGCGATCGGCTTGCGCGCCCTCGGGAGGTTCGGAGACAATCTCGTCCACGCAACCGAGCGCCGCAACCTCAGGCGCGGAGATGCGCATGGCTTCGGCTGCTAACTGCTTGTTCGCAGCGTCGCGCCACATGATGGCCGCGCAGCTCTCTGGCGTAATCACAAAGTAAAGGGCATTCTCCAGGATCAGCACGCGGTCGGCGACGGCTAGAGCCAGTGCTCCTCCCGATCCGCCCTCCCCGGTAATCACTGAAATCGTAGGCACGCGCAGCCGCGACATCTCCAGCATGTTGCGCGCGATGGCCTCGGCCTGTCCACGTTCCTCGGCACCCAGACCCGGATAAGCTCCCGGCAGATCGATAAAGCTGATTACCGGCCGGCCAAACTTCTCGGCGATCTTCATGCAGCGCAGCGCTTTGCGGTAACCCTCGGGATGAGGCATGCCGAAGTTGCGGCGCACCCGGTCCTTGGTGCTGCCGCCTTTGCGGTTGCCGATGACCATCACCTCGTCGTCGCCCAGCCGCGCCATCCCGCACGCCACGGCCTCGTCGTCGCCGTAGGCGCGATCCCCGTGAATCTCGCTGAAATCCGTGAATACCCGCTCGATAAAGTCCATGGGGTAGGGCCGCTGTGGATGCCGCGCCCGCTCGATCCTGATCCACGCCGGCGAAACCGCCTCCGCCTGAATGGAAATCCCTGTTTCCTGTTCGCTCATCGGTCCCTGGTGCCGCTCCGGGCAGCGTCGCCGTCGGCCCTGCTTTGATTCTACGGGTGACGGGCGCTTGGGACAAATAGCAGATTCGCCGATCTTCTGCTGACCGTTCGCATTGTCGATGGGGAAGAACTCCCGCCCTCGACTGTGCGCCGCTAGCCCTCAAAGCAGTCCTATGCCTGCGAACACGCCGTGGAATAGTTGAGAAAACGGGCATCGACCCCTCTTGAAACCGGGATGTACACTCGAAGACACGCAATGAAACGTATCGCTACTCTGGATGGCTGGCGCGGCATCGCAATATCGATGGTGCTGGTAGACCATGCGCGTTTCTCGATGCATATCGATCCAAGCGCAAGCATGTCTACCGGCCCGCATGGGGTGACGCTTTTCTTCGTCCTAAGCGGGTTCCTTATCACAAGCCGGCTCGCCGCCGAAAAGCAATCGACTGGCTCGATCGACCTGCGCCGATTTTATGTGCGCCGATTTTTCCGGCTCATGCCGGCTGCGTGGACCTTTCTTTGGTTTGCACTAATCTATACGGTTTTTTCGCCTGGCGCTCTTGTCGGATTATTCAATATCGTTGCTGCCTTATTGTTCTTCCGAAACTACTCCTACCTTCTTGCCCCTGGGCCCGCCTTAACCGGGCACTTTTGGACCCTTTCAATTGAGGAGCAATTCTATATCGTTTGGCCTTCGATCCTGGTTCTAACTGGATCGCGCATGGCACGATGGGTCGCGCTCTCCGGTGCCGTTTTAATTGGGATTTATCGCTTCGCTCACTGGTCCAGCCTGGCTTCCTTGTCATTTGAGCCGGCTCAAGCTACACAACTGCACGCGGACTCCCTGCTATTGGGTTGCGCCGCAGCCCTCTTCCTGCCCAGGATTCGCCCCTATCTGCGCGACTGGATGGTGATTCCGCTTCTCATAGCGCTGGTGCCATGCATTGCGAACTATCATCTCCTCATTCCGCTGCGCGAGTCGATCATCCTCGCGCTCTTGCTGGCCATTACCTCGAGTTCGGAATCGAAAGCATTCGCCATCCTGAACTGGAAGCCTGTCGCCTTTCTTGGGACGATCTCCTATAGCCTCTACCTATGGCAGCAGCCCTTTACATCCTATGGCCACATCGGTCCGAGACACCTGTTGTTTGCCGCAGTAGCGCTTCCTTGCTTTGCACTGGGTAGTTACTATCTGATCGAGAAACCGTTCATCGACCGCCCCTACCGTAAGTGTTTGGACGTTGTTCCTGCCACTGGAACGGTCGCTTCAGGCGTCGATTCGCCTCTTTCCGGAGAATGAAATAGCAGCGGCGCTCCTTCCAACCGGAGTGCCGCCGTCTTCCCACCCGTCCTTTCTTTTGCTGTTACTGCCGCTTACGGCAGAACCGGGAGCACATGCACCCCTTCCTTCTGCACAGCCTGCAACCGGTTCGGATCAAGGCCGAGCAGCCGCAGGATGCTGGGGGCAACCTGGGCCGTGGAGACATTGCCCTTGAAAACCACCGGACTCTCGATTCCAGGGCCGGAGACGAGCAGGCCCACGTGAATGTCATCCTCGTTCAGGCCGCCGTGCTCCGCGATCTTCGACCCGCCGGTGAAGATCACGCCTGTGTTCACCTTGACGATGATGTCTGGCGTCCGCTCATCCACCGCCGGGTCGTCCCAGCGATTGATGAGCAGTGGCCCGGCGAAGATCTCCTGGCCTCCCAGCGTGGGCTCCCCGGTGGCTTCAGTCAGTTTGGGTAGAACGGAATCGATATCCGAGGGGCTGTTGAGCCAGATCAGCGATCCATCGTCTGAGAGGTCAAACGCATAGCTGGAGCCGACGACGGTTTGCGGTACGCTGCCTGGAATCTTTGTCACCTTGGCGGGGTCGATCGGCGACTGGCCGTGCTTGGCGGTGATGATGATGACCGTGGACTCATCGAGATCTGCGGCCTTGATGGCGGACCAGATGCGCCCGATCGACGTATCGACGAAGTCCAGCTCCGATTTGAGTCCTGCGCTGGGCGTGCCCCACTGGTCGGCGTAGCCATTGCCGGCCAGCTTTTCGCCCACGCTGACAGCCTGAAAGTTGAACCCGAAGATCGCTGGAACCGGGGCGCTCTTCAAGCCGTCGTGAGTCTTGCCGTTCACCTGGTTAATGGTGGCGTTCACATGGAGGGTGTCGTAGCACTTGATGTTCTCGATGCTGTCCGTCCAGGCGTTGGTAGGGGTCGCGTTGGCCGGGTCGGGCAGCGGGTCGCAGCCGGCGATTCCGGGCAGGCCCACCGGAATCGAGTTGATCTCCGGGCCGTAGAAGTCCGCGACGCCCTTGCCGCTGGGGCCGTTGGTCCACTCATAGGAGGGATGCTTGTCGGTCCAGGCGGTGTACTTGCCGGCCTCGCGAGCTACCTCGAAGATCGTGTTCACGCGCAGATAGCTGTGGGGATAGACCGGCGCGCAGCCCTTGGTGGAATCGCGGGGCAGGTAAGCCGGATTGATGCCGCCGCCGCCATTCAGCAGCAGGTAGTTCGTATCGACCTCTTCGTCGAAGCCGACCTGCGTGCCGATTACCGACGGGCACAGCCCGGCCCCGCCGACGATGCCGTACGGGGTGGTTTGCGCGGGTGGCGAGAGCTTGCGGTTGTACGTCACGTCGTACCACATGCCCGTTGTCACCGGCGATCCGCCCGTGACCAGCGCGGTCAGGCCGGGAAACGAGTCGGAGAGCGAGGGAATATAGGCATTGTCGTAGCGAATGCCATGCTTTGCCAGAGTGGCCAGCGTCGAGTTCGGGTTTGCGGCAATGTAGGTGGACATGTCGATTGAATGCAGGCCGTCCACGCTGATCAGCAGGACGTGCTCAATCTTCTGCGGCTCTGCCTGCAGGGCTGTGACGACGCCCGCAAGCGCGCACAAGACGAGGAAACGCTTGAGTAAATTCATTGGATTGACCTCGATATTTGGGGGTTGTTGAAAGGGGGAAGTTTCCGGCCCGGGGAGAGCTGGCGCCGAAGGCTGGGGAGAGCGCTTTCGTGACCGGATTCCACGCAGGACTTGCTGCGAACCGGCTTACCCAGCATGTGCGCCAAATGTTAATCGGATTGCACGACTCGATGAAAGGACGATGAAAAGTGAGTCAAGTTTGATAGCTTTGTGAAAGCATGAAGGACACCGCCACTCAACCGGCGCCGGCGTCTCAACTGCTCCCCAAAATTCCGCTACGCTCAAAGGAAAACATGTCCGAAGTGATCGAGAATTCGCTAGAACTTGAGACCCTGACCGCCGACGTAGTGGCGCTTGCGGTGAAGGGCGGCGCCAGCGACGCCGAGGCGGTGGTCCGCGAGGGCGACGAGTTCAGTGTTAACGTGCGCATGGGAGAGGTGGAGACGCTCAAGGAGTCCGGATCGCGGGGCCTCGGCCTGCGTGTGTTTCTCGGTACGCGATCGGCTTCAGCCTCAACCAGCGACCTGACGCCGGATGGCATTCGCGAACTGGTAGCGGGCGCGCTCGCTTTGGCTAAAGTCACTGAGGAAGACCCCTTTACCGCCCTGCCGGAAACTGCCGACTTTGGCTCATGCATTCCGAACACTGGCGATCTGCATCTCTACTACGACGATGTTTACTCGCTGTCTGGCCCCGAGCGGATCGAGTGGGCGAAACGTGCCGAAGCGGCGGCGCTAGGGGCAGATCCGCGCATTGCCAACTCCGACGGCGGTACCTTTGACGCTGCCACCGGGCGCAAGGTAATGGCCAACTCCCGCGGCTTTGTTGGCGGCTACAGGACCAGCTACGCCGGGGTCTCGGCGGCTCCGCTGGCCAAGGATGCCAATGGCGCCATGCAGCGCGACGCATGGTGGAGTGGCGCTCGGCGTCTGGCCGACATCGAGTCTCCCGAATCCGTCGGCAAGGAGGCTGCTCGCCGCACGCTTCGCCGTCTGGGCGCTCGGCGTGTCCCCACGCAGAGGATCCCCATCGTCTTTGCTCCGGAGGTGGCCCGGTCGCTGGTCGGTGCGGTCTTCGAGGCCGCCTCGGGCGACGCAATCTGGCGTAGCGCGTCGTTTCTGGCTGGCCGTCTTGGCGAGCAGATCGCCGCGCCAAGCCTGACCATCGTCGATGACAACTTCATGCTGCTGCCCACCGGCGCCGGCGGTTTCGGCAGCTCGCCTTTTGATGGCGAAGGGCTGCCTTCGCTGCGCACGGTGGTGGTCGAGGCAGGCGTGCTGCGTACCTACCTGTTGAACACCTATTGCGCGCGCAAGCTCGGCATGAGATCCACCCACAACGCCTCGCGCGGACTGGCGGGCACGCCCGGAATCGGCTGCGGCAACCTCTATCTGGAGCCAGGCACTCTTTCCCATGACCAGATCGTCGCGGAAGTTCAAGCGGGGCTCTACGTCACCAGCCTGATGGGCTTTGGCGTCAACACGGTCACGGGCGACTACTCGCGAGGCGCAACCGGCCTTTGGATCGAGAACGGCCAACTGACCCACGCAGTTGAAGAGGTGACCATCGCCGGCAACCTCGCCGAGATGCTCAAGAATGTCACCGCCATCGGCAACGATCTGGTCTTCCGCGGCTCGGTGGCTTCGCCCACCTTGCGGATTGACGGAATGACGATTGCGGGAGCCTGAGCGGGGTCGCCATGCCGAGTGAGCTTCAGACTCTCGCCTTCGACCCAATCGACCCCAAGGTCGCGCTGGCCCAGCTCCCGCAAAGCCCCGCAGTCTTCGCTCTCTACGGCGCCGAAGCCCACTTCGAGCCATACATCGGCCGCACGCCCAACTTGAGTGCGCGGCTTGCCCGGCTTCTCCAACCCTCGCCCAAGCATCCGCGCCGCCTTCAGTTGGCCGGCCGCGTGCGGCGCATCGAGTGGCGGCTTACCGGCTCGGATTTCGAGTCGCTGCTGACGCAATTTTCCCTCCTGGAGGGAATTTACGGAGCTAAGTCCTTGGAACGCATGCATCTGGGTGCGCCGGCCTTCGTACGCTTCCTGGGTGGCAATCCGTATCCGCGCATCGTGGTGACGCACCGCCCCAGCCAGCGCGAGGCAGACTGGGCGTATGGGCCGTTCCAGTCGCGGACGGCTGCGGAGCGATTTGCCGACGAGGCGCTCAAGCTGTTTTTGCTGCGCCGCTGCACGGAAGATCTGGACCCCAACCCCAGCCATCCCGGCTGTGTTTACTCCGAGATGAAGATGTGCCTGGCGCCCTGTTACAAGGGCTGTACGGACGAACGCTACGCCGACGAGGCTGCGACGGTGGAGAGCTTTCTGGCTACGCGTGGCGACAGCCGGCTCGTCGTTCTCCGCACCCAGCGCGACCAAGCCTCCGCCAACCTTGAATTCGAATCCGCCGCGGCGGTTCACGCGCAAGTTCAACGGGTGGAAGCGGTGCGCTCTCTGGCCCAGGAGCTGGTCCGCCCCCTCAGCCAGCTTCGCGCGGTCATTCTGCAAGCCTCCGCCAATCCGGACGAGATCGCCGTCTTCCTTTTTGAAAACGCCCGCTTGCGCGGTCCGGCTGCGTTCTCGACCCTCGGCATGAGAATCCAGAACGAGCAGTCGGGTTCCACTTCGTTGTTTGCCCATCCAGTGGCGATCGAAGCGATCCCCGAAGTTCAGCCAGAGCCGCACGCGCCCCGAGAACAAGCTGCGGAGAAGCAAGATCCCCCACTATCAACGTGCCGGGGCACGACCTCGGTGGTGCCGCAAATGACGCAAGATGAACCCGTGGCTTTAGCCCCCGAGGAAAATCCTCCGGCAGGTTCGCCAGAAAACAGCCCTCAACCAGCCAAGCTCCCCCGCGGCGTTCTCGAATCCCGCCTTGAGGCTGCGCTGGCCACGTTGGCCGAGCCATCCGATGCGTCATCCGCGACCTTGCGACAGGGCCATTTAGCCCTCCTCAAGCGCTGGTACTACCGGCCGGAAGCCCGCCGCACCGGAGAAATTTTCTTCCCCGATTCAGCAGGCCATTGGCCCGTCAAAGCCATCCTCCGCGGCATCGGCCGCGTCGCGGCGAGTGGTTTGACAGGCTCAACTCCGAGGCGGCGCGACGCGTGACGACCGCTCTCTACCGGCTTAGCCTGGGAAACTTCTCCAATGTGAAAGGCGTTGGCGGCGGAGTCTTTGAGTGCCGCATAGACTTTGGTCCGGGGTACAGGGTTTACTTCGGGAAAGACTGAGAGCGGATCGTCATCCTGCTTTCTGGCGGATCGGAGCAGCGCCAGCAGCAAGACATTGCTCTGGCCGGCGAATGTTGTCAGGATTACAAGCGGAAAAAGAGGAGCGAGCCATGGCATTGACGCGGGATTTCCGGGAAACGGTGCAGGCGCGGGTGCGCGGCGACCAGGAATTTCGCCGTGGTCTGTTGAGCGATGCCGTCGAATCTCTGCTGGCGGGCGAAGCGGCGTTGGGACGCGTGATTCTGCGCGACTTCATCAATGCCACCCTGGGTTTTCCGGCATTGGCGGAAAGGACCGGCATCCACGTCAAGACCCTGCACCAGATGTTCGGTCCCAAGGGCAATCCAACCGCAGCCAATCTATTCAATATCATCGCCTGCCTGCAAGAGCACGAAGGAGTTCGGCTTCAAGTCGTGGCTTCAGCTCGTCTGCTCCGCCGCAGGCTCTCGCCTCCCCTGCGGCTGATACACTAATCGGGCAAGGAGAACCTCCCAAAAAGCCCATGGTTGAACTGCTTCCCTCTATTTTGTCGGCGGATTTTGCCCATTTGGCGGATGAAGTCGCCGCGGCCGAGCGGGGCGGCGGAACCGTCATCCACGTGGATGTGATGGACGGGCATTTTGTGCCCAACATTACGCTCGGGCCGCCCGTGGTGAAGAGCTTGCGCAAGGTGACCAACCTGCCGCTCGACTGCCACCTGATGATCGAGAACCCCAACGATTATATTCCCGCCTTTGCCGATGCCGGGGCCAACTGGCTGAGCGTGCACTACGAGGCCTGCCCCCACCTTCACCGTTCGCTGGAGCTGATCGCTCACCACGGAATGAAACCCGGCGTCGTGCTCAATCCCGCCACCAGGGTCGATCTGATCCTGGACATACTCCCCATGGTCCATCATGTGCTGATCATGAGCGTGAATCCGGGCTTCGGCGGGCAGCAATTTATCGGTTTTTCGCTGGAAAAGATTCGCCGCCTGGCCGAATTGCGCCGGGAGCTGGGCCTGGCGTTTAGAATCGAGGTTGACGGTGGGGTGGCTCACGACACGGTGGCCCGCATCGTCCAAGCTGGTGCGGAGCTGCTTGTGGCCGGAAACGCCGTCTTCGGCGCTGGCCACCCGGAGCGGGATGCGCGCGCGCTGCTGGCCGCGGCCAGCGAAGCCGCGGCGGACCGGTAGACGAGTAAGGTTCTGGATATTGGGAAATGGCGGATGGCATCTCCGAAAGCCTTCGCCGCAATGAGGGTGTATGAATCGGTTTTCGTTGAAGATTGCCGCGGTGGCTCTTGTCGTTTTGGTCCTGGCCGGAGCCTCGGCCGACGCCGCTAAAAAGCCAAAGAAGAAGAAAGATCAAGACCTGAGCGCCAACCCGCTCGCGGGCGTCAACTCCAAGCAGCCCGACAAAGAGCTCTTCGACAAGGCCATGATCGCCATGAAGAAGGGCCGCTACGACGTATCCCGGCTCGACCTGCAGACGATGCTCAACACGTATCCCGAGTCGGAGTACCGGATGCGCGCCAAGCTGGCCGTTGGAGACAGTTGGTTCAAGGAAGGCGGCTCCGCGGCCTTGACCCAGGCCGAAGCCGAGTACAAGGACTTCATTACCTTCTTCCCCAACGCCCCGGAAGCTGCCGAGGCGCAGATGAAGGTGGGCGACATCTATTACCAGCAGATGGAGAAGCCCGACCGCGACTACAACAATGCGCAGAATGCCGAGCGGGAATACCGGAACATGATCAACCAGTACCCTGATTCGACGCTGGTTCCCCGCGCCAAGCAGAAACTCCGCGACGTGCAGGAGGTTCTGGGCGAGCGCGAGACACAGATCGGCCTCTATTACGAGAGCCGCGAGAACTTCAGCGCCGCCATCGCCCGGCTGGAGACGGTCGTGGATACCTACCCGCTTTACTCCAAGAGCGACCAGGCGCTGCTGGGCATTGGGGATGCTTATACCGGACAGGCTCGGGTTGTGCAGAATGCGCCCAACTTGCCCGGCGCGATCAAGGAGCGGCTGCGCTCCGCTTATCAGGACCGTGCCGCGGCCGCCTATGCGAAGGTAATCACCCGTTATCCCATGGCGCCTCACGTTGAGGATGCCCGCGACCGTCTGGTAGCCATGAACCGCCCCGTCCCCGAACCCACCCAGGCCGCCATGGCCGAGAGCGAGGCCGAAGAGGGAAGCCGCCAGCCCCTGCGCTTCACGAATAAGACCTTCGACCTCATCAAGCACGGCCCTACAGTGGTGGAGGCGGTCCATGTGGGCGAACCCAGTCTGGATGACCCCAAGCGGACCCTGGCGCCGGATATTACCAAGGAAAACGTCGCTATCTTCAACACAGCGGTCAATGCCGGCAGGCCGGCCGCGGCGCCTGTCACAGCGTCGCCCACTGGCCCCAATGAGCCTCCTCGCAGCGATCAGCCTTCCACAGCGCCCTTGCAGCTTGCGCCGCCGGAGGGTGGCACCGGCGTAGGCGTCCAGATTGTGAGCGCACCCTCAAGTCCGGCCGCCGATCCCAATGCAGTCATCAAATCGGTTGGACCCACCAACACCACTTTGCCCGCCGCTGAAAAGCCCGCCGAGGCACCCACTACCGTGAACGACATCAAGCCAGGCATGAGCCCGACTGTTACTACACCCGACAAATCGAAAAAGCCGAAGGCTGACTTGAGCGATGAGTCTTCCAGCAAGAAAAAGAAGAAGAAGGGCCTGGGCAAGCTGAACCCGTTCTAAACGCGAAATTCAGACCTGTAGTCGATGAGTGAAGGGCCGCTGGCAAGGCGGCCCTTCGCATTTTGTCGGGCAGCCTGTGAAGTCAAGTCGTCATGGCCGTGGAGTGCGCGGCGTTGATCCGCGGCTATGCCGACGATCTTGCCCGGTGTTAATGTGATCCTGGTCCAACGTCCACGTGAGTCTTGTCCCATAGCCGGATGCGCCTGAAGGAGGCGAAGGCGTGCTGAGCGGGCTCCTTTCGGGGATCAGGGCCTCAACTTCAGCGAGGTAGATCGAATGCGGTTGGCGTGCTGTAATTCTTTCGTCCTGTTTCTCGCTTTGCCGGTTCTTGCATGGCCGCAGCAGGCGGATGTTCCGGAGAAACCAGCGACACAGCCGGATGCGCAGCCCGCGCCGCAGGTTCCGCCACTCACCCTGCGTCCCGCCGTCGAACCGACTGCAGCAAAGGGCCGCATCAACCTCGATGTGGTGGTGACGGATAAGTCGGGAAAGCCCGTATCCGGCCTTGAACTGAAAGACTTTACATTGCTCGACGACAAGCAGCCCGCGAAAATCCTCTCCTTTAGATCCTTCGGAGGAACAGCTCCAAGCGGCGGACCGCCCGTTGAGATCACCCTGCTTTTGGATACCGTCAACCTCGGCTTCGGGGCTGTCGCGCGCACGAGGCTGGACATCGGCAGATTTCTGCGTCAGAACGGCGGACATCTCGCCCACCCGGTGTCGATCTTTGGGTTCTCCGATGGGGGCGTTAAAGTCCTGTCTCAGCCTTCCATGGACGGAACTGCGTTGGCCGCTCAACTCGATCAGTCCGAAGCCAGCTTGCGCGCCTTACGCCGGTCGGAGGGCGTTTACGGCGCAATCGAGCGCTTCCAACTGTCGATTCGGTCGCTCATGGCGATTGCGCAGAGTGAATCTAAGTGGCCGGGGAGAAAGTTGCTAATTTGGGTTGGCCCTGGCTGGCCGATGTTCGACAGTCCGAACATTGATACCTCTTCCAAAGATCAGCAGCAACTCTTCGCTTCGATCGTTCAGCTTTCCACCACGCTGCGCGAGTCCCATATCTCGCTTTACAGTGTCTCCATGGGAGATCCCGGTGTAGGCACATATCTCTATAAGGATTTCCTGAAAGGCGTGCCGACGGCTGAGAAAGCGAATCCTTCCAACCTTTCCTTGAAGGTGCTTGCTATCCAAAGCGGCGGACGCGTTCTGAACCCCGACAACGACCTCACAGCCCAGATCGACAGTTGCGTGCAAGACGCCGGCGCATTCTATACGTTGTCGTTTGATCCGCCCCGCGCGGATAAGCCGGATGAATACCACGACCTGAAAATCGTGGTGAGTCAGTCTGGCCTGACCGCTCGTACCAACGCCGGATATTACAACCAGCCATAGCAGGCCGGCACGAAAGTGGATCGAAATCCAAGGCCTCAGAGCCCGATTCCCTCGGCAAGCTCAGGGCAGGCGCGGGGCGCCCTCCTGCAAGCTCGCCTTGACACCGCCATTCGCAGCTGCCTAGTATTAAAGAGGAAGACTCCGTCAATTTCCGGCTTAAATGCTAGATAAACGAGCGGTTAGTCTGCTTTGAACGGGTCTTGGGTTGATCTGTAACTGGACAGAGAGCGGGAAAGCATGCCCGATGCGCGCATAAGTCCGCGAGAGCGGTTAGTGCTTACGGCCATCATCGAGCTATACATTGCTACCGGCGAACCGGTGGCCTCGCAGGCGGTTGCCCACTCCTTTGCCGACCGTGAAGGACTCAGCTCCGCCACCGTCCGCAACGTAATGGCGACGCTCGGCGAGGCAGGTCTCCTGGAGCAGCCGCACACCTCGGCCGGCCGGGTTCCCACAGCCGCAGCATTTCGCTACTACGTCGAGCAGATTACCCGGCCTGAAGGGCAATTGGGCCGCGTGTCCGCTGGCGCGCAAACGGCCAGCCCCATGCCCAAAGGCGCTTCGAATCTGTCTGCTTCCTCTCTGAGCGAAGCCCGGCGTGGCCAGATCGAAGACAGCTTCACCGGCGTGGCCAGCAGCCATGAATATCTGGAGCGCACCTCGCACGTGCTGGCGTTGATATCGAGCGGCCTCGGCGTGGCCTTGGCCAGCTCCACCGCAGGCCAGGTGCTGGAACATATCCACTTTTCGCGCCTCTCCACCGGCAGGGTTCTGGCCGTCCTTGTGACCCAGGCCGGGGCAGTACAAGACCGTGTACTGACTCTCGATCGCGATCTGGCGCATGTGGAGCTGGAGACGGCTGCACGCTACCTCAACGAGAACTTTCGCGGCTGGCCTATTGAACGCATCCGTTCCGAAGTGGCCCGGCGCGTCGAGGTAGAGCGCGAAGCGTACGCCCAGATGCTCACCTCAGTCGAGGAGCTCTGCCGCAAGGGCGCCTTGGCAGGAGGTGACAGTGGCCCGGCCATCTTTGTCGAGGGAATGGCCAACCTGATTACCGCCGAGTTGGATCGCGAGCGGTTGCGCCAGATGCTGCTGGCTCTCGAGGCCAAGCAGCGCCTGGTGGAACTGCTGACCGCTTATGTGGACGGGCGTCAACAGGAGGTGCGCGTAGTGGTGGGCCTGGACCAGGCTTCACCGGCTATGCAGGATCTGGTGCTGATCGGGGCTTCGGCCCGATTGGGCGGCGCCAACCTGGGCACCGTCGCCGTCATCGCGCCCACGCGCATCCAATACCAGGAGATGATTCAAGCGGTGCGCTACATCGCAAGGCTCTCCGAGCGCATCCTCGAAGTTCCCGCTAGCTAGTGTCTTGAGTCTGAAATACGCAACACAAAACTGGCAGTCATTCTGAGCGAACGGGGCCCCGAACGTCTTTCAGTTCGGGGGTGGTGAGTCGAAGAATCTGCGGTTGTTCTTCGACGAACTTCAGACTCACCACACTAGAGCTACTTCTTACTCCTGAAATCCGCCGACCCGCATTTTTGTAATCGGGGCAAGGATGGCGCGTCAAGCTCGACGCATCGCAAGACCGTGACTGATTTCCGACCCGGAAATTCCCGCCTCCCTACTCTTCCCCCAGTTCGTACGGAATCCCAAAGCGCCCAATTTGAATTAGCGCCTTGTCACCCGGCGGCCAGATGTGCAGGCTCTCGACGCGGCTCGATCCGGTGAGCCGATGCGCGTCCGTTGTGCCCACCAGCGCCCCGGTCGCCGCATCGTGGAAATGAACGCTCAGCGCATCGCCCGATTGCGCCCGTGTCCATCCAAAGACATATTCCCCCGGCTTCAGCGCAATTCCGCCGATGCGCACGGGCACCTGCACGAGCAGATAATGCGAATATTTGCCGTCCGCCGAGTAACCAGCCGTAAGCAGCACTACGCCGGCTATGAAGTGTCCGCGCCCATTGACGATCCCCGAGGCGGTGCGCATCTCGGTCTCGATGTGTTCCTTCTCCACCGGCGCCCGCGCTGGCAACAGCGATGCCAGCTCCGCATCCGAGGCCTGCCGCCACACCGTTTTTTGCGCTTGTGCCAATGGGCAAACAAGCAACAAAAGAAATGCGGACAAGACTGCGCTTCCAATCAACTTGTTCTTCATGATCTCGGCTTTCTGAGGGATTCGAGCGGAACAATGCCGCGCTGAATGGCAGCGGTAGCGGCCTGCGTACGGTCCGTCACACCCAGTTTGCCCAACAAACTGTTGATGTGGGTTTTTACCGTGGCCTCTGAGATTTCAAGCTCGGTTCCGATCTCCTTGTTGCTCTTGCCATGCACAATCTGCTCCAGCACGTCGAACTCCCGCGGCGTCAGTTCCTCGGTGCCCATGCGCTCGGCCAGCTTCTCGGCAATCGCGGGCGGGATGTGCGACTTGCCGGCATGGACTGCCCGAATTGTCGCAATCAGCTCCTCGCTCGTCATGCCTTTCAGCAGATAGGCGCGCGCACCGGCCTGCAAGGCGCGATAGATATCCTCGTCGCCGTCGTAAGTCGTGAGCACGATGACCCGCGCATGTGGCGTCTCCATGCGGACGCGCTGGATCACGTCGACGCCGCTCATGCGCGGCAGGCGCAGGTCCATCAGCGTAATATCCGGCTGGTGCTTGCGAAACTGCGTGATGGCCTCGACCCCGTCCGCTGCCTCGCCCACCACTTCCAGGCCGTCCACCACGTTGAGTAGCGCAACTAGCCCCTGGCGCACGACGTGGTGGTCCTCAACAACCAGCACGCGAATCGATTCCTTCGTCACCGTTTCTCCCTCATTTGCTTGCACATCTGTTCAACTAAACTGAGTGCCCCATATACGACAGCTGGGTGCCCCATCTTTGCGACGTACTTGCTTTTGTCGCAAGGGTGGGAGACCACAAACCTCAACCGCTTCGCGTCTCTCTCGCCGCCTTCGCCCGCAGTCTTACGGTCGTTCCCGCGCCCGGCTCACTCGTCACTTCCAGCGTCCCGCCGATGGCCGCCGCCCGCTCGCGCATCCCGGTCATTCCAAAATGCCCCGAAGGTTGCGCCTCTCCTGCGGCAAACCCCCGCCCATCGTCCCGCACTTCCAGTGCAATCTCACCCGGCCCGTACTCCAGTTGGACCGACAGTTGCTTTGCCTCCGCGTGCTTCTTCACATTATGGATGGCCTCTTGCGCCACGCGCAGAATTTCGCGCTCCGTGCCCGGCGGAAGCGGCCGATACGCGCCGAATATGCTGAAGCTGGATTCGAGCCCGCTGCCGCCAGACGCTTCCACCATTCGCCTTAGGCGCACCGGCAGCGTGGTCTCGCCCGAATCCTGCGAGCGCAGTGCCCAGATCGACTGGCGCGCGTCGGCCAGCCCCTCGCGCACGTAGCCGCGGGTGGTGTCCAGATGCTTCCCTGCGGCCTCGGCGTTGCCCATGCGCAGCAGCTCGGCCAGCACCTCCAACTGCACGCTGATGCCTACATACCCCTGCGCCAGTGTGTCGTGAATCTCGCGCGCAATGCGGTTGCGCTCACCCAATACGGCGCGGAACTCGCCCTCAGCCCGCCGCAACCGCAGCCTCAGCAGCAGCACCACCATCCCGACTGCCAGCGCCAGCAACAGCGCATAGAACCACAGGGTTTGGTAGAAACGCGGCCGAAGCTCGAAGGCGAGCGCCGCGCCTTCCGCATTCCACAGGCCGTCGTTATTGGCAGCCTGCACGCGAAAGGTGTACCGCCCTGGCGGAATATTCGTGTAATAGGCGGTGCGCCGCGTCCCTGCCTCGGTCCAGCCCCGGTCGAAGCCCTCCAGCATGTACCGGTAGCGCACCTTCTGCGGCGCCGTAAAGCTCAAGCCGGCGTAGTCGAATTCGAAGTGTACATGCCCAGCCTCAACTCTCAACCGGGAGTCCGCCGCATGCAATGCCAACGCCACGTCGTCCACCGCAAACCGTTCGAGCGCAACCGGCGGCGGAATGATGTTGACCGGGAAGTGCGCAGGATCCACTTCCACCAGCCCCTTGGGCGTGGCGAACCAAAGCTCTCCATCGCGCGATCTCCACGCGGAAGGATGACTATTCGTCGCCGTCTCTCTGCTCCTCAGCCCATCCGCTGCGCCAAACTCGATCCAATGCGAACAGCCTCCCATCATGTCGCAGTTACACCGCGCAATGCCGTTGCCCGTGGCGAACCAGAGATGATTGTTGCCGTCGTCGAGAATCGCGTGGATGGTTGTCTGGTCCAGCCCGTTGTGCGCCGGGGCCGAAAACTTCTGCCCGTCCCACTGGTTCCACCCGTGCTCCTGTGTGCCGATCAGCAGCGTTCCGTTACCGCGCGCCAGCAGGGCCGTGACCACGTTGCTGGAGAGGCCGTTGGCCGTGGTGTAATTCAAGATCTTCCCGTCATGCAGCCGCGAAAGCCCTGCAAAGGTGGCCACCCAAAGGTCGCCCTTCGCATCGCGAGCCATCGCCCCTACCAGATCGCTGCCCAGCCCGCTTGCCTGCGTATAGGTCTCCATCTTCCCGCCCGGCGCGCCCGTCCAGTGCGTCAGCCCGCGCCTGGTCCCAATCCACAGCGACCCATCCGCGTCGGCCAGCAGCGAGCGGATAAAGTCGTCGGGCAGCCCGTCCGCCGAGGTAAACGCATCAATCTTGTTCCCGCGAATCCGGTTCAGGCCATCCGGCGTGCCCACCCACAGGTAGCCGTTGGGCGCGGCCGCGAGGGACAAAATCACGTCGCTCAAAAGGCCGTCGTGGACCGCGTAGGTCTTGACCACATTCGCTCTGGCCCCACAGGCTGCTGAAAGGCCGTGCGCAGTGTCAGGGCACGATTTCAGTCGTGCCGTAAGTGCCGCATCATTGAAATGGGCTTTAGCCCCTGCGGGGTGACTGTCGGGCTTTTCTGCTGAGATCCGGCCTTCGGCCACAGTCTGTCCAGCTCGGCGCACGGCATTCAACCCGCCCCCGCCAGTTCCCACCCAGAGCGTCCCCTCGCCATCTTCCACCACCGTGGTGGTTGCATCGGAAGTTAGCCCTTCCCGCGCCCCGAGAGTTCGGAAGCGTTGATCGCGCAGGATGTGCAACCCGCCCGTCTCGGTTCCCACCCACAGGTTGCCCTCGCGGTCTTCCATCAGCGTCAGCACCGAAGCCGTCGCCAGCGGATCGGTCACCGGCAATTGCTCCAGCTTGTCCCCAGCCCACCGCGCCAGTCCGTTATTGGTGCCAATCCACAGGCTGCCGTCGTGATCCTCAAACAGTGCCTGAATTCTGCTTCCCGGGAGATCCTTGCCCGCTGTCAGCGTCGCCGCTATCGAGCTCCGTCGCAGCACCTCGACCGTCTCCTTGGAGGCCACGGCGACTCCGCCCTTGAAGTTTTGGATGAACTCGGCGCCACCCCCGGTAAACGCGGGACCTAACTGTAGCTGAGGCACGGGCTTTGCCCAGCGACCCTGCCAGCAACTGACCACACTTTCAGGCGTCATCACCCACAACATGCCCCATCCGTCCGTTGTCACTACGGTGATCGCACTGGCCGGCAGCCCCGTCGCGGCCGTGGCGTTAACAAACCGCTCTTCGTCTTTCCGCCGCGCCAAGCCTCCATCGGTCCAAACCCAAAGAACCCCGTCAAGCGTCTCCACCAGCGCTCGAATTCCGTTCCCAGGCAGCCCATCTTTGATCGAGAAGGCCGTCACCACCCCATCCTTCCACCGCGCCAGACCTTCGCTGGTTCCAATCCACAGAGATCCGTCTCGCGCGGCCAGCAGGCAGCGCACATCGTTCCCCGGCAACGCCGGACTGGAACTCCGGTCGAAGACCTCGAATCCGTTGCCGTCGAACCGAACCAGCCCCACCTCGGTTCCTAGCCACACAAACCCATCCCGGGTCTGGACGAGAGCCTGCACCGTGTTCTGCGGCAGGCCGTTCTCCATCACCCACGACTGGCGGCCATAGTTGGCCAGCGGCGTCGAGGGCTCCAGCGCGCGGCCGACAGGAGCGCATCCCAGCAGGATCGCGGCTGCCAGAATGCCAGACAGCGCAGCCCTCCGAAGAGTTTCAGCAAGCCTGGGCAAGCACCGGCCGGCTTTTTCCTTTGCATCCTTCGATTTGGCGTGATTCTCGGGCATGATCTCAGGGGTGAAATCAGACTACCGCACAGGCCCGCGGCCAGTCACCGCACACCGGTCTCCACCTATTGATGGGCTATTTTCTGCATCGAAGCTCTCAAGACACGCCCTGCCCATGCCGATACTCTATGCATGTCTCCTGAATTGGTCTTCGCAAGTGTGACCTCCGGGCGGCCGCCCATCTCGCTGGGCGGCCGCCCGATTTCTTTTTGCGCACGGATCTGAAATCCATAGGCAAGTTCGATGCGGTGGCTCGGGTCAATCACCCAACTTGCCAACCCAAAGCGATTCGATTATAAGTATCGGCGTTGGGAACCACCGGCGGTCATGCCTTCGACGCCAGCCCCAAACTGAAAGCCGATGCTCGGCAGAGAAGAGAAAAGATGATCACCCGCAGAGATTTGTTCGTAGCCCTGATCGCCGCCGTTGCCACCGCCGGAGTGTTTGCTCTGGCAGACCAGAAGCCTGTCATGGGCTCCGCTGTCTTCGACTGGAATACGATTCCCGTCACGCCGACGGCCGTCGGCTCCACGCGCTCCTTTTTCAGCGCGCCCACAGCTACGCTCAAAAATCTTGAGGTGCATGTAACCACGCTCAATCCAGGCCAATCCCCGCACCAGCCCCATCGGCACCCGGACGAGGAGCTGATCATCGTTCAGCAGGGCACCGTTGAAACGCTGTCGAATGGCGAGTGGAAGCGGGTCGGCCCCGGCTCGGTAATCTTCAACGGGTCGAATCAGCTGCATGGATTCAAGAATGTCGGCACAGGGCCAGCCGTCTATCACGTCGTCAAGTTCGTCTCCTCGGCGACGCCGGAGCCATTGCCGGAAGCCAAGCCGTAGCCCTGAGCAAAAGCGAGGGTCGATTCAAACTACACGAGCGGGGTTTCCTGCGGTGCAGCCTGTGCGCGCAGGGCCTCGGCGGTCAGTTCGTCGGCGCGGCGCAAGCCGGGGAAGAGCCCGGCCCACAGTCCGGCGACCGCCAGCGCGCCCACGCCGCCCAACAAGGTAGCGCGGACGGCTCCCCACCACTGTGCGGTCAGCCCGCTCTCAAACGCGCCCAGCTCGTTGGAGGCGCCAATGAACAGCGAGTTGACGGCGCTGACCCGGCCGCGCATCTCCGGCGGAGTGGCCAGTTGCACCAGGCTGCCGCGAATGACCACGCTCACGGAGTCTGCCGCGCCTGAGATGGCGAGAGCCGCTAGCGACATCCACATGCTGCGCGAGAGCCCGAAGACCACTGTGGCCGCGCCGAAGAGAGCCACCGCAATAAACAGGCTTCGGCCGGCGCGGCGGTGGAGCGGAAAACGCGCCAGCACCAGCGACATCACCACCGAACCCACGGCTGGAGCCGCACGCAGCAATCCCAACCCGGCAGGGCCTGCATGGAGGATCTCCTGGGCGAATATCGGCATCAGCGCCACCGCTCCGCCCAGCAGCATCACAAATAGGTCCAGTGAGATCGCTCCCAGCAGCAGAGATGAGCGCTTCACATACTGGAACCCGGCCAGAACCACCTTCCAGGACGTATTCTGCTTCTCCATCCTGCCCGGCCGCGTGTGCAGGTTGCCGACCAGCACCAGGAACCAGAGCAGCGCAGCCACATTGAAGACGTAGACGATGCCCGCGCCCTCCAACCCCCATCCTGAAAGCAGGCGCGCCAGAGGCAACGTGAAGAGCAGTCCGCCGATGGCCGGCCCGGTGACGTTGGCGAACTGAAAAATGGCCCCGCCCCAGGTGACCGCGTTGACGAAGTGCTCTTCCGGAACCAGTTGTGGAATCAGCGACGTACCCGCCGGTCCCGCAAAGGCGCGACCCGTGCCGATGAGAAACAACACGGCGTAGATGGGATAAACGCTTTTGGAACCGGCGTATGCCAGCGTTACCAAAACCATCGAGCAAACCATCTGGAGGCTGTAGAACAGCAACAGAATGCGCCGCCGGTCAAAGCGGTCCGCCATGTGGCCGGCAGCGAGCAGGAACAGCAGGCTGGGCAGGAACAGCGCCAGCCCGGTATAGCCCAGGTCCAGCGGCCGGTGGGTGATGGAGTACACCTGCCAGGCCACGGCTACCGCCTGCGCCTCGGCCCCCAGCACGGCAACGCCGCGCGCTAACTGGTAAAGTCTGAAATCGCGGGAGGCGAAAGCCTCCATACCGCGCCGCGGTGGCTTGGGGAAGTGGGATGTCATCGTCAGACTTTAGGGTATATTGCCGAGGGCAAGCGGGCGAGTGCGCTCGCGTGTCTCCCCAGACAATCGCATGAACAGTTCTTGTTCCAGAATCGGGTTCGGCACGCCCTTTGAGTAGGCCAGCCTCTGCGTGCCTCCCAGCGGGAGGCGGGGATAGTAGCCCAGGGTGAAACCCTGGGTATGCGTTTCAGGAGGATGAACCCGCCCCGGAGGGGCGGTGCGACCCCTTCCGTAATCTCAATCGCCGTTCATGCAATTGCCCTGCGCGTCTCCCGTCCACGCCTCACTACTCGCCGGCAGAGCGCCTGTTAATTTGCCGAAAAACTGGCGCTCACCACGCCCATGCCCGCATAAGGATCAACAACCCATTCGTTCATGGGACTCTGTTCCTGGCAGTCCAGGCACATAGTTGTGGGGTATTCGGCCTGACAGCGCGGACACACGCCCCGCGTCTCGAACGTGTCGAAGGTCTGCTCGCACTTGCCGCACTTCCAGTAGGCTCCCAGTGGTGGCGCTGTCCGACAGCTTGGGCACGCAAACCCTTGCCGGCGCGGTAATTTGGCCAAACGCAACAGCCCTCGAGCATGCTGTAATCCGCCCCAGCAATTCAACAGCATAAAGACGCCGAGGGCTCCGAGCCAGTAGGATTGCGACCACACGGCAAGGCCGAAGAATCCCACGATGCCCAGAAAGCCGAGAATCGTGACCGTCATCAGGCTGCGGGCGCGTCCCAGCCCAAACCAGAGCACGGAACGCAGAATCTGCCCGCCATCCAGCGGATAGATGGGCAACATGTTGAAGACGAGCAGCGACACGTTGATCCACATGATCGCCCGCACCAGCCTGTAGGCATCGGGCATGGTCTGCGCCCATCCCATCGACCGGCTAATCGCATACACCGCAATCAGGATCGGCAGAAGCGCCACATTCACCAGCGGTCCCGCCGCGATGCTCCACAGCGTAGCGCCCGGCCGTTGCGGCGGCTTGACATATGCCACTCCGCCGAGAGGCCATAACACAATCCGGTTCGCCGTTCCGCCCACCTGCCGGCAAGCCATCGCATGCCCGAACTCATGCGTCAGCACGATCAAAAACAGCGCAAGATACTCCAGGACGCTCCAGGTGACAGAGGAGTATCTGCCATCCCGGGCCTGAATTTCATAGAACGCCACCAGAAACCAGGACCAATGCAGGAATACATCGACCCCGGCCAGGCGAAACAGACGGATCGCACCACCACGTACACTTGGCATGGGGGTAGATTACTCCTTTCGGGTCGTCTTGGGCGTTCGGCAGCGTGAAGAACAGCTCTCCTCGACGGGGCAGCAATCCATGAACCCCAACCCAGCCAACACGAATCTAAACAGCAGCACGCTTTCGTTCCGATTCCCCGGCCAGCGAGATCAGAAGCCACAGGAGAAGACTTTTGCCCGAGTTGCAACCCGGATCGACGCCCTCACCCGGCGCCGGAATCACCCTCAACAATCCGCAACCCGGCGTCGCTGCGCGCTGGAAGCCTCGCGTCAATCCCTGGCTCATCGCCATGACGGTTGCCTTGGCCGCGTTCATGGAGGTTCTTGACACCTCCATCGCCAACGTCGCTCTGCCCCACATCGCCGGCTCGCTTGGCGCAAGCACCAACGAGGGAACCTGGGTCCTCACCAGTTATCTTGTCTCCAACGCCATCGTTCTCCCTCTCGGTGGATGGGCCTCCAGCGTCCTCGGCCGCCGCAACTTCTTCGTCCTTTGCATCGTCATCTTCACCGTCTCCAGCTTCCTCTGCGGTGCGGCCCTCTCGCTGCCCATGCTGCTTCTTTTCCGCGTCCTTCAGGGAGCAGGCGGCGGCGGCCTCCAGCCCATGGCCCAAGCCATCATGGCCGACTCCTTTCCGCCTCAGAAACGCGGCCAGGCCTTTGCGCTCTACGGCCTTGTTGCCGTCCTCGCGCCGTCCATCGGCCCCACCCTCGGCGGCTGGATCACCGACAACTTCTCCTGGCGCTGGATCTTCTACATCAACATCCCCGTCGGCATCCTCGCTTTCTTTCTCGTCACCCGCCTCGTTGAAGATCCACCGTGGATCAAGGCTGACCGATCCCGTCTGCTCAACATGGATTATGTCGGCCTCGGTTTCCTCACCATCGCCATGGGCGGCTTGCAGATCATGCTCGACAAAGGTGAGGAGAACGACTGGTTCTCCTCCAACTTCATCTGCTTCTTTGCATTCCTCTTTGTCGGCGGCATGGTCTCTCTCGTCTTGTGGGAGTGGAGGCAAAAAGATCCCCTCATCAACCTCAAGCTCTTCCGCTTCAAGAATTTCGCCATTTGTTGCTTCCTCATGGCGCTGGTCGGCGGCGTACTCAACGCCAACACCGTCCTTCAGCCTCAGTTCGCGCAGCAGTTGCTCGGCTGGACCGCCACAACGGCCGGCCTCGCACTCACCGCCGGAGGCGTCACACTGCTCTTCATGATGCCCCTGGCCGGCTTCGCCACCGGCAAGTTCTCCGCTCGGACTCTCACCCTCCTCGGCTTCACCCTATTTATCATCTCTTTTCGTTACGCGGCCGATGTCACCAACCTCGACATGACGTTTTCAGCCGCCTCCTGGCTGCGCGTCATTCAGATGCTGCCTCTACCCTTCTGCTTCATCTCCATCACCACCGCCGCGTACGTGGGCATGCCCAAAGAGGACTCGAACCAGGTCGCCGGCCTCATCAACTTCTCCCGCAACATCGGCGGCAGCATCCTCATCGCCATCACGAACGCTCAGGTCACCAGCCGATCCATGTGGCACGAGCAGCATCTTCAAAGCGCCATGACCTCCGCCAGCATCCCGTATCAGCAGCACGTGAATGCGCTCACCGGCTTCTTCAACGGCGGCTTCGGCGGCCCAAACGGCGCTGCCATGGCGTTGGCCAACATCTACAACCAGCTCAACCGCCAGGCCGCCGCACAAGGCTACCAGGACGTCTACATGGAGCTGTCCTACATGTCCATCGGACTCGTAGTATTAGCCTTCCTACTCAGCAAAAACAAACCCGGCGAAGGCCCCGGTGGCGCTGTACACTAACTCGATTCGCCCATTTCGCTCCCCCCAAAAAACGGATTGGATGCCCCGCCTGCGCACCCCAACCCTCGCCGCGTCCTTGTTTTTGCGCCCGGGGGTGGGATTCGCCGCCAGTCGGATACAATCAACCGTATTGCACCTGGAGATTGAAAGCGCCGTCTCAGTGGCACAACGGCCTGAAGGAAGAATCGAATCGTGGCAGGAATTCTCTTCATTATTTCGGCGCCTTCGGGCTCGGGCAAAAGCACACTGGTAAGCGAGTTGCGCAAGCAGGTCAGCGGCGTGGACTTCTCCGTTTCATGGACCACGCGACCGCCTCGGGGCTCCGAAGAGCACGGGCGCGAATACAACTTCACCAGCCGCGAGGAGTTCGAGCGAATGCTCGAAGAGGGCGTCTTTCTCGAGCACGCCGAGGTCTTCGGCAGCTACTACGGCACCGCCCGGCATTCGCTTGATGAGGCGCGCGCCGCCGGGCACGATCTCCTGCTGGATATCGACGTTCAGGGTGCTGCGCAGGTGCGATCCAAAATGCCTGAGGCGGTCAGCATCTTCGTCATGCCCCCGAATCCCAGGGTCCTGCGCCATCGCCTGCGCAATCGCAGCCGCGCCGAGGGCGTGGTGAACGAAGAAGAAGTGTACCGGCGGCTCAACGCAGCGAGCCGGGAGATTGAGAATTATCGCGAATACGGCTATATTTTGGTCAACGACACTCTGGACCGTGCGGTAGCGCAACTGGAGGCGATCGTGCTGGCCGAGCGGTTTTATCGCAATGGCGAAGCCATCGCGTTCAACTCTCGCAGGGTGTTGGAGGTTGCCGCATCCTGTCTCCAGATCAACTCGCAGGAGCGGCTCAAGCCCGTGCTGGAAGCCTTCGGCATTCTCGGCTCGAATGGCCAGCAGAAGTTCAACTTTGGGGACGAATCCGACGAGGACGACTCCCGTGACGATGACGAGGACTCCAATGACGATTGAGACCGGTTTCGACTCCAACTATCGCAAGGTTCTGGTTGCCGCCCGCCGCGCCCGCCAGTTGCAGAGCGGCTCTCATGCTCTTGTTCACAGTCAATCCACCAAAGCCTGCCGCATCGCGCAAGATGAGATCGACGCCGGCAAGATCGCTTATGTCAAAACCGCCGTCGAGGTGCAAAAGCCGCTGGTCGAGGGTCCCGCCGTCCCCATCCTCCTCGTCTAGTTCTCCGGTCTTCGCTAACTGCGCCTCTCGGAACCCAGCGCCCGCGGATGTGGACGAAGGCCTTGTCCCGGCGCCCGCCGGCAACGTCAGCGAGATGGCACGAGGTGATCACGCACTCCTGATCCCTGTCCCCTGTACCCTGACCCCTCTTTGTGCCCCGAGTCACAGGACGTTCACACTCCGCATGTGATAGCATCCGCTTCTTAGCGATAGACGCCTGGCGGATTCACCCTATTTTCATCTGCACGGCGCCGGCCCGAACCTTTATGGACGAGGTAGACGGCAGACCGGGACCTGTGGCCCTCCAATCCGGCCACCTGGACGCCCTCTTGGACGCCCCCGCACTTTCCCTGCGCCCCATTCAACCCAGCTCTCAGGGTGCCCCAGGTCCGGATTTTCGGACCTTGGAATCCACACCCCCGCTTCGCTCCCGCATCCGTCCAAAGCCATCAAATTCAAGGAGAAACCCATGAAAACGTACCAGGGAAGTGAGATCCGCAACGTAGCTGTAGTGGGGCATGCGCACAGCGGCAAGACCACCTTGATTGCCGCACTGCTGCATGCCGCGAAGATGACCCCAACCCAGGGCCGCGTAGCCGACGGCACGGCCGCCACCGCCTATGACGAAGAAGAGATAGCCCGCGGCGCAACCATGCAAAACGCCGTCGCCTTTGCCGAGTGGCAGGGCGTCAAAATCAATCTGGTCGACACCCCCGGCTTCCATATGTTCTCGCACGAGGCCCGCGCCGCCCTGGTTCCCGTCGAAGCGGCCGTCGTCCTCGTCAACGCCCAGAATGGCGTCGAAGCCGTCACCGAGCGCGTATGGCGGTTTGCCGAAGAGGCTAGCATCCCCCGCATTGTCCTCGTCAACCAGATGGACCACCCCAAGGCTGGCGGCGGCGGCGGACTGAGCGCCCTGATTGAGGATCTCGTCGACCGCTGGGGCCGCAACTGTGTTCCTGTCCAGTTGCCTATCTCCGATGCCCAGGGCTTCCACGGCGTTGTCGATCTGGTCACCATGCAGGCCTTTTCTTACACCCCCGGCGGCGATGGCCGCGGCAAGCTCGTCGAGATTCCCAACAGCCTGGCCGCCGATGCGAAAGCCCGCCACGAAGCTCTTGTCGAGCTGGTAGCCGAGGGCAAAGATGAGTTGATGGAGGAGTACTTCGAGAAGGGCACCATCCCCGAGGAGCACCTCATCGCCGCGCTGCACGAAGCCATCCGTGAAGACCGCATCTTCCCCGTGCTCTTCTCGAGCGGCCTGGCCAACATGGCCACCGACCACCTGCTGGACTTCCTCAAGGCCTATGCGCCCTCGCCCATCGAGCGCGCGCCCATCGCCGTCCATACCCCTTCCTATGAAGCAGCGCCAGCGAGTCCGGACGCAGACCTCTCGGTCGGCGCAAGCACCGCGTTCCGCAAAGTGGACGACAAGGAACCGGCGGCTCTTGTGGTCTTCAAAACCATGACCGATCCCTTCTCCGGCCGCATCACCTTCTTCAAGGTGGTCAGCGGCGTCATCAAAAACGACGCCACCGTCGAGAACTACACCCGCCGCAGCCAGGAGCGCCTCTCGCACCTCAGCGTAATGCAGGGCCGCAAAGCCGTCGAAGTCGCCGAGCTGCACGCCGGCGACCTGGGCGCAGTGGCCAAGCTCCGCGAAACCCTCACCGGCGACACGCTCGGCCAAAAGGGCTCCGAGATTCAGGTGGATCTCTCCCCGCTCCCCGAGCCCGCCATGACCTACGCCATCGAGCCCAAGACCCGCGCCGATGAAGACAAGCTCGCCCCCGCCATCCACAAGCTCATGGAGGAAGACCTGCTCATCCGCTTCTTCCGCGACCCCATGACCAACGAGTTCCTCATCGCCGGCGCAGGCCAGCCGCACATCGAGGCCATCGTCAGCCGCCTCAAAAAGCGCTACCACGCCGAAGTCACCCTCAAGGCCCCCAAGGTGCCTTACCGCGAAACCATCCGCGCCAAGGTCGAGGCGCCGGGACGCCACAAAAAGCAGACCGGCGGCCACGGCCAGTTCGGCGACTGCAAGATTCGCATGGAGCCCATGCCCCGAGGCGCCGGCTTCGAGTTCGCCAGCGAAGTCTTTGGCGGCGCAATCCCACGCAACTTCATCCCCGCTATCGAGAAAGGCATCGTCGAGTCGGCCGCCCGCGGCTATCTCGCCGGTTACCCGGTCGTCGACTTCAGGGCTGTCGTCTTCGACGGCAGTTACCACGACGTCGACTCCAACGAAATGTCCTTCAAGATGGCCGGCCGCCTCGCCTTCCGCAAGGCCATGGAATCGGCCAAGCCCTGCCTCCTCGAGCCCGTCATGAAGGTAGAAATCGAAGCCCCCGACGAGTTTGCCGGAACCCTCATGGGCGATCTCAACAGCCGCCGTGGCCGCGTAGGCGGCATGGAGTCCAAAGGCCGGACGACAGTGATCAACGCCCAGGTCCCCATGGCCGAGATGCTGACTTATGGAACCCTTCTAACTTCCATGACTCAAGGCAAAGGCAGTTACCGCATGGAGATGGACCACTACGACATAGTCCCCCAGCTAGTAGCCGACAAAATCCTAGCCAACGCCAAACGCCCCGTCGAGGAAGAGGAAGAATAACTTTGTTGGCCGACCAACGATTTGTGTCTCCCAGGTCCCAAACGCGGGACCTGGAGGGGTACTCGGCACCCTGCCGATTTTTATTCCCGTGGAATAGAATACGGTGCTAGTATTTTGACCAACAGTAAAACCGTTGAAACTTGGCCGTAGTGGAGGCGCGCGTGTCTACGAGGCTTTCCGAGGATGAGCTTTCCGTCGCAGTTCGGCTGCTGAAGAAAAACAGTAGCATTCATGCAATGTCGACCTTCTTGAAAAGACGAGAGCTCGTTTCATCTGCGGGGTCTTGGGATGCGCTGGTGGACCTCCGTCTCAAGCCGGCTTTAAGCAGGGGCGAGCTAGGCCGCGATGACATCGTGAGGCTGCTTCGGGACTCTGAAGAGTTCGGACGCCAGCACGTCTTTTTGTATCGATGTCCCAGGGCTGAGGCGGCTAACCTCACCAACGAACCCACCATTCGGCGGCGACTTGCGGCGATGGGTATTGAGAGCCTTTTAAGTCATCCACGCATCGTAGAGGCCCCGCGGGGTCTCCAACTTGTGGATGTCCGGCTGGAACCTTTCAAGAATCGTACGAGCTTAGTCGTCAAAGCCGTAGATGTTCGTCGCCATCGAGAGCTAATTGGATCGCAGACTACCGGGACGACGGAAGTATTGACATACGCGCTGAGGGAGGAGCGGGCTGTTAATGTCATTCGCGTAAGCAGCGATGGGGCAACCGAGGTCAGAATCCAATCGCACCGCAATGCTGTCGATTACGCGGTACAGGCAGAGAATTTCTTCGCAAAATGTACCGGCATAGTGGACCGCCTGCAATTTGAGGACTTTTCCCTCGCGAAGGCCCGCCTAAACATGATTAAGAACAGGAAGCAGCTATCCCGACCTGTGCGGTTCGGCGAGAACATGTTAAGGAGCAAGAAGGGCGGGGCAGTCAGGGTCTCCACCGGCAGTTGGTCGAAGAACATGTTCGATGACGATGAGGAACTGGATGGTAGTGTCGACACATTCATCTCAAAAGGGCGGGGCAGAACAAACTGCGATACTGTAAACTGTACTTGGCTCCGGCTGTCGGACAACTCCGGCCCTCTCTCGGACATCCACACGTTCATCGGTGGCGCGAACAACGAGTTCGTAATCATCCCGCAATGTGAGAGATTGGACTACGAATATGTTCTGGAGAAAATCACATCGCTCAGTGAATGACCCAGATCCGCTCAGGGAGCGCATCGTTGGCGTCTTCCGCAATGCTGAAGCGGGAGAAATGTTCACGCTCGACGATCTTGCGGACGAGGTACGGGCCGAGAAGAAAGATCGAGTTGCCTTCGTACTCGGCCAACTAGCGTCGAGTAACTTGATCGATCAAGTAGTGAGGATTATGTCCCCTGTGGGCGGGGGTATCCAAGAGTATCCGTCGATTGACAACATTCCAGATGCAATATACGACCCCTTTCAGCTCAAAGAGATCGAAGTCGAACCGTCCCTCGTCAAGGTCTTCTTTAGGAAGACCCGTATAGGCGGGGGAGCTGCTTCTGATTCTCAGTCGTCTCGTAGAGGCCACGCTCTCGTATGAAGGAGGAGGACTGGGACGCCGATCGCTACCTTCTCGAAGTTGCCCAAGTTCAAAACATTTTGGATTCGTGGACTCCAGATAAGTTCTCGATGCCGGCGATTCGGCGTTTGATCGCGCATTTCCCCCCTAAGCTCAGGACCGCTACATTCACTGCTTTGCAAAGCGGCTATCGCGCACACCAGATTAAGAAATATGAGATGGAGCTTAAGAGCGTTCGCGCAGAGGCACAGGGGAAGATGGCCAACGAGAAGGCAATTCGTGAATGGAAGAGAGAGGGAAGGGCATTCTGGACGGGAGTGGCTTTGCTCCTCCTAGCTCTTGCCGTGAGCCTCATGGTACCGAACATCAGTCAGATTACATCGCTGCTACTGCGCACTACCGCGGGGCTCGGCGTGGCTCTAATAATTGCTTTTCTGCCGGGACTCTTTTCAGTTGACACTTCCATCAAGCTGGGGTGGGGCAAAGTTGCATTTCGCGCGACTGGCGGGCTGGCGGGCTTCGTCATGATCTACATGTTTGATCCTGGCTGGATCAGTTCGCTAACGAAGATACTTAAGTAGATCTAAGGGTAGGTGACCGGGTGCCCATCCATTCGCGCACTTTGCGAACGGGTGGGAGACCATGAATCCCTCTGCGAGCGAAGAGCGAGCGTCTGCCCCACCGCAGGGGTCTAACTAGCCAGCGCCTCCACCACCGCCTCAGGATGCCGTGCAATCACCGTCAGATAAGCCCGCGCGGCCCGATCCGGACGCCGCCTTCCTTGTTCCCAGTCCTGCAAGGCGCGCGGGTCAAGCGCAAACCGCCGCGCAAACTCCGTCCGGCTGAGGCCGGTGCCTGCCCGCACGGCCCGCACATCCACATCCAGCGCGAGCGGGAAGTGATGCACCGCCGCAGGCTTCGTTTCGCCCTGCGCAATTGCAGCCGCCTCGCGCATGGCCACCACAAGCTCATCCGCCACGTTCTTCCGCTTCATCACTTGATCCTCCGCAGGAGGATGCGGCATTGCCGCAGTTGCATCAAGCACCGATCTGGAGACCTCCGGCGCGTCGCCGCTGTCTGACTGGAGGAAAATCGATGTCCCATCTCTCGAATTTGGAACCTGGAATAACGCCTACCCTGTTCTCTATACCCCAAACTGGCGCAGATGATGATCCACGTGCTTGTACATCAACGTGGCCCACTCTTGCGGCGTTAGACGGCCAAAGAAGCTGTGCGGGTGCCTGGTGCAGCCCTCCGGACCCAACCCGGCGAAGCGGTCTACCAATCCGACAAACCGCTCTTGTTCCTTTCGCAGGTCCCGTTCGTCGGCTATCACAAGACTCTTCGCGGTTGGAGAATTACGACGCATCGGCTCGTCGTTCCCGAGCACCATCGGCTTCAAAATCCGCCCAAGAATGCTCCCGAAGAACATGCGTGGCGGAACGACCTCTCCTGTTGCCCACTCCAGGCCCGCCGAACAGTGCGCCAGCGCCTGCGGTGCATTCATCTTGCCCCATTGCCGCTCGCACTTTGGCCCAAGGCGCGCAGCCCGCCCCTTCACCTCTTCCACTGTCGCTGCTTCATAAAGATTCTTCATGCGGAAGCTCCCTCTATTGAAATCTGCCGGCAGAGACTTGGATCATAAACACTAAGCAAACGCGTCAAATTTTTAACCCAACAAAAAATGAGGGTAGCCGGGGGTCTCCCCTTTTTCCTACCCTATTAAATCGTCACTAGGAGATGGTACGAGCCGGGATGGATTCTGAGAGATTGATCCGAGGAATGCTGGCGCAACTTCCACCCTTGTGGCGATTTCTTTCATGGGTTTCTCTATCTCCATTGTGCGCCGGCGGGGTGTAATCCTACGCAAGGGGCGGGGAAAGGGTTGTGGTTTCCCAGGTCCCAAAGGCGGGACCTGGGGCACCCTGCACCCGGCGATGAGACGGCTAGATCCGAGAACGAACGGTCGAGGTTCGTGCTATCCGACCCTTCCGCGATAAAACTGCGGGAGGATGGGGCACCCGGCTCACCCTTTCCTAACCGCGAAAGTAAGTGTGCCGCGTTCATGCGTACTTTGCGAAGGATGGAAACATTCCCATAGCTAGCGAACCCCAGGCCTCGGAAGTGTCACGGCTGATGCAAAAATCCACTTTATGCTGAACGAAAAATCCCCCACCCTGAAGCGATGAGCCGCCGGTCCGATTCTGGAGACAGAGGAGGACCGCCATTGCTGAGGGGTAGAGACGTG
>Ga0181516_10000529_pt1 | contig 34452 bp, 21 predicted proteins | sample PEATcosm2014_Bin_25_FD_121104 | JGI IMG/M metagenome (GOLD analysis project Ga0181516, IMG submission 121104) | Peatland microbial communities from MTU Mesocosm Facility, Houghton, MI, USA - PEATcosm2014_Bin01_10_metaG | ecosystem: Environmental > Terrestrial > Soil > Wetlands > Peat | place... | reverse complement strand
TTCATCCAATTACCTGACCTGCTACCCGCCCGCTGTGAACTACACGCCGCTGTATTACCTGATCAACGGCACCGCGTTCAATAAGACGAATCCGGCGGGATCGAACTTCCCGGTTTTGCCGCCTACCATTGCGCCGGCCGCGGGCACCACCGGCAATATCCTGGTGCGCTTTGTTAATGCCGGTTTGAAGATGCACGTTCCTTCGATCGTCGGATCTTTGACGGGTCCAAGTACGAATCCAACGGGTGGCTTCTCACTGGTCGCTGAAGATGGCAACTTGCTGCCTGGTCTTCCGCGCGTCCAGAGCGAAGTATTCATGGCCCCGGGCAAGACCTACGACGTGACGATCAATGCGCCAGCCGCTGGTGGCAACGCCCTTCCTGTTTACGACCGCGAATTGAGCTTGTCGGGTAATGCAACCGCGCGCGATGCCGGAATGTTGGCTTATATTAGTGTCAACGGCGCGGGCCTCCCAGCTGCCCCCGGTTTTGGGGCAGCAGTGGCCCGCGCGGACACCTACAGTTCCCTGGCGCCGGGCGAAACGCTTGCCGTCTCTGATCCATCCAAGGGTGTGATCGCCAACGACACCAATGTCTATGGCGTTCAATTGGTAGGCACAGTGGCAGGACTAACCCTTAACGCTGACGGCACATTCACCTATATAGGTCCTCCGACCACCTTCACCTATTGCGCCAACGGGACTGTTACCGCAGGAGTTTGTTCCTCGGGAAAAACCGCCCTTGTCACCCTGGGCGCGGCGACTGCCGACACGGCAGGTGCTATCTCCTGCACCGGTCCTATCTCCTTCACCTCGAACTCAGCCAACTATATCGCCGTCCAGACCCCTGGCCTCCTGGCTACTTGCAAAGACTCGAACGGCTATCCTCTTACGGTCGACCCGACCAGCCTCTCGTCAACCCAGGTGATTGCGGAGAAGAATGGCGGCTTTATCGCTACCACGGTCAGCCCAACCGCAACCGCGGCATCCTCCCTTACTTTCTCCTTCAAGGCCAAGAGCTCCTATGGAACTCTGAGCGCGGCCATGAACGCTACCGTCAATTTCAGTGCAGGAAGCGGCCTTACGGTGAAGGTTGTCGACGGCAACGACAAGACCACTCCGATTACAGACTACCGGTGGATCATTGAAGAGGATCGAACCTTCTACATTGATCCAAATTGCACAACCAATCCTCCGCCGGCGGGCTGTCCAACCGCGGGGGGAATCGTGCCCACCTTCGGCACCAACTTCCACACCAGCTACATGCCGGTGGTGGCGATAGGTTGCACCGGAACGCTATCCTGCGAATCCGGTCAGAAACTGCTGGGCCAGAACGCTGTGTGCGATGTCGGCAACGGTGTTTGCAGAACGACCGCGACCCAGGTGACGACCGTTCTTCCGTCCCAGGTCCACCTGGACCCCAAGAAGCGCTACTACATCTCGGTTCTTCCGGGCGATGCTGCTAACCCGTTTAATACCGCGAATGCGGTAAAGGGCCACGGCATGGGCGGCGCTCCCGTCCCATATGCGTGCCCACCCACCAGCTCCACATGTTCTGCCACACCGACGTTTCCAGCGGTAACGGTATTGACGCAGCCCACTCCGCTCCCGGCGGCGAAACTCTCCGTGTTTGTGTTTGAAGACGACTTCCCGCTCAACGGTGAGAACGACGCAGGCGGCCAGGTTGCCGACAACCAGCTTGGAACCGAGGAGCCCGGCCTGGGCGGTTTCAACATCACTCTGTTCGATGACGCCGGCGGCACGGGCGATGCCACTGGACAAATGACCTACGACATGTTCAACATGCCGCTGGCGAACAGTCTGGACGGAACCATCGATCCCGCTACCGGTAAGAATGCGTGCCCCATTACTGCCAAGGCCGATGGCATAACAAGCACGATCGTTACCTGCCCCAAGTACGAGTCTGACGGCATAACGCAATCTCCGCTGGCAGGCCAGGCTGTGGTTGCCAACATGATGCCGGGCCGGTACGGCGTTGTAGCCACCCCCGCGGCAGACAGAATTGCCAAGGGTGAAGAGTGGCTTCAGACCAACACGCTCGACGGTCAGAAGGCCCACGATTCGTTCCTCAGGGTGGGCGAGCCGAGCTTCTTCCAGGAGTATGGGCCGGCTTCGTATCACGTAACCATCGGCTTCGCCAATCCGGCGATCATCAATGGGCGCCGGCTAGGTACCAAGGATCCAGTAACCGGTGTTTATTCGGGAGGTATCTGCAATACCGGCGATCCCAATACGGCGTTGCAGGGCGTCAACTGCACCAATACGATCATCGGCACGGTCACGACCGAACGCATGAGCCGCACGCCGGATGAGCGCCTATATAGCAGTGGTTCCAACGACAGTTTCTCGTTCACCCAGTGCTATGTGAGCTTTGGCGATCCGGACGGCGAGGACTTCGCGTTCACCAAGTGCGCCGCGGATGGGTCCTTCAAACTTACGAATCTTCCCGACGGCGATTGGAGAGTTACTGTCTTTGACCAGTGGAACGACATGCTGGTTGACGGCCTTTCCACTCCTGTGCGGTTGGCCGGCGGCGCCACGACTGACCTTGGTCAGCTTGCAACCAACCAGTGGCAGGCGAATATCTACACCAGCACCTTCTTCGATACGAACGGCAATGGCGTGCGGGACAGCAACGAGACCGGTCTCACGCTGGTGCCGACCAACATCCGGTTCCGCGACGGAAGCTACTCGAACTTCAACAATACCGACCTGAGCGGCAACGCCGGATTCAACGAAGAGTTTCCGTTGTTCAGTTGGTATGTGGTTGAATCGGATTCGACCCGATACAAGAACACGGGCACGCATGTGGTCTACGATGCGGGCGGACCTGCCGACGGCACGCCCGGCGGCGGGACCTCCCAAATTGCCCAATACTTCGCGAACACATTGGAGACGGTTCCTGTACCTACCAGCCTCCGTGTTCCGGGAGCGTATTATTGCGCCAATGCGGACTGCACCGATGCCCCGCAGCCGCTGGCGCCGGGCGGCCCAGGTGGTACCACGGGCCGAGTCGATCCGCCCTGGGTTACCACTGAAGGATGGCAGGGTTTCTCCGGACAGAACTCGTTCCTGGAATTCGGCAAAAAGCCTTACGCGGCCGCTACTGCCACCACGCCCGCCGAGAACGGCGGGATCCGCGGCGAAGTGATCTACGCCTCAACGCGGCCATTCGACGATCCTGCGCTGCTCATCCACACCAGTTGGACACCGGACGTGCCGGGAGTCACAATCAACCTCTACCAGGAGGGAACGGCGCCGGATGGCAACACATCGCTCAAATTGGTAGACACCACCAAGACCAGCAGCTTCGACGATTGGGCTCAAGGCTTCCGGTCGGATGGCAATCCCAATATGAACTGCCCCGGACAGGGCACGGCCACTGGCACCAACGCTGACCTGTTCTTCTTCTCGCTGTACAACCAGCCGGACTGGCTCGACACGTACAACAATGGCGGCACTCCCGCCCACACCATTCCGAACAACTCCCAGTTCAAGTGCTATGACGGCATGCACAACTGGAATCAACTTCAGCCGGCGCCATTTGATGGCGAATACCATTTCCCCAGCGTAACCGCGATGAATCCGACAACCGGGAAGCCGACGGGCACCAACTGCACGATCTGCATTGCAAATCCCGACTCAACCGATCCATTCAGGGTAGGCACGCCGATGCTGCCCGCTGGAAAGTATGTTGTAGAAGTGGTTGTGCCTCAGGGCTATGAACTGGTCAAGGAAGAGGACAAGAACATCCTGATCGGCGACAACTTCATTGCGCCGGTAACACAGCAGTTCGCAGGACTCAGCAACATCTTTATTCTTCCCGACCAGGCCCAGGTTAGCTCTGCCTACAACGCCAACAATCCGCAGAATCCCACACAGGCCCTTGGCAGAACGACCCTCCCAAGCACGGAAGCCGACACAGGCAGCGTGGAACAACTCTGGCCCTGCGTGGGTGAAATGCGTGTCGTTCCCGACTTCATCAGCCTCTTCCCGCAATCCGGGGAAGTGGCGCCGTTTGCCGGAGCCACGCGGCCGCTTTGCGATCGCAAGGAAGTCAACCTCGTTGACCAGACGTCGGCGCTGGCAAAGTTCTGGGTTTTCACCTCGACTCACGCCGCAGCGCACTTTACTGGCGTCATTACGGACGACTTCACTTCGGAATTCGACCCGTTCTCCCCGCAATTTGGCGAGAAGTTCGCCCCGCCCGATATGCCGATTTCCATTAAGGATTGGGCAGGAAACGAAATCTCCCGCATCTACGCCGACCATTGGGGCGCCTACGACGGCTTGACCTATTCCACATGGGAGGTCAATCCGCCCAACCCAACGGGCTACGCCCCCACCATGATGATCACGTGCATGAACGATCCGGGCACCGGGGCAACACCCGATGCGCTGTACAACCCGGAATACAGCAACTTCTGCTACGAGATTCCGTTCATGCCTGGGCAGACCCAGTACATGGATACGCCAGTGACTCCGACGTCCGCGTTCGCAGGCGCCGGGTACAACAACCCCGATTGCGCATACCCGGCATTGACGCCGGCTATCGCAGAAGTCGACGGCGACGGAGTGGGCCCGTACGTGAGCGCTGCCTTGCTGCACTCACTCACGATCACGGCTCTTGGCGACCAGTTTGTTCCCAACAACGCATACGTCGGGCCATCGGCGACGGCGCCTCCGTACAACCAGAAGACTGTCCTTCGGCACTATGGCTTTGGCACTTGCACACCGGCTCTAGGCGTATGCACGAATGGTGCAAGCGTGACCATCGGTGGGGTCAAAGCGCCGGTCACGAGCTGGAGTGACACCTCGATCACTGTCGGCCTGCCTCTTGGCGTGCCAAACTGCGCCGTGCAACAACAGGTGCAGTACGGTGGCTCGACAGCGCAATGCGGCGAACTGGTCGTCACGACAAGTACCGGCCAGCAGTCAATTGACACTGTCACCGTCACCATCGGCGGCAAGGCTCCGACTCACGTAGCTGCGTCGGACAGCATTCAGACGGCGATCAATAATGCCAAGCCGGGCGACCTGCTCATGATCGACCCGACCTGCACCTCGACCGCCGGCCCGGTTGCGTGCACCACAGCGGGCGCCACGCACTCGGACTCCGTGCATTCCGAACTACTGCTGATGTGGAAGCCGGTACGGCTGCAGGGTGTCGGCGCGGCGTCAAGCATCATCGATGGAAACACTCACCCCGCCGGCAAGCTGGATACTTGGCGCGCGAACGTCAATTGCCTGTTTGGTCTCGGTCTCAGCGGCACGCCCAGCACGTGGTCGAGCGGCTGCGGATCCGGCTGGTTTGGCTTCACCGCCAATGCCACCAATCCACAGGTGGACCGCCTGCCGCTCGAAGCGGTGGTCGGATGGGATGCAACCCTCAACGGCAACCTCGCCCAATTACTGCAAGAGCCGACCCTGATGGGTGCTCTGGAAGGCGCCGCCATTACGGTGCTCGCAAAGGGCGTTAACTTCCCGTCGAACCCGTTTGTGTCCGACATCTTCCCTGTCGGAACCACCCTGCTCACGGGCACTGTAACCAACGGCACCTACTCAACGGGTGATAGCAACTCGAAGTGCCACACCAGCAGCGGCACTTCAACTGCTGCCCAGGCCAATCCATTCCCGAGCAACTTCCAGTGCAACCCATCGAGCATTGACGGCCTGGGTATCCGCAACAGTTCGCAGGGCGGCGGCGGCATCTTCGTGCACGCCTGGGGCCATAACCTGCAAATCGCCAACAACCGCGTCAACAACAACTCCGGAACGCTTTCTGGCGGCATCAACATCGGCCAGGGTGAATTCCCGCCGGCGTACCTCGGTGGCGCCGCGGCAATTAACGCCGATCCAAATTCCTGCCAGACCAGCAGTGTTGCCAACCTGCAGTTGCCGTACTGCCACAACCTGAATGTCAATGTGCACCACAACGCGGTCACGTCCAACTCCTCCACGGGCGACGAATTGTTCTCCGCCACCCCGGCAGGAGCAGGCGGTGTCAGCTTCTGCACCGGCTCCGACTACTACAAATTCCAGTACAACTGGGTTTGCGGAAATCTGAGCACGGGTGACGGCGGCGGATTTGGTCACCTCGGCTTCAGTTACAACGGCGACATCGAGCACAACACGTTCTTGTTCAACCAGGCCACCAACCCGACCATCCCAACCAACGGTGGCGGATTGATCATCATGGGCGCGCCCGATGCCGATCCGGTATGCGGCACCGCCTTAGCAGATATCGATTGCGTCCCAACCGGTGTTTCGCCGAGTGACGGAATCGGTCCACTGCTCACCATCAACGGGAACCTCGTCATGGGCAACGCCGCCGATAGCGGCAGCGGCGGCGGCCTTGCCCTCCAGAACGTAAACGGGTCCGATGTCGTAGCCTTCCCCACGACCAGCACCAGTACGCGTTGGAATCACGTGGTTTTGACCAACAACATTATCGTCAACAACGTAGCCGGATGGGATGGTGCCGGAATATCCCTTCTGGATGCGTTGAACACCGACCTCATCAACAACACCATCGAGTCCAACGATACGACCGCTTCGTCGGGCGTATTGTTCAACACTCTCGGTGCTCCGTTGGCCAGTTCTCAGGGACCAACCTGCACTTCAAACTGCGGTACCGCCTCGGCGCCGCAACCCGCAGGACTGGTCAGCATCCAGACAAGCGCAATACTGACTGCGAACCTCCCAGCGACGATCACCTGCCCTGCCGGCCACTTCCAAGCATCAAGCGGCAGTAACAGTTGCAGATCGGCCTCCTATCCGCTGTTGGACAACAACGTGTTCTACCAGAACCGTTCGTTCTACATTGGTGTGGGCGCGCTCGGTGGTGGAACTCTGAGCCAGCAAAACATTGTGACCCTGTATAACGCGTTTACGAACAACGTACCACCAGGGTCGCAGTCAGCCACGGGAGCCTGCCCCACCCCCGTATCCTACTGGGATATCGGAGTCCGCGGCGACTTGAGTCCAACCACGCACGAATCGACGGTGACACTGAATCCAACCTACTCGGTGTTGACACAGACCACTGGCTACACCGGCACTGGCAACACAGCGGCAGCTCCAACCGTCGTGAGCCAGTATTGCAACGGCTCGCGCATCCCGCCGGAATTCGGAGGGACTGGATTCCAGGTGCCTCCGGGTATCTCGGATGCCACGGTGCCCAACCCGGTCTTCAACCTGACACCCGCGGCCACAGTGGACGAGGGCAACAACTGGATCAATCTGAGCTGGGGTCCGCTGGCGCTAGCCAGTCCGGTAACCGGCGCAACACTTGGCAACTACAGCCCTACTTCCGGTTCGTCGGTAATCAACCTCATTCCGTCGACAGCCAACGGAACCCAGGGAGCGTACACCCTGGCACCCACATTGGACTTCTTCGGCAACACGAGAAAGACCAACCTTTTCGTGGATGCCGGAGCGGTCGAATTCTCGGGGCCGCCTCCTGCGCCTCCGACACTTTCCTCGATCGTGCCTAACACAGGATTGCGCGGCACCGCGGTTCCGGTGACCCTTACCGGCACCAACCTGACCGGGACAACGGCAGTGACTGTAACTGGCACTGGCGTCACGGTCAGCGCAATCGCCGCCGTAAATAGCACCACGGTAACTGCTACATTCACTATCTCGACAACTGCTACGCTCTCTGCCAGAACGGTCAGCGTAACCACGGCAAGCGGAACCAGCACTACCACCGTTACGTTCACCGTGCTAGGGCCGACGCTGACTTCGATCGCGCCTACCTCGGGTGTTCGCAACACAACAGTTCCTGTGACCTTGACCGGTACCGGCCTGACGGGAGCGACGGCAGTTACCCCATCCGGCACTGGTGTTACCTGCACCATTACCGGGACACCGACGGCAACCGCAGTCAACGCGAGTTGTGCAATCACGGCTGGGGCTACACTCGGGGCTCGCACCATTGGGGTTACAACGCCAATCGGAGCTACCAATACAGAGGCGTTTACTGTGCAGGGAGCGACGCTGACCTCGATCGCGCCAACTTCGGGTGTTCGCGGCACAACGGTTCCGGTGACCCTAACCGGCACTAACTTCCCGACCACTGGGGTCACGACTGTGACTGCGTCTGGTACGGGTGTCACCGCAAGCGCGGTTACCGTGGTGAACGCCACCACGATCACTGCTACCCTCACCATCACCCCTGGCGCTGCTCTCACATCCAGGACCGTCACCGTGACAACACCCATTGGGGCCACTAACACGGTAGCGTTCCAGGTAACGGGCGCAACCGTCACCTTCTCCGGACCGGCTCCGACGCTGTCAACCGGCGCGACAAGTACTCATAGCGGCTTCGAAACGGTCAGCAATGCGGCTGCCGCGACTGGGCCACTCACAATTACCGCGACCCCGACTGCGGCGAAGGTCACTGGTCCCGCCAGCGGTGTCTTCTCGGTCATCGCAGGAGGTACTTGCGTGACCGGATTCGTAGTCAACCCCGGAAACAGTTGCACAATCAACGTGCAATATGCCCCCGGTGGGTCCGCGACGGCGGCCACGGGGAACGTAACGATAACCGGGTCCGGTCTGGCAGCGGCAACGCTTACTAGCGGCAACTTTGGGGCGAACTAAACAACCTTAGGTGGGCCGGACATCCAAACCAGGATGTCCGGCCCTTTCGCGTACGAGGTGAACAAAATGCTCAAGAATCAAATGCAGGGCAAAAACTGGATGTTCAGTAGCGGTCTTCTTCTCGGCTGTCTTCTGGTTCCAACGGCCCCCGCGCAATCAGGCAATGCCAACAAGAGTTCAGCGGTTGCGACCTCATCTTCCAAACCTGCCCCAGTTCCCACGTCGGCTCCAACTCGCTATCGACCGGATCGATTCGCCGGAAGAGCGGGCAAATATTATGAACTTGTGTGGGGCATCGACTCGCTCGGCGTCAAGGCGGTAGAGTCAGGAGAGCTGATTCGCTTCAGTTACCGCGTGGTGGATCCGGGAAAAGCCAAATTGCTCAATGACAAGAGCGTGGATGCCTTTATGGACGTTCCCACGGCTCGCGCAAGACTGGTGATTCCATCGCTGGAAAAGGTGGGACAATTACGTCAGGGCAATACCCCCCAGGAAGGTACTTCTTACTGGATGGCTTTCTCGAATCCGCGCAGGACAGTGAAACGCGGAGACCGTGTAAACGTCGTGATTGGCCAGTTTCATGCTGAAGGGCTCGTGGTTGAATAACGCTTCGGACTTTAAGGCGGACGAACTCGATCTGCCCGTTTGCGCGAAGGACTCACACGCCATTCGCGACCACTCGAATGAGCATCTTCCGTACTCTTGGCCGAAAGGCTGATTTTTTCTGGAGGCAGGATGATTCAGCAAGATGCTCCACAGGATGGCGTAACGGGTCCCGCGCACGGGTTCGCCGCAATGCATTTCGGCAACAGCTCAGCGAGCTTTGGGGAACCCGGAGATGACTATCTGGACGAACAAATTGGAGATCGGCTAACGATCGGTGCCAATGGCACCTCAGGCGATGAATCGAATTCAGCCGGGTCGCAGGGCCTTCAATCGAAAACGCAGAAGGGTAACGTCACGCCTTGTTCGCGAATGACGATCGGAAGGTTTGTCGAGACGAAATTCATACCCGAACACGTGGCGCACAAGAGATCTTCTGGACGATGGTTTTACCGGGCAATGTTGAAGCATTTGCTGATACCCGAGCAAGTTGACTGCATGTTCAGAGCGAATCCGGGAAAACAGAACAAGAAGACAATTGCCATTCCAGAGTGGCCATATCTCAGTGATATAAGACTGTGCGACATACAACCTGAAGATATCTATCGATTGATGTCGGCCGCACTGGCTCACGGTTATTCAATCCAAACCGTTAAGCATATTCGCAATGTGACCAGCGCCATTTATTCGCACGCAATGCAAGAAGGATACTTCGTAGGCAATAATCCCGTCAGTACTGTAAGACCGCCGAAACATAGGCGTAAACACGTCGTCGAACTGACCCCGGCCCAGGCGATAGAGGCCCTCAGCATCATGCAATACCCCGAACGGGAATTGACTCTCATCGGCGTATTCACGGGCATGAGCCCGGCAGAGATTATCGGACTTCAATGGGGACAAGTGAACCTTTCCGACGAGGAACTCAATGAAAACGGGATGCGGATTCCGCCGAGAACCATCTGTGTGCGGAGGCTTTGGTATCGCGGCAAGCCTGAAAGCGTGCAAGAGAATTGCGTGCGAGACCTCACAATCCCGCCTCCATTGTTGCGGATACTGCAACGGCTCAGGAGGAGGTCTCACTCCACCACCGCTGAAGATTGCGTCCTCGTGACCGGAATAGGAACGCCAATTAATCAAAACAACATCGTGAGCCGCCGTCTGGCGCCGATAGCGAGGCAATTGGGAGTGCCCTCGCTTTCCTGGCAAGCCTTTCGACGCACGCCTGAAGTCCTGGCCTCGGAGTTGGAAAAGGAATTCGGGTTCTCCGCCAGTCCAATGTCTATGCGCATTCCCAAATAGAAGGTTGAGGATGCTGCGGGGCCGGAACTCAATCTTCGTAAGTTCGATATGGACCTTGCGGGCTAGGCGAGACCTGGATCGTAAACGCTGAAAATTATCGAAGATGTCCCAAACGGGAAATCGGGGCCCTTTCGCAGACTCGACTCGCGGGTGTTGTTGCTTGAAGTGGTTACTGCACCACGGACGTGGCACTCCCACTCATTTGTTTAGGAGAAACAAGATACACGTATTGGGACATATGCTCGATACAAGTCAACCAAAGGCCCTCGTGATCTTGAGCAATTTGGATTGAAGATTACCATCGGTCTCACGGAATCCTCGGCAGAGCCGCCGTATTTCATGACGCAATGGAATCCAGTCCAACATGTCAGATCAGAATGATGGAGCACTCGTCTCGATGGTTGAAGCTCACCGAGTCGCGTATCGGATGGGAAAGTTGCTGACTTTGAAGCTTACAATGTATCTATGTAGCAGAATCCCATAGTTTTCACTCTCTTGAAGGAATCGAGAGGTAGCAAGATGAGAAGTCCGAACGAAATGAGAACAGGCGGCGCCAGCAATCAGACGACTTTTCCGCGGAGTGAAAGAGACTCGCTGCTGGCGATGGCTCCACGCCGTCCATTTTAGGTCAGCATTTGGAATCGTTCAGTTGGGGACGGAAGATGCGCTTATTCTCAAAAAATCCTTTCGATCTCCCCCTCTCCACTTCGCGAGGCGTCAAGCCATTCTTTCTACTCTGGTCGACAATTTTATTGGCGACCGGGGGACTGCTTGCCACTGTTGCCGTTCTGCAATACCGCTGGACGAACGAGGCAAGCGACGCAGAAGTCCTCCGAATTGGCGCCGAGCTCGAGTCACTCATGATGAAGTGGCACAGCGACCTGTATGTTGAGTTCTCCGCGATTTGTACCGCAGTGCAGGTTGGGCCGGATTCAGGCGCAAGAGATACCTGGAATGACTATCTCGAACGCTATGTGGAGTGGAACTATGCTCTCCCACGCCAGTCGATACCCTACGTCTACAGAAATCCCGACCTCGTTGGTGAGATCTACATTTGGGAGACGGGCCGACAAGGTCAACCCATACTTTTCTTGCTCAATTTGGACAAGAGGAAAATTGAAGCCTCCAGCGTGCCCCCGAATCTTGTCAGTCTACTCCCACGGCTGGAAGCCAATTCTGCCAACCTGCCGATGGCAATGAATGCCTGGCAACGGCACAACTCGAGTACCGATCAGCTAAACCAATCTGGCCTAACGTCGACATCAGACTCGGCAGGGAGTAATCCAATTGCCGGATGGCAATTCGATGAAAGAGCACCCGCGATTGTTCGCCCCATCTTTCATCGCGATCCGGGCAAGCCGCTTAGCATCGAGCATCCCGTCGACTGGATCGTGATCACTATGGATATGAATGTCCTCGAGAAGAGGGTTCTGCCCATGCTTTCAGCGCGGTACTTCGGAGGCCTGGACGGTCTTGACTATAAAGTCCGCGTCATCGCGTCTGAACCTACGACGCGCATGATCTATGCTTCAGACCCAGGCGATCAAGGCCTCGGTGCGGCAGATTCCACGATGAGTATCTTCGGTCCGCTGCCGTCGGGACAGCAGGATTGGTTCAGCCAGAACATCCGAAACAGAAATTCATTGCGAAATTCTCAGTGGCAAAGTTCCATCGGTAACATCTGGTTTCCAGTTTTCGAGTATGGCTCCCAACCGGATTCTTGGATGCTCGAATTGCGGCACCGTTCCGGCCCGCTGCAGGCCGTCATCGACGGTGTGAGACAGAAGAATCTGATGATAAGTGCCTTCCTTTTCCTGCTGCTCGCCGTAAATATTACAGTTCTCACAGTCGCTGGATTCCGTGCGCAAAAATTCGCAAGACTTCAAATGGACTTCGTGGCGTCTGTATCCCACGAGTTACGCACGCCCCTGGCGGGGATCTTTTCTGCGGGCGAAAATATCAGAGATGGCGTGGTTACGGGGAGATCGGGTCTAAATCATTACGGCTCGCTTATCATTAGCCAGTGTCGCCAGCTCATAAAACATGTCGACCGCGTTATGCTCTTCGCGTCTATGCGCAGCGGCAAAGACCGGTACTACATTCGCCCGCTCGAGGTTTCGGAAATCCTTCGGAATGTCCGTAATGACACTGCGGCACTGGTCTCGGAGGAATCATTCATTGTCGAAGAGCACGTGGAAGCTGTGGTTTCCCGCGTCATGGGTGATCTGGATGCTGTCCGAGGTTGCCTGGAAAATCTGATCACAAATGCCGTCAAGTACCGTCGATCTGGTAGAGTGATCCGCATCTCAGCCACCCGGGAATGGGTTTCAAACAAGGGTAATCAGGTCGCGATCAGCGTCGAAGATCACGGGGTCGGCCTAAAGTCATCAGAATTAGAGCACATCTTCGAGCCCTTTTACCGTTGTCCCGAGGCAATTGCTTTGCAGATTCGCGGAACGGGGCTCGGACTTTGCCTTGCGAAACATCTTGCCGAGTCGATGGGCGGAAGCCTTTCGGTGATCAGCGAATTCGGTGTTGGAAGTATCTTTACACTACACCTGCCGATGCCGACAGAAGCAGAAAGTGAATCCTCAACCACGAGTTCGCTAATTAATGCAGGAGAAGGAAGATGAACGAAAGTATCCTTTTGATCGAAGATGAGGAGTCGATACGGACTACCCTTTGTGACCGACTGCGCCAAGAAGGATATGTCGTGGAAACGGCAAAGGATGGTGACGAAGGGTTGGACAAAGCATCCGACCAGCCCTTTGACCTGATCATTCTGGACCTTATGCTGCCTCGTCGCAGTGGGCTCGATGTCTGTCGGGGAATTCGAACGGCTGGGATAGCAACCCCCATTCTGATTTTGACGGTCCGAAACGAGACGGTTGACAAGGTGGTGGGACTTAAGCTGGGCGCCGATGACTATGTGACTAAACCATTCGAGGCGGCGGAGCTGTTGGCCCGGGTAGAGGTATTGTTGCGGCGCGTTCGAGTCCATGTAGGTCACGGCTATTACGAATTCGGGTCGATTTGTGTGGATATACGGCAAGGACAGGTTGCGCGAGATGGCAAGCCCGTGCACCTTACGGCGCGCGAACTTCACCTCCTTCGCTATCTCATAGAGCGCCCGGGAGCCACCGTGCCGCGAGAGGAACTGTTGAAGTCGGTTTGGGGCTACAACAACGAAATTTTCAGTCGAACGGTTGATTCGCACGTGTTCAGCTTGCGCAAGAAACTGGAAGAGAACCCAAAACTTCCCGAACTCATCCTCACGGTCCCCGGCGTCGGCTATAAGTTTGTAGGCCGAAACAGCAGGTGAGCGTCGTCGGCGCACAGCCACGCTCAAGAGCACGAATCCATGTTGCGCCAGCTCCACTTTAACTCTCCTTGTCAGCCAGCTACGCTTCGGTCGCTCCATCCATGAAGCCCAGCCAGTGCCGCTCAAGTGGGCCAGAAGTAACTGCCGTTGCTGGGCCAAACCAGAATGCCGGAATCAATCGAGGCTGTTCAGGTTGGCCGATCCGATCAGGCTGTACATGGCGGCCCGCTCTCCACCGCGGACGGAGCCGGAGAACAATTAGTTCTTGCAGCCAAGAGCAACTGCGCGCAGATCTCTCTCGGCGGTGCGGTGGTCGATCTTCAGCAGTCCGTTTTCTGTGCGACCACGCAGCGGCGTCGAGGACGAAGGTACAAACGAAGGTACAATTGCGGCGCCCCTTCGCTCTTTAAAGGACTTATGGCTCCTCGGAGTCTAGCGCGATCACCTGTAACTCTATAATTCTTATAATATTTGCATTCTGTCACTGCAGAGGACAACAACCACATGGATGAATGGTCGCCTTTCCGGACAGGTGCGCTAAAAACCTGATGACATGTCTTATTGAGCACCCATCTTGTTGGCCCAATTGCATCCACTTTTGAAGTTCTGGTCCCATCGCTGACTGACCTGAACGAAATCCCGCGTCGGAGAGCGTGCAAATCAATAGCAGTTTGACATTTTACGTTTTTATGCTTTTATTGTGTGTATAAGCTTGTCGGTGACTGGGAACCGCTGGTAATCGTTGGAGTGGTCATTCTAAGGCAATTCTGGTGGAATCACCGGCTTAAGGGCGTGGCTGCTACTGATAAAAAGGGTTAGTTTTTCTGCTGCGGTCGAGTCCCTTCTTCGGCACCATAGAGCCATATAAATTATTGAAAACAAAGCAAAAAACAAGTCGGTTGGACAGCTTGCCTAATGTTTAGTTTGTTCCCGTAGTCCAGCCGGATATGCCTGAATAAGCCTCTCACGGCCGTTTTGCATTTCTAACGGCAAAATACATTGCCACGAAAGACAACTTAGACAACCTCACCGCCACAGGGATAGGTTGGCCGCCTATCCGAACCTCAAGCTTTGAAATCCGCGAGTCGGAATTTTCTGGAGACTTGAGCACGAGCGTAAGCACGATAGCCTATTCCTGTGGGTATCTACGTCGGTCGAGACCGTTTGGGGACTTTCGACGAATTTTATCCAGGCGATGCTCTCTGGTTACTTTGAACGGCTGCCCAGTAGAGGAGAGCGGCCAATGACCACTTTGGCGCCTTCCAATTTCGGAGGGTCTGATATTTCTTCGAATGCTTTGGCGGCCGCCCAGTCGCCTGCTGCATAGATTCGGCGATCGCGTAGACCGGTTGTGCCCTCCTGCCAGGCCAGGAGCATGCGTTTTCCAATGTCGTTGAATTCTGGATGTTCTTCTATCGCTTTGAGTACGATCGGGATCGTCTCCGAGACTGAATCGCTGATGGATTCAAGAATTACGAGTTGTTCTCGGGTGGGTATGCCAAATGCTCCCGCGATGAATTTCCCCAGGTTTTTGCCTGGAGTCCATGTTTTTTTGCCCAGGAACCCGATTCCGGGTGGGTTGTCTTGGTAGCCGGCATAGACTTTCGTCGTCAGGAAGTCATAGACAGGTGATAGATGGACATCTGCCCGCGAGGTATAGAGCAACGCAATATTCTTGGCGTGGCAGTCTGCATTACGCAATGCATAGGACAGCAGCAAAGTCGCTGCGAGTTGCCGGAAGGTCTCGTATTGCCGATTCCCGGGTACATGATCGCGAACAGCTCGGGCAATCCGCTCCCAGGTAGTTTCGTACTTCGCTGCGGGACGAAGACCTAATAAGGCACAAAGGTCTTCCATTCCCCAGAGAGGCTGTCCGTCCTCGTCAACATCGAATCGATAGACGACCAGCGCATTTCCATCTCGCGAGACTTCCGTTCTTGCACTGGGGAGAACTTTGGCAACCACTTGCATGCAGAGGTATTCGTTAAGGGCGGCAAATGGCAGCTTTTCAGTTGATCCCTTGATGATGTGCCGCCGTGTGAGCAGGGTGGCCTTTTTGTGCGGACCCAATTGCTTTCCGAGATCGGTCGCATCCGATTTTGACTCTTCTTCTGTATCCAGGAACTTAGGCAAGACGCCGGATACGCCGCTGGTTGCATGCTCGCGGACTAGCTCCGCAAAGGCCTTTTCTGAGTTGTCTCCTTGCAGCAGTTCAGCAACTTCAATCGGCTTGGGGGGCTCTTTCAGCAGGGCGCCTGCACCGGCGACTTGTATGCGGCCCACCATGTTGCGGCCAATGACGGACAAAAGGGCAATCGGGCTTGCCCCTATCTGCGGTCCAAACTGTTCCTGAAGCACCTGTAGCAGGTAGCCTTCCGGCAAATTCATTTGAAGAACTGGAGGCAGTTGGTCGTCCCACACGTAAGATTCGGTACGCACTGGCATGGTGAGCGAGACAAAGTCGTCCGTCGGCGCATCTGGGTTGTATGTGAGCACACTCTTGAAGTCGCCGACGGATTCCAGCACGGCGACCTCGCGACCAAGAACATAGACTGACAGCTTCATGCGCTACCCCTCTCGCGCCTTAATTCATCTAGGGAGCCCGACATTCCGCGTTTCGTGAAGACCACTTCCATCCCCAATACTGCCAAGACTCCCAAGAGTTTTCTTGCGCCGAACTCAGAGAGCTGCCCACGCTCAAAACGAAGCAGAGCTTCCGGCGTGATACCGGCTTGCGCCGCAACATCCTTCTGCTTGAGCTTGAGTGCACGTCGAGCTATTGCTACTGATTCGCCCAACTCCTGTAGAGTTTTCATAATTGATATATAAATCAATTTATTGAGTATTTGCAAGAAAAATTGATTTATATATCAATCCTAGTAGCGACATCAACGATTTGCCCCCAAACAGTCCTTGGTCGTCTGATGATGCCCTTCTAGTGTGGTGTTTCTGAAGTTCGTTGAACAATTCGACGAATCGAGGTGGTTCGAAGAACAGCCCTCAGAGGCTAAAGCTCATTCGTTTTGCGCCATTTACGGCACACGATCCAGCGGGTACCCCCGGTCCTGCCCTGACACAAAACTAAGGAATATGTATTGAACGAGCTTCAGAGACAGGACACTAGCCAGGTTGGACATTACTCAGTGCTGGATTCATGTCGCGAGGGATGGTCGGGCTCCTCAAGTTGCGCAGGATGCGCAGCCCGTCGCTGGAGGGGAACGGCAAAAGGTTGAAGACGCCAAGCACCAGATTGAAAGTGGCGAGTTCGGGGCCCAGGCGGGGGACCAAGATGAGGGGAACGACCAGCAGGAGATTCATCAGGGGACCGGAGGCCGCGATCAGAATTTCATCGCGGCGGCAGGTTGCGCAGGCTCTTCTGTTGTAAGCCCCGCCGAGTCTCAGCCCGAATTCGCGCACCGGTACCCTGAGAAATATGGCGGTAAGCATGTGCCCCGCCTCGTGGAGCAGAAGGCTGGCAAGCAAGAGAGCGCACAGGGGAAAGCCGAACTGCCATCCGCCTATGCGAACGCTGAGGATCACGCAAAAAAGTATCAAGAACCAGCCTGTCCGGTGCATGCGGAACGGGACTTTAAGTCTCGACATGAGGGCTATCCTCGTTTCAGGATTTTGAGGATAGAAAGCCCCGAGTCATAGATTCTTGCGCAAGGTTATTACCAAAAACTTGCATCGGGCATGACTTTTCATTCGTTGGTAACTTGGATTGGATTTCTCCGGTAACCGGGGAGAACTTCCGCGGGCGGGACCACGAGCTATGAATCATGCTGCGGATACGTGTGCAATGCAAATTCCCCATTAGGCCTGTTCCGTATGGGGCGACAGCACAGGTAGCTAAGCCTCCGCAGACGCCTCCGGATCCAGCAACTCCGCGTCATTATTCCGCACATTGCCCACGCGCTGACTCACGGGCCAGGAGCGCATGCGGTCGGCGGGGTAGGGCCGCAGCAGGTCAACGGGCGGCCGATCCCTGGTCTCAGGATCGAGCCAGCGCTCGTAATCCTTCGGCTCCACGATCACCGGCATGCGGTTGTGCACCGGTTCCATCAGCTCGTTGGGGTCGGTGGTGAGGATGGTGAAGGTCTCAAGCGTTTCCTTTTCTTTGCCCTGCCACCGATCCCATAGCCCCGCGAGGGCGTAAGGCTCGCCGCTCTTGAGTGCAAAGGCAAATGGCCGCTTTGTCTTTGGATCGAGCCGCTGCCACTCGTAAAAAGCGTCGGCGGGCACCAGGCAACGGCGCTTCTTCAAGGCTTCGCGGAAGGCGGGTTTCGTGGCCGCCTCCTCTGCCCGCGCGTTGATGGTGGAATAGCCGAACTTGGGGTCCTTTGCCCAGAAAGGCACCAGCCCCCAACGCAAAAGGGCGAATTCCCGGGCCCCGGTGTCGCGATCTGGCCTCACCACAGGCTGCACACTTTGCGGTGCAACGTTGTAGCTGGGCGCAAACCAAGGCATGTCTTCAAGTTCAACGCCAAACCATTCAGTTAAAAGATCTTGCGTTGATTTGCGAGCAAAGCGGCCACACATGATGCCCTCAGCATACCGCAGAGCCAATGCAAATTCACAAGAGAAACTGTTGACAAGAGTGCCGTAACGGATGGAATCTATAGCGAACAAAAGGCGAATATGTCTGCCCCCTCTGCCACCGCTCTCCGTCTCCAAATCGAGCACTCCCTGGAACGCAGTTTCCCGGCCGCGCTGACCCCCGTCCAGCGCGCCATCCGCGAAACTGCTTCCACGGGGATTGCCGGGGTAGACGCTCTGCTGGGCGGCGGCATGCCGGTCGGAGCCATCTGCGAAGTCAACGGGCCTGAGTCCTCCGGCCGCACGACGCTTGTGCTTTCCTTCCTTGCGCAGAGAACCGCCGCGGGCCAGGTGTGCGCATGGGTTGACGCCGACGACGCCTTTGATCCGGAATCGGCCGCGGCCAACGGCGTCAATCTCCGGCAACTCTTGTGGGTCCGCTGCCGCAAGGCGGGCGGGCCGGCCCAGGCCAAACAAGCGGCCAAGCCATGGACGCAGCTCGACCAGGCGCTGCGGGCAACGGACCTGTTACTCCAGGCCTGTGGGTTCGCCGCGATTGTGTTGGACCTGGGCGGCACCGCGGCCGAGCATGCCCGCCGCATTCCGTTGGCGACCTGGTTTCGCTTTCGCCAGGCGGCCGATCATGCGCGCACTTCCCTCGTAGTCGTGGCGCTGGCGGGCTGCGCGCAGTCCAGCGCGGCAGCAGGCCTGGAGTGCGAAGCCCTGAGCCCAGTGATCGCCGGCGGCAAGGTGCTGCGCGGCTTCCGCTTCCGTGTGCAAAGTGACCGGCAGCGCTTTACGCCGTTTGCCGTGGGGCGAAAAAAGCCGCCGGCTTCTGTATGGCCGGCCGCAGGCGCCTGGGATACCACCGGAGTATCGGAAGCCGCCGGAGCACTGGAAATGGACAGGAGCGCATGAGCCACGGACTGTATGCATGCGTCCATGCGGCGGAGTTTCCTTCCCAGGCCTTGTTGCGCCTGCGTCCTGATTTGCAAGCGCTGCCCGTCGCTGTGCTTGAAGGCCGCGCGCCGCTCGAACAGGTCTGCTCCATGAACCGGCATGCGCGGCAACAGGGCGCGGCGACAGGCATGACCAGGCTGGAGGCAGAGGCTCTCGCTAGCCGGAATGGAGGGCTGCGCCTGCTGCCTCGCTCGCTTGAGGGCGAGGCTGCGGCGCATGCGGTCATGTTGGAGTGCGCGGCCAACTTTTCTCCGCGCATCGAAGATGCGAGTAAGGATGCGAGTGGGGATGCGAATAGAGAGGTAAGCCGTGGAACCGCGTGCGCATTCGTGCTCGATATTGCCGGCACGGAGCGATTGTTTGGGCCGCCGCGGGCGCTGGCAGAGCGGCTGCGCAGCGCACTGAAGGCAGCCGGCTTTCGTGCCTCCATCGCCATCAGCGCCAACTTCCATGCAGCACGCATGCTGGCCGCGGCCTCGCGCGGAGTTACCGTGATCCCCGCTGGCCAAGAAGCACAGGCCCTCGCCGGCCTTCCAGTCGCCCTGCTTGAAATACCGGATGACCACGCCGAAACCCTTGCCCTGTGGGGCATTCGCACACTCGGCGAGTTGGCTGCACTGCCGCAGGTCGAGCTGATCGCAAGGCTGGGCCAGCGTGCATCCACCTGGCGCAACCTGGCTCTCGGCGCGCACGAGCATACCTTTCAGCCGGTAGAGGCCGCGTTTTCGCTCCGGGAGTTCTGCGAGTTTGAAACACCTGTCGAGCAGATGGATTCGCTTTTGTTTGTAGGCGCGCGCATGATTGACAGCCTGGCTCTGCGCGCCGCCACGCGCGCCATGTCGCTGGCAAGTGTCGTTGTCGATCTGGAACTTGAAGGCAAGCGCGCGCATCGGCTCATGCTTCGTCCGGCTCTGCCCTCCGTCGATCGCAAATTTCTTCTCAAGCTATTGCAACTGGAGATCGCAGCCCACCCTCCGCCGGCGGCCGTACTATCGCTCACGCTCAGCGCGGAGGCAGGCCAGTCCAGCAAGGTGCAGTTGGGACTGTTCGCGCCGCAAACTCCGGAGCCCTCAAGACTCGATGTAACCATCGCACGATTGAAGGCGATCGCTGGCGAGGACCGCGTCGGCTCGCCAGTGCTCGAAGACACGCATCACGCAGGCAACTTCCGCATGACGGGCTTTACGGCCGAAAATCCGTCTGTTGAAGACAGGGATGGCCAGCCACGCATGGCGCTGCGCCGCCTGCGGCCTCCACTTGCAGTGCGCGTGGCACTGAACGCGGGCCAGCCGGCGCTTTTTCACGATGGCCGGCAAAGCTACAAGGTCGCTACATCGTTCGGACCCTGGCGAAGCAGCGGATGCTGGTGGTCCGTGGATGGCTGGGATAGCGAAGAGTGGGATGTGCTGGCGGAGTCGCAAGGCGCGCCCGTAGCCTGCCTGCTGGTGATGGATTGCGGCAAACAGGAATGGCGGCTTGAGGCCTTCTATGACTGACCTCGGCCAAAAAGTATCCAACACACGTTCGCCGGGAACACCGGTCTGTCATCCGGACGATGCTTACCAGTCACCCATATCTCAAGAGCGCACAAACTTCGTTATAGGTCGCAGAGCAGCGGCATTGGCTGAAGAAAGCGAATACGTGGAGTTGCATTGCGCCAGCGCCTTCAGCTTTCTCGATGGAGGCTCGCAGCCGGAAACGCTCGTCGAGCGAGCGGCGCAACTCGGCATTCCCGCCCTTGCGCTTGCCGATCGCAACGGCCTCTACGGCGCTGCGCGCTTTCACACCGCGGGCGTCCGCTGTGGCGTAAAGGCGCATATTGGTGCGGAGATTGCCGTGCGCTCGTTTGGAAACATGCTCACCCCACCGGCCTGGCTTCCGCACCAGCACCCCCGCCAGCCGCCGCGCCTGCTGCTGCTCTGCGAATCGCAAACCGGCTATCGGAATCTCTGCCAGCTCATCACGCGCTTCAAGATGCGCGAGACGACAAAGGCCGAAGGCGCAGCCACGCTTGAAGATGTTGAGGAATTTTCCGCGGGGCTCATCTGTCTCACTGGCGGCGTAGAAGGTCCGCCGGCCGCGGCGCTGGCGCATGGAGGCGGCGACGAAGCCCGCAAAATAATCGACCGCCTCGCCACGATCTTCGGCCCCGCAAATCTCTATCTCGAACTGCAGCGTCACGGCCGCCGCGACCAGGAGTGCCGCAACCAGGCGCTGCTTGCACTGGCGTCGTCGCTGCGTCTTCCGGTGATTGCCACCAACAGCGTGCGCTATGCAACCGAGGCCGACCGCGAACTGCTCGATGTGCTCACATCCATCCGCAATCACGCAACGCTGGACAAGGCAGGCCGTCTCCTGGCTGCGAATGCACAGCGTACGCTGCGTTCAGGCCGCGAGATGACCGCGCTCTTTCGCGACATTCCCGAGGCCGTCGCCAATACCCGCATCGTGAGCCGGCGCCTCGACTTCACGCTCAACAATCTCGGCTACGAGTTTCCCCATTATCCGGTGCCCGCGGGCGAGACGATGGACAGCTTCCTGGCCAGGCGCGTGGACGAAGGCGTGCGCAAACGCTACGGCTCGGCGGCCAAACAGCACTTGCTCGAAAAAGCCAAGGCCCAGGTGCGGCACGAGCTCAAGCTCATCGCCAAGCTTGGCTTTGCCGGATACTTCCTCATTGTGTGGGACCTGATCCGCTACTGCCGGCAACACGGAATCCTGGTGCAGGGACGCGGCTCCGCGGCCAACTCCGCCGTTTGCTATGCGCTTGAACTTACTGCTGTCGATCCCGTCGGCATGGAACTGCTCTTCGAGCGATTCCTCAGCGAGAGCCGCGGCGAATGGCCCGACATCGATCTCGATCTTCCCTCAGGCGACGAGCGCGAACAGGTGATTCAATACTGCTACGAACACTACGGCGCACTGGGCGCGGCGATGACCGCGAATGTCATCACCTATCGCGGCCGCTCCGCCGCGCGTGAGGTAGGCAAGGCGCTCGGCTTTGAAGAAGAGACAGTCACCAAACTCTCCAGCCTGGTCAGCCGCTGGGAGTGGAATGGCGACAACGACACCATGGCCCGTCACTTCGATCAGGCAGGTTTCGATGTCCGCCACCCGCGCATTGCGCGCTATCTCGACCTGTGCCTGCGCATGCGGGATATGCCGCGCCATCTCGGCCAGCACTCCGGCGGCATGGTCATCTGCGCCGGCATGCTGAATCGCGTTGTCCCTATCGAGCGCGCCTCCATGCCGGGCCGCACCGTGGTGCAGTGGGACAAGGAAGACTGCGCTGACCTGGGCATTATCAAGGTCGACCTGCTTGGCCTGGGCATGATGGCCGTTCTCAAGGAATGCATCGATCTGATCCCGCGCCACTACAAAAAAGAAGTCGATCTCGCCACGCTGCCTGAAGACCCGCTGGTCTACGAAACGCTGTGCAAGGCCGACACAGTGGGCATGTTCCAGGTGGAAAGCCGCGCCCAGATGGCGTCGATTCCGCACAACGCGCCGGTGTGCTTCTACGATCTGGTGGTGCAGGTGGCCATCATTCGCCCTGGGCCCATCGTCGGCAAAATGATGCACCCCTACATGCGCCGCCGTCAGGGCCGGGAGCAGGTCACCTATCCGCATCCATCGCTGGAGCCGGTCCTCAAGCGCACGCTCGGTGTGCCGCTGTTTCAGGAGCAGTTGTTGCGCATGGCCATGGTCGTCGCCAGCTTCACCGGCGCTGAGGCAGAGGAGTTGCGCCGCGCAGTGGGCATGCGCCGCTCCATGCAGCGCATGCGCAACCTTGAAGGACGGCTGCGCGATGGTATGACGCACAACGGCATCGACGCAGCGGCCCAGGACAATATCGTGCAGGGCATTTCGTCGTTTGCGATGTATGGCTTTCCGGAGTCGCATGCCGCCAGCTTCGCGCTCATCGCGTATGCCTCGGCCTACCTGAAGGTGCATTTCCTCGCAGCCTTCACCTGCGGCCTTCTCAACAATCAGCCCATGGGTTTCTATTCGCCCGCCGTGCTCATCAAGGATGCCCAGCGCCACGGCCTGCGCGTGCGGCCCATTGATGTGCAGCGCTCGCAAGCTCTCTGCACCATCGAACCGGAGCCCGACTCAACGCTCTCGCTCCGCATCGGCTTCAACTATGCCAAGGGCCTGCAGCGCACCGCTGCCGAAGCCCTGGTGCAGGCACGCACTCTGGCCGGTGGCTTTCACTCCGTCGACGACCTTGCCCTCCGCGTTCCAGCGCTCAACCGCAAAAATCTTGTTTCTCTCGCGCAGATCGGCGCGCTCAACTCCATCGGCGACGTAGAGCATCGCCGCGACGCACTCTGGCAGGTAGAAGAGGCAGCGCGTACAGTCGGCCCTCTGCTGCGCGGCGCAGCAAATGCTCACAACCAGGCGCATGGCAAGACGCCCCTCCGAAAGATGAGCGATGAAGAACGCCTCGCCGCGGACTACTCCGGAACCGGTATCACCACTGGCCCGCACCCGATGGCCTATCACCGCACCGCTCTCCGCAACAGCGGCCTGCTATCGGCGGAGGAACTCACGCACTGCCTGAATCGGCAACAAGTCAGCATCGCTGGATGCGTCATCGCACGCCAGCGTCCAGGCACCGCGAAAGGCTTTGTCTTCCTCTCGCTTGAAGACGAAACCGGCATTGCCAACATCATCATCACGCCGGATGTCTTCGAGGCCAACCGTCTCGTCGTCACGCGCAGCCGCATCCTGCGCATCGATGGACAACTCCAGCTCCAGGATGGCGTCATTCATGTCAAAGCGCGGGAGATTATCCCACTCGACATCTCCCACGCCGAAGTGCGCTCGCATGACTTCTACTGATGAACCCTTGCAGCCCAGGTAAAACGCTGGGTGCCCCATCGGGGCGCCCTCTGGGCCCCGCGTTTTTTGCGGAAAGGGTGTGAAACTACGAACCCCCGCGCCGGTTCTTTCTGTGTAGACGACACATTCGTCCGGCTCGTGGACCGCGATGATAGGATGTGAAAGCATCCTCCTGGGAGGGCGGCTAAGATGAGCGGCGAATTTCCTGCGAACACACTCACATCCGAGCAGATTTCCACCATCACGCGGCAGACCAACTACGGCACATGGCGCTTCCAGAAGGGCTGGAAGCCGCTGCACGTTGTCGACGCAGAGGGCTGCTGGTTCACTGACGGTGCGGGCCGCCGCTATCTCGATTTCAGCGCCCAACTGATGTGCGTGAACCTTGGCCACAAAAACGCGCGCGTGATCGAAGCCATTGCCGAGCAGGCTCGCGAGCTCGCATATGTGGCCCCGGGCTACGCCACCTCGGCGCGCGCGCGGCTCAGCGAGAAACTGCTTGAAGTGCTGCCCGAGGGCTTGAACAAATTCTTCTTCGCGACCAGCGGCACCGAGGCCAATGAAGCGGCTTTCAAAATTGCGCGCATGGTCACAGGCAAAAACAAAATCATCTCCCGCTACCGCTCTTATCACGGGTCCACAATGGGTTCCATCGCCGCCACCGGCGATCCGCGCCGCTGGGCCATGGAGCCGGCAGGCAAGGCTGCCGGCGTCGCATTTGCGCCCGAGGTCAACTGCTACGACTGCCCCATCAAGCACACCTATCCCGCCTGCAACATCGCTTGCGTTGACTACATCGAGCACATGATTCGAAACGAGAGCGACGTTGCAGCCCTAATCGTGGAGCCTGTTGTGGGCACCAACGGCGTGCTCGTTCCCCCGCCCGAATATTTCCCGCGCCTCCGCGAAATATGCGACCGCCACGGCGTGCTGCTGATTGCCGATGAAGTGATGGCAGGATGGGGCCGCACAGGCAAGTGGTTCTCCATCGATCACTGGAACGTGAAGCCCGACATTCTGGTTACAGCCAAGGGCATCACCTCTGCCTACATCCCGCTTGGCCTGTGTGCCACCACAACCGGAATTGCGGACTACTTTGAGGATCACTACTTTTCGCACGGACATACCTACGAGGCGCATCCACTCACACTGGGACCCGGCGTGGCTGCAATCGAAGAGATGCAGCGATTGAAGCTTGTAGAACGTGCTGCGGAGCTCGAGCCCTATGTGCGCGCCAAGCTTGAAGCGGTGAAGGCCAAGCATCCTTCAGTCGGCGACGTGCGCGGCCTCGGCCTCTTCTTCGCCGTTGAGATTGTGAAGAACCGCAAGACCAAACAACTCTTCAACACCATGCGCGACAAGGTGGAGGGCAAGCCCTTGGTTGTCGATCAGATCGTCGCCAAGATGATGGCGCAGGGAGTTTCAATCCAGGCATGGGTAAGCCACTTCGTCATTGCGCCTCCGTTGATTATTACCAGGGAAGAACTGGACCTGGGCATCGCGGCGCTCGATGAAAATCTGTCGATCGCGGATGCATTGGTCGAATAGTCAAAAGATCTCTGAGTTTCTGATCCTTTGTTATCGCAATAAGAGTGGGTGCCCCAGGTCTCGCTTCTGAGACCTGGGATAGCGTACATTCAATCACGAAACCAAGAGCTATGCGACTTCTTCCGCGCGCTCTTGAATCGCCGCCGGCGCAGCCAGCTTCATCAGCGCCAGATAAACAAGCCCCGCCGTGAAGAAGCCCACAAACCACGCATAGTCGTAGAGAAAATGCAGCGGCTCGTAGACCAGGCCAACCAGGGCGATGGTCACGCCCAGCACCAGCGCAACGACGGCGCGCGGATTGATTCCCTTGTTGTAGTAGTACACGCCTTCGCGGTGATAGAGCGAGTTCACATCGAGCTCGGTCTTGCGAATAAGAAAATAGTCCGACACCATGATGCCGGCCACCGGACCGAGCAGGCCGGAGTAGCCCACCAGCCAGCCGAAGATGTAAGCGTCCGGCGTAGCCAGCAGTTTCCACGGACACATCGCCAGCCCAAGAAACCCGGTGATCAGCCCCCCAGTTCGAAAGCTGATAAGCCTCGGATACAAATTGGAAAAATCATTGGAAGGCGACACAACATTGGCGCCGATGTTCACGTTGAGCGTGGCCACCAGAATGGCGATGAGCGCGACAAAGGCCACAACCGGCTGATGGAATGCGCCGATCAGCAGAATCGGATTCCAGATCGGGTGGCCGAATAAAACTTCTGAAGCCGATGTCACCGAGATCCCTACGAATGTGTAGAGCACCATCGCCACCGGAAGGCCGAATGCCTGGCCCCACGATTGCGCACTCTGCGATTTCGAGTAGCGCGTGAAGTCGGGAATGTTGAGCGCGAGCGTGGCCCAGTAGCCGACCATCGCCGTGAGCGAAGGAAAGAAGACGGCAAGAAACTCGCCGGTCGAGTGGAAACGGCTTGGCGTCGAAAGCATGGTACCGAAGCTTCCGGCTTTGATGCGCACCCAGATCAGCAGCGCCGCGGCCATCACAAACATGAAGGGCGCGCCGAAGGCCTGCAGGCGGCGGATCGATTCCACTCCGCGCCACACCACCACCATGTTGAGCAGCCAGAAGCCAAGGAAGCATGCCCACAGAATGCCGCTATTACGCGCGACCGAGGGCCAGATAACCACGAGCATGGCGTGGATCGCGGTTCCCCCGATCCACGATTGAATGCCGAACCATCCGCAGGCCACAACCGCGCGCAGAATCGCCGCCAGGTTCGCGCCGCGTACGCCGAACGGCGCGCGAATAAAAACTGGAAACGGAATTCCGTATTTTGCGCCTGCATGCGCGTTCAGCAGCATGGGAACCAGCACGATCAGATTTCCCAGCAACACGGTGCCCACCGCCTGCTTCCAGTCCATTCCTTTCGCGATGAGCGAAGAGGCAAGCTGATAAGTCGTGATCTCCATGCACATGGAGAACCAAAGCGCGGTGTAGTTGTAAAAGCCCCACGTTCGCTGAGCGGGCGTGGTCGGCGACAAGTCGCGATTCGAGAGTGACGGATCGGTGACGCTCACGGGACCTCCTCCGTGGCAGTACATACTCTATCTCGAATCTAAATTCAGAACAATAAAGATGTCATCACGTGCCGGGGTGCCCCAGGTCTCGATTGTGAGGCCTGGGATTGAAAGATACTTCAAATACGAATTCACGCGGTCAGACACCTTGAAGCGGTCATCCTTACGTCCACGCCCCTCCGCGTGCCTCGCGGGGCAGATAGTTGCCCCGCCCCGGCTTGCCGATAAACACGCCGCCGGAGACGATCAACTCGCCGCGCGCATACACATCGCGTGCATTGCCGCGCACATGGAAGCCCTCAAACATGGAGTAGTCCACGCGCATGTGGTGCGTTGCGGCAGAGATGGTGTGCTCTTCGTTCGGATCCCACAGCACAAGGTCGGCGTCACTGCCCGCCGCCAGCACACCCTTTTTCGGATACATGCCGAAGATGCGCGCCGGCGCAGTCGAAACCAGTTCGACAAATCGGTTAATCGAGAAGTTGCCCTTGCCCACGCCGTGGTGATGCAACAGTTGCAGCCGGTTCTCAATGCCCGGCCCGCCGTTAGGGATCTTGGTAAAGTCGTCCTTGCCCAGAGCTTTCTGATCAGCGAAGCAGAAAGGGCAATGGTCGGTCGAGACCACTTGCAAATGGTCTGAACGCAATCCCTCCCAGAGCTTTGGCTGGTTTTTGCGCTCGCGCAGCGGCGGAGTGAAAACATACTTCGCGCCCTCCCAGCCTTTGTCCGCGACATCCTCAAGCGACAGCAGAAGATACTGTGGGCACGTCTCGGCAAATGCAGGCAGCCCGCGGTCGCGCGCCTCGCGCACCTGGTTGAGCGCGTCCTCGCTGGAGAGATGCACAATGTACACCGGCACTCCCGCCATCTCAGCCATCGCAATCGCGCGATGCACGGCTTCCGCCTCGGCGATAGTAGGTCGCGTAAGCGCGTGATAAATGGGCGCGGTCTTGCCCTCGGCCAGCGCCTGCTGCACGATGACGTCAATCACCGACCCGTTCTCCGCGTGCATGCAGATCAGCGCGCCGTTCTTCGCCGTCTGGCGCAGCGCCTTGAAGATAGTGGCGTCGTCAACCATGAGCACGTTGGGATAAGCCATGAAGAGCTTGAAGCTCGCCACGCCCTCGCTCACCATGTCGTCCATGTCTTCCAGGCCCGCGTCTCCGAGGTCGGTGACAATCATGTGCAGCCCGTAATCGATGCAGGCCTTGCCCTCGGCCTTCTTCCACCACGTGTCAAGCGCGTCGCGCATTTTGGTGCCGCGCGCCTGAATGGCGAAATCGACAATCGTCGTTGTTCCGCCGATAGCCGCCGCCCGCGTGCCGGTCAAAAAATCATCCGCGGATTTCGAGCCGCCAAAGGGCATATCGAGATGCGTGTGTGCATCGATGCCGCCCGGCAGCAGCAGCAGCCCCCGCGCATCGACGACCTTGTCCGCCGAGCCAGCGGAAATGCCGCCGCGGATTTCCTTGATGGTCGCGCCTTCGATCAGCAGATCGGCTCGCACCGTTGAATCGGCGTTGACAATGGTTCCATTTTGAATAAGAGTGGCCATCGTTACTTACACCAAATCGCATTATTGAATCTTTGCATTTATCTCATTGAGCGAGACCGGTTCCCATAGGCTGTCATTCTCGCCGTTTCCCTCAACTAATCTGTAGACGGTTTCGGTTTGGGGATCTCTGAACCAAGACTCAGAAGGATCACCAATCGCGAAGTGAACCGGTCGCGGAACCGCTTGCACTCTGCCGGATCCAACGAGCATGTAAAGACGGGTCAGGAGAGAAACCGCATCCGAACGGCGCATTCTCCCAACAGGAACGCGGTTCAAATCGAGCTTCAGCACATTGTTGTCCGGCGGCTTAGGCTTGGGCAGGGCAAACGGATCGACTTTTTCCCACTCAGCGGAGTTCCTTTCGCCCGGCTCCCGATAGAAATAAATGTCCCCCGTTTCTTCTACTAAATACCAGTGGTTTCCAGGGGAGGGCGAATGGCCCTGTGGCGGCGGGATGTTTCTTAGGCCTCCGGATGAGACTAGCGCGTCCAACCTTTGCACGAAGATTTCCCAGTCGCGAAGGTCGCGGATGTTCAATCCATCGAGAATTAAGGAGGTCCTGCCGATCTTGGATTTGTCGTCGCCCATCTCATAATCCTTGACTCAAAATTGTGGTTGGAGCACAGGACTTCGCCTTCGTCCGCTCGTTCCACGTCTCGGGCTTGACCCCTTGGTCCACCCGCACCATCGTTATACATCCATCCACCGGGCAAACCAGCGAGCAAAGATTGCAACCCACGCATTCGGTCTCATCGACACGCGGAATGCGCGCAAGCGGCGTGGGATACGGTCCCTGCACAAGAGCCTCACGTTCCTTGCGCGTGACTGGTGTTTCCGCAATCGACGCGCGGCTCTCCGCTTCCTTCACCGCGGGAATCGGATGCAGCTCCACATGTCCGTTCACCGGCCCCGACACGCGGTCCAGATGAATGCACTGGTGCGCGCCATCCCAGCAGGCAATGTGGCACAGGTCGCAGCCGATACACTTCTGCTCGTCGATCCGCGCGACGATTTTAAAGTTCAGGTTCAGGTGCTTCCACTCTGTCACGCGATTCAGCGACAACCCGCGAAAATCTTCAATGGCCGCAAACCCCTTCGACCGCATCCAGTTGTCGAGCCCCTCCGTCATGTCCTCGACAATGCGATAGCCGTAGTGCATCGCCGCCGTGCACACCTGCACCGTGCCGCAGCCCAGCAGGATAAACTCCGCTGCGTCGCGCCATGAGCCGATCCCGCCAATGCCCGAGAGCGGAAGTGCCGCCTCTGGGTCCGACATAATCTGCTGCACCATGTTCAGCGCGATCGGCTTCACCGCCGGTCCGCAGTAGCCACCGTGCGAGCTTTTACCGTCCACGTTGGGCCGCGGCGTCAACGTATCGAGATCGATGCCGGTGATCGAATTGATCGTGTTGATCGCCGACAGCCCATCTGCCCCGCCGCGTTTGGCCGCGCGCGCCACGGTGCGTATATCGCTGATATTCGGCGTGAGCTTCACCAGCACCGGCGTGCGCGCCTTTTCTTTCACCCACTCGGTAATCATCTGTGCGTATTCCGGCACCTGGCCCACTGCCGAGCCCATGCCGCGCTCGCTCATGCCATGAGGACACCCGAAGTTGAGTTCCAGCCCATCGGCGCCCGCATCCTCGGCGCGCCCTACAATGTCGTGCCATGTTTCGCGGTTCGACGCCACCATCAGCGAAGCAATCACCGCATGCTCCGGATAGCGCTTCTTCACCTCGGCCATCTCGCGCAAATTCTCTTCCACGGTACGATCGCTGATGAGTTCGATATTGTTGAAGCCCATGATGCGCTGGCCGTTCCAATCCGTCGCCGAGTAGCGCGAGCTCACATTGGTGATTGGCTCGCCGATGGTCTTCCACACCGCTCCGCCCCATCCGGCGTCGAAGGCCCGCATGATCATCTCGCCGGTATTGGTGGGCGGCGCTGAGGCCAGCCAAAAGGGATTGGGCGAGTTGATGCTGCCGGCAAATTTGCGAATGCGAATGTCAGGCATGGGACTCCTCCGCAGTCTTCAGAATCGCGAGCGCGGCGCGCTTGCCGCCGGCCACCGCATCCACCACTTCGCGTCCGCCGTTCACGCAATCGCCGCCTGCGTAGTAGCGACGATTGCTGGTCTGTCCGTTCGCGAGATCGGCAACGATGCGCCCATCCCGCACCTCAATGCCGCGCAACTCCTCAATCAGTTGCGCAAGCGGAGACTGGCCGATCGCCGGCACCACCAGGTCGCAGTCGATTGTGAATTGCGAATCCGGAATGGTGAGAAGCTTGTTGTCCACCTGCTGCACCTGCACCGTATCCAGCAACAAGCGCCCTTGCTCATTGGAACGGATGGCGAGCGGCTGCCTGCGCCACAGAAACCGCACACCCTCCTGCTTGGCGTGTTCGTACTCGAAGTCGAATGCCGACATGTCGTTCTCGCCGCGTCGATAGAGCAGGTAGACAATCTCCGCGCCCAGGCGGCGCGCAGCGTTGGCAGCGTCGATGGCGGTATTGCCCGCACCCACCACGACCACAGTTCCCTGCAACTCGCGAATGTGGCCGGTCTTGTAGGCGGCGATCAGCTCGAGCGCGTTCATCACGCCATCGGCATCTTCGCCGGGAATCCCTAGCCGCTGCATTGCGCCCAGCCCGAGGCCGAGAAAAATATAATCGAATTCCGACTCAAGCGCTTCCAATTCGGCGGCAGACTCGATGCTCTCGCCAAAGCGAAACTCAACGCCCATCCGGCGAATCATCTCCACTTCGCGCAGGCTGTCGGCGGCGCGCAGCTTGTATTCGGCTACACCGTAAGTGTTCAGGCCTCCCGGCAGCGGGCGGCGTTCAATGATTGTGGCCTGGGCGCCCTGGCGGCACATCTCCGCGGCACAGGCCAGCGATGCGGGCCCGGCGCCAATGCAGGCCACGCGCAGCTTGCGCGACCCAGGCAGCGCGGCCGGCGGCAGTTCGCCCGAGGCATGGAATGCGTCCATTGCGTGACGTTGAAGAAGCGCAATCTGAATCGGTTTGCGATTCTGGCGATGCAGCACGCATGCGCCTTCGCACAGCACGTCCACCGGGCACACGCGAGCGCAACTGGAGCCGAGAATATTCGCGTCGAGAATGCGCAACGCCGATCCGCGCAAATTGCCTGAGGCGATGCGCTTGATGAAGCCGGGCACGTCGATGTGTGTGGGACAGGCCGCCGTACAAGGCGCGTCAAAGCAATTGAGGCAGCGGTCGGCCTCAATCACTGCGGCCTGGGCCGCAAGCGCCGGCTTCAATTCACTGAAGCGCTCGCGGATTTGCGGATCGTCTGGTAAAGTCGCTGTGCTCATCGAGACCTCAGGAAATCTGCTGCGGTTCAGAGCCTCTCTCGAATCAGTCAGGAATTAATCCATTAGAGCGTTGCAAAGCGATTGCAAAGATGTCCTATGAGGCGACCAGCGGTCCATACAGATCGGGCCGGCGATCGCGATAGAACTGCCAAGTCCGCCGCACATCGGCGATCTCGTCCAGATTCAAATCCGCGGTCAGCACTTCGTCTTTGTCGCGCCCGGCCTGCGCAATAATCTGCCCGCGCGGATTGGCAAAGTAGCTCGACCCGTAGAACTCGCCGATATTCCACGGCGGCTCTGTGCCAACGCGATTGATCGCCGCGATAAAATAGCCGTTGGCCGCTGCGTGCGCCGGTTGCTCCAGCTTCCACAAGTACTCGCTCAACCCGGCTACGGTTGCCGAAGGGTTGAAGACGATCTCGGCGCCATTCAATCCCAGGCAGCGCGCGCCCTCGGGAAAGTGCCGGTCATAACAGATATAGACGCCGATCTTGGCGAATCCGAGATCGAAGACTGGATAGCCCAGATTGCCGGGACGGAAATAAAACTTCTCCCAGAAGCCCGGCGCCACATGCGGAATGTGGGTCTTGCGATACTTGCCCAGGTACGTACCGTCGTTCTGAATCACCGCGGCGGTGTTGTAAAAGATGCCTTCCTGCTCCACTTCGTAAACCGGCACAACCATGGCGATGCGCAGCTCTTTCGCCAGCGACTGCATCAGGGTCACGGTCGGCCCCGAGGGAACCGGCTCGGTCGTCTCATACCACTTCACGGATTGCTCGGCGCAGAAGTAGGGCCCATTGAAGATCTCCTGCAGGCAGACAATCTGGGCTCCGTCGCTGGCCGCCTGGCGAATCAACCCCAGGTGCTTCTCGACCATGGCCTGCTTCTGGATCGCCAGCGGTTCGGTGGCCGGCACGGCATTGGAAGCCTGAATGATGGAACAGCGAACAATACGGGCCATTTGCGCCGCCTCCATGACAAAAGTGGATAGGATTTGAAGTTAATTCAAACCGGCGCATTGGGCAATGGGTTTATTGCAATCAGCGGGGTGTAAAGCCGGATAACTCAACCGCTTCCCGCTCCCTGCCAGAGCGGCCGATGCTCTACGATTGCTGCATGGGCGCCCTCCTCGACATCCGAAGTCTGCATATCCGCTTTGGCGCGGTGGCGGCAGTGCCTACGCTCAGAACCGGCAGGAGCCGGCCGCTGGCAGTCGTGGGCGGCCCGCCCGATACAACGGGGTTATACTCTCCGCACACGGAGTGAATACGTCGCTGATTCAGCCAATCGCAGAGAAGCAACGGAGGTGAGGTCAACCCATGACGCAACTCATACGTATCGGGGCCACAGTATTTGCCGCGCTCCTGATCGCAATTTTGCCCGCGTGCTCCGCGCAATCAGCGAATCACAAGAAGAAACCGGCTCCCAAGCCCGAGCCCACTGCGCCGGAGTTGTTTGAATACCTCCGCGGCGCGCTTCTCTCGCTCAGCCCCGAAGATGGAATCAACGACAATCTTGAGGTTACTTTTGATGCCGATAAAGGTGTCCTGACGGTCAAACAACCGGACGGCCACTGCGATGATTCGTTTGGCGCGCTCAACGCCAACGACATCGTATGGGACGACTTCGATCCGAGCGACTCGCGCAACACGCGGGAAAGGCTGGTGCGCATCACCCTCGTTTCGGTAAGCGGCAAGACGGCGAGAACCTGCTACGACAAGGCCAATCAAGTCGATCCCAGCGTTCCCGCGAACCGCGTCCGCTTGCTTTTCTCCTACGCCAAGGCAGATCAACGCGCAAAATTTCAGGACACGATGACCAAAGCCATCAAGAAACTGATCGCGCTCACTGGCGGTGCTCCAGAGAAGGAAATCTTCTAGCGGTCTCGCTTTTACTGTAGACTGGCTTTGAAAGGGCACAGCTTTACAGGCTGCGGAAAAACTCGCCCAGATAGTGAAATTCGAAGGCTTTGTAAAAGGGCACGGCCGGGGTACCCTCTGGGTCGCCGGGCCGCAAACGCAACAAAATAAACGTGGGCTTTAGCCTCTGCAAAACTTCATTTCGCACAAAAGATCAAATTCAGGCCTTTTTCCGCAACCTGTGAAGCCGTGCCGAGGTTGATGAAAAACCCACGGCCTTGAAAGGGCACGGATTCATCCGTGCCATAAGTCCCGCAATATCAAGCCGGCTTTAGCCGCTGAGCGACTGTCTGTTTTGTCAAGAGACAAGTTTGCAGTCGGCCGAAGTGTCGCTGAGTTTTTTCAGGCATGGCGATCTTTCCGCCCGATGGAACAGG
>Ga0181516_10000528_pt1 | contig 34471 bp, 28 predicted proteins | sample PEATcosm2014_Bin_25_FD_121104 | JGI IMG/M metagenome (GOLD analysis project Ga0181516, IMG submission 121104) | Peatland microbial communities from MTU Mesocosm Facility, Houghton, MI, USA - PEATcosm2014_Bin01_10_metaG | ecosystem: Environmental > Terrestrial > Soil > Wetlands > Peat | place... | reverse complement strand
GGGACCTGCGCAACGTCCTGGAGCGGCTGCAGCCGGACCTGGCCGCCACCCCTTCGGAGGAATGGCTGGAGCACCTGGAGGCGATGAAGGCGCACCACGGCCCCCGGGACGAGGAGCCCTGGCCTCCGGTGCCCACCACCAACGGCCTGGGCCCCATCGAGGTGCTGCGGCTCATGGCCCAGGCGGCGCCGGACGCGGTGTGGGTGACCGACGTGGGCCAGCACCAGATGTGGCAGGCCCAGGTCATGCGCCATGCCCAGCCCCGCACCCTGATCACCTCCGGCGGCCTGGGCACCATGGGCTTCGCCCTGCCGGCGGCCATCGGCGCCAAGCTGGCCTGCCCCGGCGCCGAAGTTTGGGTGGTGGCGGGCGACGGCGGGATCCAGATGAACTCCCAGGAGCTCATGACCCTGGTGCAGGAGGGGGTCAAGATCAACGTGGCCGTCATCAACAACGGCACCCTGGGCATGGTCCGGCAGTGGCAGACCCTGTTCTACGACGACCGGCGCTCGGCCTCGGACATGCTCAACCCCGACTTCGTGATGCTGGCCGAGGCCTACGGCGTCAAGGGCCTGCGCGCCACCACCCTGGAGGAGGCGGCGGCGGCCGTGGCCGCGGCCCGGGAGCGGCCGGGGCCGGTGCTGATCGAATTCGTGGTGGATCCCGAAGCCTGCGTCTACCCCATCATCCCGTCCGGCGCGCGGCTGCAGGACATGATGCACGAACCTAATCTTCCCGTTCCGTCTCCGAGGTGAATTCCATGTTCCGCATCCTCATCGTCACCACCGACAACGAGCCCGGCGTCCTGGACCGGGTGGCCTCCACCTTCCGCCGGCGCGGCTTCAACATCCACAGCCTCACCGTCAGCCCCACCCTGGAACCGAGCATCAGCCGCATGACCCTGGTCACCGACCTGAACGCCAACTCGCCGCGCAGCGCCAAGGCGTTCCTGGAGCGGCTGCTGAACGTGCACTCGGTGGTGGACCTCACCGAGACCGCCTCCCTGGTGCGGGACGTGGCCCTGGTGCGGGTGGCCGCCAATTCCGAGAACCGCCCCGCCCTGTTCCAGCTGGCCCAGATCTTCAGCGCGGAGGTCCTGGACGTGAGCCCGGACAGCGTGGTGGTGTCGGTGTGCGCCAGCCCGGACCGGGTCGAGGCCCTGCTGGAGTCCCTGCGGCCGTTCGGCCTGCTGGAGCTGGGCCGTTCCGGCGCCGTGGCCATGCCGCGCGCCGCCAGCATCGCCGCTCTCCCCTCCGCGTCCGAAGAGATCGAAGACGCCGTTTCTTTCTAGTCCCCAAGGAGTGACCATGACCAAGCTCTACTACGACCAGGATGCCGATCTGGCATTGATCCGAGGCAAGAAGGTGGCGATCCTCGGCTACGGCTCCCAGGGCCACGCCCACGCCAGGAACCTGCGCGACTCCGGGGTGGAGGTGCGGGTCGGACTGCCGGCCGCCTCCCGCTCCCGGGCCAAGGCCACCGCCGACGGCTTCGAGGTGATGGACCCCCGCGCCGCCAGCGCCTGGGCCGACACCATCATGGTGCTCACCCCGGACACCGGCCAGGCCGCCCTGTACGACGCCTGCATCGCCCCGGAGCTCAAGCCCGGCAAGACCCTCATGTTCGCCCACGGCTTCAACATCCGCTACGGCCTCATCGTCGCCCCCGAGGGCGTGGACGTGAGCATGGTCGCCCCCAAGAGCCCCGGGCACCGGGTGCGCGAAGTGTTCGCCGACGGCGGCGGCGTGCCCGCCCTGGTGGCGGTGCACCAGGACGCCTCCGGCCAGGCCAAGGCCAATGCCCTCTCCTACGCCAAGGCCCTGGGCGCCACCCGGGCCGGGGTGCTGGACACCACCTTCACCGAGGAGACCGAGACCGACCTGTTCGGCGAGAAGGCGGTGCTCTGCGGCGGCGTCTCCGCCCTGGTCAAGGCCGGGTTCGAGACCCTGGTGGAAGCCGGCTACCAGCCGGAGATCGCCTACTTCGAATGCTTCCATGAGCTCAAGCTGATCGTCGACCTGATGTACCAGGGCGGCCTCAGCTACATGCGCTACTCCATCAGCGACACCGCCGAGTACGGCGACTACACCGGCGGCGACCAGATCATCAACGCCGAGTCCAAGGTGGCCATGAAGCGGATCCTCGGCGAGATCCAGGACGGCAGCTACGCCAAGGGCTGGGTGGAGGAGAACCGCTCCGGCCGGGCCTGGTTCGAGGGGAAGCGGGCGGAGGAGCGCAAGCACATGATCGAGAAGGTGGGGCGCGACCTGCGCGCCTGCATGCCGTTCCTGGACCCCGTGGACATGTTCAAGGAATAGCGGGCCGGGGCCGCTCGTTGTAAGGTTGGATTCATGGACCTGTCGGAACTGGAAGTGCTCGTCAGCCTGGCCCAGGAGGGCAGTTTCTCCCGGGCGGCCGAGAGCCTGCACCGGTCCCAGCCCGCCGTGAGCCAGGCGATCCGCCGGCTGGAGGACGAGGTGCAGGCCCAGCTCATGGACCGCACCTCGCGCAAGGTGGTCCTCACCGGGGCCGGGAGCGTGCTGCTGGGCTACGCCAGGCGCATGCTCCAGCTCCGGGAGGACGCCCGCCGGGCCCTGGACGAGCTGCGCCACCACAAGCGCGGGGTGCTGCGCCTGGCGGCCAACGAGACCGTCTGCAACTACGTGCTGCCGGCCCTGCTCAAGGCCTACCGCCAGGCGCTGCCCTCGGTGAAGATCGAGGTGCTCCAGCACCCCTCCAACGGCGTGCCGCTGCTGCTGGAGGAGCAGGACGTGGACTTCGGCTTCCTCTCCTTCACCCCGGTGCAGCACAACCTGGTGTCCCGGCTGCTGTTCCGGGACGAGCTGGGCCTGGTGGTCTACCCGGCGCACCCCCTGGCCCGGCAGAAGTCGGTGACCCTGTCCCAGCTGGCCGGCGAGAAGTTCATCGGCCACCTGGCCAGCACCCCCAGCCGCAAGCGGCTGCTGGACCTGTTCGTCCGGGAAGGGACGCCCCTGGGCATCGTCATGGAGCTGTCCAGCCTCGAGACCATCAAGGATTTCGTCAAGGCCGGGGACGGCATCGCCATCCTGCCGCGCATGTGCTGCGAGCGGGAACTGGCCGCCGGGGAGCTGGTCTCGCCCCAGGTGCGGGGCATGGCCATCGGCCGGGACATCCGGGTGGTGTTCCCCCGGGCCCGCACCCACTCCCCCGCCGCCACCGCCTTCCTGGCCCTGCTGGGGCGCCACTTCCCGAACCAGGAGCCGGGGGACGCCATTGACCGGGCGGCCGTGGTCGCGTATGCTGAGGTTCCAGAGGTCTCATGATCATCGCCACCTTCACGTTTACCTACGGCTACCGCCCCTTTACGGGCGGTGGACCGGTATACGTGGGGGCGCGCCAAGCCAGCAGATAGCCCATCGGCAACCCACAAACCCGTCCGCCGCACCCTGGTGGACGGGTTTTTTGTTTGATCCTTCCAGCATCCACCAGGCGCCAGCGGCCCCATCCTGGAGCGACCATGGATCCCAACCCCACTTCCCCCGACCCGCTCGACCCCATCCGCAAGGAGATCGACGACGCGGACCGCCAGCTGATCCAGATCCTGGCCCGCCGCTTCGACGCGGTGAAGCGGGTGGGTTCGGTGAAGCGGGCCGACGCGGACACGCCGCTCCTGGACCCCGAGCGGGAGCTGCGGATCCAGGCCCGATGGATCCAGGACGCCGAGGCCCTGGGCCTGGCGGCCCCGTTCGCCCGGCGGGTGCTCAAGGAGATCCTGAACCAGTCCCGGCGCATGCAGGAAGCCCTGATCGAGCAGCGCGGCGGCCCCACGGCCCGGATCCAGTGCGGCTACCAGGGCCAGCCGGGCTCCTACAGCGCCCTGGCGGCGGCCCACCTGCTGGCCCACCGCACCACCGCCGAGACCGGCATCACCGGCTACGCCACCTTCCAGGATGTGGGCAAGGCCCTGATCCACGGGGAGATCGACTACGGCCTGCTGCCGGTGGAGAACAGCATCGGCGGCAGCATCGCCGACGTGAACCGGCTGATCTGCGACCACAACCTGCACATCGTCGACGAGGAGATCTGGCAGGTGGAGCATGTGCTGGCGGTGCTGCCCGGCACCCGCATGGCCGACCTGCGCATGATCCGCAGCCACCCGGCGGCCCTGACCCAGTGCGAGACCTTCCTCTCCAGCCTGGAGGGGGTGGGCCGCGAACCCTGGTCCGACACCGCCACCGCCGCCGCGTCGCTGCTGGAGGACGGCGCCCTGGCGCGCCGGGACACCGGCGCCATCTGCTCCGAGGAGGCGGCCCGGCTGTTCGGCCTGGAGGTGCTGGACCGCGGCCTGGCGGACCGGGAATGCAACGAGACCCGGTTCGTGCTCCTGGCCCGGGACCCGGAAACCCCCGACCACCGGCTGCCCTGCAAGACCTCCATGCTGTTCCGGGTGAACCACCACGAAGGCTCCCTGGTCCATGCCCTGAACGTGTTCGCCGCGGCCAGGGTCAACCTGACCCGCATCGAGAGCCGGCCGCTGCCGGACATGCCCTGGGAGTACCTGTTCTTCGTGGACGTGGAGGGGCACCTGCAGGACCCGGCCCTGGCCGGCGCCCTGATCACGCTGCGCTCCTGCTGCACCAACCTGCGCCTGCTGGGCAGCTACCCGTCCCGCACCCGCAGGCAGGACGGGCACCTGGACCAGGCGACCTGCGCCGCCCCAGCGTCCGCGCCCCAGGAACCGGCGAGCTGCGTGGTGGAGGTCCCGGCGGCCCCGCCGGCGCCGTCCCGGCCCGACCGCTCCCGGTCCACCATCCACATCGGCGGGGCGGTGCTGGGCGAAGGGCACTTCGTGCTCATCTCCGGCCCCTGCGCGGTGGAGAGCCAGGAGCAGATCCTGGACGCCGCGCGCATGGTGCGCGCCAGCGGCGCCGTCATGCTCCGGGGCGGCGCCTTCAAGCCCCGCACCTCGCCCCACGCCTTCCAGGGCCTGGGCCTGGAGGGCCTGCGCTACCTGCGCGAGGCCGGCCGGCAGTTCGACCTGCCCACGGTCACCGAGGTGCTGGCCATCGAGGACATCCCCGCGGTGATGGCCCACGCCGACGTGCTCCAGGTGGGCGCCCGGAACATGCACAACTTCGCCCTGCTGAAGGAGCTGGGCCGGGTGGACAAGCCGGTGATCCTCAAGCGCGGCATGAGCGCCACGGTCAAGGAGCTGCTGCTGGCGGCGGAGTACCTGCTGTCCGGCGGCAACCTGCAGGTGATCCTCTGCGAGCGGGGCATCCGCACCTTCGAGACCAGCACCCGGGCCACCCTGGACGTGAGCTCGGTGCCGGTGCTCAGGCGCCTCACCCACCTGCCGATCATCGTCGACCCCTCCCACGCCGCCGGCGACCGGGAGCTGGTGATCCCCCTGGCCCTGGCCGCGGCCGCGGCCGGCGCCGACGGCCTGATCGTGGAGGCCCACCCGCGGCCCCAGGAGGCGCTCTGCGACAAGGAGCAGGCGCTGAACCCCGACGACCTGGTGGCCATGGTGGCGGCGCTGCGGCCCATCGTGGCGGCCCAGGGGCGGGTGTGGTGATGGGGGGTTCCCGCCGCATGACCATGATGGGCTGAATACCAAGGCCAAGAATGCACCGCATTGGAGCGTAACCGTTTGCAGTGGCCAGGCATCAGGCTATGATCAGGGGCCTCGGCTCCTGGTCTTTCATTTATAGATTTATTTAGTCTTACTTCTTTTCGAGACTGCCATGCACCTGTCCTTCGCCCTGCGCGCGCCCACGCTGGCGCTGCTGCTCACCGCCGCGGCCCTGCCCGGCGCGGTCCCCCCGCCCATCGGCGGGCACATCCGGATCGCCTTCACCGACACCACCCCCGGCCCACGGCAGCCGGCCTATGCGGTGGTCACCGGACTGGACCGGTCCGGGACGTTCTGCCGCCTGGACCGGTCCGGCCGGTGCCTGCCCTGCACCGCCGCCGACAACGTGCTGCCCAGGGACGGCCGCACCTGGTGCGACTATGGCATCCCGCTCCAGGCGGTCCCGTACCTGGACCTGGACCGGAACCAGCCCCTGGTCAGCGGCAGGGTCTACCTCAGCGTGGGCTCGCCGGTGTGGCTGCGGGTGGACGAGGCCACCGGCGGCCTGGTGCAGCCGGACCCGGCCAACCCCGCGGACCCCAACCGGGACCTGCGCTACGACTGGGTCGAGCTGACCCTGGACGGCTCCGGCTTCCACGGCAACACCACCTGCGTGGACCAGTTCGGCCTGCCCGTCACCCTGGCGGTGAGCGACCGCGGCGATCCGGACCACCCCCTGGGGCCGGTGGGGCTCGCCGAAGCGCGGACGGCGCTGTTCCGGGCCTGGCGGGCCGCCATGCCCCCCGCCTTCCAGGACCTCGCGGACCCCGGCGGCAGCCGGATCCTGGCCCCGGCCCACGGCGCCTTCGGCCCGGGCGGGGCGGGCCGGGACTACCTGCGGGACTACATCGACCGCATGTGGGCCCGCTACCGGGACCAGCCGCTGGTGCTGGCGCTGGACGCGGGGACCTTCACCGGGAGGGTGGACGCCCGGGACCGGCTGGTGTTCACCCGGGCCGGGGACACCGCCGAGTACGTCATCGCCGCCAGGCCCACTACCCAGGAAGCGTTCCTGGGCGACGGGGTGCTGGCCCAGGGCGACGGCACCGAGCGGATGCTGGGCGCCCAGCTGGCCGCCCTGCTGAACCGGCACCTGCTGGAGCGGCCCGGGGCCTGGCGGGACGCCTCCGCCTACTACCGGGGCGAGCCCTGCAACCACTATGCGCAGTTCTGGCACGAGCACGGCCTGGGCCGCCGGGCCTACGGCTTCGCCTACGACGACGTCAACGACCAGAGCTCGTCCCTGGCCACCCCGCGCCCCCTGGAGATCCGCATCGCCTTCCGGGAGGACTGACTATCCCTCCGGCGCCGCGGCCACGGACCGGCGTTCCACCAGGACCGGCGGCAGGACCACGTCCTCCGGGCGCCGGGCGGGGGGCGCGAACAGGAGCCTGACGCAGGTGCGGGCCAGTTCCGCTTCGGGCAGCCGCACGGCGGTGAGCCCGCCGAAGATCAACTCGTACCAGCTGCGGTCGCCGTAGCAGACCACCGAAAGGTCCCGGGGCACCTGGATGCCGCGCCGGGCGGCCTCCCACAGCACGCCCTTGGCCATCTCGGGGCTGCCCACCACCAGGGCGGTGGGCCGCGGCAGCGCCGCCAGCACCCGGCCCAGGGCGTCGGCGCCCACATCGGCCCGGGGCGGCCCCAGCACGATCCGCTCGGCGCAGGGGGGCAGCCCGGCTGCGTCCAGGGCCCGGAGCAGGCCGTCCAGGCGGTGGCGCCCGGTGCTGAGCTCGGCCGGCGCCCCGATGTAGGCGATGCGCCGGTGCCCCCGGGCCAGCAGGTGCGCCGCCGCCAGTTCGATGCCCAGGGCGTCGTCCACGGCGACCACGGGCGCGGCGATGGCCGGGTGCCGGCGGAGCAGCTGGATCACCCGCAGCCCCCGCAACCGCTCCAGGGTCTCGGTCTCCGGGCAGGCGGTGGCGGCGATGACCACCGCCTGGGCCCGGGCGCCCACCAGGCTGCGGATGGCCTGGGCCTCGCGCACCGGGTCGTCGTCGGTGGTGAACAGCATGACCTGGCAGGACTGGCCGCTGGCGGCGTCGGCCATGGTCTTGGCGACGCTGCTGTAGAACTTGTTCTGGATGTTGGGCACCACCAGCCCGATCACCGAGCTCTGCCGTTCCTTCAGCAGGCGGGCCGCGTCGTTGGCCACATAGCCCAGCCGGGCCGCCTCGGCCTGCACCCGGGCGCGGGTGTCCCGGTGGATGCCGGGACGGCCGTTCAAGGCCCGGGAAACCGTCGAATGGGACAGGCCGAGCAGGGCTGCCAGCTGTTTGAGGGTGGACGGCGCGGTGGGCTGGGAGTTCATGAGAAAAATAGTTTCGCACCCTCTGCACACGTGTGCAAGAATGGTCGCCATGTCCGATCCTTTCGAATACAACAAGAGCAACGTCGACCCGTTCGCCAAGATATTCTAGGCGAGCCTCAGAGCGCGGCGGCGCACCCCCCGCCGCCGCGCCAAAGGAAGCGGCGATGATCGACCTCAACGACCCGGGCGCCCTGCGCCAGTACCTCGCGGACCACCGGCTGGTGCCCGCCGGCGAGGAGCCGCGCACCCGCGTCCTCGGCGGCGGGGTCTCCTGCGACGTGGTGCGGGTGGAGACCAGCCGGGACGCCTTCGTCCTCAAGCGGGCCTGCCCCAAGCTGCGGGTGCGGGAGGAATGGTTCGCCGACCCGGGGCGGATCCGCGCCGAGCAGGACTGCCTGCGCTACTACCAGCGGGTGGTGCCGGACCTGGTGCCCGGCTTCCGGTTCTACGACGCCGAGAACTTCCTGTTCGGCATGGCCGCGGCTCCCGCGGGCGCCGTCATGTGGAAGAGCCTGCTCATGGACGGCGTCATCGACCCTGGCATCGGCCTGCGCCTGGCCGCGGCGCTGGCCAAGGTGCACAACGCCGCCGCCGCCGACCCGGAAGCGTGGGCGACCTTCGCCGACCCGAAGATCTTCATCGACCTGCGCATCGATCCCTACCTGCGCGCCACGGCCGCGCGCCACCCGGACCTGGCGCCCCTGATCGAGCGCGAGATCGGGCGGCTCCTGGAGCACCGCCAGACCCTGGTGCACGGCGACTTCAGCCCCAAGAACATCCTGGTGGCCGGAGAGCGCCTGTTCATCCTCGATTTCGAGGTGGCGCACATGGGCGACCCGTCCTTCGACCTGGGCTTCCTCACCAACCACTTCCTGCTCAAGGCGGTGAAGCACAGGGCCTGGGCTCCGGCCTTCCTCGACCTGATGACCGCCACCGCCCGGGCCTACCTGGATGCCGTCCGGTTCACGCCGGCGGACCGGCTGGAAGCCGACACCGTGCGCACCCTGGCCCTGCTCTTCCTGGCGCGGGTGGACGGGAAATCGCCGGCCGAATACATCACCGATGATGCCGACAAGACCCGCATCCGGTCATTCTCCCGTGCGATCCTCGGCGACGGCCTCGCGACCTTCGAGGCGGTCGCCGCCCTGGCCCGGCACACCCTCAGCACCTGAAAGGCCCCACCATGCCCGCGACCCGCATCAAGACCATCACCGCCCGTCAGGTCTACGATTCCCGCGCCAACCCCACTGTCGAGGTGGAGGTGCTCCTGGAAGGCGGGGCCCGGGGCCGCGCCACGGTGCCGTCCGGGGCCTCCACCGGCCGGTTCGAGGCGGTGGAGCTGCGGGACGGGGACCCGCGCCGGCTGGGCGGCAAGTCGGTGCTGGACGCCGTGCGCAACGTCACCGACGTGCTGGCGCCGGCCCTGGTGGGCCTGGACGCCCGGGACCAGGCGGAGCTGGACCGCCGGATGATCGCCCTGGACGGCACCCCGGACAAGCGCCGGCTGGGCGCCAACGCCATCCTCGGGGTGTCGGTGGCGAACGCCTGGGCCGCGGCCGGCGCCCTGGGCGTCCCGCTCTACCGCTACCTGGGCGGGCCGGAAGCGGCGGCGCTGCCGGTGCCCATGGTGCAGATCATCGGCGGCGGCCTGCACGCCAACGGCGCCATCGACATCCAGGACTACCTGGTCATCCCGGTGGGCGCCCGGTCCTTCACCGAAGCCATCGAGATGGCGGTGAACGTCTACCACGGCACCCGGCAGGTCATCGCCGACCGGGGCCAGCCGGTGGCCATCGCCGACGAGGGCGGGTTCTGGCCGTTCTTCCGGACCAACGTCGAGGGCATCGAGACCCTGCTGGCGGGCATCGAGCAGGCCGGCTACCGGCCCGGCGAAGACGTCGCCCTGGCCCTGGACGTGGCCGCCAGCGGCTTCTACCAGGACGGCGCCTACACCTTCGCCCTGGAGCAGAAGCGCATGGACCGGGCGGCCATGGCCGACCTGCTGGCCGGCTGGGCCGAACGCTACCCCATCGTCTCCATCGAGGACGGCATGGCCGAGGACGACTGGGAAGGCTGGGCCATGCTGTCGGCGCGGCTGGGCTCGAAGCTGCAGCTCATCGGCGACGACCTGTTCGTCACCAGCACCCCGCGCATCCGCGAAGGCATCGCCAAGGGCATCGCCAACGCGGTGCTGATCAAGCTCAACCAGGTGGGCACCCTCACCGAGACCCTGGAGGCGGTCGCCGTCACCCGGGCGGCCGGCTACCGGCCGGTCATCTCGGCCCGCTCGGGCGAGACCGAGGACACCACCATCGTCCACCTGGCCATCGCCACCCGGGCCGGACAGCTGAAGGTGGGGTCGGTGGCCCGGGGCGAGCGCACCGTCAAGTGGAACGAGGGCATCCGCATCGAGGAGGTGCTGGGCAGCGCGGGCTACCCCGGCCGCGCGCTGTTCCCGCGGCAGGCCGCAGGCGTGCGATGAGCCCGCTGCTGAAGTCGGTCCAGCTGGCCTATGGCAGGACCGGGCTCATCGTGGCCGTGCCCCGGACCGCGCGGATCATCGAGCCCAGCCACCTGCGCGGGCTGCCTGACGAGGCGGGCGCGGTGGCCGAGGCCCTGCGCCACCCCATCGGCGCGCCGCCCCTGAAGGGCCTGGTCCAGGCCGGTGACCGGGTCGCCATCGTCATTTCCGACCTCACCCGGCCGACCCCCAACGAGAAGCTGGTGCCCTGGCTGCTGCGGGAGCTGGACCAGGTGCCCAGGGACCACGTGGTGATCATCAACGGGACCGGCAGCCACCGAGCCAACACCCGGGACGAGCTGGTGCAGATGCTGGGGCGGGACATCGTCGACAGCGTCAAGGTGGAGAACCATGACGCCTTCGACGACGCCCGGCTGGCGCACGTGGGGCGCAACAGCTACGGTTCCGAGGTGTACCTGAACCGGACCTACGTGGAGGCGGACTTCCGCATCGTCACCGGCTTCATCGAGCCGCACTTCTTCGCCGGCTTCTCCGGCGGCCCCAAGGGGATCCAGCCGGGCATCGCCGGCATCCGGACCATCCTGGACTTCCACAATGCGCGGATGATCGGGCACCCCAACAGCACCTGGGGCGTGCTGGAGGGCAACATCCTGCAGGATTCGGCGGTACAGAACTGCCTCATGGCCAGGCCCCACTTCATGCTCAACGTGACCCTCAACGGCCGCAAGGAGATCACCGGCGTCTTCGCCGGCGACGTGATCCAGGCGCACCGGGCCGGCTGCGAATTCGTCAGGCGGAGCGCCATGCATGCCGTGGACCACCCGTACGACATCGTCATCACCACCAACGCCGGCTATCCCCTGGACCAGAACCTCTACCAGACCACCAAGGGGATGAGCGCGGCGGCCCAGATCGTCAAGCAGGGCGGCGCCATCATCGCCGCCTCGGAATGCTGCGACGGCCTGCCCGCCCACGGCAACTACGGCCGGATCCTGCAGATGCGCGAGACGCCCCGGGAGCTGCTGGACATGATCATGGACCCGTCGTTCAGCGTGTTCGACCAGTGGACGGTCCAGACCCAGGCCCTGTTCCAGCTCAAGGCGGAGTGCTTCCTGTACTCCAGCCTGGACCCGGCCACCGTCCGGCAGGCCAAGTTCACCCCCACCGCCGACCTCGAGAAGACCCTGGCGGAACTGCTGGAGCGCTACGGGCCCGAGGCCCGGGTGGCGGTCCTGCCCTATGGGCCCATGACCATCCCCTACGTGAGACGATCCGCTCGCGTCTAAGCTTCATGCCGGATCGGCACCTGCAGCAGGCAGGCCTGGGCAGGCCCCGGCTTGGAAGGTCCAGATCCTCCAGCGTCTTGTAGATACATTGACTTGCACAAAGGCCTGGACGCCTGTGCAAACCCGAGCCTGAAGGTAACCTTTGGCAGCATTCCCGGAGCAACCTTGAGATCCTGGTCCGCGTGTTGGCCTGAGGGAAAGCAGCCATAAGACCCAGGGCGAGGTGCGAGCACCCGGCCACCGGGCCGTCCGCCCATTCCCGCACCAGCCGGAGGCAGCGGCATCACCCGCCCATCAATGCTGCCACTCCGCGGACCGCGCCTCCTCCAGCAGCTTCCGGTGGTCGGGCTCGGCCAGCCACTCCGCGGCGAAGGCGGCGCCGAGCTTCTGCCCCGCCTCCACGTCGGAGGGATAGTGCACCCCGCCCAGGGACCGGTCGTAGCCCACCAGCCGCCCCCGCGCCAGGATGGCTTCCTGTTCCCGGGGCTGGAGCTGGGGCTGCAGCGCCACCAGCAGCATGGCTTCCATCACGCCCCAGGCGCTGTGGCCGCTGGGGTAGGAGGAGGTGTTCTCCCGGTCGATGGCCGGCTTGATGAGCCGGGGCATGGCCTGGAACGGCCGCTGCCGGGTGAACTTCGGCTTGATGGCGGCGGTGACTGCCCGCAGGTCCTGCCTGGCCTGCTCCCCCAGGGCCAGGGTCAGGGGATACCGGCCCGAATCCAGGTCCCGGCCCAGCACCGCCGAAAAGATCCCCAGGCGATAGGACACCTCCGACTCCGCCCGCTGGATGTCCTCCCGGGTCCGGGCGTGCTGCAGCCACACCAGGATGGCCACGTCGGCCTTGTAGCGGTCGGAGCCGGGCCGGGGGAACGTGCCGATCAGGGCGGCGTAGTCCGGGGCCCGGGCGGCGGGCGCCTTGGCTGACAGGGAGACGAAGGAACTGCCCAGGACCAGGGCGAGGGCGAGGGCGAGCGCGGGCCGCAGCAGGGGGTGGCGCATGGACCTCCTCATGGGTGGCCAATGGGGAACCACCCTACCACACAGGCACCCGGACGGCATACCCTGGCTGCATCAGCCAGGTAAATAACCGTTGCATTTGCCATCAAGCCGCGGTCCTACCACTCGGCGGCCCGCGCCTGCTCCAGGAGCGCCCGGTGGGCGGGATCCGCCAGCCAGGACGCGGCGAAGGCGGCGCCCACGGCCTGGCCCGCCTCCACGTCGGAAGGGTAATGGACCCCGCCCAGGGGCCGGTCAAAGCCCACCTGCCGCCCCCGGGCCAGGATCGCCTCGCGGTCCTGGGGCTGGAGCTGGGCCAGGAGCGTCGCTTCCAGCACCCCCAGGCGCTGTGGCCGCTGGGGTAGGAGAGGCTCTCCTCGCGCTTGACGGCCGGGCTGAGCTGGGGCATGGCGACGTAAGGCCGGGGGCGGGCGAACTTCAGCTTCAGGGGACCGATGACCGCCCCCAGGTCCTGCCTGGCCCGCTCCCCCAGGGCCAGGGTCAGGGGGTAGCGGCCCGAATCCAGGTTGCGGCCCAGCACTGCGGAAAACAGCCCCAGGTGCGGCACCACCTCGGAGGTCGCCCGCTGGACGTCCTCCGGGGTCCGGGTCAGCTGCAGCCACATGAGGATGGCCTCGTCGGCCTTGAGGCGGTCGGAGCCGGGCCGGGGGTAATCACCGATGAGGGCGGCATAATCCGGGGCCTGGGCCACCGCGGCGGGGGTTTGAGCGAACAGAGGGGCGAACGGCGTGCCCAGGGCCAGGGCGAGGGCGAGGACGGGCCGCAACAGCGGGTGGCGCATGGAACTCCTTCCAGACTTGGGCTTAGGTGGTCAATTGGGAACCACCCTACCATGCCGGCGCGGCAACGGCATGCCCCGGCTGTACCTGGAAGGTAAAAAAGCGCTGGCCGGGTCGTCAGTCCGCCAGATCCAGCCCGGCCGCCTCGGGCGCCATGGCCAGGGAGGAGCCGCCGGGGCTGCTGGGATCATGGGGCAGGCTGCCCCGGGGCGAGCGCAGGTACACGTACGGGGTGGCGTACATGAAGTTGGAGACCCGGGAGGTGTAGACGTCGGCGTAGCGCTCCACCTGCCGCGCCAGGTGGCTCTTGTCGTTGCCGGCCCGGGTCAGCAGGCCCCAGCGGCGGTTGGTGAGCTCGGTGGCGGCCCGGGCCAGGGGGGCGATCTCCGCGTCCAGGGGCAGCAGCCGGGTGCGCAGGTCCTGGAGCCGCGCCTCCAGCTCCGCGGCGCCCTCGGCGGGCTGGGGGCCGTAATGGCCGCGCAGCCGCTGCAGGCTCAGCCGGGCCTGGGAGAACTGCGCCTCCAGGCGCTCCTTCTCCTCCATCTTCCGGGCGATGCGCCGCTCCGCCCCGGCGAAGGCCTCCAGGGCCGCCACCTCGGTCTCCAGCTCGCGCAGGATCAGCGCGGTGCGCCAGCGCAGGGCGCTCTTGCTCACGTGCACGTCGCCGAACATGTGGTCGCCCACGTAGAGGATCTCGTCGCCCTGGATCCCCAGGTCGCGCTCCACCTGGGCGGCCGAGCCGCCCACGTAGGCCCCCCCGGGCTGCAGCGGGCCCAGGGCCGGGCGCAGCAGGCCGTCCGCGGTCACCACCTCGAAGAACGGCGCGCGCTCGGTGAAGAAATCCGGCTTCCGGGCGCCGACGATCACCAGGTGGAACAGGTCCCGCCAGCCCATGCCCGGCGGCAGGAACGGATCGAACGCGTAGGTCATCATGGCGGCGCTGAAGTGCCAGTCGGAATTGGTGATGAGCAGGAGCTTCTTGCCGGCGTGGCGCTGGTCCAGGAGGGTGAGCGGCACTTCCGGGTCCAGCACCACGCAGCTGTCCGGCTGGGCGATGATCTGGTCCTTGAGCCGGCCCTCGATGTGCTGGGCGTCGACCATGGCCCGCACCCGCCCGTACAGGTCCCGGTAGCCCATGGAGCCGGGCAGCCGGCCCTGGTCCAGCAGGTCCACCAGCTGGGCGTAGAGGCAGCCTTCGGAAAGGGAGAACAGGGTGTTGAGGAACACCCACCGGGGCTCCGCCAGGTCGACGATGGTGCCGGCGTACACGTCCCGCTGGCGGGCGAAGTCCATGGGCGCGGTGCCGTGCATGGCCCGGCGCACCAGGCCGAAGCGGTTGGCCTTGACCACGTTGCCCAGCTCGGTGTCGATCACCAGGCCCCGGGCCACCATCCCGGCGTCGAAGGCCAGGGACTGCACGTCCCAGCCTTCGGCCAGGAAGCGCTCCAGGGCGAAATCGAACACCTGGCGCTCGAAGATCTCCATCCGGTAGTCCACCAGGGTGTAGTCCATGTCGTAGCCGATGGCCCGGAGGGACCGGAAGTTCAAGGTCCGGTTGCAGAACACGCCCCGGTTCCGGGGCAGGGGGTTGGCTGGGTAGGCATGGGTCATGATTTGTCAATCAGGAAGGGGCCCGGGATCCGGGGGACAGGCGGTCCACCCGGCTGGACCTGGACAGGATAGCCGCCCCCGGCGCCCGGGTGGAACCGGGCGGACATGCCGAGGCATAGTGGTGGCGCGCCGGACATGACACAATCTTGGCGGGAGGAGACAAAACCCTTTGGTCTTTTGCGTTAATTCTGGTACATCAAATAAGCACAAACATTCGATCAAAACCGGCTTATGCCTGCAAATTGAAAAAAAAGATCCTCATCTTGCCGGAACTCGTTAACCACCCAGGAGAAACGATGGATTGCACGCCCTCCGGTTCCGCCACCGCCAACAACCACCCATCCGCCGCTGTGCCTGGCCTGAAGCGAACCAGCCTTTTCGACAAGTGCGACAGTTTCACCCGGGCGGATGAGTTGAAGGCCCTGGGCCTGTATCCCTACCTGCGGGTCATCGAAACCGGACAGAACACGGAAGTCCAGGTGGACGGCCGCAAGCTGCTGATGCTCGGCTCGAACTCGTACCTGGAATTGACCACCCATCCGCGGATCAAGGAGCGCTCCGCGGCGGCGGTGCACCAGTACGGCAGCGGCTGCGCCGGGTCGCGTTTCCTGAACGGCACCCTGCCCATCCACCTGGAGCTGGAGCGGCGGCTCGCCGCCCTGGTGGGCAAGCCCGCGGCCCTGGTGTTCCCCACCGGCTTCCAGACCAACACCGGCGTGGTGGCGAGCCTGCTCCACTCGGGCGAGTACGTGGTCGCCGACAAGTACATCCATGCCTGCATCCTGGACGGCTGCATGCTCAGCCAGGGCACCCTGGTCCGCTACAACCACAACGACATGGCCGACCTGGAGGAGAAGCTGGCCAAGCTCCCGGCCCAGGCCAACAAGCTGATCATCACCGACGGCATCTTCTCCATGGAGGGCGACATCTGCGATCTGCCGCAGATCGTGCGCATCGCCCGGAAACACCACGCCCAGGTGATGGTCGACGACGCCCACGGCATCGGCGTCCTGGGCCCCGGCGGCGCCGGCACCGCCGCCCATTTCGGGCTCACCGACGGGGTGGACCTGATCATGGGCACCTTCTCCAAGTCCCTGGCGGCCATCGGCGGGTTCATCGCCGGCAGCGAGCGCGTGATCAACTACCTCATGCACAATGCCCGCCCCTTCATGTTCTCCGCCTCCGCCTCCCCCGCCAGCGTGGCCGCGGTGCTGGCCGCCCTGGACGTCATGGCCGAAGAGCCGGAGCGGATCCAGCGGCTGTGGGACAACGCCCGGTTCCTCAAGGACGGCTTCGACCGCCTGGGCTTCGACACCGGCCAGTCCGCTTCGCCCATCATCCCCATCCAGGTGGGCGGCTGGGAACGCTGCCTGGAAGTCTGGCGCTTCCTCCAGGACGAGGGCATCTTCGTGAACCCGGTGCTGCCGCCGGGGGTGCCGCCCGGCCGGTGCCTGATCCGCATCTCGGTCACCGCGGGCCACACCCGCGAGCAGCTCACCTGGGCGCTGGACCGGTTCGCCCAGGCGGGCGAACGCTTCGGCCTGATCGGGGCGCAGTCTTGAATGGCCAGGTGCAGGTCCGGCCGGTGGTCACCCCGGCGGAACTGGAGGCCTTCATCCAGTTCCCGTTCCGGCTGCACCGCCACGAGGCGCACTGGGTGCCGCCCCTGGTCATGGAGCGGCAGGAGTTCTTCGACCCGCTGAAGAACCCGGTGTACGAGTACGCCCAGGTGCAGCTGTTCGCCGCCCTGCAGGACGGCGCGATGGCGGGCACCATCGTCGCCGTCCGCAACGAACGCTACTGCCAGTTCCACCCCGAGGACGCCCAGGTGGGTTTTTTCGGCATCTTCGAGTGCGTCCCGGACCAGGCCGTGGCCGACGCCCTGTTCGCCGCCGCGGGAGACTGGCTCCGGCAGCAGGGCAAGACGGTCATGCGCGGCCCGGTGAACCTCACCACCAACGACGTGGTGGGCCTGCTGGTGGATGGCTTCGGCGACGACCCTTCGCTCATGATGCCGTACAACCCGCCCTACTACGCCGGCCAGTTCGAGGCGGCCGGGTTCACCAAGGCCAAGGACCTGTTCGCCTTCGCCCTGACCTCCGCGGAGTACGACGGCCGGCTGGACCGGGTGGCCACCCGGCTCCTGGCCGGCGGCCGGGTGCGGATCCGCCCCATCGACCTGGGCAACTGGAAGGGCGAGCTGGAATTCGTCCGGCGCTGCTACAACGAGGCCTGGGCCAGGAACTGGGGCTTCGTGCCCTGGACCGACCGGGAGCTGGAGTTCATCGCCAAGGAGCTGAAGCCCCTGGTGGATCCCCGCCTGGCCTTCATGGCCGAGGTGGACGGCGCCCCCTGCGGCTTCGCCATCTCGGTGCCAGACGCCAACGAGGCGATCAAGCTGGCCCGGGGCCGGCTGTTCCCCCTGGGGCTGCTGCGCATCCTGTGGAAGCTCAAGGTGACCAAGTGCTCCCGCCTGCGCACCATCGCCATGGGCATCCTGCCCGAGCACCGCAGGCGCGGCCTGGACGCCCTGCTGGTGCACCACCTGGTGCAAAGCGCCAAGGAGATGGGCTACGCCGGCTCGGAGATGGGCTGGATCCTGGAGGACAACCGGCCCATGCTCGCCGCCCTGGACCAGATCAAGGCGCGCAAGACCAAGACCTACCGGGTCTACGACCGGCCCGTGGCCTGAGCCCGGGGACATGCTGGCGCTGGTCACGGGAGGCACCGGGTTCATCGGCTCGCACGTGTGCCAGCGGCTGCGCGCCGAGGGCCACCGGGTGCGGGTGCTGGCGCGGCCCGGGAACCCGGCCGGCAACCTGGAGGGGCTCGACGTGGAGCTGGTGCGCGGGGACCTGGCCAGCGCGGCCGACCTGGCCCGGGCCTGCGCGGGGGTGGACTGGGTGTTCCACCTGGCCGGGGCGCTGAAGGGACGGCGGGCCGAGGACCTCATGCGGGTCAACCGGGACGGCACCCGGCGGCTGGTCCAGGCCTGCGCGGACCACGCCCCCGGCCTCGCCCGGTTCCTGCTGGTGTCCAGCCAGGCGGCGGGCGGGCCCAGCCCGGGCGGCGCCCAGGCCCGGGCCGAGGACGACCCGCCCCGGCCCGTCTCCTGGTACGGCGAGAGCAAGCTGGAGGCGGAGCGGGTGGTCCGGGACTCGGGCCTGCCGGCGGTGATCCTGCGCCCGCCGGTGGTGTTCGGGCCCCGGGACCGGGACGTGCTGGGCTTCTTCCGGTTCGCCGCCCGCGGCTGGCTCCCGGTGCCCGGCGGCGGCGAGCGGCGCTACTCCCTGGTGTTCGCGCCGGACCTGGCCGGCGGCCTGCTCCGGGCGGCCCTGACCCCCTGCCCGCCCGGATCGGTGTTCCACCTCACCGGCCCCGCCGTCACCTGGGCGGACTTCGGGCGCAAGATCGCCGCCGCCCTGGGCCGGCCGGGCCGGGTGCTGCCGCTGCCGGCCCCCCTGGTGCGGGCCGCGGGCTGGGGCGCCGACCAATGGGCCGGGCTCCGGGGCCGGGCCGGGATCTTCAGCTCCCAGAAGGTGGCGGAGATGCTGGCCCCGGGCTGGGTGGCGAGCCCGGACAAGGCCCGGCGCGTCCTGGGCTGGGTGGCGCCCACGCCCCTGGACCAGGCCCTGGCCGCCACCGTGGCCTGGTACCGGAACCATGGCTGGATCTAGGCGGCCCTTCGGCCTGGGCGGCCCCCTGGGGTCCTGGCGGCCCCTGGACCTCTGGGTGGCGGGCTACACCCTGTTCACCGGCGCCGTGCTCATGCTGGGCCTGGCCCGGGGTGTGCCGGGCTGCCCGGCCCAGGTGCCCGTGGACCTGGCGGTGCTGGCGACGGCCTGGGCCCTGGTCCGCTGGAGCCGGGACGGCCGAAAACCGCTGGCGGTCTTCCTGCGGCTGTTCTACGGGCCGATCCTGTACTGGGTGTTCTACCAGCAGGTGGAGATCCTGTGGCCGATCCTGCGCCGGGTGCCCCTGGACGGGGCCCTGGCGGCCCTGGAACTGCGCCTGTGGGGCCTGCAGCCGGCCCTGGCGTTCCAGGCCGCCCTGCCCTTCCCCTGGCTGTCCGAGCTGTTCTGCTGCGTCTATTTCAGCTACTACCTGTTCGTGCCGGCGGTAGGCCTGGCCGCCCTCCTGGGCCGGGGCTACCAGGCGGCGGAGCGGGTCATCCTGGCCACCACCGTCACCTTCTTCGCCTGCTACACCTGCTTCTGGCTGCTGCCCACGGTGGGGCCGCACTACTGGTTCCCCCCCGGCCTGGGGCCGCAGCTGCACCCGGGCTACGTCTTCAACCACCTGCTGTACGCGTTCGACGCCGGCGGCGAGATCCGCGGCGGCGCCTTCCCCTCCTCGCACATCGCCGTGGCCCTGCTGCTGACCCTCCTGGCCCGGGACGCCACCCCGCGGCTGTTCCCGTACCTGGCCGTGGTCACCGCGCTGATGCTCCCGGCGGTGGTCTACCTCCAGGCCCACTACCTGGTGGACGTGCCGGCGGGACTGCTCACCGGGTGGCTGGCCTACGTCGTGGCCAAGCGCATTATTCCCGTCACCTGGCCAGCGGACGGAGTATGATAAAGACGGCCCGCGCAGCATCGGGCCCCGCAGTTATCCCATCCCGGCAGCACCCTTCCAGACACGAGGCACCATGTCCCCCTGCGCCCCCGATTCCCTCATCAAGGCCCTCAACTGGCGCTACGCCACCAAGGTGTTCGATCCCGCCCGGAAGGTCTCCGACGCCGACCTGAAGACCCTGGAGCAGAGCCTGGTGCTGACCCCGTCCAGCTTCGGGCTGCAGCCGTACCGCTTCCTGGTGATCACCGACCCGGCCCTGCGGGCGCAGCTGCGCGAGGCCTCCTGGGGCCAGAGCCAGGTGACGGACTGCTCGCACCTGGTGGTGTTCCTGGCCCGGCAGCAGATGACCGAAGCGGACGTGGACCACCTCATCGAGCGCATCGCCCAGGTGCGCCATGACCAGCCCGCGAACCTGGCCAGCTACCGGTCCATGATGGTGGGCACCCTGGTGACCGGCCCCCGGGCCGCCAGCGTCCCCGAGTGGGCCGCCCGCCAGGCCTACATCGCCCTGGGCCAGTTCATGGCCTCCGCGGCCATCCTCGGCCTGGACACCTGCCCCATGGAGGGCCTGGACCCGGTCAAGTACGACGAGATCCTGGGCCTCAAGGGCACCCCGTTCCACACCGTGGTGGCCTGCCCCGTGGGCTACCGGGCCGAGGGCGACAAGTACGCCAGCCTGGCCAAGGTGCGCTTCCCCATCGAAGAGCTGGTGGAAGCCCGCTAGTCGGTTCCCGGAAGGCCGGACCCCTTCATTGCGACCGTGATCGTTCCGCGGAAAGCGCGCGCTGTGAGGAAGGTGAGCGATCTCTGGTCCCAATGGCCGCCCCATGGGGCGGGGAATGCCGCTTTGGGGGGTGGGGGCATGAGGGGCGCCCGTTAAAAACCTCGGATCGCCCCTCGTGCCCCCACCCCCCGCAGCGTTATTCCCGATCCCATGGGTAAGGCAACCGGAACCGTGGTTGGTGGGCACCATCCTGACGATCATCGGGTCAGCCAAGCGGAAAGCCAGGTCAGCCTCTTGCATTATGGAAAAAATTATTAAATAATTATGTAAACGATCGAACGGGCGCCAGGTTGTCCTGGGCAACCGTCCGCTCCGGAGGTTGCCATGCCCCCCTCCCGCCTCGCCCTCCCTTCCCCCCGGCGCGCGGCCATCATCTACCTGCTGGCCGCCGGGAACGTCTGGGCCCTGGCCAAGGTGGAGGTGACCCTGGGCCCGCCCTCCGCCCCCCTGGAAGCGGGCCGCTGCTACTGGATCCAGCCCACGGTCGCCGGCGCGGGAGGCAAGACGCAGTGCTGGTATGCTGTCACCCGGAACGACCGGCTCGTGGTCGCCCCGGACAGTCCCCTGCTGACGCCCCGGAAGGGCGGCGGCGTGGTCCTGAGCCTGGGGGCGGACTGGGAGGGGGAATTCCTGCTGCGGGCCACCTCCCGCGCGGACCCGTCGGCCTTCGCGGTGGTGCCGTTCCAGGTGGTCCCCCAGGGGAAGTTCCCGGCGGCCGGAACGGCCCCGGAGACCAAGGGCGGGCCTGACACCGAACCGGCGCCCTGGACCCCGGTGCCACAGCCGGCGGCCGCCCCCGGGGCCGCCGAGGGCCCCGCACCCAGGCCCTATGTGTGGGCCACCCATTTCCAGATGCCCTTCTCCTACCCGGACGGCGAGCCCGAGATCTATCTGATGGCCTGGGATCGCTTCGCCCCGGTCCCCGCCATCCTGGCCCTGTGCCGGCGCCGGGGCCGGTACGAAAGGCCGACCCTGGTGCGACTGGGCCTGGACGGCAGCGGGACGGTGCTGCTCTCCACAGATCCCGAGGTGGCGAAGCGATTCGAGGTCATACACCTGGACGAAATCCTCCTGAACAGCGTCGACCTCCGGACCACGGGCGAGATCCTCTTGACCGGCGGGACAGCGCCGCCTCGCATCTACCAGCTGAGCCGGGACGGCAAGGAACTCAAGGTGGTCGCCGGCACCGGCAAGGACGGATCCGGCCGCCTTGCGCACGAGCACGGCCAGCCCCGCCTGGCCACCGAGGTCGACCTGGAGGAGATTGGCCCCTTGGCCGTGGCGCCGGACAATGAGATCGTCTTCTGTGGCCGGGGGGGCGTGATCTGCGGGATCACGCCCCAGGGACGCATGGAGGCCCTGGCGGGCGACGGCAAAGCCGTTACCAGCGGTCTCCTGGATCTGCGCCGCCGTCATCCGGCCACCGCCGGATCTATGGACTTCGTGAATTGCCTTGCCGCGGCTGACGACGGGCGCATCCTGGCCTGCGGCAGGGACGGCTACCTGGAACTCTTCCCCGACGGCACCTTGAAGAAACTGGCCACGGTGGAATCGGTGGCGGGCTCCTCCATCGGCCTGGGGATCGCCGCGTCCACCACCCATGAAGTCTATTCCTGGATCTATTCCAACGTTTACAAGATCCACGCCAACGGCCGGTCCGAGGCCCTGCTGGATGGGGCGCTCCACCACGACACCCCTCCCATCGCACCGGCAACCCCGGCCGAGCGCTTCGCGCCCGGCGAGATCCGCCAGGTGACCCGGGCTCCCGGCGGCGGGATGTGGATCCTGGGCCGCGGGAACCGCATCGTCTACCTGGGTCCCGGAAGGGGCGAGGCCGCCCTGGCGCGGCAGGTGGACCAGGCGGCGGATGCCGCCCACCGGGGCGACCGCAGGCGCTATGACGAGATCCGGGCGGCCCTCCTGGAGTGGACCTCGGACCCGGACCAGGCCTACCGGGACCGGGTGCTGGCCCCCGCCCTGGGCAAGCAGAATCCCGCCATCCCCAGGGGCCCCCAGAAGGAGCTGGGCGCACGGGCCCAGGACACCTGGGGCCTGGCCTACCGGGCGCAGCTGGCCCTGGACGCCATCGCCGCCCGCACCGCCCACCTGCCGCAGGGCTGGCTGTCCCGCTCCGCCACCGGCTCCAGCAACCTCTGGACCTCCACCCTCAGCCCCGGGACGAAGACCTTCCTGACCCGGATCGACCCCTGCGCCGGGGGCCAGGTGTTCGAGGCCCGGTGCCTGGTCCACACCGAGAACCTCACCCGCGGGGCGGTCGAGCTCGGCTTCGTGTTCCTGGACACCCCGTCCGGGGACACACCGCCTCGCCGCCAGCCCGTCAACCAGCCCGTGGACGGCCTGCCCATGGCGACCAAGGCCGCCGGCCCGGTCCAGCTGGCCGCCCGGGGCATCGCGCCCGAGGACGCCAGCCGGGTGCAGTTCGTGGTCCAGCTCACGGACGCCAATCCCGGCGCCAGGGCCCGCATCGAGTCCATCCGCCTGACCATGCCGCCCCCGGAGGACGCCGCGGCCGGGGACACCAAGGCCGCCCCTCCCGAGCTGTGGGTCACCGAGCTGGCGGCGGGCGCCCCCGGCGCCAGTGCGGTGAAGGCGCGCTACCAGCCCTGCGTGGAAGGGGAGGCGTTCCAGGGCCTGTGCCAGGCCCGGGCCGAGGGCCCGGACGCCCAGGCCCGCCTGGGCATGGTGTTCCAGCGCGTGTCGCCCGGAGGCCTGGCGCAGGACCTGGCCGTGGCCAAGGCGCCGGAAGGGGCCGCCGACCGGACCGGATCGTCCGACTGGACCCCCCTGGCGGTGCGCGGGAAGGCGCCCAGAGGCGCCAACCGGGTCAAGTTCTTCCTCCAGTCCCAGGAAGCAGACCCGGGCGCGAAGGCGGGGTTCCGGTCGGTGGACTTCCGCCTGCTCCCCCCGGAACCGCTGGCGGAAACCGTGGCCGCGGCCCTGGACAGCAAGGGCACGCCCGCCGCCCCGGCCGCGGCCGGGGAGGAGACCGGCTCCAGTTCCGTGGACGAAATCGACTAGGTTCCCCGGGAACCAACCGCGCCGCCGCCGCACTCATCGGGTTAAGCCGCCCCTTCGCCTCCGGGATCCGCGCCACCCCGCGACGCCTTCCGGAGCCTTGGCCTGAATGGAAATCCCCATGAACGCCGTCGTCGCCAACAACGTGAGCAAGACCTTCCGCGGCAAGCGGACCGTCGCCGCCCTGACCGATGTGGACCTGGTCATCGGCGAGGGGGAGATCCATGGCCTGCTGGGCCCCAACGGCGCCGGCAAGACCACCCTGATCACGGTGCTCATCGGGCTCACCACCCCGGACCGCGGCACGGTGCAGGTCTGCGGCCTGGACGTGGCCACCCGCCTGCACCAGGTGCAGCGCATGGTCAACCTGGTGCGGGGCTTCAGCGGGGTGCTGGAGAAGTTCACCACCTGGGAGCTGCTGTCCTACTATGCCCTGCTCTACGGGGTGCCGCGCAGCCGGGTGCGGGAAGTGATGGCGCTCACCGGCATCACCGCCCTGCGCGACGCCCAGGTGGCGCACTTCTCCAGCGGCTGGCGGCAGCGCTTCTTCATCGCCAAGGGGATGATCAACCGGCCCAAGGTGCTGTTCATGGACGAGCCCACCGTGGGCCTGGACGTGGACGCCGCCATGGCGGTGCGCGACATCATCCGCGAGCTGAACCGCCAGGGCTGCACCATCCTGCTCACCACCCACTACATGCGCGAGGCGGAGGAGCTGTGCGGCAGGATCGCGCTCATCGCCCAGGGCCGCATCGTGGCCGACGGCAGCGCCGCGGAGCTCAAGCAGCGGATCAAGAGCGAGGAGGCGATCCTCATCGCCGGGCAGCTGGAGCCGGCGCTGCGGGAGCGGCTGGCCCGGGTCCCGGGGGTGCTGGGGGTGGCCCAGGATCCCCGTTCCTGCCGGCTGCTGGTGCGGGACCACGGGACCATGGACCCGGTGCTGCGCGCCCTGCTGGACGGCGGCGCCCGCATCGAGGCGGTGCGCTTCGACGAGCCCAGCCTGGAGGACGTGTTCCTGAAGCTCACCCAGAAGGGGCTGGCCGAAGACCAGGAGCAGGACGATGAGTGAACTTTCCCTGTCCGGCCGGCGGATCCTGGCCCACGCCTACCACATCCTGATCAGCGCCAAGCGGGACGTGTTCCGGCTGTTCGACGTGACCCTCTGGCCGCTGGTGCTGTTCCTGAGCATGACCCTGTTCGCCGGCGCCTTCACCCACGACACCCGGGTCACCGGCCTGGTGGTCCTGGGGGCCCTGGGCTGGCGCATCATCTACCACTTCCAGATGGAGGCGGTGCAGCTGTACATGGACAACTACTGGATGGGGATGATCGAGCACGTGATGATCAGCCCGGTGCGCTGGTGGGAGTTCATCCTGGGCGGCGCCATCAGCGCCGTGCTGAAGATCTGCGTCATCGGCGTGCTGTTCCTGGGCCTGGGCCACGTGGTGTTCCACTTCACGGTGACCTCCTGGGGCGCCACCCTGCTGGGTTTCCTGGCCTGCGCCCTGTGCGGGCTGGTGCTCTCCATCTTCAGCATGGGGGTGGCCTTCCTCAAGCGGGGCGACGCCTTCGCCTTCATCTACGCCTTCCCCGACGCCATCGCCGTGCTCAGCGGCGTGTTCTACCCGGTGACGGTGTTTCCGGGCCCGGTGCGGCTGCTGGCGGAGACCCTGCCCACCACCCAGGCCTTCAACCTGCTCAAGGCCACCCTGGGCCTGGCCCAGCCGGACCTGCCGCGCTTCTGCGTCACCCTGGCCGGGTGGCTGGCGCTGGCGGTGCTGTTCACCGGCTGGGCCCTGGCCCGGGCCCGCCGGGACGGCAAGCTGGTCAAGATGAAGTAGCGGCGCCGGATTCCCCTTGCACGAGAAAGAGGACTGCTTCATCGTTTATCCAGGCCAGCGCCGGTCTTCCTTCCACGGGATCCCCTTTGCACCCACTTTCCCAGTCTGCCGGTTACGCGATCCTCGCCCTGAGCTGCCTCGACGATCCCGGAGGCGCGCCGATCCTGGTCCAGGACGTGGCCGCCTGGATCGGCGCGCCGGGGCCGTACCTGTCCAAGGTGTTCCACGCCCTGGGCAAGGCCGGCCTCGTGGCCACCAAGCGCGGGCGCAACGGCGGCGTGGTGCTCATGCGCCCGGCCCGGGAGATCACCCTGGACATGATCGCCGGGGCCATGGACGGCGAGGAGTGGCAGACCAGCTGCCTGCTGGGGCTGGCCACCTGCTCCGACGAGCGGGCCTGCCCGGTGCACACCTTCTGGACCGAGGAGCGCAAGCGCATCCTCACCGAGCTGCAGACCACCACCCTGGCGGACGTGGCCCGGTTCGAGCGCACCCACCGGCTGGTCACTCCTCCGGACGCGGACTGATGCCCGGCAGTACAGGGCAGAGGCCCGCCGTCACCGGCGGGCCTCTGCGTTCGTGCAAAGGGGTTCTGAAAAGGGTGCTGCAGGCAGGTCAAAGGTATTTCTAAACGTTTACCCTAATAAGCTTCAGCAATCCTTGCTCACATGAAGCTGGGCGGGTTGGACTTGGCCAGGGTGGTCACGTACTTGTCCAGGTCCCGGGAATAGCCCGACGGGACGTCCATGAACTGGATCCCGGTCTCGATGAACTCGGTGCGGGGCTCCTGGCCGTGGCACCACACCACCTTGGCCTTGATGGTGCCCTTGGGCAGGCTCGGGTGGATCAGCTCCCAGCCCTCCAGCAGCGTCTTGTCGTTCAGGCTGCTGACGCTCTGCTTCGGCACCTGGATGCAGCAGCCGTCCGCGCCCAGGTTGGAGACGGTGATGTTGTTGTAGGACTGCCCTCCGAGCTGGAACCTGGCCTTGCACTGGGGCTCCACGGCGATGCGTGAATGTAGCCTTTTGTCCATGTTGGACCTCCCAAGTCGTGAATGAAGGTGGTAAGCAAGCGGATCTGCCCCTCGGGGCAGGGTCGGAACACCGGCACCTTCCTTTGATGCTCTCAAGTTCATCTTGTTTCTTTTTTTGGCGGCATCCAGGCGGCGAGGGCGGCCTGGAGCGCCGCCAACTCCAGCGGCTTGGCCAGGTAGCCGTCCATGCCGGCCTCCAGGCAGCGCTCCCGGTCGCCGTCCATGGCGTTGGCGGTGAGGGCGACCACCGGGATCCGGCCCGGGGCGCCGGGGCGGGCCCGGATCCGCCGGGTGGCCTCGAACCCGTCCATCTCCGGCATCTGGCAGTCCATGAGCACCAGCCGGTAGTCGCCCCGGTCCAGGGCCGCCAGGGCCTCCCGCCCGTCCTTGGCCACATCCGCCCGGTAGCCCAGCTTCTTCAGCATGGCCACCACCAGCTTGCGGTTCACCGCGTGGTCCTCCACCACCAGGACCGTGCCGGGGGCGGCCTCGGCCTGTTCCTGGAGCAGGTGCCGGGTCACCAGCTCCCCGGCCGGGGCCGCCCCCCGCCCCGGGGCCAGGATCCGCTCCAGGGTCGCCTGGAGCTGGGCCGTGCGCAGGGGCCGGGCCAGGTAGGCCTCGAACCCGGCCTCCCGGGCCGCCTTGGCCTGGCCGCTGGCGCCCAGGTAGCAGAACAGCACCAGGGGCAGCCGCCCCAGCTCCGGGTCGGCCTTCAGCGCCCGGGCCGCGGCGAAGACCCCGTCCTCCCCGGGGGCCATGGTCAGCACCGCCAGGTCGAAGGGCCGGCCCCCGGCCGCGATGGCGCCCGCCCGGTCCGCGGCCGCCACCTCCAGCCCGAGGCCGGCCAGCTCCCCGGCCAGGGCCCGGAAGCTGGCCAGGGGCCGGCCCAGGAGCAGCACCCTGCGTCCGGCCAGGTTCGCCGGCGGCGGCGCCGCCGGCGCCTCGGCCAGGGCCAGCCGCACCGTGAACCAGAAGGTGCTGCCCACGCCCGGCTCGCTCTCCAGGCCCAGCTTGCCGCCCATCAGGTCCACCAGCCGCTGGCTGATGGCCAGCCCGAGGCCGGTGCCCCCGAACTTCCGGGCGTGGGAGCTCTCGGCCTGGGTGAAGGCCTGGAAGATCCGCTCCCGGTCCGCCGCCTGGACGCCGATGCCGGTGTCCGCCACCTCGAAGCGCAGGGCGGCCTGCCCCTCCCCTTGCCCCAGCAGCGCCACCCGCACCACCACCTCCCCGGCCTCGGTGAACTTGAGGGCATTGCCCACCAGGTTCACCAGCACCTGGCGCAGCCGCCCGGGGTCCCCCTCCACCCAGGGCGGCACCCCGCCGTCCAGCAGGGCGCACAGGTCCAGGCCCCGGTCCCGGGCCTCGGGCCCGAGGGTCTCCAGGGTGTCCTCCACCAGCCCGCGCAGGTGGAACCGCACCCGCTCCAGCTCCATCCGGCCCACCTCGATCCGGGAGAAGTCGAGGATGTCGTTGATGATCGCCAGCAGGGCGCGGGCGGAGCGCTGGACCGCCTCGGTGAATTCCCGCTGCTCGCCGTCCAGCTCCGTGTCCAGCAGCAGGCCGGACATGCCGATGATGCCGTTCATGGGGGTCCGGATCTCGTGGCTCATGGTGGCCAGGAACTGGCTCTTGGCCTTGCTCGCGGCCTCGGCCCGGAGCATGGCCCGGCCCAGCTCGGCGGTCCGGGCCAGGACCAGGCCCTCCAGGTTCTCCCGGTGCACCTGGAGCTCGCTCTCCCGCCGCTGGATCCGGGCCAGCATCTGGTTGAAATCGGCCATGAGCAGGCCCAGTTCGTCGCCGCCCCCGGGCCGGACCCGCAGGGTGTAGTCGTGCAGCCGGGACACGGTGCGGGCGGTGGCGGCCAGCTCCGCCAGGGGCCCGGTGAGGCCCTCCTGGATCCTCCGGGAGACGCCCAGGGCCGCGGCGAAGGCCAGCAGGGCGATGGCGCCGACGATGGCGGCGGCCCACCAGAAGTGCCGGTCGAGGCCGGACATGGCCGCGGTGAGGTAGAGCGTCCCCACCCGGCGCTCCTTGAGCCGCATGGGCCGCACCAGTTCCAGCCGGTTGCCGCGGAAGCGCATCCGGTCCGCTCCCGGGGCGGACGGCGCCCGTTCCGCTCCGGTCCGGGGGTAGGCCGCCAGCAGGGCGCCGTCCTCGGTGTAGAGGCGGGCGGTGAGGATGTCCGGGTTCCCGGCCAGGGGCTCCAGGGCCGCCGCCGCCTGGCCCGCGTCCTCGCAGGTGAGCGCCGCCGAGGCGCTGGACTCCACCAGGTTGGCCATGAGCTCCACGTCCCGCACCAGTCCGGTGCGGTAGGCCAGGATCTCGTAGGTCACGAACGCCGCCGAGGCCTGGACCAGGGCGATGGCCACGGTCAGCATCACGGTGAGCCTGAGCTTCTGGCGGATGGAGGCGTTGCGGAACAGCGGCACGGCCATTCTCCTGGGGAACGAGCTGGACCAGCTGGAGGATGGAAATTGCAAGATAGTAGCTCAGGGGATGTTTGCAAACCAGGAGGGACCGCGGATAGGGCATGATTTGAGAATCTGAAAACGTTCATGAGGTCCCCAGGATGAACCAGCCCCTCCCGGAGCCAGGCGTTTCCCAGCACCGCTGGGCCCTGCTCGGCCTCACCTGCGTGGGCGCCTTCATGGCGCCCCTGGACGGCTCCATCGTCGCCGTGGCCCTGCCCGCCATGGGCCCGGCCCTGCACCTGAGCTTCGCCGCCTCCCTGTGGGTCCAGGCCGCCTACCTCCTGGCCATGGCGGTGCTGCTGATCCCCCTGGGCCGGCTGGCCGACCAGGGCGACCGGCTGCGCTACTACCTGGCCGGCATCGCCGTGTTCACCCTGGGCTCGCTGTGCGCGGCCCTGAGCCGCGACGCCACCTTCCTGGTGCTGAGCCGCGTCCTCCAGGGGGCCGGGGGCGCCCTGCTCACCGCCACCGCCACCGCCATCGTCGCCGCCTCGTTCCCGCCCGAGGAGCGGGGGCGGGCGGTGGGGATCAATGTCATGGCGGTGTACCTGGGGCTGAGCGTGGGACCGCCCCTGGGCGGGCTGCTGGTGGACCACCTGGGCTGGCCCTGGATCTTCCTGGTGAACCTGCCGGTGGGGGTGGCGGCCTTCGCCTGGGGCTGCACCCTGCTGCGGCCCCGGCGGGCCAGGACCGGCCAGCGCACCGCGGCGGACCTCCCGGGCGCGCTGCTCCTGGGGACCCTGCTGGTCTGCCTGGTCGTCCCGCTCACCTTCTCCACCGAGTGGGGCTGGCGCGCGCCGGCCATCTGGGTGCTGCTGGCCCTGGTGCCGGCGGCCTTCACGGCCTTCCTGCGGGTGGAGGCCCGGAGCGCGGCGCCCCTGGTGGACCTGGACCTGCTCCGGCACAACCGCCTGTTCGCCGCGGCCAACCTGGCCGCCCTGCTGAACTACTGCGCCCTCTACGCCATCAGCGTGCTCACCGCGGTGCAGCTGGAGCTGGTGGCGGGGCACCCGGCCCGGATCACCGGCTGGATCATGCTGGCCCAGCCGCTCATGCAGGCCAGCCTGAGCCCCCTGTCCGGGCGGCTCAGCGACCGCATCGGCTCCCGCACCCTGGCCACGGCGGGCATGGTCATCGTCGCCGCGGGCATGGTCATCCTGGCCCTCATCGCCGACGCCGGCGGCATCGTGCCGATGGTGGGCGCCCTGGCCCTGGTGGGCCTGGGCATGGCCGCCTTCAGCGCGCCCAACACCAGCGCCATCATGGGCAGCGTGGCCCGGCCCCAGCTCAGCGTCGCCAGCGCCTTCCTGGGCACCATGCGGGTCACCGGCCAGGCCCTGAGCGTGGCCCTGCTGGGCAGCATCGCCGCCGCCCGCCTGGGACCGGGCGGCTGGGACCGGCTGCTGGCCATGGACGGCGCCCCGGGGGTGGCCGGGGCGTTCAGCTGGGGCTACCGGGCCGCCATGCTCACCGGCGCCTCCCTGGCCCTGCTGGGGGCCTGGGCCTCCATGGCCCGGGGTACATCCAAGACCTAGTATGCTTGCAGTTCATGTTCGACTCGATGCTGCTCAACGGCCAGGAGATCCGGCCCGCCCTGTTCCTCGCCCCCATGGCCGGGGTCACGCACAGCGCGTTCCGGCGCCTGCTGGCGGACTTCGGCGGCTACGGCGCGCTGTTCACCGAGATGCTGTCGGCCTCGGCCTTCCTGCACGAGAAGCCGGAGGAGTCGCCGTTCACCCGCCGGCGGGCCTGCGAGGGCCAGGTGTTCTACCAGTTCCGGGTGGCCGCCGGCGAGGACATCGAGGCCGTGTGCCGCCGGCTGCCCCTGGTGGACTGCGCCGGCGTGGACCTGAACCTGGGCTGCCCCGCGCCGCGGATCCAGGCCCAGGCCTCGGGCTGCGCCCTGTACCGGGACTTCGCCCAGCTGCGCCTGGTGCTGGAGCGGATCCGCCGAAGCTACCCGGGCACGCTCACCGTGAAGATCCGGCTGGGGGACGATCCGGACCGCTGGCGCGAGCCGTTCCTGGAGCGGCTGCGCCTGTTCGAGGACTGCGGGGTCCACGCCGTCACCGTGCATCCCCGGTTCTCCACCGAGAAGCTCAAGCGCCGGGCCCGCTGGCAGGAGTTCCCCTGGATCGCGGCCCGGACCCGGCTGCCGGTCATCGGCAACGGCGACGTCTGCTGCCCCGAGGACCTGGCCTCCGACCCGGACAGCTTCGCCCCCCTGGCCGGGCTCATGCTGGGGCGGATCGCCGCGGTGAAACCGTGGATCTTCCGGGAGTTCGCCGGGCTGCCGCGCCTGGAGCTGGACTACCTGGAGGTGTGGGACCGGCTCTACCGCTACACCCTGGAGGACATGCCCCCGGAGCGGGCCTTCGGCCGGCTCAAGGAGTTCACCTTCTACTTCGCCAAGAACTTCTTCTTTGGCCATGAGATGTTCAAGGGTATCCAGAAGGCGCGCAACCCCGCGGAGATCCGCGAGGCCGCGGCGCGGTTCCTGGAGGCCGGCCCGCAGCTCAGCGCCAGCCGGGGACTGCCGTTCTCCTGAGGGAGGGCGCCGGCGCCCCGTCCGTGGCCCTATCTTTTAACCGCTTATTATCTCTAAAGCGTTTTATATGATATAAACGGAACTTTTTTCCGGTTGCGCCCATTTCCTGGGCAAGGTCGCCGCACGGTTGCATAGGGGACCGGTCCGGCCGTGGCGACTTCGTCCCCGGCCCTATGGAATTCCATTCAAGTTCCCGCAGGAGCACGCCATGTCCATGAAAGCCATTTCCATGGCCATTCCAGGATACCTATTGTTTTGTTCGCTTAATACCGTCATGGCCATGACCGCAGACCAGAAGAAACAAACGGCCGAGTTGACCGCCGATGCGAAGCGCATGTGGGACATCCTGCCGTCCCTGGCCTCCGATGCCCGGAAAACCGCCGGGCTGATCAAGGACCTTGAGGCATTCGCCAATCTGCCGGCCCACCCCAGGCTTGCGCCGTCCGAGGCCGCCCGCCGGAACGGTCTGGAAGCGGCCGCCTGGCTGAAACAAAGGTTGCCGAAACAGTATGCGGAAGAAACCGGGAACCCTGACATCAAGGCGTTCGCGGCGCCGGCTCCGGGTGCTCGCCCCCTGCCCATCCCCAAGACCATCCATTTCATTTGGCTGGGCAGCCCCATCCCGGAAAAATATGGTTCCAACATCCGGGCCATTGCGGCCCTGAATGCAGATTACAAAATCAATATCTGGCTGGATGATCACTCCCAGGCCAGCGCGGAGGCCAACCCGGAATCCCGGTTCACGTTCCGCCACGTGGACCAGATCCTGAACCATGCCGTCGCTTCCGATGACGCCAGGAACATCTACAAGCTCGCCGTGGCGAAATCCGGGTACCGGCCCAACTATGCGGCGGCTTCCGACCTCCTGAGGATCCTGATCCTGCTGGCCGAGGGCGGGGTCTACCTGGATACCGACACCTACGTCGAACGGGTTGAAGCCGCCTGCGGCTTTGGCCAGCTGCAGGCCAAGTACGGGTTTCTCCTGAGCACCCAGACCGTTGCCCGGGATGGACCGGTGAACAACAGCCCCATGGCCGCCGTGCCGGGATCCCCTGCCCTGCGCGAGCTGCTCGCCCTGGAGGAAAAGCGCTACCGGGACGCCGCGCACGCGGCCCAGTTCCATGGCCAGGGTCCGGAAGGCCAGTCCTGGCTTTACTGGGTGGCCACCGGAACGTCGGAGAAGATGAGGCTCGACAGCACCTGCTTCCTGGGCGGGCCGGGGCTGGCATGGGACTACCTGGTCCGTCTGGGCCATGGGTGGCTCAAGGCGAAAAACCTCAAGCTGGAAGCGCGCTTCGAGCCTGGCCCTCCGGCCGTGGAGTTGTTCACGGAAGAGACCAAGAAGCCCAGCTACTACTGCTCCAGCGCGGTGGCTCCGGTCGAGGACTACTTTTTTCTGGATACCATCTTCGGCGATTTCGACCTGACCTCGGAAACCTATGGGCTGAGCCATAAATTCGACCACGCGTGGCTGTCCCCGAAGGCCTCGGCCGCGGCGGCGGAGCAGCCGGAGCACAAGGACGCCAGCGTTCCGGATCCGGCCGTTGGCCACTAGCGCCGCTCCCGGACCCCGCAGTCGCCCCATGGCCCGTTCCGACCGGGCCGGGGGCTTCCGCCTCCCGCCCCTGGCGGCCGTGGCCGTCATCGGCACCACCACCGGCCTGCCGCTGATGATGGCGGGGGGAACCCTCCAGGCCTGGCTGAAGAGTGGGGGCATCGAACTGGAATGGATCGGGGTGTTCGCCCTGACCGGCATTCCCTACCTGCTCAAGCCCCTCTGGGCGCCCCTGCTGGACCGGTTCCGGCCCCCCTTCGGCGGGCGCCGCCGGGGCTGGATCCTGGTGATGATCCTGGCGATCCAGCTCGCCGCCATCCTCCTGGCCCTGTGCGATCCCACCCGGCGGCTGTGGCCCATGGCCGTCCTGGCCTTCGCCATGGCCTTCTGCAGTGCCAGCGCCGACATCAACATCGACGCGCTGCGGGTGGAAATGCTGCCGTCCCGGCTGGCCGGGCTGGGCTCCACCCTGCACTTCGTCGGACTGCAGGTGGGCATGCTGGCGGCCGGGGCCCTGGCGCTTTGGCTTTCCGACCGGATGCCCTGGCGCACGGTCTATTTCCTCATGGCCGCGGGCATGGTCCCGGGAGCCCTGGCGACCCTGCTTGCCCCCGAACCCGCCGCCAGCCCGCCGCCACGATCCTTGCGCGAGGCCGCCCTGCTGCCCCTGGTGGATTTCTTCCAGCGCAGACGGGCCATGCAGGTCATGGCCTTCATCATGCTGTTCAAACTGGGGGATGGCCTGGCCATGACCCTGAACATCCCCTTTCTCATGGACATGGGGTTTTCCCGCAGCGCGATCGCGCTGGCCGCCCAGAACATCGGCATCCCCGCCCTGGCGGCAGGGTGGGTGGCCGGCGGCTGGCTGATGCACCGGTTCCACCTGCTGCGCGCCCTGTGGATCCTCGGCTTCCTGCAGCTGGCCTCCATCCTCCTCACCTTCGCCCTCGCCCTGGGTCCCCCGGGCCCGCTGCTCCTGGGCACGGTCACCGCCCTGGGCAACTCGTTCCTCTCCATGGGCACGGTGGGTCTGCTGACCCTGACCCAGCGCGTCTGCTCCCCCGGGTGCGCCGTCACCCAGTTCGCCATCCTGTCCAGCCTGGCCGCGGTCCCCCGGGTCCTCTGCGGCGGTTCCGCCGGCCTGTTGGCCCACTGCCTGGGCTGGCCCGGCTTCTTCGCCTGCTGCGCGATCCTGGCCGTCCCCGGGCTGCTCCTGCTGCTCCAGGCCGGGCGCTGGGAACTGGGCGAAGATGCCAGTGCCGTTCCATCGAATCAACGGAACCATTGAGATCCGGTTCCTTCGGCAGAAACAGTGGAAGCACCGAGCCAACAGAGCAACCCGGAGGGCGCGGAGCCGCAGCTTGAGCGCGCCGCGAGCATAGGCACCCTGGGGTTCGGATGAACCTGCTATGAAAGCCTCACCGAAATCTATACTTGATTAGACTTGTGCCTAAGCAGAAATCTCTGGGATTGGAACATCAATGCCGAGTTTCTTGAGTTCCAGGATGTGCCTCCGGATGCTCTT
>Ga0181516_10000526_pt1 | contig 34499 bp, 30 predicted proteins | sample PEATcosm2014_Bin_25_FD_121104 | JGI IMG/M metagenome (GOLD analysis project Ga0181516, IMG submission 121104) | Peatland microbial communities from MTU Mesocosm Facility, Houghton, MI, USA - PEATcosm2014_Bin01_10_metaG | ecosystem: Environmental > Terrestrial > Soil > Wetlands > Peat | place... | reverse complement strand
GTCGCCGGTGACCCGGTCGTCGAAGCGCATGCCGAAGGCCAGGATCAGGTCCGCCTCCTGGATGGCCAGGTTGGTCCAGGGGGAGCCGTGCATGCCCATGAAGCCCAGGAACAGCGGGTGGCCCGCCGGGAAGCTGCCCAGGCCCAGGAGGGTGGAGGCCACCGGGATCCGCCCCCGCTCGGCGAAGGCCAGCAGCGCCGCGCTGGCCCCGGAGAGGGTGACCCCGTGGCCGGCCAGGATCAGCGGCCGGTGGCTGGCCCGGATCATCTCCAGGGCCTTGTCCAGCTGGGCCTTGGGCACTTCCGGCGGCAGGTGGCGCAGGTGCCGGGTGGGCGCCGCCCCCTCCCAGTCCAGCACGCAGCTGGCCATCTGGGCGTCCTTGGTGATGTCCACCAGCACCGGGCCGGGCCGGCCGCTCTTGGCCAGGGCGAAGGCCTCGCGGATGGCCGGCGCCAGCTGCTCCGGGCGCTGCACCAGGTAGTTGTGCTTGGTGATGGGCAGGGTCACGCCGGTGACGTCCACCTCCTGGAAGGCGTCCGAGCCCAGCAGGCCCGAGGACACCTGGCCGGTGATGGCCACCAGGGGCACCGAGTCCATCATGGCCGTGGCCAGGCCGGTGACCAGGTTGGTGGCCCCGGGGCCGGAGGTGGCCAGCACCACCCCCACCCGGCCCGAAGCCCGGGCGTAGCCGTCGGCCATGTGCGCCGCGCCCTGCTCGTGGCGGGCCAGGACGTGGCGCACGGTGGAGTTGGCCATGGCGTGGTAGGCGGGCAGGATCGCCCCGCCGGGATAGCCGAAGACCACTTCCACGCCTTCCCGTTCGAGGCATTCCCATAGAATCGTCGCGCCAGTCTGTTCCACTTTGGATTCCCGGAAGAGTGAAGCCTGGGCCGGATCGGCCCGGTTATAAAAAAAGCCCCGCGACCTTTGGGGTGCGGGGCGGTGGGTGGTTCAGGTCGTCTGCCTAAGTTACCCCCGCCCCGTGGCCGATAATGGCTACCACAAGGCCGAGTACTACCAGCAGAACCGCAAGGGAGCCGAGGTCGAGGACGCCGCCCGGGACTGGGAACGCCGCCAGATCGGCGGTGCCGACCCTGGAAGCGGAAGTCTGGTGCGAGTTCGTCATGACCCAGTTGTAAAGAAATCCCCGGGCGATGTCAACGCCTTGGGTTGATCATTGGGAAAACAAATAGCTTCATTCGCGGAGTGCCATCCGGTTCGGGCCGGTCCGGGAACGGAGCTAGGATGGTTTCCAGGAGTTTCCCATGCGATCGGATACCGTCAAGAAGGGCATCGAACGCGCCGGCCACCGCAGCCTGCTGAGGGCGACCGGGCTGAAGGACGCGGACTTCGCCAAGCCGTTCATCGGCATCGCCAACTCCTACACGGACATCGTGCCCGGCCACATCCACCTGCACGAGTTCGCCGCGGCGGTGAAGCAGGCGGTGCGCGAAGCGGGCGGGGTGCCGTTCGAGTTCAACACCATCGCCGTGGACGACGGCATCGCCATGGGCCACCTGGGCATGCGCTACTCGCTGCCGTCCCGGGAGCTCATCGCCGACGCGGTGGAGACCATGGTCACCGCCCACTGCTTCGACGCCCTCATCTGCATCTCCAACTGCGACAAGATCACCCCGGGCATGATCATGGGCGCCCTGCGGGTGAACGTGCCGACCATCTTCGTCACCGGCGGGCCGATGCTGGCCGGGAAGCAGGCCGACGGCAGTTCCAGCGACCTGATCACCGTGTTCGAGGGCGTGGGCAAGGTGCAGAGCGGCGAGATGACCGAGCGCGAACTGGGCCAGCTGGAGGCCGCCGCCTGTCCCACCTGCGGCTCCTGCTCCGGGATGTTCACCGCCAATTCCATGAACTGCCTGCTGGAGGCCATCGGCCTGGCCCTGCCCGGCAACGGCAGCATCCCCGCCGTGGACCCCCGGCGCCTGGAGCTGGCCAAGGTGGCGGCCCGGCAGGTGCTGGAGCTGCTCAGGCGGGACCTGAAGCCCCGGGACCTGGTGACCATGGACTCCCTGCACAACGCCTTCGCCCTGGACATGGCCATGGGCGGCTCCACCAACACCGTGCTGCACACCCTGGCCATCGCCCATGAGGCCGGCCTGGACTTCCCCCTGGAGCAGCTGAACCGGATCTCCGCGGCCACCCCCTGCATCTGCAAGGTCTCGCCTTCGCGGCCGGACGTGCACATCCAGGACGTGGACCGGGCCGGAGGCATCAGCGCCATCCTGAACCAGCTGGCCCGCAGGCCGGGCCTGCTGCACCTGGACGCCATGACCGTCACCGGCGGCACCCTGGGCCAGACCATCGAGGGCGCGGCCATCCAGGATCCCGACGTCATCCGCACCCTGGAGGCGCCTTTCACCGCCGACGGCGGCCTGTGCGTGCTGTTCGGCAACATCGCGCCCCAGGGCAGCATCGTCAAGAGCGCCGGGGTGGACCCCAGCTGCTACGTGTTCGAAGGGCCGGCGGCGATCTTCGAGAGCCAGGACGAGGTGCTCGCGGCCCTGGCCCAGCGCCGGGTCCTGCCCGGCCAGGTGGTGCTGATCCGCTACGAGGGCCCCAAGGGCGGCCCCGGCATGCCGGAGATGCTCTCCCCCACCTCCATGATCAAGGGCCAGGGCCTGGGCACGTCGGTGGCGCTCATCACCGACGGCCGCTTCTCCGGGGGCACCGCCGGCCTGTGCATCGGCCACGTGAGCCCCGAGGCCCAGGAGGGCGGGCCCATCGCCCTGGTGCAAGCCGGCGACCGCATCCGCATCGACATCCCGGCCCGGCGCCTGGACCTGCTGGTGGACGAGGCCGAACTGGCCCGGCGCCGGGCGGCCTGGGTGCGTCCCGCGCCCAAGATCCTCACGGGCTGGCTGGGCCGCTACGCGGCCATGGTCACCAGCGCCAGCCGGGGGGCGATCCTGGTGGTGCCGGAGTAGGGCGGAAGGCTTGGTGCCTGGCCAGCGGCAGTCCGGGGCCGCTGGCGGCAGTGATAGTTTCGGCTATCATTGCTAGTGGGAGGTGGACCGGAAACCTGTGCGCAGCGTGTCCATCGCCTTCGTGGAGGTGCTCTCCGCGCTTTCCCGCAAGGCGGACCTGGATGACGACGAGCGCGTCGCTGCCGTGCGGGAGTTCCTGGCCTCCTGGCACCGCTTCAAGGCGGTCCCGACCGATTCCATCCTGGAGGTGGCCGGGGTGCTGACCCGGTCCCATCCATTGCCTGCCTTCGATGCCATCCACCTCGCGGCCGCCATGGAACTCGGGCCGCCGAGCACGATCACCTTTGCGGTCTACGACCTGGATCTGGCGCGTGCCGCACGCAAGGAAGGCTTCAAGCTCATCACCGATCCAAAGTTCAAACTCGCCTGACCGGGCCGAAGCACGGCCAGGCTTGGCAGACCGGGGCAGCCTCGTCAGGGCCTTGCTAAGGCCCTTGATAAATAGTATAAATACATTATAGTATATCCACCCATTCCGGGGCCGTAGGTCCGTTTTTGAGGTGGAAATGAAGCTCCTGCTCCCTGTGCTCATCGGTGCCATCTGCTGGCCCGCGGCCGCGACCACCCCATGCCTCACCGCCGAGGAGGCCAAGGCCATCGCGGAGAACGCAACCCTGGGCGAGGCGGTCTCCGCCCATCGGGTGCATCATCCCCAGACCGCAGGTTTTCCGCCATGGCTGGTGCTGGTGCACATGCCCGGGCAGGACTACGGGTGGCGCTGCATCATCTCCAGGGACAACGGCAAGCTGTTGCGGAAACAACGCATCCCCAACCCGCCGTCCAAGGTGCGTTGAGCGGTTGCGGTCGGCGGCCTGAGGCCGCCTGAGGCGGTTCGGGTTATCCTGGGCTCACTGCGAGGATAACCATGCGCTCCATGACCGCTTTCGCCGAACGGGTGTCGCCGCTTGAGACAGGGCAGCTGCGGCTCACCCTGCGCTCCGTGAACCACAAGGCCCTGGAGCTCTCCCTGCGCATCCACCCGGCCCTGTTCCCGCTGGAAGCGGCCATCCGGGCCAAGGTGCGGGAGACCGCCCAGCGGGGCAAGCTGGACCTGACCGTGGAGATCCAGGACGAGCCGGCCCTGGAGCCCCAGATCAACCGCCCCCTGCTGCGCTCCATGGCCAAGTCCTGGCAGGAGGACGCCGAGTGGCTGAACCTGCCGCCGCTCACCGCCGAGGCCTTCTTCCGCCTGCCGGGGGCCTGGGTGGCGGCGAGCTCGGACCTGGCCGAGCGCATGGAGGGCACGGTCCTGGCCGGCCTGGACGCCCTGCTGGAGACCTGGAACGCCGGCCGGTCCCGGGAGGCCCAGCGGCTGGAGCCGTTCTTCCGGGAGGGGCTGGCCGCCCTGCGCGGGCTGTGGGAGACGCTGCGCAGCGAGGCCGAGCTCCAGGCCCGGGAGCTGCCCGAGCAGTACCGCCAGCGCCTGGAGCAGGTGCTCAAGGATGCCCAGCTGGCCGGGCAGCTGCCCGCCGAGCGGGTGGTGGCCGAAGCCGGGGCCCTGGCCGAGCGCCAGGACGTGCGCGAGGAACTGGTGCGCATCAGCGCCCACCTGGACGACTTCCAGGAGCGCCTGGCCAAGGGCAGCCTGGGCGGCAAGGCCCTGGACATCTGGAGCCAGGAGCTGCTGCGGGAACTCAACACCTGCGGCTCCAAGTGCAAGCGCCTGGCCATGACCCGGGCGGTGATGGCGGCCAAGGGGGCCCTGGACCAGATCCGGGAGCAGGGCGCCAACCTGGAGTGATCCCGGGCCCGGGAACCTATGTGTAATTAATCGCATTCTTCATGGGAACCGCCTCACTGGGATCTGGCGGTACATGGAGAAAATACATGTTAAGTTCGTCAAGACTGGCAAAAACAGCCCTGCTCAGCCTGGTCACCGCCCTGGCGGCCAGCGCCGGAGGCGCCTTCGACCGGGCCAAGGTCGAGAATGGCCTGTACCATGTGGAAAACCTGCTCATCGGCTGCACCTGCGATCCTGAGCAGCAGGCGGTGATCGCGGACCGTTACATGCCGAAAGGCCATCACAAGCATTCAGGGGAAGAGTGGGTGTCCCTCGATGTGGATGGCAAGATCAAGCCCGACATCGAAGCCGATGTGAAAATGATCGACAAGGTGATCGGATCCATTGAAAAGAAAGTATACATTGAACACTTCAACGATAAAACCACCCCGCCATTGACCTACCAGGGCGAATTGCTGAAGAAATTGTTCAAGATCATGAAGCCTGGAGCCGTGCTGTACATGGACTACTATCCAATCGTGGAATGGATGGATGGCGGGGTCAAAGCTTTCTATGACTGGGAAAATTCGCCCTACGGTGTGGTGGACGGAATCGACACCACCAGGAACTACTTCTGGGCAGCGGCCAGTTTCAATCACTTCAAGAAAGCGATCAAGAAAGGTTCCACCTTCGACACCTTCGGGGGCCGGAAGGCCGTCCTGGACTGGTATGTGGCGGATATGAAAGAAAACAAGAAATTCATGGCTGGAATGCCGGCCCATCTGACCACCGATGCCGCCAGGAACCAGTATCTCCTGGAGCGGGCCGGCGCCACCCTGGACCTGCGCCTGCAGACGAGTCCCAGTGATCGCTGGAAAGTGGAAAGGAAGGTGTTCTACGGAGCGAAGAACCTGGAGAAGGTGAAGGGCTTCATGAAGGAGCTGGGCTTCACCAAGGTCATGGTCATGAGCGGGATGACCAATCCGTTCAACGGCCGCAAGGGCGAACGCATGATCGTGGCGGTGAAGCCCGCCGAGGCCTCGGCCACCGCCGGCGCCACCGTGGAAAGCAAGGCTGACGGACTGCCGGACAAGGGGGACAAGGCAGACCGGAAGGAGATCGACGGAGCGCCAGCCGGATCGTAGGCGTCCCACCGGGACTGATCACGGATCATTCACCGATGCCTGCCGGAGGGCCACAGGGTCCTCCGGCCCGTTTCTGGCCCGGGCCATCCGCCCCCTGACGGTCATCCGGAACAGCGGCCACGCCAGCACCAGCAGCCCCACCGAGCCCAGGGCGAGGCGGCCGCTGGCGGCGAGGCTGCCGGCCAGCAGCACCAGGGTCACCAGCAGGGACAGTCCGGTGGTCCAGGGAAACAGCGGCGTCCGGAAGATCCCCGGCGGGTGCGGGCGGCGCCGGCGCAGGACCAGCAGGCTCAGGAAGCAGAAGGTGTAGTTGATGAGCAGGAACGGACTCATGAAGCCGATGGCGGTCTCGAAGCTGGGCAGGCCGAGGCCCGCCAGGGCCAGGGCCAGGGTCACCAGGAGCCCGGTGGTGGGGGTGCCGCCCGGGTTCACGTCCGTGGCCCGGGCGCCGGCCAGGCCCGCCCGGCCCAGGGCGTACAGGACCCGGCTGGCGATGAGCAGGGTGGCGTTCATGACGCTCACCAGGGCCAGCACCAGCCCCGCCCGCAACAGGCGGGCGCCGCCGGGCCCCGCCACCCGGGCCGCCAGGTCGGCGCCGGGCAGGTCCGAGCCGGTGAGCACCGCGTAGGGCAGGGCATGGACCATGGCCCAGGAGAGCACCAGGTAGAGGCCGGTCACCAGGAGCACGCCGCTGGCCAGGGCCCGGGGGATCTGGCGCCCGGGGTCGGTGTACTCCTCGCCGAAGTAGACGGCGGAGTAGTAGTTGTCATAGGCGAACAGCACCAGCTGCATGGCGCCCATGAAGGCCAGGAGGCCGCCGGCGCCCGGGACCGCGGCGACCCGCGGGCCGGGGGGCGCCCCGGGCAGGAGCAGGGCGGCCAGGCCCAGGGCCAGGAACAGCAGGCCCTTGCCGGCGCTGGTGAGCGCCTGGAGCAGCACCCCCCAGCGCAGGCCGGGCCACTGGGGCAGGCTCACCAGCAGGACGGCCAGGACGGCCCAGAGCCGCGCCGGGCCCGGCAATCCCGCGGCCGCGGCCAGCTCGCCCAGCATCATGGCGAAGGCGGAGACGGTGAACGCGCAGGCCAGGAAATCCCCCCAGCCCACCACGAAGCCGGCGAAGGGCCCCAGGGCCGCGTCGGCGAACACCGGCAGCCCCCCGCTCCGGGGCAGGCGGGTGCCCAGCTCGGCGAAACTCAGGGCCGACACCCCGGAATAGGCGCCGCCCAGGGCCCAGGCCATCCAGCACAGGGCGGGGGACGGCAGCCTCGCGGCCACGGCCCCGGGCAGGCGCAGGATCTCCCCCCCGACCGCCGCGCCGAGGATCACCGCCAGGCCGAAACCGGCACCGAGGATGCGCAGGAGGGAATTTTTCACGCAGCCAGTGTCGCTGCAATGTTTCCTGAATCGTGAAAAATTCAACCCGGCCGGGGGTCCGAGCCATCCGCCGGGAGGCGCAGGGGTTCCCCGGCGCCGGACGTCTGGTCCACCGTCCGGCCCAGGCGCAGGTCGGCCCAGATCCACACCCCGAAGATCAGGAACAGGATGGTGGCGATGGGCCCCGGCACCGCCCGCAGCGACTTGAACAGCCCGATCAGCACCTGGTTGATGAGCGCGCCGCCGGCCTTGCCCAGGCGCGCCCCCACCACGTCGATGGCCGCCTTGCCCTTGACCTTGGACTCCTGGTCCAGGGGGATGTAGGCCATCTCCTTGGTGGGGTCGAACAGGGAGTACTTCGCGGCCTTGCTGGCCACGTTCTGGATGGTGCCGAACAGCACCGCCACCGCCAGCGGGGTGGTGCCCCAGTTCGCCAGCACCGGGCCCAGCCCGTCCTCGAACAGGATGAAGCTGAAGAACCCGACCCCGGTCACCAGGAACACCACCGGGGTGATGAGCGCGGCCGCCGTCCAGCCGTACCTGCGGATCACGTTGTTGGCCACGAACAGCATCATGAACACGGTGGTCGCGCCGGTGGCGAAGGAGAAATTGGCCATGTAGTCCTGGTACTCCCTGGGGTTCGGATGCAGCAGGCCCAGATGGGTCTTCCAGGTCACTTCGATCAGGTTGGTGGTGATGCCGTAGGCCACCACCACGATGGCGATGCAGAGCAGGGTGCGGGACCGCAGCAGGACCCGGTAGGCCTCCTTCAGGGACATCTTCGGCTGGAGGTTCCGCAGCGCCTTCTGGTCGGCCTTGGAGTAGAAGCGCGGGTCGCTCAGCACCTCCCGGTGGATCCAGCGGTAGATCAGCATGATGGCCAGGATGCAGGCCAGCACCAGGGCCATGAGCAGGATCACGTAGGCGGTCCAGCGCTCCATGGGCACGTGCCGGATCACCAGGGCCGCCAGGGCCCGGAGGGTGTGGTTGGCGAACTTGATGGTCAGCAGGGCGAGGTTGGCGCCCACCCCGAACAGGGCGTAGAAGCGCCTGGATTCCTCGAGCTTCACCACGTCGTTGGCGAAGCCCCAGAACATCAGGGACAGGGCCATGCTGCCCCACAGCTCCGCCATGATGTAGAACAGGGAGAGCACCCAGTTGCGGACCAGGCCCGCCAGGCTGGACAGCCACGGCGACAGGTGCTGCTGCCACTCACCGAAAGCCGCCGCCGGCTGGAGCGACTCCCGGATGGGGAAAATCACGGCGAACCCCAGGAAGAACAGGATGAACTGCGCCATGGTGATATGAAATAGTTTTTGCTTGCTGTATTTGTTGCTTAGCTTCGAATAAACGATCATAAATACCACCGACATCGGGATGACGCCGTAGACCTTCAGGAATGGAATCAGGTGCGCGCCCCCGCCGGGCGCGGTGACGATCAGCGTGTCCTTGGTGTCCCGGAGGATGGAATATATGAATGATATGAAGAAAAAGATAAGCAGCATCGGCAGGAATTTCTTCAGCTCGTAGCCGTGAATGGGCCAGACGAGGGCACGAAGTTTTCCGAATTCAGGGTTTCCGTCAGACGGGCTATGCTGGTCCATGCTTCCTCCGGATCCGGCCTGGCAGCATGCTTACGGATGGTTACTGCCATTTCTATTTATTTATATATGCATGGACCTCGAACCTGCTGTCCGCCACCACCCCTATCAGTGCCTCCGGGGCGGGGGATGTTTTCCCGGCCTCCGGCAAATGATGAGTTGCGTTCCCATGGCTTGATTGATACATTGCCAGGATGTCATCGCGTTCCGCTTGCTCCCTGCCCACCTCGGCCTTCCCGGCCGCCGGGCCCGGGCCTGCCCGCGGCGCCATGCCCACCATGACCACCACTACCGGTACCACTACCACGCGCTCGACGCGGAGGCCGGGGCCGGCCTAGAACCAGGAACAAGACCAACCAACCAACCGGCCCCGCTCACCAGCGGGGCCATTTTTTTTGAAGGCATGCCATGGACATCTCCGATCCCGCCCGTTCCGCCGCCAGCGCCCCCCAGGGAGGCAGGGGCATCCTGGTCATGAAGTTCGGGGGCACTTCCGTGGCCGGCGACGCCGGCCTGCTGCGGGTGGCCGCCCTGGTGCGGGCGGCCCTGGCCGGCCACCGGGTGCTGCTGGTGGCTTCGGCCATGTCCGGGATCACCGATCTGCTGGTGGCCGGGGCCCACCGGGTGCTGGACAGCGGCACGGTGCTGGACAGCTACTGTTCCACCCACCGTCGGGCCCTGGCGGCGCTGCCGGGCCTGCCGCCCCCGCTGGTCCAGGACCTGGAGGCGCGCCTGGACCTGCTGGAGGCCGAGCTGGCCCGGCTGCTCCAGGGGGTCACCCTGCTGGGCGACTGCTCGCCCCAGGTGCTCGCCCGCATCTGCTCCCTGGGCGAGCGGGCCTCCTGCGCGCTGCTGGCGGGCCTGCTCCGGGCTTCGGGGCTGGCCTGCCTGGAACTGGACCCCACCCAGGTGCTGGTGTGCCAGGGCAACCCGGCGGAGGCTTCGCCCCTGCCGGCCCGGATCCGGGAGCGGCTGCGGCCGTTCCGCCGCGGCGACGCGGAGCTGGCGATCCTGCCCGGGTTCTTCGGCGGCAACGAGGCCGGGGAGCCCATGCTGCTGGGGCGGGGCGGGTCGGACCTCTCCGGGGCCCTGGCCGCCGCCGCGGTGGATGCCGCGGGCCTGGAGATCTGGACCGACGTGGACGGGGTGTTCACCGCGGACCCCCGGCTGGTGGAAGGGGCCCGGTGCCTGGAGGAGCTCAGCTACGAGGAGGCCATGGAGCTGGCCTACTTCGGGGCCAAGGTGCTGCATCCCAGGACCCTGGGCTACGTGCGCGGACCGGCCATCCCCACCCGGGTGCGCAACACCCTGCGCCCGGAGCACCCGGGCACCCTGGTGACCGCCGAGGCCCAGCCGCTGAAATCCGGGCCCCGGGGCCTCACCCTGCTGCCCGGCCTGGCCCTGCTGGACCTGTCGGGCTCGGGCCTGAAGGGGGTCCCGGGCGTGGCCGCGCGGGCCTTCGGATCCCTGGCCGCCAGGGGCGTCAACGTGGTGCTGATCACCCAGGGCTCCAGCGAGTGCGCCATCACCATCTGCGTCCGGGCCGGGGAGGCGGTCCCGGCCCGGGAGGCCCTGGCGGTGACCTTCGAGGCCGAGCTGGCCGCGGGGCTCATGGACCCGCTGGTGCTCAAGCCCGACCACGCGGTGGTGAGCGTGGTGGGCGACGGCATGGGCCAGCACATCGGGGTGTCGGGCTCGTTCTTCGGGGCCCTGGGCAGCCAGGGCTGCAGCGTGGTGGCCATCGCCCAGGGCGCCAGCGGCCGCTCCATTTCCGCGGTGGTGCGGGAGGAGGCCGGGCCAAGGGCCCTGGCGGCGGTGCACCGGCGCTTCTTCGGCGGCCTGGAGCCCCTGGAGCTGCACCTGATGGGGGTCGGCCTGGTGGGCAAGCAGTTCCTGGTGCAGCTGCAGCACCTGCGCCGGCGCATGCCCGAGGTGGCGGCCTCGCTCAAGCTCTGCGCGGTGACCAACTCCCGGCGCATGCTGCTGGATGCCGACGGCCTGGATCCGGCCACGGCGCTGGCCGAGCTGGCGGCCCGGGGCGAGCCCCTGGACGAGCAGCGGCTCCGGGACACGGTGCGCTCGCGCCGGCCCGACCATGCGGTGCTGGTGGACTGCACCACCGCCCAGAGCCTGGCGGACAGCTACCTCAGCTTCGTGGAGACCGGCTTCCACCTGGTGAGCGCCAGCAAGAAGGCCAACAGCGGCACCATGGAAGCCTGGCGCGAGCTGCGCCGGATCCTGGACCGGCGCGGCCGGGTGTTCCACTACGAGACCAACGTCGGCGCCGGGCTGCCCATCCTGGGGCCCCTGCGCGACCTGCGCAACGGCGGCGACCGGATCCGGCGGCTGGAGGGCATCCTCAGCGGCTCGCTGTCCTACATCTACGGGCGCCTGGACGAGGGCGCGGACTTCAGCCAGGCGGTGCGCGAGGCCCGGGAGGCGGGCTTCACCGAGCCGGATCCCCGGGACGACCTGTCGGGCCTGGACGTGGCGCGCAAGGCCCTGATCCTGTTCCGGGAGATGGGCGGTGAGCTGGAGCTGGGCCAGGTGGACGTGGCCGGCGCCCTGCCCGAAGGCTTCGACGCCGGCGGCACGGTGGAGGCCTTCATGGCCCGGCTGCCGGAGCTGGACGCGCCGTTCCGCGCCCGCCTGGAGGCGCTGAAGGCCCAGGGCAAGGCCCTGCGCTACGCCGCCACGGTCACCCCCGAAGGCTGCCGGGTGGGGGCCATCGAGGTGGACGCCGAGCATCCGCTCTCGGTGATCCGGGGCGGCGAGAACGCGCTCTGCGTCTCCACCGAGGCCTACGACCCGCACCCGATGGTGGTGCGCGGCTACGGCGCCGGCGCGGCGGTCACCGCCACCGGGGTGCTGGCCGACGTGCTGCGCATCGCCCGGGGGGCGCGGTCATGAAACGGGTCCTGGCCTTCGCCCCCGCCAGCATCGGCAACTTCATGGCGGGCTTCGACACCCTGGGGGCGGCCATCGCCCCCCTGGAAGGGCCGCCCCTGGGCGACCAGGTGGAGATCCGGCTGGACCAGGGCGCCAGCTTCGCCATGGCCGGGCCCTTCGCCCACCGCCTGCCGCCGGACCCCGGCGACAACCTGGCCCTGAAGGCCCGCGACGCCTTCGCCCGGGCCTGGGGGCGGCCGCTGCCGCCGCTGGCCATCCGGCTGCAGAAGAACCTCCCGGTGGGCAGCGGGCTGGGTTCCAGCAGCGCCACGGTGGTGGCCACCCTGGCCGCCCTGGACCGGCTGCTGGAGGCCGGCCTGGGCGAGGCGGCGCTGCTGCGCGCCGCGGGGGAGGCCGAGGGGCAGGGCTGCGGCGCCGCCCACCTGGACAACGTGGCGCCGTCGCTCCTGGGCGGGCTGCGCCTGGTGGACCCGGCCGGCCGGCCCCGGCTGCTGCCGTTTCCCGAGGACCTGGTCCTGGCCGTGCTGAGCCCCGGGCTGGAGCTCAACACCCGGGACGCCCGCCGGGTGCTGCCGGCCCAGGTGCCCCTGGCCCTGGCCGTGGCCCACGCCCAGAACCTGGCCGCCCTGGTGTACGCCCTCTGCACCGGGACGCCGGTCTGCGCCGGGACTGCCTGCGCGACCTGCTGGCGGAGCCGCACCGGGCGCCGCTGGTGGCGGGCTTCCGGGCGGTGCAGGCGGCGGCGCTGGGGCAGGGGGCGGAAGGCTGCACCCTGTCCGGCGCCGGGCCGGCGATCTTCGCGGTGGCCGGCCGGGACCGGGCCGGGGCCGTGGCCCAGGCCATGGCCGAGGCCTGGGCCGCGGCCGGGGTCGCGTGCCAGGCCCGGCTGTGCCGGGTGGACGGGGAGGGCGCCCGGATCCTGGAGGCCCAGTGAGCCCGGCGGGCTGCGCAAGGGGTGGCAAATCCCGAGGTTGAAACATTCCAGGTTTCGGCCATGGAAACGGCCACGTTCACCTACGCGCCCCAGGCGGTGAAAACCAGGCAATGCAAGAGCCTGGCCCTCGGTTTGGCCCGCGCCCGGTCAGCGGCGGAACACGATGCAGGCCCAGAACAGCAGGCCGGCCAGGGCCGCCACCGCCGGCTGCCTGGGCTTCGGCACGGGCCGCCGGCGGTTGATGGCCCACAGCACCTGCCGGACCCCGCAGAACAGCACCGCCACCGACAGGGCGTAGCCGATGCCGCCGCCGACGATGAGCGCGGGATCCTGCTTGCCGGCCTTGACCACCAGGCCGATGCTGGCCAGCAGCGGCACCGCCGCGTCCGCCCAGTCGAACTTCCACCGGGGCAGGGGCAGGGCAGGTTCCGGGTCGATGGGCATGGCGGCTCCGGGCTTCAGTGGCCGCAGGAGCAGCCTGCTTCGCCGCAGCCTTCCGCGGCGCAGTCGCCGCCGCAGCCCTCTTCTCCGCAGCTGCCGCCGCAGCCTTCGGCGCCGCCGGCCAGGTAGCCCTCGGCCATGTCCATGAGGTCCTGGTGCGGCGCCATCTTGATCTGGATGGCCAGGTTCACCGCCCGGATCCGGTCGGCACGGTCCACGCCCAGCTGGTGCAGGCGGAAATTGTGCTTCTGGAAGGCGTCCCCGTTGTTGGCGGCCATGGCCGCGGCCAGGGCGATGAGTTCGGCGACGGCTTCGGTGATCAGGGGGGCGGCTTCGGCTTCCACGGGCAATCCTCGACAGGGGGCGGCCCGGAACGGCCGCCAGCTTCGATCATGGGGCCGGGCCGGCGCCTTGGCTACGTTCGCGGCGGAACTTGCGGCTCCGGTCACAGCCCTCAGGCGGCGGTCATGGGCAGGTCTTCCACGTGGATGGAGGGGAAATCCTCGCGGATGTCCTTGCCCAGGTCCCGGGCCATGTCGTCCTCCTCGTCGTAGCGCCAGAGCAGCTTCACGGCGCAGCCGCCCTCGGCGGCCTTGTTCAGCAGCTGGAAGATCCGGTGGAAGGCCTTGGCGCTGGCGCTGTTGTAGTAGGTGATGTGCATTTCCACCTGGAGCAGGGGCAGCTTGCCCTCGTCCACCACGGCGCGGATCCGCTCCAGGATGGGGGCGTAGAAGGACAGGACGTTCTCCGGATAGGACTCGCCGCGCATGGTGAGCAGCCCCCCCTGGGGGTTCAGGCGCACCTCGGGGGTGAGCGGGGTGGCGGGCAGATGCAGGTTGTCCATGGAATGACTCCTTCAGATGAGGGCTTTGAGGAACAGGAAAGTGGTGCCGTCCGGGGCCGGCTCTTCGAACGTGAATTCGATGGGCTGCCTGGCGCTCACGGCCATGGTCAGGAGCCCCAGGCCGGCGCCCTTGCTGTCCGGGTCCGGGTCGTCGGACGCCAGCTGCCGGCGGTAGGCCTGGCGCACCAGCTCGTGGCTCATGCCCTGGACCGATTCCAGCCGCTCGCGCACCCGGGGCACCTGGTCGGAGGCCATGAAGTTGCCGCAGGTCACCTGGTAGCCCTGCTCGTCGCTCTCCACGGACAGGGCGCCGAACTTGCCCTCGGGCTGGCCCGCCGCGGCATAGTGGAGCACATTCTGGGCCATCTCCATGAACGTGGCGAACACCTTCCGGGACTGCGTCCCGCTGGCGCCCTCCTCCTGGAGCCGGCGCCGCAGCACCGCGCCGATGGAAGCGATCGTCTCCTGGTCCAGGAGGCCGCTGTGGAAGAACACCACCCCCTCGGAACGGGCGTGGGCGATGAACTGGCTGAACTGATTGATTTGCATGGAACCTCAGAGTTGTATGGACAGCAGGCAGACGTCGTCCCGGCGGGGTTCCGGGCCCTGGTAGCCGGTCATGGCGGTATAGGCGTGTTCGAGGCGGTCCTGCAGCGCCGGGCCCCCGGCCAGGAAGGCCTGCCAGAGCCGGTGCTTGCCGAAGGCGATGCGCCGGGGGCCGCCGATCTGGTCGGTGATGCCGTCGGTGGTGCCCACCAGGACCGTGCCCGGGGCGAACTGCAGCGCCCGGCTGGTCCAGACCTGGCCGTCGGGGGTGCTGATGTAGCCGACCCCGATGCGGTCGCCCTTGACCTCCTCGGGTTCGGCGGCGTCCGGGTGGAACACCCAGAGGCTGTGGCGGGCGCCGGCGAAGACCATGCCGCCCCTGGCGTCGTCGATCCAGAGGCAGGTCACGTCCATGCCTTCGTCGGCGATGGGCGCGCCTCCGGTCATGGCGAAGCTTTCCATGTCGTCGTCCCGGTGCCGCTGGCCCAGCTCCTCCTTGACCCGCCGGTTCACCTGGGCCAGCACCAGGCCCGGTTCCCAGGGGGCGGCCAGGTCCAGCGCATGGCCCAGGAAGGAGGTCATCAGCATGGCGGTGAAGGCCCCCGGGACGCCGTGGCCGGTGCAGTCCATCAACGCCAGGAACAGGCCCTTGTGGCCGTCCCGCTGGATCCGCCGGGCGAAGAAGGCGTCCCCGCCCACCTGGTCCCGGGGCTTCCAGAGCAGGTGCTGATCGGTCAGGCCGTCCGCCTGGAGTTCCCTCAGGGACGTGCCCAGCAGCGCGCCCTGGATGATCTGGGCGTAGTTGATGGATTCGCGGATCACCTGGTTGCGCTCCGCCTCCATCTGCCCCAGGGCCTTGAGCAGGTCCAGGCCGGTGCCCAGCCCGCGGAAGCGGCCGTCCTGGGTGACGATGAACCCGTCCTGCAGCACCTTGGCCCCGGCCTCCACCGCCACCCGCCCCAGCTCGGCGATGGGCAGGTCGCCGTCCACGATCAGCGGCGACTTGTCCATGAAGGCGATGCAGCTCTTCTTTTCGTACACCTCCCGGTGGAACGGCTGGGAATAGCCGGTGAGGAAGATGCCGCAGTTGATGATGCCGATGGGGATGCCGTCCTCCACCACCGGCAGGGCGGCCTGCTGGGGATGCTCCTTGAAGAACAGCATCACGTCCCGGTTGAGCTGGAGGGGGGTCACCGCCTCCCGGGACCGGGCCAGGTCCGCCGCGCAGCGGGGCGGCCGCTCGGTCTTGGGTTCTTCCTGCAGGATGGTGGATTCCAATGATTCGGCGGCGGTCATGCTGCCCTCCTGGGACCATCTTCCAGGTCCTTGTAACGGTTTCGTGCCCGACCCATGACAAACGCAAAATAGTGGAATCTGTCATACTCGGCCCATGCCTACCGAATCCTTCCAAGCCAGCCGCTGGACCAAGGGGAACCGCCTTTTCCCCACCTGGATCGAGGTGACCGACACCGCGGTGACCCGCAGGAAGCGGTCGTGGTTCTCCCGGGACGAGATGTCCATCCACCTGCAGCGGGTGGCCAGCATCCGCATCAACACCGGGCTGTTCTGGTCCGACATCATCATCGAGTCCACCGGGGGCACCGACCCCCTGGTGAGCCACGGCCACCGGAAGGCCGACGCGATCCGGATCAAGGCCCTGGTCGAGCAGGCCCAGACCCGGCAGCCCGCGCCCGCGCAGGCCCTCTGAGCCCGGCCGGCAGCGCATGACCGGCGAAGTGCGCACCCGGCTCCTGGACCCCCTGCGGTCCAGGCTGTTCATGATGCTCTGGATCGCCAACATGGCGTCCAATGTCGGCACCCAGATCCAGAGCGTGGGCGAGAAGTGGCAGATGGCCCACCTCACCGCCTCGCCCCTGCTGGTGGCGCTGATCGAGACCGGCACCACCCTGCCGGTGCTGCTGCTGGGCCTGGCGGCCGGGGCCCTGGCCGACATCCTGGACCGCCGGCGGATGCTGCTGGCCACCCAGGTGTTCATGATGGGCTGCGCCGCGGTGCTGTCGGGGCTCACCTTCATGCACCACATCACCCCGGCGGTGCTGCTGACCATGTCGTTCCTCATCGGCATCGGTTCGGCCCTGAGCATGCCGGCCTTCCAGGCCATCGTGCCGGAGCTCCTGGACCGGCGCAGCCTGGCCGGGGGCGTGGCCCTGAACAGCGCCGGCTTCAACGTGAGCCGGGCCGTGGGCCCGGCCGTGGGCGGGCTGATCGTCGGGCTCATGGGCGCGGGCTGGGCCTTCTGCTTCAACGCGGTGTCGTTCCTGGCGGTGGTGCTGGCGCTGCTGGCCTGGGACCGGCCCCGGCCCAGCTCCAGCCTGCCCGGGGAGCGCTTCATGGGCGCCCTGAAGGTGGGCTTCCGCTATGCCCGGCACAGCCGGCCGTTCCAGGTGATCCTGCTGCGGGCCCTGGGCTATGCCTGGTTCGGGGGGGTGATCTTCTCGCTGCTGCCGGCCCTGGCCATCCACGACCTGAAGCTCGGCTCCGAGGCGTTCGGCGGGCTCATGGGCTGCATCGGAAGCGGGGCGGTGGCGGCGGTGTTCTTCCTGGAGCCGCTGCGGCGGCGCTTCAGCACCAACCAGATCCTGGCCGGGTTCAGCCTGCTGGCCGCCCTGGCCCAGGGGATCATCGCCACCGTGCCGCACACCCCCACCGTGGCCGCTTGCCTGGTGCTGGCGGGCATGAGCTGGCTGGGCATCCTCTCCACCGTCAACACGGCGATCCAGCTGTCGGTGCCCCCCTGGGTGAAGGCCCGGGCCTTCGGCACCTACCACATGGTCTGGGGCGGGGCCATGGCCCTGGGGGCGGCCTTCTGGGGCGAGACGGCGGAGCTGCTGGGGCTGCGCGCTGCCATGGGCCTGTCCGCCGCCGGCATGCTCGCCGCGCTGGCGGTGCTGGGCCGGCTGCGCATCACCGCCTTCGACGCCGAGCTGGATCTCAGCCCGCACCGGGACACCCCCCACAGCCCCACGGCCATCCCCCTGGAGGCCGGGCCCATCCTGGTCCAGGTGGAGTACGCGGTGCCCCTGGAGCGGAAGGCGGCCTTCCTGGAGGCCATGGTCCCGGTGCGCCGGCTCCGGCTCCGGGACGGGGCCATGCGCTGGGCCATGTTCGAGGAGCCCGACCGGCCCAGCGACGGCGAGGCGCGCTTCCTGGAGACCTACCTGAGCTCCACCATGGGCGAGCACCTGCGCCAGCACCACCGGGCCACCGCCCAGGACCGGGCGGTGCTGGCCGCGGCCTTCGTCCTCACCCGCGTCGGCCGGCCCGCCACCCGCCACCTGGTGGTGGTGGAGGACCACGACTCCAGCCTGCTGCAGATGATCTGGCAGGGCTGGCTGGGAGAGTAGCCGGCCAGGCGGGCCAGGTTGGCGAAAAAAGCCTGAGTCTCCCGCCGGGGTTGAGCGCATTGCTTCCTTGGACGGAGGCATGGCGTTGGAGGATCCGGTGCGGCAGGGGCATGAGCGGTGGCCGGCGGTCTTCATGGGCGTCGGCGGGCGCTGGCTGCTGGCCCTCGGCGCCAGCCTCTGGCTGGCCCTGCCGGCGGCCGCCGCCCGCGGCAAGTTCGTGCTCACCGGCGCCCCGGGATCCGGCAAGACCACCATCCTCCGGGAACTGGCAGGGCAGGGGTGGCTGACGGTGCCCGAAGCCTACACCGAGCTGTTCCGCCGCGCCGAAGCCCAGGGCGCCGTGGACCGGTTCCTGGCCGATCCCGCGGTGCTGGAACGGAACCTGATGCGCTTCCAGCTGGATGCCGAGGCCGGGCTGCCCGCCGCGGAACCGGTGTTCCTGGATCGCGGCACGGTGGATATCACGTTCTACAGCAGATACTTGAACGTCGAACTTGGAGAGGGCTGGCACCGGGCCGGGAACGCCAACCCCTACGACCTGGTGTTCCATGTGGAGCCCCTGCCGGAACGGCTCTACCAGGCCGCCGGGCCCCGGCGCGAGACCTGGGCCGCGGCCCGGGAACTGGACCGCGGCATCAAGGCGCACTACCTGGAGCAGGGCTACGGGTCCAGGCTGGTGCCGGTGCCCTTCGCGCCCCCGGCCCAGCGCGCCGCCTTGGTGCTGGACGCCGTCCGGGAACGCTTCCGCCTGAGCGACGCCGTGGACCTCCTGGCGGGCCGGTCCCCGGGGCAGCTGAGCGCCTTCGCCGGCCCCCCGGGGCCGGTCCGGCGCCTCCAGGCCCCGGCCGCCGGCCCCGGGGGCCCCTTCCGCTATTTCGGGGTCCGGAACGGCCGGCAGGGCCGGGCCCGGCTGGCGCGGTTGCGCCGGGAGCTGGCCGGGGCCCTGGGGCGGCCCGGGCAGCGCATGGTCTGGCTGGTGGGGGACGCCGCGCCCTTCTCCGCCGAGGGCAGCCGGTGGGTGCTGTCCCGGCTGGACCCGGCCTTCGACGCCGCCGGCCTGGTGGGCTACGGCTACGCCGGCCGGGGCCAGGGCGACGAACTGGACCTCGACGGCTGCGTCAACCGCTACCTCCAGGAGAACCCCCGGCGGGCGGGCCAGGTGGTGGCCGGCATCGACGGCGGCACCCCGGCCATCCTCCTGGCCTCGGACCGGGGCGGATCGCCCCAGGTGCGCACCTTCATCGTGGAAAACGCCGGGGCTAGGCAGAAGGCCGGCCAGGGCCAGGTCCCCCGCCCGGTCTCGATCCCGGCCCGCCTGCTGCAGGCGGCCCAAGGGGACAAGCTCATCTGCCTGGAAGGGGATGCGCGGTGCTTCGGGCAGGCGGTCGAGGCCCTGGGCCGGGGCGTGCCGGTGGTGTGCGTCGCGGGCCTGCGCGGGCCCGGCGCCGAAGCGCGGTTTTCCGCGGCCCGGATGCTGCTGGCGGCGCAGCGGATGTTCCGGTCCGGCGCCGCCCCGGCCCCGGAGCAGGTGCGCGCGGCCTGCGCCCGGTATCTCGCGGGCACCCGGGACGCGGCCGGCCCGGAGCCGGGCGGCGGACGGGAAGCGCTCGACCGGGCCCTGGGCCGGTTCATCCAGGCCGGGATCTACCGCAAGCTCGGCGCCCCGTCGGCCTTCACCGTGCTGGGACCGGGCGGCGAATGATCAGGGCGCCGGAGCCGATCGCAGCACCTGCACCTGCTGGCCATCCTCCAGGGAATCCGACGGGTTGACGACGATCTCGTCGCTGGGCGCGAGGCCGCTGAGAATCTCCAGGGTGGTGCCGTAGTCCCGCCCGATGCTGACCGCGCGCAGCGCCAGCCTGCCGCCGGGGCCGACCACCGCCACCCGGGCGCCCTCGGCGCGGAACAGCATGGCATTGACCGGCACCGAGACCGTGGCCGCCGGCGTACCCAGCGTGAAGTGGACCTGGCCGAAGGATCCGGGCAGCAGCCGCCCGTCCGGGTTCGGCACCTCGATTTCGGTGAGCAGCGTGCGGGTTGCGGGATCGATGGACTCCGCGGTCCGGGCCACCACCCCGGCGAAGCTCTGGCCGGGGAATTCCTGCAGGGTGACGAAGGTCCTGGTGCCGACCTTGATGCTGGACGCATAGGCTTGCGGCACGCTGGTATCCACCCGCAGGGGATCCACCCGCGCCAGGTCGAACAGTTCCCGCCCGGGGACACCGGCGCCGGCATTGATGAGCGCGCCCCGGTCCACGTTGCGGCGGGTCAGGACCCCGGAGAACGGCGCGTGGACCTCCTTGAAGTCCTCCAGCTGCTGCAGGCGGCGGACGTTGGCATCCGCCGCGGCCAGGTTGGCCTGGGCCTGCTGGTATCCGCTCCGCTGCTGGTCGGCTTCCTGGGCCGAGACGGCGTTGCTCTTCAGCAGGTTCTCCCAGCGGTCGGCGCTGATCTTCGCCAGGTCCAGCTGCGCCCCGATCTGCTGCCGGCTGGCCCGGGCCTGGTTCAGCTCCTGGTCCACCTCCGGGGTGTCGATCTTCGCCAGCAGCTCGCCCTGGGCCACCCGGCTGCCGATGTCCTTGTACCAGCGCACCAGGTAGCCGCTGGTGCGGGCGTAGATGGGCGATTCCTCGTAGGCCAGCAGCGAGCAGGGCAGCACCAGCGCCTGGTCCGGGGGCGCCGACAGCGGATGCACCACGGCGACGGTGGGCACCGCCCCGAGCTCGGTCGCCTTGGCCAGAGCCCGCTCGCGGCTGGCCCGGGCCGACAGGGTGACCCCTCCGGCCACCAGCGGCACCAGCAGCAGGATCGCGCCCAGGAGGATGGCCCTGCCGTGGGGCGCCGCCGGGAGCTCCGGCGGACGCTGGATGCCCGGAGGCTGGTAGCGCAGGTGGTGGCGCATGGCCTCGATCTCGAGGTCGCGCCGGACCCGGGGGGGCAGCCCGGGCGGCTCCTCGCCCTTGGCGGGAAGCGGCTCATCCGGCCCTGGACGGGACAGGTTGTCTTCACTCATGCTCGGCCCTCCTGCCGGCGGCCATGGATCATGGCGAACACGCTCGGCACAAAGAACAACGTGGCGGTGGTGGCGAACAGCAGCCCGCCGATCACGGCCCGGCCCAGGGGCGCGTTCTGCTCGCCCCCTTCGCCCAGCCCCAGCGCCATGGGCACCATGCCGATGATCATGGCCAGCGCCGTCATCAGCACCGGCCGCATGCGGGTATAGCCCGCGGCCACGGCCGCCTTCACCGGCGGCAGGCCCTCGTCCAGCTGCTCCCGGGCGAAACTGACCATCAGGATGGAATTGGCCGTGGCCACGCCCATGCACATGACGGCGCCGGTGAGGGCCGGCACGCTCAGCGGGGTCCGGGTCAGCAGCAGGAACCAGCAGATGCCCGCCAGGGCGCCCGGCAGCGCCGTGATGATGATGAAGGGATCCAGCCAGGACTGGAAGTTGACCACGATGAGCAGGTAGACCAGGACGATGGCGCCGACCAGGCCGGTGCCCAGGCCGAAATAGGATGCGCGCATGGTGCTCACCTGGCCCCGGATCACCAGCCGGGTGCCCCGGGGCAGATGGCCCTCGAAGGTCCGGAGCACCCGTTCGGTATCCCGGGCCACGGCCCCGAGATCGCGATCCTGGGTGCTGGCGTAGACATCGATCACCGGCACCACGTTCCAGTGGCTCACCGTGGCCGCCCGCGCCACCGGATGGACCTGCACCAGGTTGCCGAGCAGCTGGGGCCCCTGCTGTCCAGTCACCGGGATCGCCATCAGGTCCTGCAGGCTGGTCATGCGGTACTGGGGCGACTGCACCGCCACCTGGTAGGTGACCTCGTTCTTCGGGTTCAGCCAGAAGTTCGGCGCGGTCTGGAAGCTGCCGCTCAGCGGCACCAGCACGCTCTGGGCCACGTTCTGCGCCGTGAGCCCGACCTGGGCGACCCGGGTGCGGTCGATGTCCAGGTGCAGGGTGGGCAGGGAGAGCAGCTGCTGCACGTGCACGTCGGCGGTCCCGGGGATGTGCCGCATGCGGTTGGCGATGCCCTGGGCGATCCAGTAGTTGCTTTCCAGGTCGGTGCCGATGACCTGCACGTCCAGGGGCGCCGGCAGGCCGAAGTTCAGGATCTGGGTGACGATGTCCGCGGGCTGGAAGAAGAACTCCACCCCGGGGAAGCGCCGGGGCAGCACCTGGCGCAGATGCCGGATGAGCCCGGCGGTGGGATCATGGTGTTCGGGGTCGAGCGCGATGAGCAGCTCGGCGTCGCTGGTGCCGATGGTGCCGTTGGAGCTGTAGGACTGGTTGATGCCGGAATTGGGCAGGCCGATGTTGTCCAGGATGGTCTGCACCTGGCCTTGGGGCAGCTCCTGCCGCAGCGCCGCCTCCACCTGGTCGCAGAGCCGGGCCGTCTCCTCCACCCGCAGGCCGGGACGGCCCCGCACGTGCAGGCGCAGCTGGCCGGCGTCCACCTGGGGGAAGAAGTCCTGGCCGAGGAAGAACACCAGCCCCAGCGACAGGACGCAGAAGACCATGAAGGCGCTCACGAACAGGCCGCGATGGTCGAGGGTCGTTTCCAGCACGCGCTCGTAGCCGCGGCGGAAGCTCTCGAAGCCGGTCTCGAAACGGCGCTGGAAGCGGCCCAGGAACGACCCGGGCGCCTCGGCCCGGTGCTCGTGCCCGCGCATGATGTACATCACCAGCGTGGGGATGAGCGTTCGCGACAGGATGTAGCTGGCCAGCATGGCGAAGCTCACCGCCTCCGCCAGCGGCACGAACAGGAACCGGGCCACCCCCGACAGGAAGAACATGGGCACGAAGACGATGCAGATGCAGAGGGTCGACACCAGCGCCGGCACCGCGATCTGCTGGGCGCCGTCCAGGATGGCCTGGCGCATCTCCTTGCCCATGGCCAGGTTGCGCTCGATGTTCTCGATCTCCACCGTGGCGTCGTCCACCAGGATGCCCACCGCCAGCGCCAGGCCGCCCAGGGTCATGATGTTGATGGTCTCGCCGATGGCCCCCAGCAGGATGATCGAGACGAAGATGGACAGCGGGATGGAGATGGAGATGACGATGGTGGGGCGCCAGTCGCCCAGGAACAGGAGGATCATGACCGCGGTGAGGGCCGCGGCGATCAGCGCCTCCCGCAGCACCCCCTCGATGGAGGCGCGCACGAACAGGGACTGGTCGAACAGGGGGCTGATCTTCAGGGCCGGCGGCAGCGCCTGGGCCGCCTGGCCCAGGACGTTCCGGATCCCGGCGACGATCTGCAGGGTGGAGGCGTTGCCGCTCTTGTAGATCGACATCAGCGCGCCGCGGTTGCCGTCGGTGCGCACGATGTTGGTCTGGGGCGAAAAGCCGTCGCGGATGTGCGCCACATCCCGCATGTAGAGGGTGGTGCCCTGGGTGGTCCGCACCGGCAGATCGTTCAGCGCCTCGATGGTCGCGGGGGTGCCGTTCAGCTCGATGTTGTATTCCAGCGGGCCCAGCTTCACCGTGCCGGTGGGCAGCACCAGGTTCTGCGCATTGACCGCGTTGACGATGTCCACCGGCTGCAGCCCGTAGGCCTGGAGTCTGGGCAGGTCCAGGTCCACCTGGATCTGCCGGACCTTGCCGCCATAGGGGAAGGGCGTCGCGGCCCCCTGCACGGTGACCAGGTAGTTGCGCAGGAAGTTCTGGCCCAGGTCGAACAGCTGCTGTTCCGGCAGGGTCGTGCTGCTCAGCCCCAGCTGGATGATGGGCGTGGTGGAGGCGTTGTAGGTGATGATCAGCGGCGGCGTGGTGCCGGGCGGCAGGCCGCGCACCGTGGTCTGGCCGATGGCGGTGATCTGGGCGATGGCGCCCTGGACGTTGGTGCCGGGCCGCAGGTAGACCTTGATGACCCCCAGGCCGTTCACCGACTGGGATTCGGTGTGCTCGATGTCGTTGACGGTGGTGCTGATGGCGCGCTCGGAATTGGCCACGATGCGATCGGCCATGTCCTGGGGCGACATCCCCGAATAGAACCAGATCACCGAGACCACCGGGATGTCGATGTTCGGGAAGATGTCCGTGGGCGTGCGCAGGATCGTGATGGGGGTCAGGACGAGGATGAGCAGCGCCATCACCACGAAGGTGTAGGGGCGTCTGAGAGCTAAAGCGACGATCCACATCGTTCCGACCCGGCGTGCGAAGGATGAATGGGAAAGAACTCCACGAGAAGCGAGCAGGCAGCCGAAAAATTGATGATATATTCCTCACCCAAGCTGTCAACCGCTTTGAAAAAAAAGCCTCGCGCCGGCCCGCCCGACGGGATCCGCCCAGCGTTGGCAAATCATTCATGCAGGCACGGCTCTTGAGCCGCCGGGCATCGGCGCTTCCCGGGTCAGACCGCCAGGCCGCCGGCGGCCGCCAGCAGGTCCAGGATCCGCTCCGGATCCGATTCGCAGGGCAGCACCGACATCCCCGATTCAGGGATGAAGCCCTCGGCCCGGGTGTGGGCCAGGAAGGCCAGCAGGCCGGCCCAGAACCCGCCGCTGTCCAGCAGCCCCACCGGCTTGCGGTGCAGGCCGAGCTTGCCCCAGGTCACCACTTCGAACAGCTCCTCCAGGGTGCCGTAGCCCCCGGGGAGCGCCAGGAAGGCGTCGGCCAGGCCGGCCATGCGGGCCTTGCGGCTGTGCATGTCCTCGGTGACGATCAGTTCGCTCAGGCCGCGGTGGGCGATCTCCTGGTCCACCAGGCCCCGGGGCATGACCCCCACCACCCGTCCGCCGCCGGCCAGCACGCTGTCCGCCAGGGCCCCCATCAGCCCGCACTGGGCGCCGCCGTACACCAGGGCGATGCCGCGCCGGGCCAGGGCGGCGCCCAGGGCCCTGGCCGTCTCCAGGTAGCACGGGCTGGCGCCGAACCGGGAGCCGATGAACACGCAGACGGAAGTAAGACGGGCGGGACTGCCTTGGTCGGTCATGACTTTGAATCTAGCCCATTCGCCGGCCCGGTGCCACCGGTGCCACCGGTGCCGACGCTGTCCCAGGCCGGCACGGCCCGGTCCCAGCCGATGATATTCAATAATTATAAAAACGGAACCCGCACCGGGCTGCCCGCACCCAGGGTTCGGCATTGCCGCTTTCCGCAAGTCTTCCCTCCGGTTCCCGACCGGACCGGTGGGCCGGCCCGGGGCTGAACCTGGAGGTTTGATGCTAGCGGCGCTCAGGGCACCGGGGTGGTGTGGGTCAGCACGCACTGCCAGCGCCCGTCCCGCTGGACGAACAGATCCGTGAGCCAGGACACCCGGCTGTGGTCCTTGCCGCGCCAGGCCGATTTCTCCCGGAGGCGCCCCGTGAGCACGGCGGTGCCGCCGTAGACCCGGACATTCAGGTCCTCCACGGTCAGGGACTGCGCCTTGTATTCGCCGGAGCGGGTCATCTCCAGCACGGCGGCCCGGTCCGCCAGGCCCTCCTCGTCGATCTCCACGTACTCGTCCCCCAGGATCTTCTCCAGGGTGGGCAGGTCGGCCTTCACCAGGGCGGTGTCCCAGGCCTGGGCGAGGGCGGCCAGCTGCGCCACCACCGCTGCGTCGGCCCGCCAGGGCTCCGGCGCGCCGCCGGCGGTGCCCGCCGCGGCGACGGCGAGGGTCAGGATCAGGGTCGGCACGAACCGCCGCATGGGCGCCTCCTAGGTGAGCTGCACCGCCGGTTTGCGCACCAGCTCCTCCGCCCGCCGGCGGAACGCCACCGGGTCGGCCCCCTCCGGCGGCGTCACCATGGGCAGGTACGCCTTCCAGGGCAGGATGCCGCCGGGCCAGTGGGCATGCGGGTCGAAGTAGCCCTGGTGCTGCCGGTCGTCCAGCTTCACCCGCACGTCGCCGGCGCCGCCATGGGCGGCCAGGGCGGCAAACCCGGCTGCCGCCCACACCAGCACCCGGTGCCGGATCGATCGGGGAGGGGGAAGGTGGGTCAAGGCAAGGTGCTCCTGGTGGACCAATAATTAATTAATATAATAAATCCTCATGAACCATTGTCCACCCCCGCCCTGGACCTGGGGCAGGCTGGCCTACCGCTTTGCTCCCGGCGGCATCCGGGCCCCAGCCGGTGGACCGGCGGGATCCACGAACCCAGGTGGCACCTGGGTAGGGCGTGGGGTGGAGTCTCCCCATGCCGCTCCACCGCCCATGGCCGGCTGAAGCGGGAACTTTTAATTATGAATATGCAGTTTAGTAATTATCAGGTCATTGGAAGGGCCTGAATGGCGCTCATCGCCAACAGGCATGCCACACCATGGCCATGGTCCGGAGCCGAGATGCGGGTCATTCACGGATTTGCAAGTTCCTATTTTGTGATCATCTCCATGGGCCTTGTTCTGGGTTCCTGCCCTCTTCCGGCGGGGGATGCACCTCCCGTTCGCCACGGCATGGTTCCGGAAGAGCAAAGGCGGGCAGGGCCGGGCAGTGCCCGCAACCCATCCCGCCTGACGCTCATGCAGGAGCGGCAGGCGGAGGCGTACCAGGCCCGGCTGCGCAAGGTCAAGGCGAGGCTGAAGGCAAGACTCCGGGAAAAACAGCAGCGCCAGGCCGGACGGGACGTCCTGGCATCGCCTCCGTCCTTCACGGAGCCCAAGCGCCCGCCCATCGATCCTCCCCGTGCCGTCGGCTTCGCCCGGCCCAGGCTGAGCGCAGCGCGTCCGAACCCGCGCAGCCTGTTCCAGTTCCTGCTGCTGGTCTTGACCCTGTTCAACGTGTTCCCGGTGGTGGGAGGAGAGATGCTCCACCCTCTCCCTGCGCCGCCGGAGTTCGATCCGGGTCCCGGCGACCCCCTTGGCGGCACGGCAAGCGCCGCAAGCGGGATGATGTCCCCGCCGGAACCGTCGCCCGCATCGCCATCCGCTTCCCGTTCCACCGCGTCCGCCGGTGCGCCGACAGCAACGGGCGCCGCGGGGCCGCTCCCGGACGCCCCGGTTCCCGGGGGGCCCGCTGCCGTGGCTCCGCCGGCGCCCCTGGCGAACCATGCGCAATACGTGGCCGATCAGACGGCCCAGTTCAACCAGACCCTGGCCCGGGCCCTGGCCAAAGCTCCGTCGGCGGGGATAGCCATCCCTGCGGCGGGAACCCCTCCGGACGCCCCGATGACCATCATCCCGGAACGGGTGGCCCAGGCCCTGGCCCAGGCCGGAAACGCGGCGGGCGCGGCGCCCCCCCTGGCGGCCGCGGCCAGCGCCCAGTTGGCCGGGCTGGAAGGGATGGCGGCAGGCCTGCAGACAGTGCTGAGCGGCTTCGCGGCCGAGGCTCTGAGCCCGGAGGAGGCGACCGATCTGGTCAAGCTGGCGTCCGCTACGATCCTCAATATTGTGAATAGCTTCCGGGTCGCCGCCCAGACCCGGGCCCTGGGCACTTTCCCCCCGGAGCTGGAGCGGATCCGTGCCGAGCGGGAGCAGATCCAGGGACGTCTTCTGGCCGGCACCGGCATGCCCAAGCTGGGGGCGCTCATGGCGGCATCGGCCGGAGCGGAACCAGCTTCGGGGGCCAAGGAGGAGAAAGCCTGCTGCGACTACGCCGATCTCATGGCCCAGTACGGCATCCAGCAGGTCCTGGGGGCCGCCGGGGCGACCAATGTCGCCGCCTACATCATCGCCACCGAAGCCGCGGCGGAGCTCGTGGGCGTCGACGTCGCGACGGCGGCCAACACCACGCTGCCGGCCGCCGCCAGCGGCCTGCCGGCTGCCGCCGATCTCACCGCCGCCGCCGCCGGGGCCCTGGCGGCCACCGTCCTGGTGCCCGTGCCCGGCGCCGCCGGGTCCGGGGCCGTCCCCGCCCTGGACCCCGCGGTCTGGGCCAATACCAGCGCCGCCCTGGCCTCCCGCTGCGGCGCCTACCGGTGCTGGAACCCCGTCACCGAGGCCAGGGCGGAGGTTGCCGGGCTGACCCTGGCCGGATCCGTGCTGAACCTGGTGGGATACATCCTGTATTCAGCCTCGGTGCAGCTGGCCCTGGTCATGGAGGGGGGGAACGGCACCTGGGCCACGGTGCCGGGGGCCACCCTGGAGCCTGGCGCCCAGATGGTCTGGATCAACGCGCTGATGGGGAATTTCCAGCGGCAGGCCCTGGCGGCCGTCCCCCCGGGGCGAATGGCCTCGGTGCTGGCCACGCTGCCCGTCCCTTCCGGCACCGGCTTCTCCCCGTTCCCGGAGATCACCCCCTGGACCGGGGACCCCGAGGCGTTGCGGTCGGTGCTCGAGGTCATCGGGCGGAGCATCCAGAGCGAGGATCTGCCAGCCCTCGCCGGCATCCCCCTGGGCTCGGCCCCTCCGGCGTCCGGGTTGGCCGGCATGCTGTCCGGGCTCCAGCGGCTGGCCTCGGCGGGCATGGCCCAGCGGGCCCTGGCCGCCCCGGGCACCCGGACCCCGGCGTCGGAGTTCCAGTGGCAGCGCTTTGCCGTCCTGGCGAACTGCACGGACTATGCCCTGGCCACCGCCCAGGGCTACCGGACGGGCCTCCTGGACCGCGCCACCGCCACGGTCCTGCTGACGGATCTTGCGGACACCCTGCAGGCCCTGGTGTACGGATTCCTCATCGAAGCCTCCGCCGTGCCGGTGGAGGTCTCCAACCTGTTCCGGCAGGGCGCCATTCCCCAGCTGACCCGGGCCCGGGCCAAGGCCCTGGGCCTGGACGGTCCCGCCGGCTCGGAGACGGAGCGGTGCCGGGACTGCTGCCGGCTGGCCGAACTGGGCAATCAGGAAGCGGCCCAGGAGATCGGCCAGGCAGCGACCAGGACCTACCTTGCGGCGTACATCGAGGCCCTGGTCGGATCCATCATCACGGAGGTCCTGGACGGCGTCGCCCTGGCCGGGGCCGCGCCGGCCCGGAACGGCACCGGGTCCGGCCAGGCCGGCGCGCCGGTGGGCATGGCCCAGGTGGCGTCCGCCGGCAACCCGGCTTCGGCCCAGGTCCAGGCGGCGATGCAGGCGCTCGCACCCGCCGGGTCGCCGGCGCCAGGCGGCGCGGCCGCCTCGGGCTCCCAGGCCCCGGCCGCCGGGTCAGGCTCCCGGCCGGCGCCGGAGCCGCGGCTGGCGGCGGACTGCGCCAACTGCGCCTGCGACCTGGCCTTCAGCCGGCAACAGGTGGCCCTTGCGGAAATGACCCGGTCCGGAGGGGGCCTGACCCTGCTGGCCTATACCCTGAACCTGGTGGTCAAGGGCCTGCAGATCGAACTTGCGGCCCAAGCAGCCGACTAGTACTGCAGCTTGCTCGGGCTGGAATATTGCGCGGCGTAGGGGATGCCGAACCCCACCGTGTTGCCCAGGAAGCGGAACTTGCCGGTGTATTCGCTGAAGGTGTAGGTGTAGGTGTAGGTGGCCCGGTTCTGGTCGCGCATCTCGTAGACCATCGTCAGCCGTCAATGCCTGCGCTCTTGACGGGACGGCTCCGGGAGGGCGTTCTGCTGCCCGGCCCGGGTTCCGGCCTCGACCTTGGGTTCGGGAGGGGTCTCCCCCTTCGTGGCCGCTGGCAGTTCGACCCTCGGCGCGGGGGTGGGAGGCGCCGCCGGCCCGCCTTCGGGCAGCGCCGCGGCCGCCGGCGGGGCCGGAGCGCCGGTGCGCAGCGCGGCCCTGGCCGGGCGCGGCTGCAGGGTGATGACGCTGGGCAGCGGGCGGTCCGGAGCCAGGACCTGGGACCAGTCCTGGCGGTCGCGCAGCCGCAGCACCAGTTCCTGGCGGCCGGACCCCGGGACCTGGAGGCGGCCGATGGGAGTGGTCCCCTGGGCGACGCCGTTCAGGAACGCTTCGGCCCCGGGAGGACGGGTCACCACCTGCACCAGATAGGCAGGCCGGGCCGGGTCCGGCTGCCCGTGCTCCTTGCCGCCCAGGTTGATGGTCGCGCCGGCAGGCGAGGCTGAGCTCTGCAGGCGGGGGCGCCGGGTGCGGGCCAGCCAGGCGGCTCCGCCGCCCAGGATCCCGGCGACGAGCAGGCCGGCAGCCGCAAGGATCGGCCATCCCCTGCGCCTGGCCGGCGGGGGGGGCGGGGCCTCCGAGACGAGAAACTCGGTCGTGGCCGACGCCGATCCGGCCCGGTCCCCTCCGGCAATCCCGGTTGGGTCCGGCTTGGAGGAGCGGAAGGCCTCGGTGGCCAGTTCATTCGTCCCCGTCTGGAACGCGCGCGCGGGCGTGGCCTGGGTCGGCCATTCCCGCGCGAAGCTGGCGGTGGCCTGGGCGTGGGCCTCGATCAGGTGCGCCACCGCCCCGCCGCCGGCCCCGGTCATGCGGTCCAGGAACTTGGCCCGGGTGCCGGCGGGCAGGTCCACGGCGGCGATGAGCTCCCTTACGAAGCTGTCCAGGTCGGGGTAGCGGTCCTCGGGATGCTTGGCCAGGGCCCGCTCGAACACCGCACGCACCTCGGCGCCCATGGTGTCCGGGTACTGGGGCGGCTCGTGGGCGATGCGGAACAGGGTGGCCGCGATGGTGGCGCACTCGAAGGGGAGCTGGCAGGTCAGCATCTGGAACGCGGTGACGGCGAAGGCGTAGCGGTCCGAGGCGCTGCTCGGCTCGGCGCCCCCCAGGGCCTCGGGAGCGGTGTAGGAAGGCGTCCCGAAGATCTGCCCGGTCTGGGTGAGCCGGCTGTCCTCGCCGCGGGCGATGCCGAAGTCCATCAGCTTCAGCCGGCCATCGTGGCTCACCAGGATGTTGGCCGGCTTGATGTCCCGGTGGGTGATCCCGGCGCGCTCCGCCGCCTGGAGGGCGCTCATGCCCTGGAGGAGCAGGTGGACCGTGGTCTCGGTGGGAATCCCCTGGAGAATCAGATCCGCCAGCGGCAGCCCGTCGATGAACTCCATGGCCATGAACGGTCCCACGTACGGATCCTGGCCCACGTCATGGACCGTGACGATATTGGGATGGTTCAGCTGGGCCGATATTTCCGCCTCCCGCTGGAACCGGATCAGGGTCGCCGCGCCGTCCGAGCTGAACTCCCGCACCGCCTTGATGGCCAGGGGACGCTTCAGCAGCGGATCGAAGGCCAGGTAGACCACGCCCATGGCCCCATGACCAAGCACCCGAGTGATTTCATATCGGCCGATCGTCTTAGGGCCACTCGGCATCCGCGTTCTCTCTTGGCATCCAGCTAACCGCATTGTAGATGGCGCCCGCCCGTGGCGCGTGTAAATTCTGGGTGCAGCGCGTCACATGGTTTGCATTTCAGGCCCGGTGACTCTCCCCGCCTTCTCTCTGGCCAAGGGCCTCACGGCATCGGACCTGGACCAGAACCGGGCCATGGACCGGGGAACATATTTTATTCATTACATCTGTATCCTCATGGGCCGGGCCCGCGCCCGCCGGCGCCCCCGGACACCCGCCAAGGAGACAGACCTCATGCTCAAATCCCTCGCTCCAGGAAAGGGTGGATACGGGCACCGGCGAATCCAAGGCTGGCGACCAGAAGCAGACGGACGCGTCCAAGCCTGCCGGAAGCCTAGCCTAGCTCTTCTGGCGCCCATCTCTGTCCAAAGTAGCCGTGACGGCGAGGAGCCTCTTCTTGGTCCGCGGGGCAATGCCGATAGCATCCACCACCTTGAAGGCCCCGGCGGGCAGCAGCGCCTTGCCCCTCTCCACCATGGCCATGCTGCAGACCGGGCTGGAAGCCAATGCAGCCAGAAGGACCAGCGCCAGGCAGCGGGTGGGGCAGTTGGATGAACGCATTGGAACTCCTGGCTTGTTAAAAAAATATTATCTAAACCCCCCAAGTCAACTATTTATAAATTATTTTAATTTCAAGTATTCAAGAAATGTTTTTGGGCACCGCGCCAAAACCGCAGACCTAGGGATTATGAGAAGTAGGGCAGGGGGGTGCCGATCCGCGCTGGTGTTGGGTTTGCGGAGAGGGCAGGGAGGGCTTGCTTCCGTCCTGCTTCAGGGAGGCCAGCGTGGTTACTCGTCCTTGACCCTTTTTCGGGACCCCAGGTCTGTCTCTAATATCTGGCGTAAAGGATTCACCAGGGGTGGGAGGTCCTTCTGGGCCGTGTCCCATAAGATTTCCAGACTGATGCCAAAATATTCGTGAATAACGAGGTTCCGCAACCCCCGCATCTGTGGCCAAGGCAATTCCGGGTGGGCAAGCCGGATGTCTTCCGGCACATGGAGGACAGCCTCCCCAATGATTCCGAAATTTCTGACGACCGCATCCACAGTCCGCTCATCCTCGCTGAACTGGTCAAAGGTCAATCCTTCCAGATAGCGATGAATTTTGCTGATCGACTCCAGGATGTCCTCGATGCGGAAGGCCCAATCACGCGGCATTGATCGCTTCCGCCAGGATCCGGTCCCTCAATTGATGTTTCAGGGCATCGGGGGTGACCAGATCGACCCGTTGATGAAGGCGGGCTTCAAGTTCCTGTTGGAGGTCGAAGAATTTGAAATAGCCCCCGGCACGCCCCGGTTCGAATTCAACCAACAGGTCGACATCGCTATCAGGCCCGGCCTCGTTCCGCACCACTGAACCGAAGATGGCCAGGTTCTTCACGGCATAGCGTTCCCGCAATTCGGGCATTGCCGCCTTCAGAATCGCCATCGCTTCATGGAGCAGCATGGAAAGAACCTCCAGCACCAGTATAGCCCTCCTGACGATTCGACTTGATTGGATTGCAAGCAGCCCTGGAAGTCACCCTCCCGTTGCAGAAGCCGGGGCACATGCCCCCATGGCAATCGTGAAACAAGCTGTTTCACCCTTTCGACGTCGGGGTAAGCCTCAGCTAATTCCCTCGAATTCCAGGGAATTAAAATCGGCAGGGCCACCATCGTCCAGATGCTCCAAGAATCCAAACAACCTGTACAACGAAAGGAAGTGAACATGGACCTTGACTTGGGACGTCGAGAACCTCATGTTCAATATAGTTTGATGTTCACGGAACGGATACACATTTCTGGATTGAACATGTCCCCCTTTCGAGAAACCGAACTTGTTGATACCGCCATGGCCCGCTTGCGCGAGCTGACCGGGCTCGACATCACCCAACGGGCACCGGGGCAGGGGCCCGCTGCCAGGCCGGAGGGCCAGCTCCGAATCGTCCAAGGCGGCCACGCCTGGGACTTCCGGGTGGCGTGCAAAGCCGTGATCGACCGGGTGGCCACGATCCACACGGTGCAAGACCAATTGCGGGCCTTCCCCGGCCAGGGGTTGCTCATCGCGCCCTACCTGGGTCCAGGCCTCGTAAAGAAGTGCCAGGAGCTGGACCTGCCCTTCCTGGATGCGGCGGGAAATGCCTTCCTGAAAGGGGATGGCTTGTATGTGCTAGTGACCGGCCAGAAGCCCGACAAGACGCGGTTCCAGACCGAAAAACCCATGCGTGCCTTCGATCGGGCCGGACTCCGGGTGGTTTTCGTTCTGCTCGCGGCACCGACCCTGCTGCAAGCTCCCTACCGGGACATCGCCAAGGCTGCCGGCGTGGCGCTTGGAACCGTGGGGGGAATCCTGACCGACCTCCGGAATCATGGATTTCTGGTGGAAGACCACCAGGGGAAGCGACGCTGGATTGACTACCAGCGGGTGATCCAGGCATGGGCCATGAACTTCCCCCTTCGGCTCCGGGAGCGTCTCCATATCCGGCGATTCCGGGTGCCCGATGGCGATTGGTGGAAGACCGCCCGGCCCGAGGATTACGGCGGCTACTGGGGCGGCGAGATCGCCGCGGCCAAATGGCTGGGGGAGTTGGTGCCCAGGACCGCGACCCTCTATCTTCCTGAGGACAGGAATGGGTTCCTGGCCAAGCACCGGTTCCGGGCGGATCCCCAAGGTCCCATCGAAGTGCTTGATGCCTTTTGGCAGTTGCCTCAGGTTCCGGAAAACCCTGCGGGCCTCGTGCCCCCTTTGCTAGTCTATGCCGACCTGCACGCCATCGGGGACCCCCGGGCCCTGGAGCAGGCGAGACTGATCCAGGACCGCTATCTGGCTTGATCTGAAGCGTCCCCTTGAACCCGGCCGGGACCGTCTGCTCCGGGCCCTGGACGACCCGTTGTGATCGCGCAGCATCCCCTACCTCCTCACCGGCACGATGGCTCGAGAAATCCTGCTGTATTACGGACATGGCATCCCATGAGCGTGGACAGGATGCGTGGCCGGAACTGCACAGGGATCGGGTTCAGGTCGTAGGCCGGAGACGGTCGCCAGCCTTCCTCGTGCGCCTTGGACGAAAATCGATTCGTTTGGGCAGACGCTCCTCCTCCAGGGAAAGGCCAAGCTCATCCGCCTTCGCACTGGCGAGTTCGCGGATCTTTTCGAGCATGCCGAGCGAAAACAGCACGGCGGCATAGGTTCCCATCCCAACCCCTGGGTCGCCTTTTTCCACCTTCACCAGGGTGGTCCGGGAAATGAAAGCCCGCTCAGCCATGACCGCGGTCGGAATCCGGCGGCGTAGCCGCGCAGCGCGCATGTCGCTTCCGAGTTGGCGCAAGGCGCTTTTGACGGGGATGGGCAGGGTTTGTGTGGGCATAAGGCACCATCGCTATGTCCATTATCATAGACGTAATCGGTAATTATGTTCATTATTATCCAATTTTAGGAAAACCCCCGGCTCTGCCGGGGTGGCAGTAGAAGTTTGACTTTTCAGGGAGTCCATCTTCGAATCTCCAATCGTGAGCCGCCAAGCACATGAGAGGAGGTCCGAGAT
>Ga0181516_10000525_pt1 | contig 34622 bp, 39 predicted proteins | sample PEATcosm2014_Bin_25_FD_121104 | JGI IMG/M metagenome (GOLD analysis project Ga0181516, IMG submission 121104) | Peatland microbial communities from MTU Mesocosm Facility, Houghton, MI, USA - PEATcosm2014_Bin01_10_metaG | ecosystem: Environmental > Terrestrial > Soil > Wetlands > Peat | place... | reverse complement strand
GTTCATACACTAAGTATCGGATAACCTATCCGAACATGGTGCGAGCGACCTTTAAGAGTCGCTCGGTGTCCTCTGAACGCTGCCCCTTGTCCTCCTGAAGCTGCTCGTAGCGGGCCCTCATCCTCTCCATGGCCAGCGCGTGCATCTTTCGGAACTTCTTGACTGGTATGTTGCACTGGCGTGCGGCCTCTGGGAATTTCATGCCCCGCAGGTGCTTGGTCGTGATGACGGTCCTCTCGACTGGGTTGAGGACATCCATCATGACCCTCAGGAGGTCCGTGACATCCTTGTTCTCGTAGACCTCCTGCTCCGTGTCGTGGTGGGGCTCCAGGGGGACGATATAGATGGGCTCCTCGTTGTTCTTCCTGGCCGTCCGGCTCATGGGGTCTATGTCCCTCAGGTAGTCCAGGAACCGGCACTTGATGCGCTGGTACAGGAAATGTTCGAGCTTCATCCCGTGCTTCCTGTCGTACTTGTGGATGAGCAGCCCCGTCTGGTAGTTGGCTATGCTCTTGAACTCCTCCACGTCCACGGCGCCGCATGTCTTGGCGCTGAACTGGTAGCACAGGCGGACGATCTTCTTCTTGAAGCGCTCGTCAACGAGGAGTTCCTTCAGCGTGAGTCCACGCAGGTTCTTTATCCTCTTCTTCTGCAACTTGTAAGTGGGCACGCAGCGCTTGTAACCACGGGGCAGCCCGACACAAAAACTAGGCATGGGCCAGGTTATACTCCGCAGCCTCTTGTCTGTCACTTAAATCAGCGACAAACTTTCGTTGCTGAACACCTGGATGTTCACGCTGTCCGAGTCAACGGGGGTGGAGTTGTTGTTGTGGTTGAACCCAGCTCCGCCGTTCACCTGGTAGGTGATGGACGAGCGGGTCCTGCTGACCTCGCGCACAAGGTACGCGTTCTCCGCATCCCCCGCCGAACAGGTGGCCGAATAGTTGACATCGGAGAACTGGGCCGGCACGTTGTTCAGGCCGAAGTAGACCGTGTACAGGCCAGGACCGGAGCGCGTGATGGAGGTGAGGAAGTTGCCCTCGGTGCGCCATCCTGGACCACCCGAGGCGGGGTTGCCGTAGAAGTTGCCGAACGCCTTGCACTGGAAGCTGTTGTTCTGGGGGCTCACCAGCGATGCCCAGTAACCTGATCCAACGGCGGGCGTGTTGCCTGACTGGCCCGTGCCGCCGTTGTCGTTGACGCAGACCCACAGGCCGCCCGTGATCTGGCTTGCGGAGAACCCAAGGGTGTTGCAGATGCACCCGATGAAGTAGGTGGTGCCAGGGTCGTACTCGGGGATGCCGAAGCGCATGGTGTAGTCCAGCTGGCGGGTGATGGAGAACCAGGCGCCCTGCCAGTCCTGCCAGAACGGGCTGTTCTGGGAGGTGGGTACAAACGCCGCCTGCAGGCCCGTGTTCCATGCCGCCGTGCCCATGATGGCAGCAGGGTCTCCCGAGAAGGTGCCTCCAGGGACAACCACGGCGCTGCCGAACTCCCCCATCAGCCCCGTGGGGGCGGCTGCGGAGGCTGCTGCGAAGATCTTCTGGGTGATGCGTGTGGGGCGTGTTGCCATGGTAATAGTATCGGCTTAGGTGAGCAAACCGCTGTACTGCCGGCCGGATCCGTTGTTGTACAGCCACTGGAGCTGGGCGATGCTCAGGGGCACATTCCAGACGCTGACCTCGTCCACAACAGCACCCGGGCACTGGTCGAAAGCGCCCGTGCTTCCAATGGAGCCTATCTGGAGGCGTGGGTTGGGAGGTGCGTAGAGGGTGATAACACCTGAAAGGGTCTTGGCGGTCAAACTGCTAGAGCACCAGGACCAGTATTTGCTCTGAACGGCATCCCACCCCATGGCGATCATGGCCCAGGAACCTACAGGAGGAAGAGGAGCCCCTGATGTGGCTTGCGACGAAGCTCCGGACAGGTAGACCAGCTGCGCGGAGGTGTAAACAGAAGAGGCATTAGCGTGGATCTGCCAGGTGAGGGCCGGAGCGTAACCCCCGCTTCCCCTGGTGATGTCAGGACCCAGGCCAAAGATGCTGTTGTAGGCCTCCGTGGAAGTTCCCCCGCCCAGCTTCACCCAGCCCACAACCGAAATGGACTTGGAGGTGGAGGGGGCGAAAGCCGAGTTGACGGCCGTATAAAGGTTGGTGTTGTCTGATCCGGCTCCAAAATTCCACCCGTAACCTTCAAAGCCTGAAGAGGTGCTCTGGTTGCCGGACCCGGCGTTCTGTACCGTCAGACTGTTTCCGTTTCCAGAGGAGTCCGTCAGGGTGGCTCCGCTCGAAAAGCTCCACCACCCCAGGCAGTTGGCCTTGTGAAGGTTATTTCCCCAATAGGCTACAGGAAAGGTGTGCATCTTATGAGAAGGTCTGCAGTGCAGTTCCGTACATGTTGGTTCCGTCGCAGTAAAACGACAGTACATCAAGTGCGTTGTTGGCCGTCGAGAGGACAGGCTTGATCCCTCCGGGGAAGAGGTAGGCGGTGCCGTAGGTCAGTGCGTTGGATCCGGTGGAGGACTGCTTCACACGCAACATGTAGGTGGCCCCAGCCTGCATGTTGGTGGGGTTCTGCAGCTGACGCGTGGCTCCGACGGCCGAGGTCAGGAGGACGTAGGCGCTTTGGGCCACGTCCAAGTTCCACGCGATGGGGCTGGCATCGGTAAGGGCGTACTCAGTGAAGTACTGCTGCGCCGTGAAGGCGTTGACCGTGGAGCCCGAGTAGTTGGCTCCGCTTGGTCCTGTCGGGCCCGAGGCTCCCGTAACTCCCGTAACTCCCGTGACTCCCGCCCCTGTGGGGCCCGTGGCACCGCTTGGGCCCGTGGCTCCCGTAACTCCTTGTACACCAGACGGTCCCGTGGCACCGCTTGGGCCCGTGGCACCTACCTGTCCTATCTGGTAGGAAAGTGTAATGGTGAGAGGGTCTGTATCCACGGTGACCGTAGAGCCCGCCCCCCCGCCGATATACCATACGGCACCGTAGTAGATGCCGCCGTACACCCCCTGCTGAACAATTCCACCAAAGCCCTGGACCTGAAGAACCATGCCGGTAGCGAACACTGCGGTCCTTATCCACCCGCTGGAGAAAACCTGCCATACGCCGTTCTGTACGGCGTTTGTCTGGGCCAAGAGTAGGACAAGGTCACCCGCGGCAGTGGTCACTCCGTTGATAGTGGGAGTACCGGACAGAGTTTGATTGGTGAGGGAGGCTACCTTGACAGTTACCATGCCGTTGGTTGAGCCCGTTGGGCCCTGTGGTCCCGTAACTCCTTGGGCACCAGACGGTCCCGTAGCTCCCGTGGCTCCCGTGGCGCCAGGAATGACCGAGGCCGAGCCCGTCGGGCCCGTGGCTCCGGTAACGCCCTGGACGCCGCTTGGGCCCGAGGCCCCCGTAACTCCCTGCGCACCAGAGGCTCCCACACTTCCCGTGGCACCCACTGGGCCCGTGGCGCCCACTCCGCCCGACGGGCCCGTTGGCCCGATGACGGTGTTTCCCTGCGGGCCCGTAACTCCGGTTGGGCCCGTGGCTCCGGCAGCGCCGCTCGGGCCCGTAACTCCTTGGGCACCAGACGGTCCCGTAGCACCCGTTGGACCCTGTGACTGGGCAATTTGCGTAACGGTGATGGGGTTAGTGTCGATGATCACACCACTTATGGCCCACGTACTTCCTTCGTACACCGTACCAGCGGAGATGGATACGTTGATGTAGCTGGTGGTGATGCGGCCGCCCGAGGGGAAGCAGGATGGCCTAGTCCAAGCCCCAAGGGGAAGGGGGTAGGTGGTCTGCCACAGGCCGTTCTGAGAGGTGGTGGTCTGTGCCGTCAAGAGGACCAAGGACCCTCCGTAGGTTGTTACACCATCTATGGCGACACTTCCCGATAGGGTAGCCACGTTGGAGGTAGCAACTACTAGGGCAGAGTAGGGTACTCCGCTGTTAAGAAGGGCTGGGGTGGGGGGCTGAAGAAGGGTTACAGTGATGGGGTTCGTATCAATGACGGTTCCAGGTCCGTACATGGTCCACATAGACCCCAGGTAAACGGTTCCGGTACAGATGGTGACGTTGATGTTGTTGTTCATCGTTCCCCCGCTGGGGAAGAAGGAGGGGCGTGTCCATGTAGCAGGCCCTACCAGCCAGAGACCATTCTGGGATGTGGTTGTCTGACCCTCCAACAGGATGACGTCTCCCGTCTGTGTGTAATGCCCATCCACAGAGATCTGTGTAGTAGGGGGGAAGGAGGAGATGTTGCTCGTGGATACTGCGGCGGCCGTGAAGGTAACAGAACTGTCGGACAGTGGCCCCAAGGAACCCGACGCTCCGCTCGGGCCCGTGGCGCCCGTAACTCCTTGTACACCAGACGGTCCCGTGGCACCCGTGGCACCGTTGCTGCCGTTGGCTCCGCTAGGGCCCGTAACTCCTTGGGCACCAGATGGTCCCGTGGCTCCCACGGCACCCGACGCGCCGCTCGGGCCCGCAACCCCGCTCGGGCCCGTGGCTCCGGCAACCCCGCTCGGGCCTGTAACTCCTTGTACACCAGATGGTCCCGTGGCTCCCACGGCACCCGACGCGCCGCTCGGGCCCGTAACTCCGGTAGGCCCTGCAACGGTGTTGCCTGCGACCTTGCCCCAGACTCCGCCGTTGTCGATGATCCAGTCCATCGGGTTGAACGTCAGGCCGGCAAAGGTGCCGCTGGCGCTCGCTACCCAGTAGTCACCCGCCATGCTGCCCGAAGGGGTCAGGGGTAGGGTTGGCGTGTTCGTGGAGGGGTCCCAGCTGCTCTGGTAGATGGGCGTGCCGGTGGGGGTGACCCCCGAGGCGCCCGTGGCTCCCGTAACTCCCGTGGCGCCCGCAACTCCCGCAGGGCCCGTTGGGCCCGTAACTCCCTCTGCACCAGATGGTCCCGTAACTCCCGTGACACCGGTCACGCCCTGGCTGCCCGAGGCTCCGGAAACTCCCGTGGCTCCGCTTGGGCCCGTGGCGCCCGCAACTCCCGCAGGGCCCGTTGGACCTGTAACTCCCTGCGCACCAGATGGTCCCGTAACTCCGGCGACTCCGCTCGGGCCCGTGACGCCCGTAACTCCGGCGACTCCGCTCGGGCCCGTGACGCCCGTAACTCCGGCGACTCCGCTCGGGCCCGTAACTCCGGTAACGCCCTGCGCACCAGAGGCTCCCGTAACCCCCGCAGCGCCGCTGGGGCCCGTAACTCCGGTAACGCCCGTGACGCCCGTAACTCCTTGCAAGCCAGATGGTCCCGTAGGTCCCTGCTGTCCCTGCGGGCCCGTTGGCCCGATAACGGTGTTGCCCTGCGGGCCCGAGGCACCAGTGGCTCCCGTAACTCCCGTGGCACCAGTGGGTCCCGTAGCTCCCGCAGGAATGGCCGCGATGAGCGCGTCAACCTGAGCCTCATCGTAGTACTGAAGCCCCAGGGGCACCGGTACAAGGCCAGGGACGACGTTGAAGAGGATGGTGGCCGGCCCGATGCTGTAGGCGCGCTGGTAGGTGTTTGGCGTCAGCTTGGTGACGATGATGGCCGCCGAGAGGCTTGCAGGGACGTTCCCGTTGTTCAGGAAGAGGCTCTGCAGGGGCTCCGTGCCGCGGTTGAGGTAGCCCTTGAACCACTGGTTGACCGGGTCGGGGGTCAGGGTGAGGCCGGCCATGGTGCCAAGCACCTGGTCGTTGAAGAACAGCTGGACCTGATAGGCGGAGTCTCCGTTCCACGGCTCAAGGGTGGGGACCCCTATGTTGTTGACCGAGGGAGGGATGAAGAACTGGCAGATGACCTCGATCTGATCCCCGAAGCAGTACGGGGGGATCTGTACAGGAGATGTGTCCGTGGGCGACGCGATGAGCGAGGCCGTGACCGGATTGGACCCCATGACATACAGGTTCAGCATGATACCTATATTATCGGCTTAGGAGCCAATCTTAGTACTCGACGTAGTAGTTGGAGTCGGTGGTGGTGAAATAGTCCCTGCCGTAGCAACGGATCTTGAACAGCAGCACGGCACCGGCAGCCAGTGAGGTGGGAAGGGTCCTTCCGGCGCTGTACTTCCACGAGGGCCAGCTGAGGGTGGTGGCTCCAGATCCATCGTTCTCGATGCACACAAACAGGACGCCTCCGTCCGCCATGTCACCAACCCTGTTGAAGGTCCAGGAGCCGGCTGCAACCTTGAGGTACAGGTTTGGCTGCCCCCCCACATCTATACTGGCGGTGCCGGTGGTCGGGTATCCCGAGATAGGATAGCTGCTCTGGTTGTGCCCCAGGGGGAAGAACTTGAGTGCACCGGCCTGATTCTCACCCACAGCCAGGATTCCCACGTTGGCGTTGGGGGATCCACCGGAAGTGGCGGCGGCGCCGACGGTTGCATAGAGGTTGTTGGCGTTAATGACGTTCAGCGTGGCATTGCCGGGGTTGCTGCCGTTGCCGTCGTACGAGATGGCGTTGCCGAACCAGACCAACCCTCCCGTGGGAGTGCGGTACAGGGCCGTGAGGCCGCAGTCGCACGAGGCCCCGTTGATCATGTTGATCGGAGTGTTGGAGTACCCGATGCTGGGGTTGTCGGCGTGGCAGTTGTACAGGTTGGCCCCGTCGTAGGTGATGCCGTAGATCTGCCCTGCTCCGGCCTGGGAGCCGAGGTAGTTGGCGGTGATCTCACGCTCGTTCTGTCCTACCGTGCCCTGGATGCGGAAGTCTCCAACCGGATAGCCCTGTCCCCTAAGGAGTCCAGGCTGTCCGTCGGAGATGGTGATGGGACCGTTGACGGCGCCCACCAGGTCCATGTTGAGGCACCCCTCGAAGCGGTGTCCCATGTAGTACGGGTTGACGTTGGCGATGCCACCCGTGGCGTTGGTGATGCAGTCTCCCATGACCGAGTTGGTGAGGGCCCATGCGAAGCGGGTGGAGGCTCCTCCCGAGGCGGTTCCAGGGTTGATGTTGGTGAGAACGGTGTAGGAGTTGGCGCTCTGGTTCGTGGATGCAACCTGCCACAGTCCAGCGTAGGCTCCAGGTCCGGAGACCTGAACGAACATTCCAGGGGTGAGGTAGTTGACGCCCGTGCCAGGGGCAAGCCCCAGCTGCGTGCAGGTGAACGAGGAGGCGTTGCTGGTGAAGGACTGGACGACCAGGCCGCCCGAGCCGCAGAACCCCGACCCTGATCCGCCCACCTGTCCGTGACCGAAGATGCCCATGTACCCGTAGTCGTTCCAGATGTTGGTGAAGTTGCAGCCCTGTACCGAGCCGGGGAACCCGTCAAGGTGCATGCCGCAGCATCCCAGGACCATGGTGCCCGAGGTGTTGAAGATGAGGTTCTCGAAGGAGCTCTCCGTGACCAGGCCGTTGCGTCCGAGGTGGGCGCAGGAGCTGATGGAGTCCAGCTCGACCGTGTCGGTGCCGTAGTAGATGGGGGAGGGTCCTGCGGAGATGGGACCCAGGGTCATTGTGGTAGCCGAGGGAACCGTTGCCACCTTCCACAGGTTCACGTAACCTCCGTAGCTGGCGGCCGAGGAGATGTAGACGTAGTCCCCCGCCACGAAGCCGTGGGCGGAAGGGGTGGTGAGGATGAACGAGCTGTTGATGGTCGTGCCAGGGAACCTGACGTACGGTCCGCCGCCGCTGAACTGTCCGGTGCTCATCTTGAGAGCATCGCAGCCGGTGATCACGAGCGCAGGGCAGTTGCTCGTGTTCATGTTGACGTTCATGATGGTGCCGCCGGCGTTCTGGATGTACAGCTGCGGGGCGGGAAGCGATCCGTCCGTGTAGGCGCCTGTTCCACCGTTGGCGGTGAAGATGTTCGATATGGTGACTCCCTGCCCTCCCCCTGCGTTGACGTTGAGGAAGTTGCCTGCCAGTCCCGATCCCACCACGTCGTCCATGACGATATTGGGGGCGGTGACGGAGATGATGTTGGTGGACCCCACCAGAGTGCCGGTGACATTGGCTACGGTGATGCCGACGTTGTGGATGTCGATGGTGAAGGAGCTGGTCAGGTTCAGGAGGGAGTTCTGTCCGGACACCTGGAAGCAGTAGATGAGGTTGGATGCGGCCGACCCGTCGCCGACGATGGTGATGTCGTTGTTGGGTGCGGTGACCAGGAACTGCGTCCACATCCTGTACGATCCTGCAGGGACATAGATGGCGCCTCCCCCGAAGGATCCGTTGGCGATGTGGCATGCGAACCACGCATCGTACATGACGGGAGTGGTGTCGGGGTATCCGCTCGAGGCGGGGCCTCCAGTGTTGTTATTCGCCCCGAACCACAAGATGTTCATCTTGGCGGGAGGGTAGGTCCCCACTCCGGCGCCGGCGCTCTGTGAGGTGACGACATCATCCTTGTGCCAGTAGCCGGTGACCTGGGTGGTGGTCCACACGCCGGCCGTGAGGGCCGCTGCGAAGGAGTTGCCGTAGGTGCCTGGGTTGTGGGTCGTGACGCAGAGGTACGTGCCGGGTGCGGTGACGATGCCGCCGGTGGCGATGTTGTAGTACTGGGCGGCGATGACGTTGTTGACCACCACGACCTGTCCTGCGGTCCAGATGACCAGGTCGGACCACGTCTGAGTGTTGCCGGCAATGAGGGTGCCTCCGTTGTCCTGCGAGTAGTTGTCCGTGGCCTTGTAGTACCAGGTGGACCCGCCGCCGTCATCGTGCAGGGAGTATCCCTGGGTGATGGCGGTCTGACCGTCCGTCATGCCGCTGAGGGCACGGAGGGCCGCCAGGTTGGGAAGGGTTGCAAGAACCCCAGCCCCCGAGGCGCCCGTGGCCCCCGTGGCGCCCGTGGCACCGACTCCGCCCGCAACTCCGCTCGGGCCCGTGGCGCCCGTGGCACCGTTGCTGCCGTTGCTGCCCGCAGCCCCCGAGGCGCCCGTGGCACCCGAGGCGCCCGTGACTCCCACGGGTCCGCTCACCATGATCAGCGTGCCTGGGGTGAACAGGCCAGAGCTGATGATGTACTGGAGCTGGAGGCTTAGGGTGCCGCCGCTGTTGCTGGTGACGAGGTAGTAGCCGCTGCCCCCGAGGAGGACGGTGGTGCCTACCGGAAAGATGGCGAGATTGGTTACAGTTACCCCTGAGATGATTGTACCGATGGTGGATGGCGTACTGACAATGCTCGTCAAGAATGCATACCCGTTCAGCCCGTTGGCTCCGCTAGGGCCCGTGGCGCCCGTGGCACCAGGGATGGTCGAGGCCGCTCCGGTTGCCCCCGAGGGGCCGGTCACTCCGGTCACGCCCTGCGGTCCGCAGGACTGGACGGTGGTGCCGATGGGGAGGGTGCTTGGCGTGTAGAGGGCAAGGTCAAGCGTCAGGGTCAGGGAGCCAGTGGCGATGCCGGTCACATGGTAGTAACCGCTGCCGAGGACGTAGACCGTCTCGTTCAGGTTGAACAGGGAGGACGAGTCGACGCTGATCGTGAAGGAGTTTCCTGAGGTCGAGGGGGGAGTCGAGGAGGCGGTGGAGGTGGAGAACCCGTTGACTCCGGCCGGGCCGGTGGCCCCCGTCGGGCCGGAAATCCCCTGGATGCCCTGCGGGCCGGCGATGCTGATGATCGAGTTGGCCGGCAGCGTGCTGATGGGGCTCGTGACCGTGTACTGGAGCTCGAGGGTATAGATGCCTGCGAAGATGCTGATGACCGTCCAGTAGCCCGAGCCTGGGACCCAGACCCACTGGCCAACGGAGAGGTTCTCGCCACCCGACTCAAAGGAGATGGGGCTGGTGCCGCCTATCGTGGTGGTGAGGGGGAAGGTGTACGGCATCGTGATGCCATAGCCGTTGTTGCCAGTGCCTGGGGCTCCCACGGGTCCCTGCGATCCCGCCACGAGCACGGATGTTCCTGCTGGGCAGTAGGACGGTGTGGCGACGACGGTGAGCTGGGTGGCCGTCACGAAGCCCGAGCTGACGGCGGTGACCGTGTAGTAGCCCGAGTTGAAGACGAAGATCTCCTGCCCCACCCCGAAGATGGAGGAGCTGTACACGTTCATTGTACCGCTGCCGCCGATGGTGTTGGGGGGAGTGAAGTTGGACTGCAGGAAGGTGGCTGAGCCGGCTGCGCCCACGCCGCCCGACGGACCTGACGGCCCGCTGGGGCCCGAGGCCCCCGTGCTGCCCGCCGGGCCCGTGCTGCCCGCTGGGCCGCTTGGGCCCGAGGCTCCCGTAACTCCCTGTACACCAGTGACTCCCTGAACTCCGGTTGGGCCCGTGGCACCCACTGGGCCCGTGGCGCCGCTTGCGAGCAGCTTGACGATAAGCCAGCGGCCCGATCCCACTGCAGGGGCAAGGATGTTGACACCATCGGGCGTGGCCGAAGAGTACGGGTTGTAGTAGTACAGGGCGCCGTTGCCGTCCCCCATGCTTACCGCACCCTCTGCGAGGACGAGCGTGCCCTCGGTTACGCCCGTGACGGGCAGGCTCTCAAGGACCCCGATGTTCTGCACGGCCACCACGAACTCGTTGGCCAGTATGCGGAAGGACCCGCTGATGCCGGCCACGCCGGACTGACCGATCTCCATGTAGTCCGCCCCCAGGGGCAGCAGACGGGTGTTGGGGATGTTCGGAATGGGGTACAGCGACATATCTATATTATCGGCTGCGAGGCCGAATTATCCGCCGATGACGCGGAAGGAGGTGCCGTCACCGAGGACACGGGGGCTGACATCGTCCATGAGGACGCGCTCGCCAGGGTAGTCTGAGGCGGTGATGGTGATGCCAACGCCAAGGGGACGTGGAAGGTACTGCGCCAGAATGGCCTGCGTCGAGGCGGTTGTACCGGTGCCCTGTGAGTTCTGGAGGAGGAAGGCGGCGTTCACGTAGTATGTAAGCTCCATGACAGGCCCAGGTACGGCATCGCCCTGCGTGTCGGTGACCGTGATCATGCCGGCAAGGGGGGTGCCCGCCAGGCCGTTCTCGAGGAAGTCCTGTATCTCGTACAGGGAGCCGCTCATGGTGTTGGTGTAGGCCTTGATCAGCATGAGCAGGGCGTACGACTGGTCGTCCAGGGTCGTGACCGAGGCCCCCTGGTTGACGTACGAGGCGAAGGTGGAGGGCACCCCCGAGCCGTTGTAGTCGGTCATCCCGTCGGGGAAGTCAATGGCGCTGCCGTTGTTGGGGGTCACGGGTATGCCAGCACCCGTGGCTCCAGGGGGAGCTGGGTCGTTGTAGTCGCCGAACTGGAAGAGCGGGGTGGCGGAGATGACAGGGTAGATGTCCCTGGCCAGGCCGATGTACTTGCCGACGACATCGAGGTTGACCCCCGTGCAGTTGGGGCCGGCTATGTCCACGTTCCAGTTGTACGCCTGCCTGATCTGGTCCAGGAGCAGCTGCCCGTTGAACTGGTACTGTGCGACCGTGCCCGTGCCGGAGGTTCCAACCCCTCCCGTGCAGGTGAAGGTGGTGCCCACGTTGTTGTCCGGCGCCCCCGCTGCCGTGAAGAAGGGGTACGTTCCCTGGCTGGTGATGGTGTACACCTGACCCACGACCATCGCCGAGGCGGCCATGTCCGGCGCCGCCGTGACAGGACACAGGGCCGCGTTGGCCACAAGCGTCGTGGTGGCTATGGCGTTGGGCTGGTTGCGGTAGACGATGGGCAGCAGGTTGAGCAGGTTCTGCTGCAGGGTTAGCAGGTTCTGTTGGTCCATGGCCTTAGGTGCCGTTGATGAGGATGTTCGCCGCCACCCCAGGGGAGGGGTTGGTGCCGAGGACGAACTTGGAGTTGGCTGCCGAGAGGAGCAGGTTGGCGTAGCCCGAGCCGGAGGTGAGGCTCACCCCAGGACCGCCGAAGGAGATGCCAGGATAGTTGTCCTTGAGGTAGGCCACGATGGCGGAGAAGTCGGCCGGCGTGGCGATGGTGTACTCATCAGCGCCCGAGGAGAAGTGGTCGTAGATGTCCTGGCGCATGGCGCCCGCATCGACGGCCGGACCTCCAGGAAGGGTGGTTGCGGTGACCGATACGTACAACTGCGTAAGGATGGGGATGTCGAAGTAGATCGTGTAGAGGCTGCCATCGGGAGTCTCCACCGGAAGGGCGAAGCCGTTCGTGGTGTTGACCTTCTGCCCGCATCCGGCGCCCTTGTGGATGTAGATGATCTTGGCGTACTCGTTGGACACAGGCCCCTGGTTGGGAGGGGTGGGAGGGCCGGGGAGCAGCTGGTTGTCGTCGATGATGACCCAGATGGAGTGGCCCGGGACCCCGTTGGAGTCCGTGACGGCCCCCTGGTTCTCGTACACGATCGCGTCGATGTTGGACGCCACCTGGGTGATGGCTGCGTACAGGCCCTGATACCAGCTCTTGCTGGGCAGGGCGACGCTCTGCTGGCGGCGGAGGCGCAGCTGCGCGTCCGTCTCCTGCGCCGTGCCAAGGAAGGTGGGAGCCTCCCCGTTCGTGACAGAGGCCACGCCGTTGACCGAGCCGACTATGAACTGTATGGTGTTGAGGGCGCTCTGCACGGGGCCGGAGTTGGAGGCCTGGAAGGCGAGGGTGAACGTACCGGTGCCGTCGAAGGTGGTCCCCACGAGGAGCTCGTACTGGACGCCGTTGTTGTCCGACACCGTGAACGGGTTGGTGGAGGTGTCCAGCCCCACCAGCGTTCCCACGACGGAGGTGGGAAGGTTGGTCGTGATGGTGATGGCCTGCTGGGTGTAGGTGCCGGCGCGGCGCTTGACGTTGTTGATGGCGCAGCGCAGGTCAAGGGCGATGCCCTGTGCCTGGTCAGGGTCGTACGAGTTGTACACCTGCTGCCCGAACTGCAGCATGTTGATCTGGCCCTGGCAGAAGATGTTGATCAGGTTGGCGTCAGGGGACTCAGGGTTCAGGTCGATGTTGGGTCCGTACGTGGTCATGAGGCCCTGGGCCATCTGGGTGAACAGGTCGGGAAGCGTCTGCAGGGTCAGGCCCTGTGAGGTTACTTGGGATACGGAGAGGCTCATAGTGGGATGGGGTTGGAGTACACGGGCAGCACCAGGCCGTCCGGGGCGCTGGTGAAGTTGACGACGCCCCCGTTCTCAGTGGTGACGGTGTACTGGAGGGTGACCTGGCGGGTGATGGGGTCCACCTCGGCGTACAGGTTGTTGACGGACACCACGCCCTGAACACCCAGTATCACCTCGCGCGCCTGCACGACAAGGATGTTCATCACACGCTGGGCGCCAACCGCCCCAAGGATGTTGTTCCAGTCCACCCCGTAGTTGGTGTACCAGAAGACCTCCCCACGGAAGATCTGCAGCGCCACCTGTATGGCCTCGGCCACGGCCGCATCGCCCGTCAGGAAGTTGGACATGCCCTGGCCGAACGTCCAGTCCCCCGCGTTGGGGAGCCAGCGCGGGACGAGTGCCCTGATGATCATGTTCTCTGCCATACCTATATTATCGGTTAAGGGGTTGGAGGGGTGATGGAGCACCCAAGGGTGCTGATCTTGCTCGTGATGGCGGAGATGAGTCCGGCGTATGCGGCGACCAGAGCTGCTTCTGCAGCAATGGCTTGTGCATACTGTGCCTCATAGAAGGCCACCTGGGAGGTGATGAAGGAGATGCACTGGGACAGGTTGGTGGGTATCGTGGTGAGGGGAAGCAGGGCGGCTATCTGCCTCTCGGCCGCCGCCAGCTGCGCCGTCATCTCAGCCTCCACCTGCGTCACCATCAACTGCAGGGTGGCGCAGTCGTTGATGGAGTTGATCTGGGCTGTCAGGTTGGTGATGTACTGGGTGTTGATGGCTGGCATAAATTACCTCGCTATGTTGACCACGATGCCGTTCACCACCGTCACGGTGGCCCCGTCAGCGGATACGAAGGTGTCGGTGGCGCCGGTGGATACGTTCAGGTTGCCCTTGACATACGATCCTGGGGCGGAGATGCACGGACCCCTCATCTCATATCCCGTGATGGGGCTGGCCGAGTTGTGCAGTCCCACGATGACAATGGCATCCGTGATGGCATGAACCCGCTTGGAGGCGGGAGGCCGGCCGATGATGCCAGCCTGCCAGTTGCTCAGGTCCCTGTCGTTGAAGAGGATGATGCACCCGTCACCAGACTGGATGGGCATCGTGATGAGGTCTGACCCTCCCGTCATCACCTGCACGGGCACCTGCTGGATCAGGGGATAGTTGACCGGCTGCAGGCGCTCCCCTCCGTTGCCGTCAGGCTGCACCGAGAGGTACTGCATGGAGATCTGCACGTCGGCCGTGCAGGTGGCGGGATAGAAGGTCTGGATGCTACCCACCTGGATGCAGTTCAGCTCCAGCTTTGTCTTGCGGGACAGGTTGGTCATCAGTGCCGTCAGGCCTGGACTGGGGATGTTGCTCTTGGGAAGGGAGGTCATGAGGACTGGGAGACAGGCTGCCAGTTGGAGGAGAGGCTTGGATCTACCCCAGGACCCTTCCACAGGGCAACAGTGGTGCGGCATCCCGTGTCAACCGTGGAGGAGATCATGCCCCTGTGGAAGACCTGGTACACCTTCCAGATGCCGTTGTAAGGGGAGTTCTTGTCGGAGAGCTTGATCTGCACCAGCTGTCCGTTGTGCACCTCGGGAGAGAAGATCATGTCCACCTCGAGCAGGGTTCCGCTGCGGCGGGGCTTGCCAAGGATGTCACGGTCCCCCATGAGGATGGCGTCGTAGATGCCGTCCGACGGGGCAGGGCCGCTGGCCGTGGCGTGGCTGTAATAGTCCTGGTCGTCCAGCCAGTACACCACCCCGTTGTCGATGAAAGCCCTGCCCTCGGTGAGGTCGCAGATGGCGCTCCATGCGGAGCCGGAGAAGCTCTGGGGCTTGGAGGAGAAGACGGAGGAGTAGACGGTGGAGATGACCGGCTGGTGGGAGACGAAGGGCATGCAGTTCACCAGCGCCTTGACCTTGTCGGCTGCGCTCGTGGCCGACGTGAAGGTCTGCAGGGCGTTGCCCGAGGTGTCCACGCACATGGCAAAGGCCCTGTCCCACAGCGCGTCTATGGCCGTGATGGTCGTGATCTTGTCGGGGGAACCCGAGGCCTGGCTGTAGTGCACGGTCATGAGCTGGCCCTGGAAGATCAGGGAGTTGGGGCCAAGGCTCATCAGGTTGCCGGTGGGGCTGCGATAGCCGGCGTAGAAGCTGATGCTGCGGATGTCCATGCCATCGAACCAATCCTTGACGATGGAGTCGGCAACGGAGTCGGGCAGGTTGTACAGCCGGAAGGTGGCCTTGCCTCCCTCTGAGATGGCCGACTTCTCGATGTCGAACTCCACCGTGAGGGGGCTGGGGCTCGTCAGGGTGCCCAGGTTGACGAACTCAATGAGCGTATTGGGCTGGTTGAACGTCGCCGCCGCTGCGGCGGAGGAGGCAGGCTTGACCTTGGCTGACTGCTGTATCTCCATCCTGTACTGGCGGATGAACTTGATGGCCATGGTCAGTTGCCCGGCAGCAGGGCGGCGTTGTTGGTGGTGATGTCGGTTGAGCTGAGAAGGTACAGGCTGGCGTTGCCGGAGGAGGTGAAGGCCTCCTGACCCACAGGGTCGCTGCCATCGGAGGTCAGGCAGGCGATGCCAAAGGGAAGGATGTTCTCCCAAGGCCCAAGAAGGTTGATGCTGTACACCAGCACCATACCGTAGCAGGTGAACGTGCTGCCCCAGACGATGTCGAAGTACCACTGGTTCTGAGTCGGATAGAACCTCATCGTCATGACAGCGTCAGGCTGCCCGCTGATCTTGATCTGCAGGGACCGTGGGGTGCTGTCGGAGATGCCTGTTAGGAGGAGCATGTTACTGGGTGGGGGGAAGGAACGGTGAGTTGACGGCCAGGGCCGGCGCCACCAGGGTGCTGATATCAGAGGACACGGGCGTCTGGTTAACGGGGTTGCCGTTCACCCATGTACCGTTCTGCCAGTCAGTGGGGCTTATGGGAATGGCATTGGGGATGGGGGCAAGGGCGCCGCCGAACTGCACGCCCAGCTCGGTCGTGGAGATGCCGGAGGCGAAGGTGATCTGCTTGAACACCACATCGTAGTCGGTGTAGCCGTTGGAGTCCCTGCCCTGCTTGGGGTCGCACTTCTCAATCACCATGTTGCAGAACATCCCCCACGGGGTCTCCACGGAGAAGACCATGCCTGCGCAGAAGAGGTTGAACATGTACTGGAAGGAGCTGTTCTGTCGGGTCACCCCAGAGGTGACGCCCGATCCATCCGTGGCAACCACCCTGTCATCGTAGCCGGTGTTCAGGAAGTCCTGGTACAGGGAAGGAACTGGAGCAGGCTGGGCTTGGGTGGGGGAGGAGGAGTCGGATGAGTTCCCCTGAACAAGGGGGCTGGACGATGCGGTGGGAGACCCAGGCAGCTTGATGGCGGGAAGGTAGCCGGCAGCCATGGCCAGCTTGACGCCGAGCGCACTGACAGCCCCAGCCCCTACGGCATTTCCAGCAGCCAGAAAAAGCTGGGTGGTGGTGACAGTGCCCCCCACTGCCCCTCCCACCAGGGTAAGGAGGTTGCTGGTGTTCGTGAACCCAGTGATAAGACGGGGCGGTACTATCCCGGATGCCCCCGCCAAGGCCACTATCTTCCTGGCTATGGATGCGTAGTTCGTGCTCGCCCCCTGCGGGGAGAGGGCCAGGCCGGTTCCTGGTATGGCCGGAGAAATCTTGATCAGGGGCTTGGTGATGGGCTGCTGAAAGAACACCAGCTCCGCCTGCTTGCCAGTGCAATGGATGTGGATGGGCCCGCGCACGATGTGGTCGTGTACCGACGTGCCGTCGCCCAGCACATGGTCCGTGATGGTGGCGGTCATGCTGACCGATGTATCCTCGGAGATGTCCAGGCCGAACCCACCCCAGCCGTTGATGGGAGAGGAGGGGCGGGCGATGGCCTGCATCTGCGAGCTGCCGTAGCCAAGGTTGACCAGCTTGGTCGCCCAGGTGCTGACGGCCGGATCGAGGATGTTGGGCTGGAGGGAGGATGCTGGGCTCATGCGATCTGGAAGTTGTTGTTGCCTAGTTCACGGAAGGTCATGCTGATCTTCTTGGCCACCTCATCAGCCGCCCCCTTGGGGTCGGTGGAGGAGATGTGGTTGTGCACGGTCACGGTGGTGGTCTTGGTGTCGCCAGATTGGCGCTTGGGTATAGTGTAGGTCAACCTCTCCCATAGGTTCCCCCCCTCTATTTCCTTGGCGTGGTCACGCATGTTGGCCATGATCTCCTTGTACTTGGGATCGTTGGATACAACGTCCTGGAACATAAGGGCAATAGACGCCCCGCTCAGGAGTTTCCCGAGACCCCCAAGCAGCTTGCCTCCGGCTCCCGCAGCGCCGGCAGCGCCGGCCACCTCGGACTCCACCTTGGCTGCAGTAACACTGCGCCACGCCTTGGCAAGTCCATAGACCAAAAGGATGGCCGAGGTAAGGGGAGCTGCTATGGCAACTATGGCGGCCTTGACTCCAAGGGCGGCCCTCTCACCATCCGACATGGAGTTCCACACATCTGTCCAGTGGTCCAGGATTTTGGCCAGAGCATCGGCCAAGGGCTTCAGTGCCGTACCCATGGAAGTACCGATGCGCAGGCGGAACGACTCCCATGCGTTGGAGAGGTTCAGAACGCTCACACGGAACTTGTCTGCCGAGTCCACACCCTCCTTGCCGAGGATGCGGTTGGCGTGCTCGGACATGTTGATGCGCTGCCGGTCCATCTCCACGATGGTTGCCACCGCCTCGTTGGACACCCCCACGGCGTTGAGCATGGAGCGCCTGAAGTTCAGGGCGTCCCCCGTGAGCCCATGCAGGGCCTTCATGATCACCTCGAGCTGCGTCTGGGGAGACTGGAACGGATCCAGACCCAGCATCCTCATGATGCTCATCTGGTGCGGGTTCATCTCGTTGCGCAGGAGCTTGGCCCTCATATCCAGCGCTGACACGGCGAACGAACGCAGCCCCTCACGGGACTGGCCGGTCAGGTCGGACAGCTGGTCCCAGGTCTGAAGGGTCTTGGAGTCTATCCCGAATGCGTACTGGTTGGTGCGCATGTCCTGGGCGAAGTCAACAGCCTTTGAGGCCGTGGAATCCAAGGCCGAGGCGACACGGTTGAGCATCGAGGCCACCTGCGTGAAGATGTACAGCATGGCCGCAGCCGACGCCTTGTCCGATGTCCTATCCGCACGCTCCCTCTCCTTGGAGGCATCGGCGGGGGGGAGTTGGCTGACACCATGGATCTGCTTGACCGCCCCGACCATGCCCTGCATGTTCTGCACGATCTGGGCGGTGGTCTGGGCAACAGCAACCATGCTGTTCTCCAGGGCCTTCATCTGCTCTCCGCCCTCAATCTTGATGCCTATCTTGGCGAAGAACTCGGCGATGGTCATTCCTGCTGCCATGTTAATCTTCCTCCCTGTTCATCTCGCTCACGGCCTGCTCGTAGTCCTGCACAAAATTCTCATACTCGAGGGTATCCATGGCCTTGGTTACAGGCCACTGGAGGATCTCGACTGGGGTGCCGTAGCCGGCACGGGAGAGGCGGAGTGCGATGAGCATTGTGGTTGGGAATCCGTTGGTTGAGATCTTTGGTTTCTTGGGTTGCTTGGCTTCTCCTTTGGCCCCGAGTATCGTGCCCTTGGGCTTTACGCTGAGGGTGAGTCGAGGCCTTCGATAAAATCCCCCAGGGCGTGCTTGAGTACCGCCATCATGGTGGGGATCTTGTCCTTGCGGTTCTCCTTGGGCTCGAACGTGTCAGGCTTGATGGCCGCACCGTTGTACTTGCAGCGGAGCATGAGCTGCTCGGCTGCCGCCCAGATGGGCTTGGATCCAACCAGCTTGAGAAGGATGTTCTTGATGGTGTTAACATCTTGAGTCATAAGGGACTTAAGTCCCCCCTCCAAGTTGATGTCTATGCCCACGCTGAGCAGTTCGTTTGCAATAAGGCGCAGCACATCCTCGCACTCGCCGAGGGGGATGTCCCCCAGTCCTACCTCACGTCCAGATGCCAGTTTCTTGATGGTCATACATACAGTATCGGATTCTGGTGTGTGGGCATAGAAAAGCCGGGGTTACCGCCCCGGCCTTTCCCTGATGCCCAGCACTGAAATTAACCCTGTACGATGTCGATGAGGCCCTCAACAGTCCAGATGGCCAAGTTCTGGTTGGTGTCACCGTTGACATTGACAACCATCTCGGGGGACTTGCTGACAGTACCGCTTGACAGGGCGTAAGATACGATGGAGACGTTGGCCTGACCGTCGCTCAGGTACTTGGTGATCGACCCGCTGAGGGCGTAGAAGCCCACGGGGTTGGACCCCTGCGTGGTGAGGAGGTACTGGTTCAGGATGCCCGTCATCCAGATGTCGTCCGAGGAGCCCTTGAGAAGGCGGAGCACGAGCTCGCCCCAGCGGCCAGCCTGGTCGCGTGAGGTGATGGCCGTGCCGTCCTTGCCAACCACACTGCGAGTGTGCTTGCCGGGGAACGTGAGGTGACCGATGTCGCCATCGCCGAAGTTAATCAGCAGGCGCGAGGTCTGCTGGCCGAGTTCGATGACGTCTACGCTTGAGAGGATCATGGTGTTCTATTAGAAGTTGACGTTGATGACGATGCTGGCGGACTGGATGGCCCCAGCGTACTTGATGGCAATCTGCGTGAGCGGGGCGGTGCGGGCGAGGCGGGCCGCCGTGGACTGCTCGCTCACCGGCAGGGAGTACAGGTAGTAACCGTACTGCTCGATGTTGGACTCGCACACATCGGGGACGCCGATGGTCTCAGGAAGCGTCCAGGTGCCAGGGGCAAGGAAGCCAACCTGAACAGCCTGCGCGCAGAAGTTGCGGAGCGGGCGCTTGAAGACGGTCATGCCGGCCTCGGTCTGGGGGATCTTGGTCTGGGTCGAGGCGAGGGAGTTGTACGCAGCCACCTGAATTCCGTTCTGGAACCACAGGAGATTGTACACGTTGTCGAACCAGTCGCCCGCGCCAGCACCGTTGCTGCAGAGGATCTTCGGAAGATTCGGTCCACCGACGTTGGCGTAGACATCCACGCCGTTCGCCTGGGCCGAGGCCCAGATGGTCGTGGTGATGGTGGGGTCTGCGGAGACTCCCTCCAGCTGCTTCCAGTTGAGGGTCTGGCAGGTTGCCACTCCGTTGAAGTTGGTGCTGAACCCACGGCCGGCATAGGCGGCTGCGAACACCCGAGCCGCTGCGGCACCGGCCGTGTTGGCGACGGGAAACTGCGGGAAGGTCCCTCCGTAGTACACGACGCGCAGGCGGGTCAGGCCCTGCTGAAGAGCAAGGGAACCGAGGCCAGGAGGAGTGGCCGTGTAGGAGGTGGTGACATCCGTGAGGAGGGGGGTGGGGGCGACAACGATGAAACCAGCCGGAGCGTTGACCGAGAGGTCGGTGTTCTGGGCGGCATTGCCGGCCGAGATGTAGTCGGCGTACGAGGGCTGGAAGCCCACAGGGATGAACCCGCCGGCGCTGGTCAGGTTGAGAAGCTGGTTGATGGAGGTCGTGAACGTGTCCGTGCCAGGAACCTGCTGGGGATAGACAAGCACCACACCATTGCCCGAGAGGGGGTTGAACGGCTGGTCGAGGATCTCCGAGACCGCTGCGTACGTCTCCGAGTTTGCACCCCAGTCAACCTGCACGGCGGAAAGAGAGTTGTAGACGAGGTAGCCAGGACCGGCTGCCAGATTGGCCAAGCCCTGTGTCGTCAGCGTCTCTGAGCTGATTAGGCACAGGTTGTTGATGGCGAAGGGCTGGAGGGTAGCACCAGGAAGGGCAACTGTGACGTTGATGCCGATGCTCAGCGGGAGGATGGAGGTTACACTCATGGTATGGGTCTCTCTATATTATCGGACACGGAAGGCAAATCGGGGTCAAGGGTCAGGCACTACCTGCACGGGGAGGAAGCCGTTGTCGAACCACGGCATCGGGATGGAGCTGGTGTACAACCTGTTGACCCTCAAAGTAAGGATGTACCTGTAGGGAATAGCCTCTCCGTCGGGCTGGGAGACGGTGACAATGTCGGGCAGGAGCTGGATCTTCATGCCCACATCCAAGGACAGCTCGTTGGTTGCGTAACTACCAAAGGTAGCAACGACATCCATGTACCTCTCCTGAGCCTCGAAGTTGCGGCTGAAGATGTCGATCTGGATAAGTTCGGACTTGGTTATGGCCGTGTCCTCCCAGTACTGCACCCCGTCCCAGCGGTACGAGGGCATCTGGGGACCGTAAGCCTTCACCCCGATGGTCTGCAGGCACACGAACATCCCAGGGCGCCCCACCACCTTCGGATCCACCTTCTGGTTGAACAGGAAGACGGAACCATCTGGCAGGCCGCACTTGGTCTGGATCAGGCCGGCTAGGAGGATGAGGGTGTCGGTCATGCTGGTTGTCCGTTCTGGTAGGTCTGGATCATCTCATATACGAAAAAGCCAGCTTGGTTCCAGTTCTTGTTCGACATAACACGGTAGGTGATGTTGTCCACCTCGGCCTTGTCGTCGTTGATAAGAAGCAGGTCGGTAGTGCTGAACATCTTCCACCACTTCCAAGAACGCTGCTCCGTGGGCTTCATGACCAGCTTCTCCTCGGGGTAAGGCTGGATGCAGCCGTTGAAGTTCTGGGGAGTCTGAGCCGTCTCAAGTACCTTGAACTCCGTGGCCGCGTTGGGTCCCGTCTTGGTGGTGCGGCGAATCACCATGGGGCGAAGCCACTCCATCAGGGTGTCGCTCATGTCCGGCAGGTAACCCATGGTCTCCTGGGGAACGGAGTTGGCGTTGAAGATGGGAGGATGTTGCATTAGGTTATCCTGTAGCTGATGGAGTCCCTGAGCTGGCCCGTGTCAACCCCAGGCTCGTCCTTTCCCTTGGCAGCGATGGTGCCGGGAGCGTTCTGAGGCCACTGGCCGAAGCCGGAAGTGTTGAACGCCTCCTTGATGACGGCCTCCGCAGTCTGGCCGATGCGCTCGGGGAGTGTACCCAAGGCGTCGGCTGGGTTGCCAATCACGGCCGTTCCCGACTCGGCGTTGGGTGCCTTGCCGGCGCCCTGCTCCCAAGCAACCCCTCCGGATGTGAGCGCATCCGAGAGATGGTTGATGAGAGGCTCACGCAAGAAGGAGCGGGCAGGGACCCGGTCAGCCCCATCCGAGGCGTTGCCGAACTCCATGTTGAACCCCACCGTGGCGTTGTTCGACTCAGGGGGTCCCAAGGGGGAGAGCGTCTTGCCGTCGTAGTGCCTGTCCGATGTACGGGTGTTCTTGTCCGAGAGGACACCCACCTCCACCGTCGATGTGCGCAGCCTTACCAGCTCCTCCACGAGAGCCTCAAAGCCCTTGTGGATGAGTGATTCGTCTGTATGCTCATAGGTGATGCGAGACATCAGTAGGGTTGGAAGTAGTTCGAGCGGGGTGTGACACGGACGTTGGCGACCATGCGGGGGGCGGTGATGGCGACAAAGGCCTCTCCGTAACCGGTCAGGGTCTTCTCACCAAGGTACTTGTCATCCTTGACCCAGCTCGGGTAGGTGAAGGATTGACCCACCTCACCAACGTTCTTGCTCTCCGTGAACCAGTTGAAGGAGGAGGCTGTGCCCAGGCGGCTGCGCCTGAACGCCATGACCATGTAGTGGGCGGCCAGGTAAAGGTACGCCCACTGGTACTCCGTGTTGTCCGTGTACAGCCCGCAGTTGATATTGCGCCCAGCGTCGTAGATGGCGTTGGCGATGTCCGAGTCGTTGACCGTCTGGGGAGTGGCCCCGTAGGTCCAATCCCTGACGAACCGAGCCTTGAATTGGGCTACAGTCGGCGGGGTGTACATGGAGGTTAAGAGGCTGAGGGAGCGGCAGGAGCAACCACAGGGGCGACATCCTTCTTGATGGCCGCCAGCTGAGCCCTGAGGGCAACCACCTCGGCCTCGAGAGCCGCCACCGTGGTGGACGGACCGTCAGCCGTGGAGATGATCTCCCTCGGATAGAGCTTCAGTAGCGAGGCCGCCTCGGACGCCGTCACCTTGTTCGGGCCCGTGCTGACCTTGCCAGAGCCGACGTAGAAGGAGCGGGTGCCCTTGTTGTAGACGGTGGTATCGACCGGCTCCGGGGGAGCGACGGGTGCCTTCTGGGCTGCAGCGTTGGCTGCGGCCTTGGCCTTGAGGACTGCTGAGGATGGGCCAACGGGGGCCGCAGATAGTTTGACAGGCATGGGATTAGAGCTTCTTGGCTACGGCCTCGACCTTGGCCTCGTCGGTCTTCACGACCGTCTCAACCTTGGCCACGTCCGCCTTCCCCGTTGAAACTGCCTTGGCCTCAAGGGCTTCCAGCCGCTTCGCCAGTGAAGAGTTGGGGAGGAACTTGACAACGAGAACAGCGACCGCAGCCGCGACGAGAGCAACCAGACCGAGAACGAGTAGTGGGTTCATAACTATAGTATCGGCATTTCGAAACCTAAGCAAAAACGGCTCCCCTTTCGGAGAGCCGTCTAGCGGGGGCCTACCCCCATTTGGATGTGATACTATGCGTTACTTGGACTCGTGCTGCCGGTTACAGAGTGAACCGGAACTGGAGCTGCTCGAGCGGGCGGAGGATGATGTTCCCCGTGAACTGCGCAGTGCAGACCTGCTGCCACTGGTAGTTGTTGGACGTGCCGGGCTGGAGGACCGTGTACGGCTGCGGAACCCTCATGTGGAAGGAGTCGCTGTCGTTGCGGTAGAGGATGTAGACCTGCTGGTTGATGCCGTAGGCCGCGTTGTACGTGGCGTCAGCGTAGGCCAGCTTCTTGATGGCGAACTTGTCGTTGCCCGTGATCTCCACGAACGCCTTCCTCAGGTACTCCAACTTGGAGTTGAAGGGGAAGTCCGAGCTCACCGGAGCCGCAAGGCCCAGGTAGTCCGACAGCGGGATCAGGAACGTGTCCGGAATCGCCGTTGCGTTGGCGTTGGTGACGTAGGCGCCGATGACCGTGCCGACGAACGTGCTGAACTGTGCCGCCGTCATGGAAGAGATCGGGACGTTCAGGTAGCTCGGGCTGGCCACGATGTTGACCTTCGTGTTGTTCAGGAGGCCCTGGATGTCGGCCGTGTCCGTGCGTGAACCGAGGAAGGCGATCTTTTGGATGCCCAGGTCGAAGTTCTTCTTCATCGCCTTGTGCTTGGACTCGATGAGATCCCAGTTGTTGGCGAACAGGGCGCGCTGCACGTCGTTGATCGAGTACTCGAGCGCCTTCGCCCAGTAAATGTTCTCGGTCGTGATCGAAGCGACGGCGGTCTCGACGGTGTCGAGGCGGGCGTTCGAGCTGGCGCTGTTGATGATGCCGGACTCGAAGTCGGCAGCATTGGAGAACGTCAGGTTGTTCAGGAAGTCGTTGGCGAACGAACCCTCACCCACCATGACCGGCAGGTAGTCGGACGGGTTGACCTCGTAGAACTTCTGCGCCGTGACAGTGCGGACGATATACGTCAAGGTGTCGATGGCAATCTGGTAGCCCGTGCTGGCCTCCGGCGTGTCGCCAGGGCTGTTCAGACGGTAGTCGGGCTTCGTCCTGGAGGCGTCGGCCCAGAGGGACTTGCCCCGAGTGTCGTCGAAGTAGAAAGGCTGAACTTCGTCCTCAGTGATCTTCGTCACTTCGTTGAGGCGCTTGTTGCCGGTGGGGATAAGGCGGAGGGACTTCATGGTAAGTTGTTTCCTTGTTGAGGGTTACGGGCTGACGAAGGGATAAACGATCGTCACCTGAAGCATTGCGTTGGCGCCGTTGGCCTGGTCGTAAGCCTGACCGATAACGGTCTGGCCAGTCGTGGCGACCTGGACCTGCGGGTCCGTCAGCTGCGTGCTGCCCGAGTAGGTCGGGGCAACGTAGGAAAGGAACGAGCCGCGGGGAATCGCACCAGCGGCCTCTAGATAGAGGGTCGAGCCGGGGGCGAACACATCCCTGCGATCGCCAGGAGCCGTGGTGGCCTTGCGCGAGTTGTAGACGATGACTCCGAGGAAGCTCGGGTCCGTCGGACCTGTGCAGGCATCGACGAGGCGCTCATCGGACTGGCCGGCGATCAGCTTGACCGCTGTGCCCGACGGGAAGGAGACCTGCGCCGAGGAGGGGTTCGTGCGGACGGCGATGACGTTCGGGTTCGTCAAGTTGGTGGCCTGGGCCAGCATCACTGACATGTCGAACTGGTTAACGTTGAGGGTATTCATGGTGTGTTCTTCCTATATTATCGGCAGAGGGTTTGAAAAAGGGACCGGCTTAGAACAGGAGGCGACCCAGCTCCAGCTGGCGCTCCTTGGATGAACTGTCAACCGACTGGCCCTTGATGGCCTCGTTGAAGCGATCCTTGGCAGTGGCCAAGTCGTTGAAATGCTTGAGGCCCTGTGCCTTGTCGTCCAGCACGCGCTCGGCCTTCGGCACCTGTACGATCGGGGTGTCGATGATGTTGCGGGTGTTGACGGGAGCCGTGTTGATGACGATCTTCTCCACCTTCACCTCGTCCTTGCCATCGGCTGACTTGGAGGCAGCCTCCTTCTCGGGAGAGTCGGTCAGGGGGAGGGAGCTGACAGTGCCTTCGCCAGGGGTGAGCTTGGAACCGTTGTCGGTCGTCTCGCCACCAGGCTGGACATCCTTGGCAGGACCACCCTTGCCCCCTTCCTTGGACTTGTCATCCTCACACAGGGAGACCACGGGCTTCTCCTCCTTCTTGACGGGCATCTCTTCCTTCACCAGCACGGCGGGTACATCCTCGGCCTTGGGCTCCACGCCCTCGTTGGCGCGGGCGTAGGTGGAGATGAGCACGCTCAGCGGAACGGACTTGCCGTTGACTTCAACCTCGCTGTCGCCTGCCAGTTCCACGTTCGTCTCTGCGGGAACGCTTGCGTTCTCCCTCATGACGAGTTGCTTGATCCACTTGATGACGTTGTTCTTCATAGAGTTAAGGCGTACGTCCGCATCTTCGTAGCGGGGCTTTGTTACCAGGGCCACGTGGTCGAACGTAATCTGCTGGATCTCGGACTTGTACTTCACATTGTGCCAAGTACCTCCAGGACCAATCTTGTTCACCCGATAGCCGCAGGACGGCTTCCAGCCCTTGTCGATAGCCACTCTGGCCTCGTCGGTCTCAACCGTGCCCTCCGCCCAGTACCATCCGTCCTCGGAGTTGAAGTAGACCTTGTCCACCTTTCCGTGGGCCTTGGGGTTGGGGTGGGTGATCTGAAGGGGGCATCCGATGAAGGAGTCGCAGGCGGCGTCGATGGTGGACTTCTCCAGGAGCTCGATGCCACCATCAGCCATCTCGGCGTACGAGACAACCCCAGGCTGCAAGAACCTCATCTTGAAGCGGGTGCGGGATCCATCCACGAAATTCAGGCGGATGTCCTTGTCTATGGTGTGGAGACTCATGCTTATATTATCGGCTAAGGATTTGCTTTCGGGTCGAACGGCAGGACCGGCACCGCCCAGCAACGGCAGTTGTAATCCTGGCCAGGATGGCAGTGGCGGCCTGGAGCCACCTCGGGAGGGTCATCCCACTGGAAAGTCTTGCCATCCAAGACCCGATGGGAGTGGCGCACCTTGTCATCATGGCAGGTCACCCATACGTAACTGTTTGACCCGCTTAGCCTTGCCTTCTCCTCCACACAGTCCATGGCGAACCTGTTGATCTTGTCCTCCATCTTCACAGAGACTGCGTTGCGGGAGGTGATGTAGGCGCCACGGATGTAGGCGAACAGGCTGTCCATGCGCCCAGTCTCAGAGAGTGTACCCAGCTTCTCGGCCAGCTTGTCCACCTGATCCACGGCGGCCGTTACTATCTCCTCGTGCATCTCCTTGGCGAACTGGTCCAGCACCATGTCCTTGTTGGGGAGGGACAGGGGAACCTCCTCCAGGTGCTTGTTGAACTGCATGTCCAAGACCGCAAGGATGTCAGCCCCATGCTTGCGCAGGTCTATCCCCAGGGGAGCGTGGACCATGTTGGAGGAGATGTCACGAAGGGTCCTGATGATGTTGGTCACCTTTCCCTCAGCCTTGTCCCGTGAGAGGGTAAAGGCCCCGATGAGTTCATGGGGGACCTTGGCAGGATCCACCCTCCACTTGCCGTGGTGGATGTAGGCTCCGATCTCCCTGAGAGCCTTGGAGGTATTGGAGCTGAACTTGCCCGAGAAGACCCCCTCGGAGTAGACTATGTCGCTGTTCTGGATAGCGGACAGCAGGGCGGAGTCAACGTCGTTCTCCCTGAGTTCATCCTCCTGCAGGTGGTCGAACACCACCTCGTCCAGCCACTTCATGACCTCCCTGTTCAGGGAAGCCACGGCATGGGCGCGGGGGTCACGAAGTCGTAGGTAGGAGGGCATTATGCACTGCGGCCGTCCTTCTTGACTGAGCGTTCCTTGTCACGGGAATCCTTGCCCGTTCCAGGGGCCGACTTGGCCATGGCCGACTTCTCAGCCGTATCCTCGGCACGCACCGCAGGGGCAACGATGTCCACCTCGCCACGGCCAACCGCCGTGTCCATGGTGAACACACCCTTCTGCTGGAGCCACTTCATCATCTCCTCACCAGTGAGGGCCTGGTTGTTGAACAGCTCCACGGCACGGGTCTGGATGGCCGTGAGCACCTGCTGCTCCTGGACCCCGTCGAGGGAGCGGAGGCTCGTCCACTTGACGCGCAGGGTCTCCGGCACATAGCCGAAGATGGACTTGGAGAGGAGCTTGCCAACGAGCAGGATGGCCGGCTCGATCTGGGTGCGCTCAATCTCAACCGTGGCGTTCCAGTTCTGCAGGGAGTCAGCACCGGAGCTGAAGCCTCCCGCACTCTCCCCGAACAACTTGGTCATGGGGATGCAGAGGTAGGCGGCAAGGTTGCGGCGGAGTTCGTTCCAGATCTCGGCCATGCCGGCGAAGGTCATCTTCTTCTGCTCGTAGTCGTCGTTCTTGTCGATCATCACGGCGTCGGTGAACGACTTCATGGCGTTCGCCATCATGATGCGCTGCTGAGCTTGAGCGGTTCCAGAAGGTGTTCCAAGCAAGGTAGTAAAGCCGTTGATCTTGTAAACATCAATTTTGGCCTGCCCCAAAAGTTCGAACATCAGGTTCTCGAAACGCATGAACGCGTTGATGGCGCCGATGCAAGGCTCGAGCACGGAGAGGCCATAGCCCTGCAGGCGCTGGCGCACGAGGGACGGGGCCTCCTTGCCCTTGAAGATCATGCAGCGGGTCCTGTTCACCGGCACCCCGTAGTAGTTGAACGGAGTCTTGTCGTACCCAAACAGGTTCGTCGACATCAGGGAAATCTCCCAGCGGTCGCACGGGATGAACTCCAAGGGGGAATCCGGACGGATCTTCTCGATGTCGAACGGCTCGCGGTAGTCCTGATCCGTGTTGATGATCAGTCCCCCACCGCCAAAGAGACGGGTCATCTTCCTGCAGAACTTGATGCACTCGGCATGGGACGGGCCGGTGTCGGTGATGAGGGGCTTTCGCACACCCTCAATCTCCTCCTGCATGATGTTGGTAGTACCACCACGAATACCAAGGCGGGGAGCGTAGAGTTCCTGCTGGAGCCTCCTCAGCTCCTTGGGGTCGAGCTCATCGTCTGTCTCAAACTCAATCTTTCCCGACATGGCATCATCAACCACCAAGTCGCAGAGCAGGGCCACTAGCTGCTGGCTGGTATAGGCCGCCGTGAGCATGACGCGGTCCAGGGTGATCTGGGCGAAGTTGCTCGAACCCGACAGCGTGTAGGGCTGCATGCGGGGCTGGTTGGAGTACTGCTGGGCTCCGTAGACTCCGCTGAACTGGTCCCCGAGGCCGGCCACCAGGTCGGCCATATCGTTGGTCCTGATCTGCTCCCTCTTCTCGGGCATGGCCGACAACTCCGTGCGAAGGTCCTTGATGGCTGCCCTAAGCTCGTTCAGCCTCTGGCCCTCGGGTATAACCTCCGCCAGGCGCTTGAGTTCCGCTCGGTTTATCTTAGGTGTGGTCTTCGCCATACCTATATTATCGGAGCGTTTCCAGCCCTTTTCGGTCAAACATTGTATGACAGGAAGCTTCCCTTACCCGTTGCCCTGCCGAACCTGGGATCCTTCATCCTCCCCATGGTGTCGAAGGTGGTCAAAGGCATTGCAAGGCAGGCGGATACACCATCAGAAAAGGCGTCCACCTGGTCGTCAAAGTCGTTGTTCCCGTCCTTCTTGAAGACCAGCAGCTCGTCCAGAAGGTCCTTGGTGAAGTGCGAGCCGGTGCCCTTGACCGGATCGTAGGCCCTGGGAAGGAACACCTGGCCGTTGAAGACGTAGACCAGGATGTCCGAGACGCGTGCGGACTTGTCCTTGGTGCGCTTGATGCCCTCGGCCGGCAAGCCTGCCTGCACGAGGGACTGGAGGTAGTTCAGCCCGCACAGGGCCTCCTCAATGATGATCCTCCGGACTGGCTTCCCGTTCTCCGTGTGCTTCTTGTAGAACTCGGCCATGAGGGCGGTGAGCTGGGGGCTCTCCCACCGGCCGCGCAGCATGTCAATCAGGTAGGCCTTGGACCCCATCTTGACCCAGCACATGAGGACAGAGTAGTCGTTGGACTGCTTGGTCATCATGGCCGTATCCGTGGTGATGAACTTGGCCTCGTAGTCCATCTTCTCGATGTCCTCCGGACGCTCGTCGTAGTACTGGATCCGGTTGACCGGAATCATGTTTCCCCCCTCGAGGATGGGCTCCTGCTGGTACTGGGCGTTGAAGACCAGGGGCTGGTTCTCCTTCATGCGCAGGAGGTCCTTGACAGGCTGAGACTCCTTGATGGTGCTCACCCACTGGTCCTTGTCATCCTTGACCAGGGCGGGGAAGGTGATATGAAGGCAGACATCCTTGTAGGTCTTGCAGATGTACCCGCTCAGGTCGTTCACCGCCAGCCTCTGCTGCACTATGATCATGGGGGTGGTGAGAGGGGACTCACGACGGGAGAGGGCCGTGTCGCCGAACCACTTGATCAGCTTGGCAGTCTCCACGGGGGAGGCGGCCTGGTTGGGGTTGGCGGGGTCGTCGAAGATGAAGCAGCCGTTGTGGAGCTTCATCTTGTGTCCGGCGCCGAAGCCGGTGATAGAGGCGTCGTTACCGGCCGCCCTTACCTCACCACACTCCGATGTACGGAACTGGTCGGCCCTGCGAACGGCGCCAAACCGGACGTTGAAGTTGCGCTGATACCAGTCGGACTCCATGTAGCGCTGCAGGTCAAGGCACTTGCTGTCCGCAACCGTCTGGGTGTACGAGGCGTAGATCCACTTGCTCTTGGGGTTGATGGTGAACCCCCAGGCGATGAACGCCAGGATCATGACCGTCTTCCCGATTCGGGGAGGCATGTTCATCACATAGAACTGGATGGGGTCACCCTCCACGTTCTTGTTGTCTCCAAGGTAGGCGTCCTGAAGGTGGCGGCAGGCCTTCCTATGGATGTCAAGGATGGGTATGTCTATCCCCATGCCAGGCATGAAGTAGAACTCGAAGAACGTCGGGAAATCAACCGTTACCGGGTCCGGACGAAGGGGGAGCTTCGGGGCTCTTTTCTGGGTCGCCATAGATTACCTCGATGTAGAAGACCCCGAGAAGGGCCTTGTGGTCGTCTGAAACGTAGATGCGGTGTCCATATTCGGTGTGTACGGTCTGTATGTAGTATCGGTCGTTGGTCATGTGCAGCTGGGAGATGACCTCCCAGAGCCTGACCTTGGCCTCCAGCATCACCTGGGTGATCAGGGTGCCATCCACATCGAGCTTGTCAGGGACATCCTTGTAGATGGTACGGAACGGCTGGATGGTGATACCCCCGACATCCACCTTAAACGGCAGGCGGTTGGACAGGTCCAGGCGCATTGGGATCCAAGGGCCCTCCCAGCGGCCCGTCAAACTCAACGTTAACCGTCAGACCACCCTTGGACCTGGCCTTGGCGATACGCTTCTCAATGTCGTCATCCGTCACCACCACGTCCATGGAAGAAGGGGCAACCGTGACAGACCCATGCCCACGAAGGAGAAGCTCCTTGATGGCGTTCAGGGCCACGGCCTCGTTGGGGGACTGGGTCAGCTCCAGCAGGCGCTTGAACAGGGCCGGAGTGTAGAACTTGGACAGCTTCATCAGACCCTCGGGGCTGTTCAAGTACTTCTTGGCAACCTCCAGATACTCCTTCTCCTCGTTGGGGCTCATGCGAGGGGCCACAGCCCTGGTCTTCTTGATGGGAGAACCCTCCATCCTCTCGAGTTCGTCGGTCATGGGGTGAGCCGGACTACGGCCATGAAGTACATCCTGATCGTGTCGTTCGGGACTCCGTTATCTATGGAGGGGCGCAACTTGCAGATGACCCTCTTCTCCCCCACCACCTTGTTCCAGTAGGCCACCCTGAGGCGGATCCTCTCCTTGGCAGGCTCCCAGTTGCCCACACGATGCCACTCCTCAGCCTCGGGCACGGTGAACTCGCACACGCAGGTCCACGTCTTGTCCGTCCCCTTCACCTCGGTGTTGCCCTCCCACTCCCCGCAGTCGTGTCCCTTGGCCGCCTCACACTCGATGAGGGCCAGACTCAGAAGGTAGTGTCGTATTTCCTTGAAGTTCATGGTAGATAAAAGGCGTCCCTGATAATAGATTCGGCACGTTCCCTTGACTCGAAGTCCGTGGAGCCCTTGATAAGACCAACCTCTTCATCCTTGAGCATCACCTGAGTCCACCACACAAGCTGGTCGTCATCCCAGAAAGACTGGCCAAGGGTGTAGGGGGAGGGCTCCCCCACTCGGCGCAGCAACTCGGCTCGGCTTATGCCCCTGGATGCCGCAACCTTGTCTGCCTTAAGCATAAAGGAAGCGGGGCAGCTGACAATAACACGGGAGGAGTGGGACTTCTGGTTCAGGCCCGCCAGGATCTCCCAGTCACGGGCCCTCTGAGAGTCCCCGCTTGCAGGCCGCTTGCGTCCCTTCCATACGTCAGAGCAGAACTTGTTGATCTTCTTTCTCTTCACAACTGGATTGTACCAGACGGGTCAACTCGAGACCTTGGTGTGTGCCAGATGTGTGGAAGTCACTATCACTAAAGAGAATAGGGCATACTTGGCATCCCACACCCAAGAGGGGTTCAGCAGATAATGTGCATACACAAAAGACCCAACCCCCATTATCCCAGATACCCCCAACGAGATACGCCAGCTGAGGAACTTGAAACTCACGGCTTGTTCAGCGGAGGGTTGCCTCCGAAGAATGTACGGTAGCCCTCCAAGATGCTGAACATCCCCACGGCCGCCCCGCCTATCCACTTCAGGACACGAACCGCACCGTGCTGCTCATCGGCCGCCTGCTCGACCAACTCGAGCCGGTCATCCTGCTTCTTCTGCCAGACGATGAGATGCTCATTCGTGGACTCAAGGACACGCTTGTTCTCCCTGATCTCGTTCTTAATTGATTCGAACTGAAGATCTTGCTTCTGGTCTCGTGAACGACCTTCGGCGATTATAGTTGCAAGTACGGCCTGCAGGCTAGAAGGCTCAAAATTCTCGGGTGAGGACATGCTTATATTATCGGCAGCCCCGTAACTTTCTGGCGCAGCCCAGAGGGGATCGAACCCTCATGTTTCCTTTTAGAGAGGAACGTCTTAGCCGTTAGACGATGGGTGCTAGAAATCAAGCACCTGCACACCCTGCACAGGCTTGCGCAGGAAGATGCACCAGAGGGCCTGGCGGAACTGCTCCACCTCATCCTCCGTAGGGTCACGCTCCAGCATCTCCTTCAGGTGCTGCCGGATCACGGGCTTCTCCTTGTTGTCCACATCCTCCAACTCCTCCTTCATCTTCTGGAGGGTGGTCGCCGGCGTGAAGATGGTCTGCGGCTGGGGCCAGGTGAATGTACCAACGGGAGGAGGTCCCCAGATGGGGTTGCCAGACGGGTCGTACCCAACGATGACCAGCCCGTTGTTCAGGGGCTGGGGGTCAATCTGGATGCCAGTGGGCGGGTAGGTTGTCTGCGTCCAGATGTACCCATCCGTCGTGTACGGGGCCTGGATGGGGCTTCCCGAGTTGATGATGTAGGTGCCCGTGGAGTTGCACGACTGGGCCGTGATGACGGCCGAGGTGATGACGTTGTTGATGTTGACGCTCATCGCTTGTGCCTCCTGATGTACACGCTCTCTCCCGTCCCAGGCATGTAGATGCCCCCGCAAAGGGCCCTCATCACCTCGGAGTGGTCCTTCTCCTTCCGGACCTCCTCAGGAGTCTTGGCAGGGGGAGGGAGGGATCCGCCCAACTTGGTGGTCTCCTCGGCAGAAAGGGGTGAGTTCTTGGGGTTCATGCGATCCCCCTGGTCTCAATGACGTAGTGGCGGGACTCTCCAGGCTTCCTGCCTCCACTCCTGCGGAAGGTCAACTCCAGCTCCACATGCCCCAAGGAGGAGGGCCCACGGCAGGAATCGACATTGTAGGAGGTCTCACCGTCCTCGTAACTCTTCAGGAACGAGCCGGAGCGCACAAGGTACGCCTGACGCTCCCTGACCCTCAGGATGCCGTTGCCGTTCACCAACTGCATGCGGGGCGTGGCCGGCCAGACACCCTTCTTGTGGTCGTGTCCCATCAGATACACATCGGCCTCGGCGTGGTCACGCATGTCGTCCACCCTGTTCAGGGAGCCGCCCACACGCTTTCCCCCTCCGGCGCCGTGGTGCGCCCACAGGTCGTAGGTGATGACCGTGGTCTTGGCGATCACAAACTCCAAGCGGATGAACGAGGACACCCCAAGGTACTTGCAGCCAAGCGCCTGGGCCAGCATCTGGTCCGAGTTGATGCCCGTTCCAGGGTCGAGGAAGAAGTGGTTGCCGTTGATCAGCCCGATCAGGCGCCCCTTCATAAAGGACAACTCGTTGGTCAGGGTCTTTACCTTCCCCTGTGCGAGGTGCGTCAGGTCAACCGTCGTCCCCTCGTGGAACGAGGCGGCCATGAGAGCCTTCCTCTCTGAGGCGCTCATCGAGTCGATGTAGTCACCCATCCCAAGGAAGCGGGTCGACTTGGGGAGACCCTTGGCGTAGTCGAGAAACTCCTCCCACCGGTTGTGGGCGAAGTTGGGAGAGTCCCTATGGACATCTCCGAAGATCACTAACCTTAGCGGACTCTGATCCTGAAGAGGGATCCTGTACTTGTGGGTGGTGAATACTCCGGATGTGTTCATATATTAAATCATCGGCAGTTGATACTGCCGAGGGTCCGGAGCGTGGGAAGGGATCTTCTTGGCCGGCACCAGATAAAAAAGGTCTCCCGTGTAGTCACCCCTCGGAGTGACCTCCATGACGGCCACCGCAGGCCCGTCGTTGAGATTGAGGTCTCCGTACCCCAGCTCCTGTACCATCTCATCAGGGATCACTTCGTACGTCTTCATATATAAGCAGTGTAACCCATAGGTCAATGGGGTTTATATATCCCTTTGCCTCATAACAATCTCTGCATATTGATGCTGGGAAATGGACTCCCTAAACTTCTTCCCAGCCGACCTTATCTTGGCCTTGTCGTAGGGCACGAAGTGGCCCGCACCGGAGAGGCCCTCACAGAACATGTGCGTGATGGCGTAGATGGTGTAGAACTTCCACCCGTTCTTCCTGACCACCCTCCCCCTCTCGAACTCCTCCTCCAAGGTGTTCCCCCCGACCACGGTAGGAACACCCAGCTTGACGGGAAGCTTGCGACCACCGTCGGGCAGCATCGCCTCCTGACAGACACGCCCCTTTATCTCCACCCTC
>Ga0181516_10000522_pt1 | contig 34791 bp, 39 predicted proteins | sample PEATcosm2014_Bin_25_FD_121104 | JGI IMG/M metagenome (GOLD analysis project Ga0181516, IMG submission 121104) | Peatland microbial communities from MTU Mesocosm Facility, Houghton, MI, USA - PEATcosm2014_Bin01_10_metaG | ecosystem: Environmental > Terrestrial > Soil > Wetlands > Peat | place... | reverse complement strand
TATGCGGCAGGCGTGTGAGGACTTCGCGAAGATAAGCGTAAGGGTCAAGGCCGCGACGACGGCAGCTTTCGATGACGGTATAAATAATCGCACTGCGTTCACCCGCCCCAGCGTCACCCACGAAGAGCCAGTTTTTCTTGCCGATGGCCGTGGGGCGGATGGCGTTTTCCACGAGATTGTTGTCAATCTCCACCCGGCCATCGTCGAGATAAACTTCCAACGTATGCCACTGGCTCAAGGTGTATTCTATGGCTTGACCCAACAGGCTTTGCGGCAAATAGCGTCCGCTGCTCTTGAGTCGAACCAACGCGCGTTGAATGCGGTCAACAAGGAGGCGGCTTTGGGAGGCGCGCACGGCTTGGCGCAGTCGTGGACCGGCCCGGCCTTCACGCAACTGTGTTTCAATCCGGTAGAGATGTTGGATTTGCCGCACGAACCAGCCCGCTGTCCGGGGCGCGGACTCAATGGCTTCGTAAAACTTTCGCCGCACATGCGCCCAGCAACCGGCCAGTTCAATGGCGTTGTCACGACCATTGGCAAACGCGCGGTAGGCGGAGTAGCCGTCGCATTGCAGTGTGCCGGTGAAGTTCCTGGGGATGACGTTGTCCAGACACGCGGTTGCCCGGCTGGTTTCCCAGCGGAAAAACACATCACCACCCGGACGGCTGCCCGTCCAGAGATCGCCTTGCTTGGTGCGACCCTGTCCAGGTGCCAAATAATTCACCGGCGTTTCATCCACCTGCACATAGCCGCCGGCCATGACGCCGGTGCGGATGTGTTCGTAAATCGGCTTCAACCAGCCAGCCGCCAGCGCTACCCACCTTGCCAAAGTTTGCCGGGGCAAGTGAACTCCATAGCGGCGAATGAAAATCTGTTCCTGCCGATACAGCGGCAGGTGGTCGCAGTATTTGCCGACCAGGACATGAGCCAGCAATCCGGGCGCGGCCAGTCCGCGTTCTTGCAAACATTCTGGCAAAGGCGCGATGACCGGTGACTGGTCGAGGTCAACACGGTGAACGTATTTACGCCGGACGATCCGGCGGCGCAGAAAACGCGCCGGCTCAAAATCCAGTTGCTCGCTGACTTCCTGGCCGATGCAACGCCAACTCTGCGGCGCGGCCTTCACCGGTTCGGGGTCAATCACTTCTTCCACCACGGGCAGGTGGTCTGGCAGACGGGGCGTGCGTTCTTTGCGTGAACCCGATGAGGCGCGAGGAACGGCTTGGACGACCACCGGGGTTTCGGTGGCGGAACTGTCCGACATTTGCAACAGCAGTTCCAGTTGCGCGCGATCCAATCGTTCACTGCTCGAACCAAAGACCCGCCGCACCAGCAAATCTATTTTCTGCCGCAGCAGTTCATTCTCCCGACGACTCTGCCTCAATGCCTCCTGGCATTCTTCCAACTGGCGGGCGAGTTCTTTTTCGCGCAACGTCATCGGTTCCATTCTTCTTTGACGCACTCACCCTAAAAAAGTTTCAAACTTTGTCCGAAAAGTTTTCAATCTTCCCGCTCATACCACGGTCGCAACTTCGCTCCGCGCAAATCCACTCCATCGGTCAACATCGCCAGCGCCTGCGGCGTCAATTTCAACTTGGTTGTCCCCGGTTCGACATTTTTTGGCCATGAAAAGGTTCCGCGCTCCAGCCGTTTGGTCAAAACCCATAACCCCGTCCCGTCCCAACACAAAATCTTAATCCGCGTGTGCCGGCGATTGCTGAACACAAACAACGCGCCCGTTCGCGGCTCCTCGCCCAACCGCTCCGTCACCACGGCGTGCAGCCCGTTGAACCCTTTGCGCATGTCGCAGGCTTCCACGGCCACGAACACTTTCAGGCTGCCTGAAAAACTTAACATGGCAGTTGCAGTGCCCGCAACAACACCGCCGCCAATGCCGCTTGCTTGGCATCGGTGATTTGCACCTTCGTTCCACCGGGCAACTCCAACACCAGCGGCAACGGATTTTTATCACCACCACCTCGCCCCGCTTCCACCACTGCCTCCAACCAGCGTAATTGCTTGGGCCGTTTCACCGCCGGATACGCGCCACGTTGCCGCCGCCGCTTTTGCGCCCACGTCGCAAACGTCTGGTATTTGATCCCCACCACCGCCGCAAACTTCTGCCCGGTCAATCCGCTCTTCTCAAACTCATCGAGCAATTGCTCCCGACGTTCACGGGACGTGCGCACACGTCCCAGCACATCGGCTTTTATCACCACTTCATCGGCCTGTGTCATATTCGTCATAGCAACTATGCTACGACGCTTATGACTTCACGGGATAGAGGTGCTTGGCGTGACGCTTACCAATGGATTGTCATTCCAATCAAAAAAAACGGCTCGCAACGAAGCGAGCCGGGCGGAAGAATTCCTGATGAACAATCAAAATCAAAACATGGAGAATCTCTCCGGAACATATACGATATCATCCGGTTTCAGATAGAACGGCTCGCTTTGTTCTCCTTGGAGCACGGCTTTCAAATTCAACCTGTAATTTTTCATAATGTTTCCTTCCCGCCTGATCACGACCACGTTTTTGGCATTGGCCTTGGTATAATCGAACCCGCCCGCCTCCATCACAGCCTCAAGCGCCGTGATCGGATGATCGGACAAGATTTCTCCGGGACGCAGGACCATGCCGGTGACATAAACCGGAAACGAGGAACTCACCACTTCCACTGTGACCTGCTTTGAGGACAGTTGCGGCGCATACAAATCCACCAGTTTGCTTTCAAGCGTGGAAGGAGGCATACCGGCTGCGTCCACTTCTCCGACCAAAGGAAGCGTTATTTTTCCATCGCGCCGAATTGGCTGGGTTGTATCCAAGGTTGGCGAACCGGGGAAGGAAATCTTCAGCACGTCGCCTTCGCGCAGGTTGACCAAGTCAGAAGTATTTGCAACTGGTTCGTTGGTCTGCACAGACAGGGCTTCAGATGCCGCAGCCAGTTCGTTGGTATTTGCAGCTTGCCCATTGAGTGCATTCGTTGGTGAAACAGGTTGTGTCTCACAGCCCGCGATCATTCCTGCCACAATGAGCGCTGCGGGCAACATCACCCACGAAAATGGATGACGCTTCGCCGTCGTGAAGTTTTGAAACAGCATTGAATTTGAATGTTTTTTCATGCTTCGCCTCCTACAGACTGTATTTGTTGATTTGCCTAAATGAACGATCTTCTCACCTGTAACGCCAGTAAGCCTAATCCCAGCTCGGCGGGCGGTCAACGCGAATTTGCCGTTTTATTGATGAGCATATAATTTCGGAACCCAGATGGATGCCGCTTAATTTTCTCCGACTAGACTTGCTTTTTTTTGCGAAGGAGGAGAACGGGTGTTGGCTGGTTGCGGTCGCGGGAGAGCCAGCCGTCTTCTTCCTGCATTTCAACGGCTTGGATGGACCACGGCGAAACCGTGACGGCCATGCGTCATTTTTTTGAAGATTTTAGTGGCGTATTTATTTTCCTTTGATACATTCCCACGCTCTTGACGAACCGGGTTTTAAGCCGGAAATATTTTTAAATTGAATTGTGACAGCTAAGAAAACAGAAACCAGAAAAGCGGCGCAGCGGGTTAAATCGCAGGCGTCCGCCACAACCGCGGCGATTCTCGGGCGGCCGATGGCGAAAGCCAAAGCCGTTGCGGAGCCGAAGAAAGTCAAAGCCGAGTGGCAGAAGTATTACAGCCGGCTGCTTGAGTTGCGCGAGCAATTGCTTCACCAGATGAACGGTTTGGCGAAGGATTCGGCGCAGGAGATGCCAGGTTACAGCCTCCACATGGCGGATTCTGGCACGGACAATTTTGACCGCGATTTTGCGTTGAGCCTGCTGTCGTCCGATCAGGACGCAGTCTATGAGATAGAGGAGGCCCTCAAGCGCATTGAAAAAAAAACCTATGGTGTCTGCGAGTTGACCGGCAAACCGATTCCGCGCGCCCGGCTCGAGGCAATTCCATGGACGCGCTTCACCGTGGACGCGCAGGCGCAATTGGAGAAGGACGGTGCGTTGCGCCAGCGCCGCTTGGGAGCGCTAGGCACGATCGACAACGCCGGCGTGACGGAGGTCGAAACTGAAGACGAGGAACCGGGCGAAGAGCAAAAAACCAAGGAAAAGGAATAAATTATGTCGCGCGAAACAATCACCATTGAATGCACCGAGGCGCGCAAGGAGGGCAAGTCACCTTCACGCTACACGACCTCACGCAACAAAAAGTTGAAGACGGAAAAACTGGAAATTAAAAAATACAACCCCGCGTTGCGCCGTCATACCTTGCACAAGGAGATCAAGTAATCATGCCCCGCAAAACACATAACGACAAACCCGACAAACGCGGCTCGCGCCGCACGACGGAAACCCGGACGCCGCGCCCGAAACCGAAGATTGACTTTACCGTGGACGCCCTTGATTTCAAAAACACAAACCTGCTCCGGCAGTTCGTGACCGACCAGGGCCGTATTCTGCCGCGCAAATACACCGGGTTGCCGGCGCATTACCAGCGTCGCCTCACCACCGCCATCAAGCGCGCGCGCCAGATGCTGTTGATGAAGTAAATGTCTCAACTGCAACTGTAGCAGCAGCAGCGGCCACAAACCGCCGCTTTTTGTTTTCATTCATGGTTGAAAACCTGCAAACGATTTGCAATTCACTTGATTTCGAGAATGGCCGGTGCGATTTTTGAAGCGTAATGAAATTGCACGCGCACACACATGCTCACAAGCGCCAGGAAATGTCCGCGCTCACCAGCCGGCTGCGCCGCCAGTCGCGCAAAATCACCGGCCCGCGCGCGGCCATTTTGGAAATTCTACGGTGCCACCCGCACCCGCTCACGAACCGGGAGATTTTTTCCGAAATGCCCGGGGGCCGGTGTGATCTGGCGACAATTTACCGCGCGATGCACTTGCTGGAGGAAATGGGCATGGTAAAGCGTTTTGATTTTGGCGACGGTGCAGCGCGATTCGAACTGGTCGGTGAAAACGAAGACGGCCATCATCATCATCTGGTCTGCACGCAATGTTCGGAAGTCGTGGAGATTGAAGAATGTTTCCCGGAGAAGATTGAGAAGCAGATCGCCGCCCAAAATGGCTTCAAAGCCGTTACCCACAAACTGGAATTTTTCGGGATCTGTCCGGAATGCCAGCGGTGATTCCTGATTCAGCCGGTTTGTTCGGAACCGGCTGGCGTTTTCTGCACACGCTGCCCAAAAGCGGCCTCAAGCCATTTCTTCGGACAGCAAATCTGCCAAATGGAGGTATTCTTTGATTTTTCGGCGCTCGTAGCGATTTTTGCGCGCCTTTTTGGGCTGATTTTCAGCTTTGCGGAAGGGATGTTTTGGATTGCGAATGGCTTCGCCCATGAACTCCAGTGTCTTCATCATAACATTTTTCCTTTCACCGAACTTATAGCGTAAAGCATGCCAACCTCTGCCCGCCCTGGCCTGCTAATCTTCATTTTCAGTTCTACGAATCAGACTTCAATCTTCGTTACAATGTTCAATTTTTTATTCCAGTTGAAACACACCCGACTGCCACTCACCTTCTGCTTTGGTCGAAATCACCTTCAACCGCGACTTTTCAAATGCCTCTTGCACCTTTCGGAACTCCGATTTCAAAATGCCCGCCAGCACGAGCGTTCCGCTCTGGTTCAATTGGGCCGCAATCCTGCGCCGCTCCGCGATGAGCAGGTCGCAAATCAGGTTGGCGCAGACCAAGTCATATTTCCTCACCGGGCGCGACGATAGCTTCGCAACGTCGCCGCGCCCAATTCTTGCTTTCGCCTGAACATGATTGGCTTGGGCATTGGTGCGGGCAATCTGAACAGCTCCGGCGTCGAAATCGAATGCGTGAACCGGCTGGTAACCGAGTTTTGCCGCCGCAATCGCCAGAATGCCGGACCCGGTGCCGATGTCCAAAAACGACCGGTGCGTTCCGGTTTTTCGGTGGCGTGCGATTTCATGCAGGCAAAATGCTGTCGTCGGGTGTTGGCCGGTGCCGAAACTTAAGCCGGGGTCGAGGATGACGACCGCCTGATTTTTTCGGGGCCGGCGTTTGCTCCAACTGGGTTTGACCAGCAATGCGTCACCGATTTCGATCGGCTTGAAATGCCGTTTCCAGGATTCCGCCCAATCCTCGCGCCGCACTGCCGTAACCGTCAATTTGCCGGGGCCAACTTTCAGCCCGCATTTTCTGATTTGCTCAAGTCCGGCGGCTATTGTTTTCCGACCGTCAGCCGCCGGCCTGGCTTCGCAATAAACCGTGACCAAACTCGTGCCGGTTTCCGCGTCGAGATAGGAGGTGGCGGCGTGACCCGAACTTGCGCCAAGCATTTCCATGACGGCGTCCTCGGCTTCGCGCGTCGTGGCGATGGAAATGCGCCAGAGCGATTGGCGTTTCATGGCAGGTCGCGCCACGGCGTGAAATTGAGCAACTCGATTTCTGCCAGGCGCGGGTGCAATGCGACCCTCGTGACACTGGCGTATTCGACTGCGAAGGCGTTCGTCTTGGGCAGCGGCAGTTCGAGCAGGATTGAAAGAATCATGCGGACTACTCCGCCGTGGCAGAAAATGCCCACGGTTTCACCGGGATGCTGCCTGATTATCTCCCGGAGGCACGGCTCGATGCGGGCGCGGAATTGAGAGCCGTTTTCACCGTTGGGCGTAAGGCCGCGCTCGATGTGGTCGAGCCATTCATCGGGGTTCAATTTGAACTTCTCGCAAACTTTCTCCCAGTTCAGGCCCGTCCAGTCGCCGAAGTTGATTTCGCGGAGCGCTGGCAGGATGATTTGCGCCGGCGCGCTGTTTTTCAAAAAAGGCACGAGGGTTTGCTGGACGCGCTGCATCGGGCTGGAGTAAATAGCATCAATTTTCTTCCCGCGCAGGAATTCCGCGAGAACCCGCGCCTGCTCCTGCCCACGCGTCGAGAGGTTCATGTCAATCACCCCGCCGAAAATTTTGTGATACCGCTGCTCGACCTCGGCATGGCGGATCAGCAGCAGGTGTGTGGGTTGCGGGTGTTTGGATTTTGCGGTGCTCAAGGGGAGATCAAGCCTGTGCGAGCGCTTTTTCCTGCCCGGCGAGCAATTCGCGGATGCCCGCCTTGCCGAGCGCAAGCAAATCTTGCAATTGTTTTTCGCTGAAGGTGGCTTCCTCCCCGCTTCCCTGAACCTCGATGAACTCGTCGGCGGAGTTCATCACCAGATTCATGTCAACCGCCGCCGCCACGTCCTCCGTGTAGCACAAATCCAGCAGTGGCTGGCCGTCCACGATGCCGACACTGATTGCGGCGACCGCATGAAGGATGGGGTTTTCAGCAAGTTTGCCGCTTGCGATGAGCTGCCGCATTGCGATGCAAAGCGCAACGAATGCGCCGGTAATGGCGGCGGTGCGCGTGCCGCCGTCCGCCTGCAAAACGTCGCAGTCAATCCAAAGTGTGCGTTCACCGAGCTTTTCAAGACTCACGGCGGCGCGCATGGCGCGGCCGATGAGCCGCTGGATTTCCTGTGACCGCCCGTCAATTTTCCCCTTTGCGCCGTCGCGCGCTTTTCGTTCCAGAGTGGAATAGGGCAGCATCGAGTATTCGGCCGTGAGCCAGCCGCCTTTCGCGCCTTGCTCCTTCATCCAGCGCGGCACGGTTTCCTCGACCGTCACCGCGCAAATCACACGCGTGTTGCCCCATTCGATAAGGGTGGAACCGGCGGCGTGCGGCGCGACGTGGTTTTGAAAGCGCAGCGGACGGAGTTGATGGCTGGCACGCCCGTCGGCGCGTTGGATTGAATCCGTCATAGAACAACGCGATGTTAAACACCTTTTCCACGCCGGCAAGGTGGAAAACGAAGCCCGCGTCTGCCACCGCAAATTAGCTTGCTTCATGCCGTGGAAATGCCAGAATGAAAATGTGTAACTGCTTATGCCAACAAAAGCTTATGAAGGCAAAATCAAAATTCATTCCGGTCATGTGCAGTCTGATTTTATTCGTGCCGGCCGCCCTGCTGCCACGGATAACACTGGCCCAGACCAATTATTACTGGACTACCCCTGTCAGTTCGCTGCTCAACGGTGGTTCACCCCAGAGTGCAACTGTGGACAGCGCCGGCAATCTCTATATTGCCGACGCCAACAAGCACGTCATCTTGAAAGTCGCGCCGGTAGGCACGAATTGGGCTGTGAGCACCATTGCTGGCTTGGCGGGCAGCTACGGCAGCAACGACGGCACCAACAACGCCGCCCGCTTCGACAGCCCCGGTGGTGTTGCCGTGGACGCCGCCGACAACCTCTATGTAGCCGACAGCGGAAACAATGACATCCGTGAAGTGACCCCTTCTGGCACCAATTGGATTGTCACCACCATTGCTGGCGCGGCAAGTTCCTCCAGTGGCAGCAATGACGGCACTAATGGCACTGCACAGTTTGCCTTTCCATTGGGAATAGCCGTGGACGCCTCCGGAAACCTTTTTATCGGCGACAATGGTAATACCACCATCCGCAAAATCAGTCATTCCGGCACCAATTGGGTCACGACCACCATCGCCGGAACAGCCGGAGTTGGCGGTTACGTTGATGCCACAAACGGCGATGCGCAATTCGCCTATCCCTTCGGCGTGGCTGTGGACGCCGCCGACAATGTCTATGTAGCTGATGCAGTTAACGAAATCATCCGCAAAGTGACCCCCTCCGGCACGAACTGGATCGTCACCACCATCGCCGGCCAGGTGGGAAGCCCGGGCGGGAATGATGGCACCAATCTCGACGCTCAATTCAATTTTCCCACCGGGATAAATGTGGACACAGCCGGAAATGTCTATGTGAGCGACACTTTCAATGACTCCATCCGCCGGCTGACGCCAAGCGGAACAAACTGGATTGTCACCACCATCGGCGGCTCGGCGGGCAGTGCCGGCTTGGCCGATGGCACGAACGACGTGGCGCAATTCAGCGCTCCGCAAGGCGTGGCGGTGGACGGGGAGGGTAATGTCTATGTGGGTGACACCGGCAACAACGCCCTCCGGCTCGGCTTTCTGTTTCCGCCTTCTCTGCAAGTTGCTCTAATCACCAATCAAATCACCCTGTTTTACCCGGCCGGCCTCGGCACCAACTTCAATTTCATTCTCCAAAGCACCACGGATTTGGCCAACAACGACTGGGCCGTAGTCACCAACCAATGGCAACTCGACGATAACGGCACGCCCTACATCAGCCTCGTGCGATCTAATGACGTCCCCGACGAGTTCTTCCGCTTGGAATTGCCCTCATCACCGTAAAAGCTATTTTTTCGCGGCCTCGATCCCGGCAAAAATATTTTCCAGGCTGTTCAACGGCGCGTTCGACTTTGGCTGCAAAATCAGTTGCAGATAATCCACGGCGTCGGGAATGTTGCGGATGGATTTGGGCAGGATTGCCCCGGCGGCGTTGGCGTGGCCGCCGCCCTGGAATTTTTCAGCCACCTTGAGCGCCTCGCCGTTACGGCTGCGAAAGCTGGCAAAAACGGCGTTTCCGCGACGGAATAAAGTCACCAGCACCGGGTATTTCACCGCCTGCTCCTCCAGCAGTTGATGAACAACCAGATTGTTGTTGCCGACGACGGTGTCCACGTAGCCGATTGACGGGCTTATTTCGCTGACATTGTTTTTGCTCCACTCGAAACCGAGGGGGTTTTCAACGCGTCGTTTCACTGCCATGACCTCCAGCAACGGATGATCCAGCAGTTTTTCAATCTCGCCGCCGATGAGCGTGTGCAGGTTCCAGAACTGGTAAATTTTCACCAGGTTCGCGTAATCCGTGGCGACGACAAAATCCGGATCGTCTTCCAAAAATAAATCGGCCACGTTGTTCAGGTGGACGAGCCGATCCAGCGCGGGCGATCGGACTCCATTTTCCTTGCAAAGCTCGTAACAGAGTAGCCCGGCGGACTTGCTCACGTCGTGGATGAACGAGGCGTATTTGGGTGCCGTATCGGTGACGTGGTGGTCAATGATGACCCATTCCGCCTTGTCGAGGCGCGGCTCAAAGGTGAAGTCCGTCGCCCAGCCGGCCCGTTCGCGCAGGTCGCGCTGCTTCCACTGGTTGTAATGGTAGGCTTCGAGCGGGATGGTTGCGCCGAACAGTTTTTTCGCGAGCCGTTGCAGCAAAACACCGGCTAGCAGGCCATCAAGGTCGCTTTCGTGCGTGATGATCACTTCGGGCTTGGACAAGTCAGTCATGGCGATGGAAGATTAGTTTAATCGGAGTCGCGTGGCGAGCTTCGAAATTCCTTTCTCAAAAGAATTTGAAAACCACACGACTTCCAGCCAATATGCACTTTCGCTTTGGATTCCGAATCCCGAAATCCGCAACCAAATGAAACGAACGCATCATTGCAACGAACTGCGCCCTGTTCACATCGGGCAGGTGGTCGCACTGTCCGGCTGGGTCCACTCCCGCCGCGACCTTGGCGGGCTTATCTTCATTGATGTCCGCGACCGCGAAGGCCGCACGCAGACGGTCTTCGATCCGTCGGATTTGCCGAAGGAACTGTTCGAGCGCGCCGCCGCGCTGCGCAGCGAATGCGTCGTCAGCGTCACCGGCAAGGTCCGCCAGCGCCCGGCTGGCACGAACAATTCGAAAATTCCTACTGGCGAAGTCGAGGTCATGGTGAAGGAACTCGAAGTGCTCAACGTCGCCGACGTGCTGCCGTTTCCTGTGGACGACCCGGAGGCTGCGAGCAAGGTGAACGAGGAGTTGCGCCTGAAATACCGCTACCTCGATTTGCGCCGGCCGGAAATGGCGCGGAACCTGAAGCTTCGCAGCAAGGTCGCCATCGCCACGCGCAGTTTCATGGACGAGCAAGATTTTCTCGAAATCGAAACGCCGACGCTCTTCAAATCCACGCCCGAGGGCGCGCGGGAATTTCTCGTGCCGAGCCGCGTCAATCCCGGCCTGTTTTACGCGCTGCCACAATCGCCGCAGCAGTTCAAGCAAATCCTCATGGTCGGCGGCGTGGAAAAGTATTTTCAACTCGCGCGCTGTTACCGCGACGAGGATTTGCGCGCCGACCGCCAGCCGGAGTTCACGCAGATTGACATCGAGATGAGTTTCATTGAGCGCGAAGACATTTACTCGCTGATTGAGGGTTTGCTGAAGCGTGTCTGGAAAACGGCGCTCAACATGGACGTGCCCACGCCGTTCAAGCGCATCAGCTTCGAGGAGGCTCTGAACCGCTGGGGCATTGACAAGCCGGACACGCGCTTCGGCATGGAACTGGTGGATTTCACGGAGGAATTCCGCGCCAGCAAGTTCAAGGTCTTCAGCGGAAGCATCGCCACGGGCGGCGTGGTGAAGGCACTCAACGCGAAGGGCATGGCCGGCGCGACGCAGGGCCAGATTGAGACGATGACCGAATACGCCAAGAGTTTCGGCGCGAAAGGGCTGGCTTACATCAAGGTTGAAGGCGGCGAATGGAAATCGCCCATCGTGAAATTTTTCAGCGATGAAGAGAAGGCCGCGCTCGCGTCGAAATTGAAAATCGAGGGGGGCGATTTGATTTTATTCGCCGCCGACCAGTGGCTGAACGCCTGCGAAATCCTCGGCAAGATTCGCCTTTATTGCTCCGACGTTTTGAAAGGGCAGGGGAAGCTGGCGATTCCCCCCGACCGGTTTGATTTTCTTTGGGTGGTGGATTTTCCGCTGCTTTCGTTCGACAAGGAACAGAACCGGTGGCATTCGAGCCATCATCCTTTCACCGCACCAGTGGCTGAGGATATTGCCCTGCTCAAGACCGATCCAAAAAAAGTTCGCGGCCAGCATTACGATGTGGTGGTCAACGGCGTCGAACTCGGCGGCGGCTCCATCCGCATCCACCAGCCCGACGTGCAGAAAGCGGTGTTCGAGGAAGTTCTGCAAATTCCGCCGGACGAAACGAAGCTGCGTTTCGGTTATATGCTTGAAGCATTTCGTTACGGAGCCCCGCCGCACGGCGGAATTGCACTCGGCTTTGACCGGCTCATCGCGATTCTCTGCGGCACGCCGAGCATTCGCGACGTGATTGCGTTTCCGAAGACGGCTAAGGGCACGGACTTGATGACCGATTCGCCCGCCGCCGTTTCGCCCCGCCAATTGCGCGACCTGCACATCGAAGTGAAAGTGGCGGTCAAAAAGGAGTGAGAGGCGGCTGCCTTGCCGCCAGCGGGCATACCAGAAAAGTGCAAAAGAATGCCAATTCCGTGCTATGGATTGGTCTTGCCGTGTTTCAGGAATTTGAGATGATGGGGATGCATGATTGTATGAATGAATTACTGCAAAACCTCATCAAGCTTCAAACCATCGAATTTGAAGAAACCACCAAGCAAAAAGCAGGCGCATCCATCGCGGAATTGCGCGGCAAAATCCCGGCGCAAATCCTCGGCCACTACGACCGCCTGGTTGCCCGCGGGAAGAAGGGCGTGACGGCCATTCGCGGCGAGAACTGCTCCAGTTGCCATATCCGCGTGCCCATCGGGGCCATCATGACCTTGAAACGCGGCGAAGACATCCAGCTTTGCGAAAATTGCGGGCGCTATCTTTTCCTGCCGGACACGGCCGAGACGGAAACCCCGCCGCCGCCGGCTCCTGTGAAGCGGGCAAAAAAAGCCCGCGCGACCAAGCGCGAATTGCATCCCGTTTGAGCGGGGTTTATTCCTGCGTAAAGTAGCTCAAGTTCTCCAGCTCGATGGCGAGGTTCACGTTGTTGACCATGACTTTTTCAGGCACGGACAGCACAATCGGTGAAAAATTCAAAATGCCCGTGATGCCGGCCTGAACAAGCCTGTTCGCCACTTCCTGCGCGGTGGCGGCAGGCACGGTGAGGATCGCCATTTTGACATTCTGTTTTTTTACGAAAAAGGAAAGTTCGTTCATGCCGTAAATCGGTTGTTTGGTTTCCTTGTCGCGTTTGCGATCCGGCTCGGCGTCGAACGCGGCAATAATTTCAAACCCCTCCTTTTCAAATCCGCGATATGAAAGCAGCGCCAGTCCGAGGTGGCCGGCTCCCACAAGAATCACGGGTTGCAAACGAGACGTGCCGAGTTCTTCGGCGATTTTTTTGGAAAGTTCCGCCACGTCGTAGCCCAGCCCGCGCGTGCCGAACGTGCCGAAACAGGCAAGGTCCTTGCGGAGTTGGGTGGATTTCACCCCGGCGACTTTGGCGAGCGCTTCGCTGGAAACCGTGCCGATGCCGTTTTCTCGGAGACGCGCGAGGCAGCGCAAATAAATGGAGAGACGATAAATCGTCTTCCGCGGAATGGCTGGCCGGGCTGATTTCTTCAAAGCGCACCGGAAATTAAGAGAACGAATGACCAAAAGCAAGTATGCGAATGAATGTCCAAGTGCGGCATCCACCACGGAGCCGGCGTCCGGCAGCCAACTTTCTGCTCGTCAAACCACGCCGATTTAATGAAACTGGCGAAAGTTATGTTCACCGGAACCTACACCGCAATTGTCACGCCATTCAAAAACGGCGCGCTGGACGGAGCCGCCCTGGAACGCCTGGTCAAATTGCAGGTCAAGGGCGGCGTGGATGGCATTGTGCCCGTCGGCACCACCGGCGAATCGCCGACGGTGGATTACGAGGAGCATCTCGAGATCATCGCTCTGACGGTGAAGTGCGCAGCCGGCAAGGTCAAAGTGCTCGCTGGCACGGGCGCGAACTCGACCAGCGAGGCGGTTTATCTGACGCGCGAAGCGGAGAAAATCGGCGCGGATGGCTCGTTGCAGGTCGCGCCATATTACAACAAGCCGTCGCAGGAGGGATTGTTCCAGCATTTTCGCGCCATTGCGCGCAAGACAGAACTGCCTATCGTGCTTTACAGCATTCCGGGACGGTGTGGTATCGAAATCGGCGTTGAAACGGTCCGGCGGCTCGCGGCGGAATGCAAAAACATCATCGGCATCAAAGAAGCGGGTGGAAGCTCCGACCGCGTGAGCCAATTGCGCGCGGCGATGGGTCCGAAATTCACGATTATGTCCGGTGACGATGCTTTGACGCTGCCGTTCATGTCCGTCGGCGCACAAGGCGTTATCAGCGTGGCCTCCAACGTCATTCCGCGCGAAGTGATGCAGATGGTGAGCGCGTTCGCGCGTGGCAACGTGAAGAAAGCGTCACAACTCCATGCGAAATTTTATCCGGTATTCAAAGATTTGTTTCTTGAGACGAATCCCGTGCCCGTCAAGGCCGCGCTGGCGATGATGGGTCTCATCGAGGAAGAATACCGCCTGCCACTCGTGCGGATGAGCGATGCGAACCGTGCGAAGCTGAAAGCGACGCTCAAGGCTTGCGGGATATTGAAATAAAAGATTGCAGATAAGAGATGGAAGTTGGGGATTCCATCTGCCATCTGCCAATGACCAACAGCTATGATTAAAGTCATCATTACCGGCTCAAAAGGCCGCATGGGCCAGGCGCTCGTTTCATGCGCGAGAAATTTTCGCGGGCTGGAAATCGCGGCCCAGGTTGACAAGGGCGACGATCTTGGCGGCGTCATTGGCAAAGGCGACGTGGTGGTTGATTTCAGCGCGCACTCCGTCACGCCGGAGGTCGCCGCGCTTTGCGCTGGCAACCAAAAGGCGCTGGTCATCGGCACCACCGGCCACACGGACACCGACAAGTTCGAAATCAGCAAGGTCGTGGCGGGCATACCCGTCGTGTGGGCGTCAAATTTTTCGACCGGCGTCACCACGCTGTTCTGGCTCACGCGCAAAGCGGCGGAAATCCTTGGCCCGGACTTCGACCTTGAAGTTGTTGAAATGCACCACCGCCTCAAGCGCGACGCGCCCAGCGGCACGGCCAAAACGCTCGCGGAAATTCTGGCGGGTGTCCGCAGGTTGCAATTGGACAAGGCGGCGCGGCATGGCCGCGCCGGCATCGTAGGGGAACGGACGCAGTCGGAAATCGGCATCCATTCCGTGCGTGGCGGCGATGTTGTTGGCGATCACACGGTTATTTTTGCCAACACTGGCGAACGGGTTGAGTTGACGCACAAGGCGTCGAGCCGCGACACCTTCGCCAACGGCGCGTTGCGCGCGGCGCTCTGGGTCGTGAAGCAGAAGCCCGGCCTTTACGACATGCAGGACGTGCTGGGCTTGAAATGAAGGCGGAATTCAGCAGTCAGAAGTCAGATTTTCAAAAACTCGCCTTTGTTGCGCTGGGCTCAAATCTCGGCAATTCACGGAAAATCATTCTGGCTGTGATGGCGCGACTGCAAGCTTTCTCCGAAGAACCCATCCTCAAATCCCCGCTCTGGCAGACATCGCCGGTGGATTGCCCGCCGGATGCACAGAAGTTTGTGAACGCAGTCGCCGGCTTTGCGCCGCGCGCGGGTGAAACACCGGAGTCGCTTCTGAAAGAATTGCGCGAGCTGGAAAAGGAATATGGCCGGGTGCCGAAAAAGGTTTTGAACGAACCGCGCCCGCTGGATTTGGATCTCATCGCGTTTGGCGGCAAGATTCGTAATTCGCCGGAATTGACTTTGCCACATCCGCGCGCCCATCTGCGGCGGTTTGTGCTTCAGCCATTGAGCGAGATTGCGCCGGACTTGATTTTGCCGCGGCAGGGGAAAACGGTCGCGCAATTGCTGGCTGGACTGCCGGCAGACGAAACGGTCACGCGAATTTGAGCCTGTCGCCGAAGAATTTCCGATGTTCGGCGATGGCGTAGCGGTCGGTCATGCCGGCGATGTAGTCGCACACGACACGGTGCAAACCCGCCTTCCGCGTCTGCCGGCGGGCCTGCTCGCCGATTTCCTCCGGGTGCTTCATGTAAAAATGGAATAGTTCCCGCAGAAGCCGCCTTGCCCGGATATGCGGCTCGTTGACCACGCGGTTGTAATAAAGATTTTTGTAGAGGTAACGCCGGAGTTCGACGTTCAGTTCACGGCGCTCGTCGCCATACCGGATGAGCGGCTTCGCGCAACGCCGTGCGTCGTCGGCGGAGAACACACCAGCCTCGCGGATCAAGTGTTCGCTGGTTTCAACGACATCCTTGATTTGCTGGTCAATGATGGTGCGGATGATGAAATAACGGCGGCATTCGTCGGGCAAGTCGCCGTGCTCTCGTTTCACCTTGCGCGCGGCGTGCGCCCAGACGCGGACATTTCTGGACAATTTCCCTTCGGACAACAATCCGGAATCCAACCCGTCGTCGAGGTCGTGGCTGTAATAAGTGATCTCGTCGGCGAGATTGGCGATTTGCGCTTCGAGAGATGGGTTTTTGGCAACGAAAGCTTTGGGGACGCCGGGCCGGTCAAACGCCGTTTGATGTTTCGCCAAGCCTTCGAGGACTTCCCATGAAAGATTCAGGCCGGAAAAATCGGGATATTTTTGTTCCAGTTCCTGAACGATACGGAGGCTGTGGCGGTTATGCTCAAAACCGCCGTGGCCGCGCATGAGATCGTTGAGCACGTTTTCGCCCTTGTGTCCGAACGGCGAATGGCCGAGGTCATGGGCGAGGGCGATGGTCTCCGCCAAATCCGCGTTCAGCCGGAGCGCGCTGGCTAGATTGCGGGCGATGGCGGCGACTTCCATCGTGTGCGTCAGCCGCGTGCGTAGATGGTCGCCGGTGCCGTTGAGAAAAACCTGCGTCTTGTATTCAAGCCTGCGAAAGGCGCGCGAGTGGATGACGCGGTCGCGGTCGCGCTGGTATTGGGTGCGCCATTCGGCCGGCGGTTCGGGATATTTCCGGCCGCGCGAGTCGCCGCTGAATTGCGCGAAGGGCGCGAGGATTTGCCGCTCGATTTGCTCCAGTTCCTGGCGCGTGTGCGGCATGGTTCAGATGGGTGACAAGTGACCGGTGGCGCGTGACACGAACAGCGCTCCGGCAGCGGGTGAATTTTTCCTGTCACTTGTCACTCGGCACCTGTCACATCAGTTTTGGAGTAATTCCTGGACGGAAATGCCGCGCAACTCGTAAAGCCGGCGGATGGTGTCTTCGATCAAATTGTTCGGGCAGCTTGCGCCGGCGGTGACGCCGACGGTGATTTTGCCGGCGGGCAGCCAGTCGCGCGTTTCGACCTCTTCCTTTTTGTGCTGGTCGTAATGACGGATGAGCTTGTCCGAACCCATTTTCGTCGCGTTCTTGATGAAATAGGTCGGCAGCTTGGCCTCGCCCATTTCGGCGAGGTGCGAGGTGTTCGACGAATTGTAGCCGCCGACGACGATGAGCAGGTTCATCGGCTCGCGCAAAAGTTTTTCAAGCGCGTCCTGGCGGTCCTGCGTCGCGCCGCAAATGGTGTCAAAAAAGCGGAAATGCTTGCCGATATTTTCCACGCCGTGCTTCTTCTCCATCGCGGCCCGGAAGCGGCGCTGGACCTCCTCGGTCTCGCCGCGGAGCATCGTCGTCTGGTTGGCCACGCCGACGGCTTGCAAATGAATATCAGGGTCGAAACCGGCGGAAAAGGCGCCCTTGAACTTTTCGAGGAATTCAATTTTGTTTCCGCCGGTTAAAATGTAATTGCAGACGTAATCCGTCTCCGCAAGGTTGAACACCACGAGATAATGGCCGTTGCCGTAGGCGCGCGCCTGCGAACTCGTGGCCTTGGTTTCCTCGTGCCACGACTTGCCGTGGATGATGCTCGTGACGTTCTCCTTCGAGTATTGCCGGACGCGCTTCCAGACGCTCATTACGTCGCCGCAGGTCGTGTCAATCAGCGCGCAACCCTTGGCCTCCAGTTTTTTGCGCGTGCCGACCTCCGTGCCAAAGGCGGGGATGATGACCGCGTCGCCGGATTGCAACTGGAACAATTCCTCCTCGGTCGGCTTGGGCGAGATGATTTTGATGCCCATGTTGCGGATCTGGTCGTTCACCTCGGGGTTGTGAATGATTTCGCCGAGCAGGTAAATCGGCGTGTGCGGCGCAACCTCGGAGAAATATTTCCGCGCGGCGTAGGCGAGGTCAATGGCGCGCTCAACGCCGTAGCAGAAGCCGAACTCCTTCGCGAGCTTCACGGTGAGTTCGCCGGCGCTAAGCACGCCGCCGCTGGCGCGGATGCGCTCGACGATTTCGCTGCGATAATGCGAGAGGACCTGGGCCTGCACCGCCTCCATGATATCCGGGCGGCGGAGGTTGATTTTTTTCTGCCCTGCGGGCGCTCCTGTTGACATGACGGGGAGAATCTAACACGGTCTGCGGCTTCGTCCAGCCGGAAAGCCGCAAAGAAACCTCGATGCTGCGACGGGTGGCTCCGGAGGGTCTTGAAATCCCCACCGCTCGACAATTGGATTGCACCTTTGGTAATTCTTGCAATCATAGGTTCGCGTCGGAGCGTAGCTCAGCCTGGCTAGAGCGCGTGGTTTGGGTCCACGAAGTCGCAGGTTCGAATCCTGTCGCTCCGACCATTTTTCTACGAAAGGATCCGGACTTCGTTCGATTTCAGCGCCGGAAAAAATTGACATCACTCCCGCGCGTTCCTAATTTCTCTCCGCAAAGACGCACACTTTGCCCCGAATTTACATTCGGGGATTTTTATTGGGAACACCCGGTGCGGCTTGAGGAAAAATTATGGCAAACACGATTCTCGTCGGCGCCCAGTGGGGCGACGAAGGCAAAGGCAAAATCATTGACGTGCTCACCGAGTCGGCCGACGTCGTCGTCCGCTACGCCGGCGGTAACAACGCCGGTCACACGGTCTGGCTTGGCAAAAAGAAATACGTCCTACACCTCGTGCCGTCCGGCATTTTGCGCCCCAACAAACTCTGCGTCATCGGCAACGGCGTCGTCGTTGACCCCATCGGCCTCGTTGACGAAATCCAGGGGTTGAAAAAGCTCGACGTCAAGGTCAGCCCGAAGAATTTCGTGTTGAGCGAGACCGCGCACCTCGTCCTGCCGTATCATCGCGAGCTGGACGCGCAGCGCGAAGTGCTCAAGGGCAAAAACAAGATCGGCACCACCAAACGCGGCATCGGCCCGGCCTACGGCGACAAGGCGGCGCGCGTCGGCCTGCGCGTCGGAGATTTGATTGATCCCGCCCGGCTGGAAGAAAAACTTTCCGTTCGGATCAAGGAGAATAACATTGTGCTCAAATCGCTCGGCGCAAAACCGCTGTCATTCAAGAAGGTTTTCGCCGAATATCTTGCCGCTGGAAAATTCCTGAAACCGTTCGTGACCAACACCGTTGTGCTCCTGCACCACGCCATGCGCGATGAGACAAACATCTTGTTTGAAGGCGCGCAGGGGACGTTTCTCGACATTGACCACGGCACCTATCCGTTCGTCACCTCATCCAATACGACTGCGGGCGGCGCCTGCACCGGCTCTGGCGTGCCGCCGCACCGCATGGATCGCGTCGTCGGCGTGATGAAGGCTTACACCACGCGTGTTGGCGAAGGGCCGTTGCCGACGGAGAACGCGGAGATTTCCGATTTGCTGCACGGCATGGGCCGCGAATTTGGCGCGACCACCGGGCGCGCGCGGCGTTGCGGCTGGTTCGATTCCGTGGCCACGCGCCACGCGACGATGGTCAACGGCATTGACGACCTCGCCATCACGAACCTCGATGGCCTCGACACGGTGGAGACGATCAAGGTTTGCGTCGCGTATCGTCATGGCAAGGCTCGTTACGATTTTGTGCCGAACGACGCGCAGGTGCTCGCCGAATGTGAACCGGTCTATGTGGAATTTGAGGGTTGGCGCGCGCCGACGGACAAGGCGAAGACTTTCAAGCAATTGCCCGCCAAGGCGCGCGAGTATTTGAAGGCGATTGCCGAACTGACGAACGCGAAATTGTTCATCGCCTCCGTCGGACCGGGCCGCGACCAGACGATTTTTGTTTAACTACAGGGACTGTCCACAGATTTCGCAGTTTGGCTCAGATTTTTATTTTGAATCTGCGTAATCTGCGTAATCTGCGGATACGCAAATGAGTTCCGCCACTGCACATTTGAGCGCCGAGGCTCGCGCGTCGCTGCCGCAGCACGTCGCCGTCATCATGGACGGTAACGGGCGCTGGGCGAAGCAGCACGGCTTGCCGCGCGTGGAGGGCCACCGGCGCGGGGCGGATTCGGCGCGCGAAATCATCCGCACGGCGGGCGAGCTTGGCATCAAGTATCTCACGCTCTACGCCTTTTCCGCCGAGAACTGGAACCGGCCCAAGGACGAGGTGGACGCGCTGATGAAGTATCTCGTCCATTATCTCAAGACCGAGACGCCGGAGTTGAATAAAAGCAACGTCCACCTCGAAGTCATCGGCCAGATTTACCGTCTGCCCGAAAACGTGCAGGAACATCTCAAGAAATCCATCGCGACGCTTTCCAAGAACAACGGCCTGACGCTGGTCATGGCGTTGAGCTACGGCAGCCGGATTGAGATCGTGGATGCCGTCCGCCGCATCAGCGAGGAAGTGAAGCGCGGCAAGCTCGACCCGGCGGACATCAACGAGAACGTCATTTCCGATCATCTCTGGACGCGGAACATTCCCGACCCGGATTTGCTCGTCCGCACGAGCGGCGAGATGCGCGTCAGCAATTTCCTGCTCTGGCAGATTTCCTACGCCGAACTGGTCATCACGCCGACGTTGTGGCCGGATTTCAAAAAGCCGCAATTTTTCGCCGCGCTTGAGGAATACGCCCGGCGCAACCGCCGGTTTGGCGGGGTGTGAAATCAGGCTTGCACGGGCGCATCGCCGAGGGTGGCGTGGATGGCTTCCAGGAGCTTTTGTTTGTCCACCGGCTTGTGAAAAAACGTCATGATGCCGGCGGCTTGGGCGCGCTCCTTGTATTTTTCCGGGCCGGTCGAGGAAATGATGATGACGGGGATTTTCTCGGCGTCGCACATGCGCCTGGCCCAGTCAATGATCAGGAAGCCGTCCCGCAACGCGCCGCCGATGTTTACCGCGTCGGGCGGAAAGTCCAGGTCGAGGAGGATCAAGTCCGGCTTGTCCTTGCGCAGGATGGAAATGGTTTCCGCGCCGCTCGCGGCCATCAGGACGTTATAGCCCTTTTCGGTCAGCGAAAAATACATGGCCTTCAGAACGACCTTGTTGTCGTCCACAACGAGAATTTTCTTGGCGCCCGGCGCGATGGGTTTGGTTTCCATAAGGTTGTTTGGTTTTGTTGGCCACCAGCTTGTCCGAATTCACGGAAAACGTAACTCAAAAGAGCGGAGCCGTCAATTTCTTCGGGTCGCAGGGCCTTGGCTGTGATGAACGGAATCATGCCCGGACAATCCGGCGCGAATTTGCATTTCAACGAATCAAGCGCTGCGGGCAAATACCAGCACCATCACGCTGGTTCAAGGACAGGATCGTTTCGACCGCCCATTTTTCCACGTCATGTATGACTACCTGAATCTTGAATTACCTCCGGTCGGTTGATTCCCAAGGCATCACCGGCCGGCGGTTTATTTTGGCGGCGGCGCGTTTTCGTCCAGTTCCAGCCGCAGGTAATCATAAAGGATGCCGCTGGTCAGACCGCCGGCGGGAATCGTCAATTTCAAGACATTATCCCCGGCCTTCATCAGCGAGGCGTCGAACACAAGGTCATGCTCACCCCAGTAGCCGCCGATGCCATCACGGTTGATGGTGGCGTTGTAAGTAAGCCCCCTGACGTCGCCGATGGACTGGTCGTTCACGGTTGCCTCAATGCTCCGGGCGCCGATGCCGCAAATCGCCAGCCGCAGTGTTGCCTTGCCACTCGGCGCGTCGGGCAGGTTGAATGTGACCGACCACGTCGTGGCGCGGCCCTGGCCGTTGCCGGTGGTGTTGCCGGGGTCTTCGTTGTGCGGCACCTGCTCGAAGAACCAGTCCTTGCGGAAATCGCTCTTGCCGATGACGTAGTTAACATCGTTCGGAAAAAGTTTCGGATATTCAAGATACCAGCCCCAGTGGAAATAGTCGTCGCCCTTGAAAAACTCGGAGCCGTTGCGGTTTGGGACGCCGATGTCCCAAAGTTGTTTGCCGTAGCGGACAGGCTGCCAGTTCAATGTCTTAAGATTCAAAGTCTGCCCGGATGCAAGGGTTATGTTCGTCACGGCGAATTCGCCGAGCACGCCATCGGCTATCGCATGAAGCGTGTAGGTGCCGGGGCGGACGTTGGGAATCTTGAAATTTCCCTTCGCATCGCCGCGCACCCAAAACTCGTAATTCTTCGCGTCGTTCTGCCAGTCCACGATGCGCGGCAGGCCAAAGCCGCCGCTGGAATTTGTGCCGAAGCGTCCGCGAAAACCGTTCGTGCCGAAGCGTCCGAAACCGCCGCCATAGTTTGTGCCGAATCTTCCAAAACCGTTTGTGTTGCCGCCGCCGAACCTCTGGCTGAAATTTGTGGAGTCGGAATTTTCATTCGTGCCACCGGAAAAACCATTCTGATTGGTCATTGCCGCTTCATCTTCGCCGCCGCCGGCCAGACCGAATCCGCCAAATACGCCACCGCCGCCGCGCCTGCCGCCGCGGCCGCCGCCAAAGTTGCGTGGAATGGTCGCGGGCGCGTAATCCGGCGCGGCAAGCCCGACAAGGAGATTGCCCATTTTCAAATCCGGCGCCTGCGGGTCATCTAAAACGATTTTCCCGCTGACGGTGGCGCGTTCGTTTTTGTGCGGATAATCAACGCCGTTGACCCAATTGTATGGCCATTGGACGGATTCGATTTTTGCCCTTGTCAGCGCGTTCTTCCACATCGCGTCATGGCCCGGACCGGCGTTGCAATAAATCATGAACGGCCCGATCACCTTCGTCCAAGCATCGGTCGCGGCGATGTTGCAGATGCTGCCGCCGTAATGGCTGCCGCGCCAGTAATTCAGCAGCGTCGGCGGCGCGGGCGCGTCGAGCGCGTTCGTGTTGAACGTCGCATCGCGGTGTGAGGAGAGTTCATATTTCGTGGGCCCGCCGCTCAAGTATTCGACGCTCGGATTGACAAACCAGATGCCGACGTGATTGGAAGTGCTGGACCAGCCCCATGCGCGGACGTTGAACTGGTTTGCTGAATAATCGTATTTGTGCTCGACCTGGCCTTTGTAGATGCCGGTGTCCATCCGGCGCGCCTCTTTGAAATTCATCTGCGTCGCGTGATTCCAATCGTAGGCGGTGATCATTTCGAAATTCCGGTTGGAATCCACGGTCATCCAGTCGAAGACGTTGTCATTGAGCTTCACGCAAAAGCGGGATTCGCCCACCGAGGTGGCGGGGTAGTTCGTCTTGTGATCGAAAATTTCATAGGTATAAAGACCCGAACTGCCACGATCCAGCGTGTAGCGGATTTCAAGGTCGCACGCGACGCTTCCGCCGGGCCCGTTGCCAAGCGCGGTGCCGCCATAAACTCCCTTGACGGAGACTTCGCCACGCTTGCCACCATTGTCCTTGGGGTTGATGGTGATGAGATTGGCGTGCTGCTGTGCCCGGGCGGCGTTTTGTTCCCAGTATCCCGATTGCCGTTGCGTTCCGGCGTCCAGCATTTCAAGACCGTTGTATTTCAGCGAGGTCAGATCGCCGGAAACCTTCGAGACCTGCGCGGTGATGATGCCATTCGCCAGCGTGTAGGTGTTGTCATCCTCGGAAACGGTGACGGACGGCGCGGCGGGAAGGATTGCGGGAAATAAAACAGCCACCGCAACGATGGCCGGTCTCAAAAATTTCATAATGTGGTTCAAGGTGAGGTTGCTTGCCGTTAGACGCTTCCAGACGGCGCGCAGTTACAATGAATTTGAACACCGCCGCTCGCTCTGCTATTCAATCGGCGTGAACAAGCTATTTCGATTGGGAGTTCTCGGCTCCGGCAAAGGCTCGAATTTCGCCGCCATCGCCGACGCCATAGACGCCGGAAAAATACCGGCGCAAGTCGGCGTCGTTTTGAGCGATGTCGAGGGCGCGGGGATTTTAGCGCATGCGCGCGGACGGGAAATGGCGTCGCAATTCATCCCGCCCGGAAAGTTCCGCACGAAGCTGGACGAAGACGCCGAGCGCGGTTACGTCGCCGCGTTGCAGGCGGCGAGGGTGGATTTGATCGTGCTCGCCGGATTCATGCGTGTGCTGAAGGGTGATTTTCTGCGCGCGTTCGAGGGGCGCATCGTGAACATCCATCCATCCTTGCTGCCGTCGTTTCCCGGCCTGGAATCGTGGAAGCAGGCGCTTGACCACGGCGTGAAGGTGACGGGCTGCACGGTGCATTTTGTGGACGCGGGCGTTGACGCCGGACCGATCATCGGCCAGCAAACCGTGCCGGTGCTGGACAACGACACGCCGGAAAGCCTTCATCAGCGCATTCACGCGGTGGAACACGACCTTTACCCGAAATGCGTCGCGGCCCTCGCGCGCGGGGAGATTTCCGTGCTAGGCCGCCGGGTGCTTTGGCGAAAATCGTAATCGTCCTCTTTCTCCTCCTCGTCCTCGAATTTTTACGTTTATGATTGCGAGGACGAGCACGAGGACGAGGAGGATTGAGGTTAAAGAAGAAAGTGGCTTTTCCCAGCCGGACTTGGCAGATTAACCCCGTCACACGCGGATAAATGAACAAGAAATTAAAATTTGGGCTGCCGAAGGGCAGTTTGCAGGAAGCCGCCATCCAAAAAATGGCCAAGGCGGGCTACAACATTTCCGTGAGCAGCCGTTCCTATGTGCCGTATGTGGACGATGAGGAGATGGAAATCCGCCTCATCCGCGCGCAGGAAATCAGCCGCTACGTCGAGCACGGCTATCTGGATTGCGGCATCACCGGCTACGACTGGATTGTAGAGAACGGCTCGGACGTGCACGAGGTCGGTGAATTTCTTTTCAGCAAGGCGACGCGCCAGCCCGCGCGCTGGGTGTTGTGCGTGCCGGAAAATTCGCCGGTAAAATCGGTGAGAGACCTGAAAGGCAAACGCATCGCCACCGAGGTTGTGAACCTCACGAAAAAGTATCTCAAGAAAAATGGCGTGAAGGCGGACGTGGAATTCTCCTGGGGCGCGACGGAGGTGAAGGCGCATGAGCTGGTGGACGCGATCGTGGAATTGACCGAGACCGGCTCCTCGCTGCGCGCGAACAAGCTGCGCATCGTGGACACCCTGCTGACCTCGACGCCGCGTCTGATTGCCAACCGGACGGCGTGGAAGGATTCGTGGAAGCGCAAGAAGATGGAGACGCTGGCGCTGCTGCTTAAGGGCGCGCTGGAAGCGGAGATGAAGGTGGGCCTGAAAATGAACATCGCCGAGAAGAACCTGGCGAAGCTGCTCGCGGAACTGCCCGCGCTGCGCAACCCGACAATCTCCAATTTGAGTTTGAAAGGCTGGGTGGCCGTCGAGACCATCATTGACGAACACATCGTCCGCGAATTGATTCCGCAGCTCAAGGCCGCCGGCGCGGAAGGAATCATTGAATATCCTTTGAACAAAGTGGTATACTGAAAAGCGAAATCCTATGGGTTCAATCAAAAAACGCCGCAAGGCGAAAATCAACAAGCATAAACGGCGCAAGAAGCTGCGCTTGAATCGTCACAAGAAGCGCACCTGGCAGCAGTAATCTGCCTGCGCATCAATCACGCATTCGCGGCCGGCGGCGTTGGCCGCCGCCGCAAATGCTCTTGTCCGCGCGAAGGGCGTTCGCCGATGGAACATCGTTTCGACAAACATTACACGCGCGACGAGGCGCGGGCATTGCTGCCGCAGATCCGCCAGTGGCTGGAACGGTTGGACCATCTGCGCCATGATTTGGAGCGTTTTGACAAGCGCTTAAGCGGCTTGGTGGAGCAGGGGAGCGACACCGGCGGCGAGACGGTCAACAACTGGATTCGCACGCTGGCCGACATGCAGGAGGGACTCGCCGAATTCCAACGACGCCGGATTATCATCAAGGATTTGGAGCGCGGGCTGGTGGATTTCCCGGCCATCATCGGCGGACGGGAGGTTTTTCTCTGCTGGGAACAGGACGAGGAAGACATCGAATTCTGGCACGACCTCGACACGGGCTTCAGCGGACGAGAGCGGCTCTGAAGCGTTTCTGAAGAATGCCGCGGCAGGATGGCTGAAAAATCCTGTGCCTCATGTTCGTCCTGTCTTCCAATGTCATTGCACAATTTGTCCGCCGCTACTCGTTGTGCGGAATCTGGATTGTGCTGCCGCCGATGAATTCCCGGATGACCGCGTCGCCGGGGATGAAGTCGCAGTCCGAAGCTTGTGCTGGCGTGAAGCCTTCCACGGATTCGAGCAGCGCCTTCACGCGGTCGTAGCGGATGCGCGCGTCGAGAAAGCCCGCGTAAGGCGCGAACTCCTCCGGCTTGGGCAGCAAGCCATTCTCCCCGGTGCAGAACGGCTTGAGCGCGGGCAGGTCAAAAGGGAATCCGCCATTGATGACATGGTCGGCCAGCCCCATGAGCGGGATGATGGCGAACAATTCGCCGTAGCGGACGTAATGCCAGTGCAGAATCGTGCCAAGCGCGCTGTGGTTGCGGTGCTTCACGTCGCGCAACATCCGGCGGATGAGCCGCGCGTCGGTGAATTGCGCCAGCCGCTTCGTGCTCCCGTCGCCCTCGTAAAGCGCGTTCATCGCCTCGATGTAAATCCGGAACTGCACGGAGGCGTCAATGCCCTCGGTGATGGGCGGATAAAAACCGTGCAGGCAGTCGAGCAGCAGAATCTGCCCCGGCTCCAGCCTTACCGTTTTCGTGCCGACGCGCCGGCCCTCCTTGAAACTGTAAACCGGCTTCTCAATCGTCTTTTCGTCCAGCAACGCCCGCAGATGCTCGTTCAACAACTGGATGTCCAGCGCTTCCGGCGCCTCGTAGTTCCGGTCGTTCAGCCAGTCCGTCGGGTGCTCGATGGCAGACCAGAAATAATCGTCGAGGTTTAGCATCAGGAAGCGCAGGCCGTGTTGCTTGAGGCGCTCCGTCAGTTTCACCGTTGTCGTTGTCTTGCCGGAGGAACTCGGCCCGCTCACCCACATCATCCGCAATTTGCCGCCCGCGTTCAGGCGCGTCACCACCTTTTGCGCGGCCTCGTCCAGCGACGCTTCGTAGGCCGCAAGCGAGGCGTCAATCACGTCCTTGATGCGTCCGCTGCGGACGGAATCGTTCAAACCCGCCACCGTGTCCACGCCGTGCCGGCGGTTCCATCCGAGGATTTGCTCCACGCGCCCGGCCGGAAAGCCGTTGCCGGCGAATTGTTCCCTGGAAATCGCGCCTTCGCGCAGCCAGTGCCGCCCCCAACGGTAACATTCGTAGGCGTCGGCGGTCTTCTGGAAGCCGTAGCTGCGTAGCGCGTGCAGCACCTCGTCCTGGATGGTCTCAATCGTCGGCGGAAAATTGGTAATGAGATGGTGCGGATCGGAATTGAGGCAGACGATGGCTGCGTCCGCCAGAAACGCGGCGATGTTTTCGTCCGAGCCTTGCGCGCTGAAAATCCGGTCGTTCGCGCCCGGCAGAAAATCCGATTGAAACCCGCCAATGGATGCCGCCGCGCGCGCCATCGCCCTGCCGATGCGGGCGGGATCGAACCGGACGAGCGCGCGGTTGCGTTTCTGGACTTTGACGATTCGATTCTGGACGGGCATCAGGCTCGATGGTAACGCAACGGAGCAGGGGGACAATTTCTTTCCACGGGCCGGCTTGCCGGGGCGCAGCGTTCGAGTGGCCGGGCATTGCATGTCTGCGCTGGCTATGGAGGTGGCGGGCCGGACGATTGCGGCGGAGACCATTCCTTGTAGTCGGCCGGCGCTTCAAAAATAGACGGGTCCACCGGTTCTTCCTTTGCCGAAAGCAGCGTGATGTCAATCGTCTGCACAATGCCGCCCATTTTCGCTATCAATCTGGATTTCACCACCATGCCCGGCAACGAGCTGATCTCCGGCTGCATGCCTTTCCCTGGAAAGGAGACGTTGGCCCGGTCCAGCTTGGCGAGGTATGGCTTGATGTTTTCGTAATTGGTAAAATTCCTGGCCACCCACAGCGTTTCAATCATGCCGTTGGTGTCGCTCCAAAGTTTCCGGTCTGCGGCCCAGGCGAAAATCTCCGCATCGTAACCGCCCACCACGTCAGCTTTGCCCGTGTCCAGCGGTTTTGACAGCGCGGCATCCGGGCTTTGGGTGTCCTTTGTTTTCACGGCGGGCCGCGTGAACAACTTTTGGGGATGCAACAAGACGATGGAGTCGCCGGTGTTCGCATCCTTGATCAGGCTCATGTCGCCCGATCCCAGGCCGGCGAGGTCCTGGCGGACTTTGTCTCCGTGTATTTTGATCGTGATGGAGATGAAGTTGCTCGGACTTCCAAAATCTGCCTGTTCCTGCATTACCAGGTCCGCCCGCGCGCCTGCGGCGGCTGTAATCAAGGCAATCAAGCTCAAGAGCCGTTTCATTGTGACGCGATTTTGCCCCGGCTGTTGATTGAAGAAAAGCCGAAAACTCCCGTGCCATCTTCCGGTCAGCCGGGTTCGTCGTCGTAGTCCAGCAATCGGGCGAAATAAAAGCATCCGGCAAAAACCACAATTGAGAATCCCGCGATGAGGATCGCCTGCGTGCCCGGCTGTTTCAGGTCATCGGACCATTCATCAACCAAAAGGCCCGACTTGCCATAAAGTTGTCCCATTTGCCGCTGCTCGGCGCGGTTGAAGTCCTGCATGGAAAGCTCATCCGACACATCGGGCGAACGGGTTCGCAGCCAGTAAAGAATCCCCGCACCGCCGATGCCCAGCGCCAGCACGACGATGCCAATCATCCTGAGCCGGCGCGCGCGCTGCCGGTATGGTGCGGCTGGAACGGATGTTTTGTCGTCCACGGACATAGGCGGCACGTCTCTCAAGCCCTGACAATGCGCCTGAAGCTTTTCACTCCTTCTTTGGGCCGGTTGAAGACAAAACCGGCCTGTGTGAACTCGGTCTTTGCCGAACAACGCGGACAGGTGACAAGAAACGTGCTGCTGGGAAGCTGGAGGGACGACACGGAATATCCCGGAGCCGGAATCCAGACATAGCCATTCTGTTTTATCATCGGGAGAATGTCATGGCCGTAAATCCGGCTACAGGCGGGACAGGCTTGAACCACCAACCGGGAAAAGGCCCTCTTGCGATGGAGGTGCCTGTATGCCATGCACAGCACAAAACTGGCGATTAGTGAAATGATTAGTTCTGTAATGACAGCAGGCATAAGACTTGAACTGGCACTACGCCGACGAACTCAAACGCCAGCCAGCGGAAACAACGGTTAAGAGCCTCACCTTCATGCGAGTGGGGTTTATCCCAAAACGGAGATGATGGCAAGTTACAAAACGGTTAAGACTGGAGAAGGGGTTTTATCCGTGGAACGCGCGATCATTGAGATACAAATTCAGGGCGAAAGTCCGGTGGTCAGACGGATGCCCGCTCGCAGCATCCGGGTTCCAGGCGGAAAATCAGGCTACTTCTTCTTTTTCAGCGTTTTCTTTTGCCCGCTGGCGGCAATGCCGATGGCCTTGCGCGCCCACCCGGCCAGCTCCTGCGGTTGCTCCAGCATGTCTGGCGGCACCTCATAATACGACATCGTCAGCATCTTGCCCTTGGACTTGTAGGTGAACGGCCCCATGCCGCGCGCCGTGTAATCAGCCTGCGCCTGCGCGTCCGTTTTGAAGAACAGCCGGCCCTCGTCCAGAATCCCGAAGAAATGGTCGCCGGAATAAAGGCCATGCGCGCCGAACATCGCCTTCGCGCGCACATCCGGCAGCGCGCTCAACTGGTCCAGCACAAATTCCTTGAACGAGTCGTCAGCCACGGCTGGAGTTTACGACAGGATGACCGGGATGGACAGGATTCAAGAATATATTCGTCAAACGACGCCTCATCCACACAGTGGTTTCATCAGCCCATTACCATCATGCCGGACGTTCGTCGCAGTATTGATTGTCACGCATGGTTTGTTATGGTTGTTACATGAAACAGAAAACCCTCAATTTCCATAAAATCACCCTTCTCGGTTTCGTTTCCGCCTTCTTGCTTGTTAATCATTTGAACGCCCAAGGTTTGGCCGGCTCAAATTCCGACACGCCAGTCACAAATAGCACCGACACCGCAAGGATGCAGCCGGTCCCGGAATCACAAACGCAAAAGGCTATTGCTTGTGTGGCCAGCGGCGATTCCAAATTTACGAGCGGAGATGCGGATGGTGCCATCGCAGACTATGCCCGTGCATTGGACCTCGACTCGAATCTTTTGAGCGCTTGCTATAATCGGGCCATTGTCAGGCAGTCGAAGGGTGATTTGGACGGTGCGTTGAGTGACTTCAACCACGCCTTGGCAATCAGCCCGCAACTGGCTTCGGCTTATTTCAATCGCGGTTCAATCAAGCAGGCCAAAAGCGATCTGGCCGGCGCGCTGGCGGATTTGAATCGAGGACTGGAATTAAACCCGAAATACGCGAAAGCTTACATCACCCGCGGGGACATCAAACAGGCCATGGGGGATAGCAGCGGCGCCTTGGCCGATTACGGCCAGGCAGTGCAATTGGACCCGAAACTGGCAGCAGCCTATAAAACCCGTGCCGATATGCAAATCGGCACCGTCAATACCGGTGGCACGCTTGACGGGGCGTTGGATGGAGCCATCGCGGATTATGACCACGTGCTCGCCCTTGATCCAACCAACACGATGGCGCTGCTTAGCCGGGGCTATGCGAAGGGCAACATGGCCGATATGGAGGGAGCGCTGGCGGACTGCAACCGCGCGTTGGAACTGGATCCGAGAATGACCAAGGCTTACCTCTTGCGCGGCATTATCAAATCCATGACGCGGGACAATCTGGGTGCGGTTGCCGACTTCACCCGTGTTTTGGAGGTCATGCCGGACAATAACGATGTTTATGCCTATCGTGCGCAGGCTGAGATTATGTCGCATGATTACACGGCGACTGTTGCCGATTGCACCCGCGTTATAGACTCCAATACCAATACCGCTTATGCCTATAACCTGCGTGCCTGTGCTGAAGTGCTCGACGGTGACATCAAGGGTGCGCGGGCGGACCATAAAAAGGCGCATGAGCTTAACCCAACGCAATATCCCGATGAAAGGGATGACAATTCGAGTGGCGTCAGATAAATGCTGCTGACCGGCAAAATGGAATTCCATTGAACAAGGAGCAGCGTTTTCGACCAATCCAGGAGTTTTCCCGGTTGCGGTGGGGTTTTTCTCGCCAGACGGAGTGTTTATAACGTCGCTGTTTTTTGCTATTCCGGTTCTTCTGTGAATTGTCCATGACCCGCTACCGGCGAATGACTGGCAGTGCCTGCATTTTGGGGATGGTCCCGGTCGCTGGCGGTATTCCGGCTTGAGGAGAACATCGAGCATCCGCTGGCGGCGAGCAGTGGGATGACGGCCAAAATCAGCAGCAAATATCTCATGGGCCGGATCGGGTCTGGAGTCCTGCGTTTAATGATTGTCCCCGTGATCCGGAACTCCCGGAGGACCGCCATGATCGCCGCCATGGTCTCCGCCTGCAAAATGGTCGTCATGGCCTCCGCCTTCCGAATGACCCCGGTTGCCCCCGCGATCCCCGCCGCCGGGGAAAATGCATCCGGACGTGGTGAGCAAGGCGACGACAGTTAATGTAAGCAATAAAAATTTCATATAAGGAACGATTCCACAAATTGAGGATGGCCGCCATGGGGTGTTACCCGCAGAAGAATTTGCAGCAGCGCCTCCATGGGTGCCGGAAGATGAAGGCGGTAATAGACGGCCTCTACAGGGGAAAGAAACTTGCAATCACGGGAAAGTTGCTCCGCAGTCTGTATTGGATGCGCTGCCACAATCACAAGCCGGGACTGGCCGCCACAAGTGCGCCGTGTGCGCCTATCAGCTAGGGTTTGAGGCGGGACTCGCAGCGATGCAAGCGGCACAATCGTCCCAGCCGGAACCAGCCAAGCCGAAACGGTTAGGGTAACATTCTGGATAACTCCCAAACCAAAAATGAATTATCCGAATCTGAAACAATGGTTCGGATGCGCGCGGCTCGTTGGCCTTGATCACCGTAAGTTAGATAACGGAAATCTGGATCAAGATGAGTCGCTTGTCCTTGTAACGCGGTTGGGAGGACCACGTTCAACTTCCTGACGGGATGTTCGAATTCGTCGTAACTTGTTGCCAGTGGTGGGTGCTGTTCTTTCGATTCGGTGATTGGAATATAGGTATATGAGCGGCTTTGAATGTCACAGGGCGCATTCCATTCACCGCAACTTGAATCTATACCAACCCTTACCAAAATACCTCTTGTGGATTTCATGTTCAACCCTTCTGCGCTTCCTTCGCCCAAGTGTCCCTGAGCGTGATGGTGCGATTGAAGACCAGCTTTGGCAGATGGGAGTTGGGAGATGGGAGTTGGGAATCCTTGTCCAAGGCAAAATAGGCGAGGCGCTCGAATTGGTAGCGCAGTTCCGGCTTCGCATCTTTCAGGCTCGGCTCGCATTTGGCCGTCACCACTTCCAGTGAGTGCGGGTTGAGCACGGATTTGAAATCGCGCCCGTCCTTCTCCGGCTCGGCTTCGGTAAAGAGCCGGTCGTAAAGGCGCACTTCGGCATCAATCGCGTGCGCGGCGCTTACCCAATGGATGGTCCCTTTCACTTTGCGCGCCGCCGTGGCGCCGCCGCTCTTGCTGTCGAGATCGGCGGTGCAGCGCAATTCCGTGATGTTGCCGCTGGCGTCCTTCACCACCTCGTCGCATTTGATGATGTAGGCGTATTTGAGCCGGACTTCGCCGCCGGGTTTGAGCCGGAAGAATTTCGGCGGCGGCACTTCCTTGAAATCGTCCTGCTCGATGAACAGCTCGCGGCTGAACGGAATCTTCCGTTTGCCAGCATTCTCGTCCTCGGGATTGTTGATGGCGTCCAGTTCCTCGGTCTTGCCTTCGGGAAAGTTGGTGATGACGACCTTGATGGGGCGCAGGACGGCGAGCCGGCGCAGGGAGCGTTTGTTCAAATCCTCGCGGATGGCGTGTTCGAGCACGGCCACGTCGGTGATGCCGTTGTATTTAGTGATGCCGATGTTGTAGGCGAAGTTGCGCAAGGCTTCGGGCGTCACGCCGCGCCGGCGGATGCCGCAAATCGTCGGCATCCGAGGGTCGTCCCAGCCGGAGACGAGGTTTTCGTTCACGAGATGCATGAGCTTGCGTTTGCTCATCACGGTGTAGCCGAGCGAGAGGCGGGCGAATTCGTATTGTTTCGGCAGCGGGCGCGGCAGGCCGAGGCTTTCGAGAATCCAGTCGTAAAGCGGGCGGTGCACCTCGAATTCGAGCGTGCAAATGCTGTGCGTGATGCCTTCGATGTAATCGCTCAGGCAATGGGCGAAGTCATACATCGGGTAGATGCACCATTTGCCGCCGGTGTGATGATGTTCGGCGTGGCGGATGCGGTAGAGCAGGGGATCGCGCATCCAGATGTTCGGCGAATCCACCTGAATTTTCGCACGGAGCGAGCGTTTGCCGTCGGGAAATTCGCCGGCCTTCATGCGCTGGAACAGATTCAGGTTTTCCTCTTTGCTGCGGTCGCGGAAGGGAGAGGCTTTGGCCTGGCGGCGGTATTCGTCCGTTTCGTCCGGTGTCAAATCGCAGACGAAGGCCTTGCCCTTTTCAATCAACTGCTCGGCGTAATCATAAATCTGGCCGAAATAATCGGAGGCGCAGAAAGGCTCCAACATTTCCGATTTCCGATTTCCGATTTCCGATTTGGTGACGGCAGGCAGATAAAAGTCGCGCTTACCTTCCTCGGCGACGGTTTCGGGCGTTGCGCCTTTCGGTTTGAGGCCGAGCTTGTCGTCGGCCCACGCGGAGATGAGCCAGTTCACGTCCTCGGTGATGGAGTCCACATACTCGACGTCTTCCTTGGCCGGGTTGGTGTCGTCCATGCGGAGGTTGCAGATGCCGCCGAACTCGCGGGCGATGCCGAAGTTCAGGCAGATGCTCTTGGCGTGGCCGATGTGGAGATAACCGTTCGGCTCCGGCGGAAAGCGCGTGTGAATCTGCGGATATTTCTTTTCAGCGACATGCTTGGCCACGATGTCTCGGATGAAGTCGGACGGCGCGGCAGGAGTTTCTTTGTTTTCCAAAGTCATAAAATCGCACGGAGACTAGCAGATACGAGCGTGATTGTCCAAACGAAGCGATTAGCCTTTGTCGGTGACGAGCGGCTGGAATTGCAGCGATTCCGGGTCGTAGGCGAACAATTCGGCGGTGGCGATCTTGAAGAACCAGCCGTGCAGCCGCAGCGAGCCGTCCATCAAGCGTTCCTGCACGCACGAGTAGCTGTGGAGATTGTCCAGGCCGAACAGAATATTTTCCTCGGCGGCGGCGGTTTCCCTTTCGCCGGCATTGTGGAGATGCGCGTAATCCTTTTTCAATGTCTCCAGCACGGGCGCGGCAAGATTCAGCCAGTCGCGCAAATGCGGGGTGGACGCGCTCACGGGATTTTTATCCAGCATCGCCGCGATGGCACCGCATTGCGAATGGCCGCAAATGACGATGTCGCTCACGCGCAGATTTTCCACGGCGAACTCGATGGCGGCGGCGGTGGAATTGGTGTCGCCGGTCGCGCTGGCGGGCGTGACGATGTTGCCGACGTTTTTCACAACGAACAAATCACCCGGCTTGCTTTGCGTGATGAGTTCGGCCAGCACGCGCGAATCCGAGCAGGTGATGAAGAGCGTGTGCGGGTTCTGGCCCTCTTGCGACAGCTTGCGGAAGAGCTTGCGGTAATTGCCAAACTCGTCGCTGCGGAACTTATGAACGCCTTCGATGAGCCGTTGCATGGAAACTACTGCGCGAGTGTTTTGTTCTTCGCGCGGGATTCTTCCGTCAGGCGCACTTTGAATTTCTTCAATTCCTCCTGCAGGCGCGCATCGCCAACCGCCAGAATCTGCACGGCGAGGATGCCCGCGTTGCGCCCGCCGCCAACCGCGACCGTT